>Ga0214472_10001981_pt1 | contig 22252 bp, 25 predicted proteins | sample RVTome_6_FD_207662 | JGI IMG/M metagenome (GOLD analysis project Ga0214472, IMG submission 207662) | Soil microbial communities from uranium-contaminated site in the Upper Colorado River Basin, Wyoming, United States - RVT140D175 | ecosystem: Environmental > Terrestrial > Soil > Contaminated >...
CATTTATCCCGAATCAGAGCCCGGCAAGGGATCGGTCTTCCGGTTGTTCCTGCCGCGCCATGTGCAGGCCATAAAATCGGCGCTCGAAAGCGATATCAGCCAAGGCGTGAAGGCCAGTTCCAAAGCGGCCCGAGACCTGACCGGCAACGCACGCATCCTGCTCGTCGAGGACGAGGACGCGGTCCGCGCCTTTGCGTTGCGCGCGCTGAAGACGCGCGGCTTCGAGGTGCACGAAGCGGCGACCGGCGTCGAAGCGCTCGAAAGGATGGCCGAGATCGGCAACAAGATCGACCTGGTGGTTTCCGATGTCGTCATGCCGGAGATGGACGGCCCGACCCTGCTGCGCGAACTACGCAAAACCATGCCGACCCTGAAGTTCATCTTCATCTCGGGCTATGCCGAGGACGCGTTCGCAAAAAACCTGCCGAACCAGGAAAACGAGCAATTCGAGTTCTTGCCGAAACCGTTTACTCTCAAGCAGTTGATTACAAAAGTTAAGGAAGTGCTGGAGGAGTAGCCGTACGCGACCGCCGCTTCCGCCTCGGCCCAGCCTTCGCCGACATGAGGTGGATAGTTGTCAGGCTGGTCTCACCAGAACGTGCTTCTTGCGACCATGCGAGAGCTTGATGAACCCATCCGGATTTAGTTGGGACAGATTGAGCACCATTCTCTCGTCGGATACCGGCAGGTCGTTGACGCGAATTGCCCCACCTTGAATCGCTCGTCGTGCTTCGCCGTTTGAAGACGCGAAACCGACTGCTACATTCGCCTGAAGCAAACCAATCCCGGCCTTCAGATCGAGCGTGAATGTCGGCAGATCGGCGGCAGCGATGCCTTCCTCGAACGTCTTGCGCGCGGTCTCGGCGGCAGCGTTCGCCCCCGCCCGGCCGTGCACCATAGCAGTCGCCTCGGTTGCGAGCACCTTTTTGGCCTCGTTGATTTCCGAGCCGGCGAGCGCTTCCAGGCGCTTGATCTCGTCCATTTTCAGGGTCGTGAACAGGCGCAGGAAACGGCCGACATCGGCATCCTCGGCATTGCGCCAGTACTGCCAGTAGTCGTAGGGCGACATCATATCGGCTTCGAGCCACATCGCGCCTTCCGCGGTCTTGCCCATCTTTGCCCCCGAAGCGGTAGCCAACAACGGGGTGGTGAGCGCAAACAACTCCGGCATCCCCATGCGTCGGCCGAGTTCGACGCCGGACACGATGTTCCCCCACTGGTCGGAGCCGCCCATTTGCAGGCGGCAATCGTGGCGGCGCGCCAATTCGACGAAGTCGTAAGCCTGCAGCACCATGTAGTTGAACTCCAGGAACGACAGATGATGTTCGCGCTCCAGACGCAACTTGACGGCGTCGCGGGCAAGCATCTGGTTGACCGAGAAATGACGGCCGATATCGCGCAGGAAGTCGACGTAGTTGAGTTTCAGCAGCCAGTCGGCATTGTCGGCCATCATGGCATCTTTGCCGTTGTCGCCAAATTTCAGGAACTTCTCGAAAATGCGACGAATGCCGGCCTTGTTCGCCTCGATTTTTTCGGCCGTCAGCAATTGCCGCGCCTCGTCCTTGCCCGACGGATCGCCGATCATGGTCGTGCCGCCGCCCATCAGTGCGATCGGCCGGTGGCCGGTCTGTTGGAACCAGAAAAGCAGCATGATCTGAACAAGGCTGCCGGCGTGCAAGGACGGGGCGGTAGCGTCGAAGCCGATATAGCAGGTCGTCATGCCCTTGGCCAAAACTGCGTCGAGGCCGGCCTCGTCGGAAATCTGATGAATGAATCCGCGCTCGGAGAGCACATTCAGGAAGTCGGACTTGAAGGCGGACATTTGCGGCGTTTCCGTGTAGGGATCGATGCGAAACGGGCAGCCTCTAACAGGTTTCAGCGACGGAATCGACTGGCGTGAGTGGGCGCGAAACCAAACCGGTCCTGAGGTCCATCGGTCTGATGAGCGGTACCTCGATGGACGGCATCGATATTGCCCTGCTCGATACCGATGGCGAACAGCGGATCGAGCGCGTTGCGGGTGCCTACTATGCCTATGAGCCGCCTTTCCGGCAGCGCCTCGCCGGCGCGCTGCAGACCGCTACTGCAATCCGGGAACGTGCCGACCGGCCGGGCAGTCTGCGCGAAATCGAGGAGGAGCTGACGCGCCGCCATGCGGCGGCCGTTGCCGCGTTTATCAGTGAACGCCGGTTGCAGGCGGGCCAAATCGACGTCATCGGCTTTCACGGCCAGACCGTGCTGCATCACCCGGAAAAAGCGCTGTCGGTCCAACTCGGCGACGGCCGGATGCTCGCGAACCTGACCGGCCTCCGCGTCGCTTGCGATTTGCGCGCCAACGACATGGTTCATGGCGGGCAGGGTGCGCCACTGGTTCCCGCCTATCATCAGGCGCTTGCGGCCAATCTTCCGCCGGAGTTCGCCGGCTGCCGGCCGGTCGTCTTCGTCAATATCGGTGGCATCGCCAACATCACCTGGATCGGCGCGGACGGCGAGATGATCGCCTTCGACACCGGACCCGGCAACGCTCTCATCGACCAGTGGATGGAAGCGAAAGCCGGCATCCCGTTCGATCAGGGCGGCCGGATCGCCTCGGAAGGCGGAGTGATCAGTGAAATCGCGCGCCAATATCTCGATGAACCGTATTTTGCGCGGCCGGCGCCAAAATCGCTGGACCGCAACGATTTTCTGCCATTGGTGCCGGAATTGGCGTCGCTCGAAGACGGAGCCCGCACCTTGGCGCATGTGAGCGCCGCGGCGATCTGGAAGTCGGTGGATCATTTGCCCGAACGTCCGGCGCTTTGGATATTGTGCGGCGGTGGTCGCCACAATTCCGCAATTGTCTCGGATTTGCGCGCCTTGGCGGCGGGCGATAAGGATCGCTTCGCTGCAAGGGTGATTGTCGCCGAAGATGCGGGCCTCAACGGCGACAGCATGGAAGCCGAAGCCTGGGCGTACCTGGCGGTGCGGTCGCTACGCGGATTGTCGCTGACCTGGCCGAAAACTACCGGCGTGCGCGAGCCGGTAAGTGGTGGGGTAATCTGCGAGCCACACAGGCGAGACTGACGAAAGGATCGAAGATGCAGTCGGTATCCCTCGGAAAATCCGGAGTCCAGGTTTCCCGCCTATGCCTTGGATGCATGAGCTTCGGCGTGCCCGGCCGCGAACCGCATCCCTGGGTGATCGACGAAGCGGCCTCGCAGGAGGTTTTCAAGATCGCTGCCGACAACGGCATCTATTTCTGGGACACCGCCAACATGTACGGCGCCGGCGCTTCCGAGGAGATCACCGGCCGCGCGATGAAGAAATTCTTCGCGAACCGTTCCGACGTGGTCCTGGCCACGAAAATGGCCAACGCCATGGGACAGGGTCCGAACGATAAGGGATTGTCGCGCAAGCATGTCGTCGAGGCCTGCGAGGCTTCACTGAAGCGGCTCGCGACCGACTATATCGACCTTTATTACGTTCACCGCCTCGTTGGCGCCTCGCCATTCGAAGAAATATGCGCGGCTTTCGACTTGCTGCTGCGACAGGGCAAGGTGCTCTATCTCGGCGCATCGTCGATGTGGACCTGGCAGTTTGAAAAACTGCGCGCGATCCAGAAAGAGATCGGCAGCCAGCCGTTCGTCGCCATGCAGAATTTCTACAACCTCGTCTATCGCGAGGAAGAGCGCGAGATGATGCCGTATTGCGCAAGCGAGGGCGTCGGAGTCGTGCCGTGGTCGCCAATCGCCCGCGGCTTCCTTGCCGGCAACCGGCCCCAGGAAGGCGCCGGAACCAATCGCGCCAGCACCGACAAGTTCGCCCAAAACTATTTCGGGTCGAAGCAGGATTTCGAAATCCAGCGCCGCGTGCAGAAAGTGGCGAATGATGCGGGCTTCAAGCCGGCCCAGATCGCCTATGCCTGGGTGCTGTCGAAGCCGTTCGTCACCGCGCCGATCGTCGGCGCCACAAAGCCATGGCAATTGGCCGAGGCCGTCGCCGCGCTCGACATCCGGCTGACGTCGTCACAGGTGAAATATCTGGAAGCGCCCTACGCGCCGGTGGCGGTCAAAGGGCATAGCTGAGGGCAGTGTCGTATCAACGCAGGCAATCGCTAATCAACGTTCTGCAGCCTTCGTCAAACTTTCTGCAATGCAATAGGATTTCAGCGCCCCGCGACCTTGAGAACCCGGTGTCGTTCCAAAATACCTGAAATGTTCCTAGGATAACGTGGGCGCATTGACCGCTTCGATAATTCTGGACGATCTTGCATTGAAAATTCCGGCAGGCCCGCAAGGCTTCCAAGCCTGCCTTGTATGAACTTTCGCCGCGTCCGTAGCCGTGATACTTGGCGCCTTGTCCTGGAACTACCGCGAATGCAGCAAAACTCTCGGCGCCACTCGCCTTGATTGTTTGCCCAGGCAAGCCGCCAAACACCAAGATCGCTAACAGCGTCAAAATTCGAATACTTGACACCCGGCGCTCCGGAATATGAGCGGTCAAAACTTTGCCATTGTGAAACGGGATTGGCAAGCAATGCTTTCCTCAGGCGCTGCCTTGATCGCTCAAACAATTTCAGCGGCGACGGTCGCGTTTTCGGTTGCCGCCGGGACGAGATACTTGACCCCGGATGAGCTGCGCCAAATCGCACCGTGTCAATTTTCCGGTACATATTTCGAACGGGATCTATCCATCCGCCCGCCGGAGCCGATTGCGGGCAGGTTTGAATCGAGTGGAACATTTCTCATGACATGGAACGGGGGGCGCTGGCCAACCGGTCGATATGACAGAGCCAAATGGTGGATTGACGGAGGCAGATGGTGCAGGCAGTTCAACGAGCTCAGCCGTGGACGACCGAGGTGCTACTCCGTTGCGCTCGACAATGGAGAGTATGTGTTTGTAGCCTCGGACGGACGGAAAGCGTTCTCGATACGGTGCACGATCGGGCTGTCATAAAGGGGCAATAGCGCTGGACTTGACATGGCGTACCTTTTCGGAAGCAAGTCAGTTCTCGCCTAGCAGGCTGTTGAAAAAGTCGTTTGTTCACGGGACGTCACAGAATCCCAGCGTGAACGAACCAGAATCGGAGCGGGAACATTGTTCACTTTTTCAACAGCCTGTTAGTCGGAGCACGGTCAATCGGTATATCGCAAGGGCGAGGGATTGAATCTGAGTTCCCTTACTACGGACTCAAAGCGTCGGAACCCAAAGGGGCGGAACATGGATTTCGCTGCCTGCGTATTTAATCGTAATCATAGACTCCCCCTCTTCGCCCATTCCAAATCTTCGCATGCCTTTCGAAATCGGCAATATTGAACTCGCGGGTATGGTTGTGCTTTTTCCAAATATTCTTTGCAAATTTACCATGCCGTTTTCATCTATCGTGATCAGATAAGGATCGAGCCAAAGCAGTCGGAATGGAAACCAAAAAACAGCGAGGCCGACCACGAAAAGGCCAACTTCGGGAACGTCAATGCCGCCATAAGCTTCGTCGAATTTGATGAGTGAAAGCCAGTTGAGGATCGGCAACACGGTAAACATTCCACCGAACGCGCCCCACACCGCTGCCAACGAAAAGACGTATCTTTTGGTATGCACCTGGAAGGTATGCATCCACTTACCCACCGAATGGATGCGTTCCGTTCGCTTCTACCGATAACATATACGAAGACAGGCGCTGTCGGTATCGACCTGTTCGCTCATCCGTCTTTTCCGTTTCTAAGTGGCCGCTCAGCCGGAATCTTTCACCAACTTTGCCATCATCTCGTTGCCTTCGCCCGTATAGCCCGCAACGACGCCCGCCCGGTCGGCTTCCGAACGGTTCTGGCTCAGCTTCCATTTGCCCGCGAGTTCGAGAACTTCGATTTCGATTCCGACGATGCCACGCAGCATCGTCTCGATGAAGCGTTCGGGCGCGTCGGCGACCGCCCACGGCGCCGTGCGGCCACCTTCATGGCGTGCGGTTAACGCGCCGACCTGGGTGCGCAGCCACACCGGGTCCTCGATTACCGAGGCTTTGCCGCGCGCCTGGACGATGCAATAGTTCCAGGTCGGCACTACCTTCCCATGTTCGGCTTTGGCGGCGTACCAGGATGGCGTCACATAGGCTTGCGGTCCCTGGAACACGACGAGCACGTGCGTTTCCGGCTGTTCGGCGATCAGGCGCCACTGCGAATTGGCCCGCGCGACATGACAGGTCAGTTGGCCGTGGGCGCCATTGGCGGCGTCGAACAGGAACGGGACCGGATTGGCGACCGGCCCGTCGGGTCCGCTGGCGACCAGCAGACCCAGCGGATACGCGCGGATCAACTCGTGCAGGACTTCGGGCCGCGATTCGACGTGGTGGGCCGGCTGGTACATGCGCCTACCGGAGCAGCATCGTTTCCTTGCGCCCGCCCTCGATCCTGCCCATGCGCTTGTCGAGGTAGAGCGCGCATTCCTCGATCAGGACCTCCGTGTGCTCGGTAAAGAAGTGATTGGCGCCCTTGATCGTCTTTTGTGTGATCTTGATGCCTTTCTGGGTCTTCAACTTTTCGACGAGACCCTGGACGTCGGAAGGCGGCGCGACCCGATCGGCATCGCCGTGGATGATCAGGCCCGAGGACGGGCAGGGCGCGAGGAAGGAGAAGTCGTAGACGTTCGGCTGCGGCGCCACCGAGATGAAGCCTTCGATTTCCGGCCGACGCATCAGCAACTGCATGCCGATCCACGCTCCGAAGGAAAAGCCGGCAACCCAGCAGCCCTTGGCGTCTGGGTGCAGGCTTTGTACCCAATCGAGCGCCGCGGCGGCATCGGACAATTCGCCCGCGCCGTGATCGAACTCGCCTTGGCTGCGCCCGACGCCGCGGAAATTGAACCGCAACGTCGTGTAGCCGCGCTCGACAAACATGTAGAACAGGTCGTAGGTGACCTGGTTATTCATCGTTCCGCCGAATTTCGGGTGCGGGTGCAGCACCATGGCGATCGGCGCATTCTTGACTTTGGAGGGCTGGTACCGGCCTTCCAGGCGGCCGGCCGGACCGGTAAACATGATTTCGGGCATGAGACTTTCGGATTCCTTGTCCACGCAAAACCGGCTTTGGCCCCTCGCTTGACCGCGACGAGTTCGGCTCCTAAACCAGTTTAGAACGGTTCAAATCAATCGCGCCCGGCCACTGGGCGGTGGTGGCGCGAGAAGTGGCGCTTACATAGTCAATCTGGCCACCGGATTACAAGGAAATTGCACATCGCGGTTCGCTTGATATTCCAAATAGGCTGAAGAGGCCTGATGGGCCGGCAAACCACTAACAAGGTTCGATACCATTGAGCTTGAGCGAACACAGGGCATATCTCGACTATAACGCGAGCGCGCCGCTGCGGCCGGCCGCGCGCGAAGCCATGCTTTCGGCTTTTTGCCTGTCGGGAAACGCCTCTTCTGTTCATGCCGAAGGTCGTGCCCTGCGATCCTTAATCGAGAACGCGCGCTCTACGGTGGCCGGAAGCCTAGGGCTGTCGCCGCGACAGGTCTGGTTCACGTCGAGCGCGACCGAGGCGGCAAACTGGGTGCTGACGCCGGATTGGCGCGATGGACGCGCGCGCCGGCATTTCTCGCGTCTCTATGTCAGCGCGATCGAACACCCCTGCGTGCTCGCCGGCGGCCGGTTCGCTAAGGACAGGATCGCGGTGTTTCCGGTTGATCGGGATGGCGTTGCCGATCTCGCGGCGCTGCGGCAATTGCTTGGCGCGCACGATAGCGGCGAAGGCGATCCGCTGGTCGCCCTGATGTTTGCAAACAACGAGACTGGCGTGATCCAGCCGGTGGCCGAGGCGGCCGAACTTGCGCATGAATTCGGCGGGCTTTTGCTCGTCGACGCGGTCCAGGCGTTCGGCAAGGCGGCGTTCGAACCGGCGCAACTGGGCGCCGACGCCGTAATTGTTTCGGCCCACAAGGTCGGCGGGCCACAGGGGGCAGGCGCCTTGGCGGTTTGCCATCCGGGTCTGGAACCTGTTGCGCTCCTCACTGGCGGTGGCCAGGAGACATTCCATCGCGCCGGCACCGAGAATGTCGCGGCAATAGCCGGATTTGGCGCCGCGGCCGCCCAGATCGGCGAAATCATTGCCAAAACCGACGAAGTTTTGGCGCTTCGCGACTGGCTCGAAGCCGAGTTAAACACTATATCGAAAGGGACGGGCGCCCCGGCGCCGGTGGTTTTTGGCGCCCGCGCGTCGCGTTTGCCCAACACCGCCTGCTTTGCGGTGACGGGCGTCAAAGCGGAAACGGCGCTGATTGCGCTTGATCTGGCTGGCGTCGCGGTATCTTCCGGTTCGGCCTGTTCGTCGGGGAAGGTGCGCAAATCGCACGTCCTGGCGGCGATGGGCTTCGACGACCGGTTGAGCGCAGCGGCAATTCGCGTCAGTATCGGGATAGATACGACGCGCGACGAAATCGGGCGGTTTCTTTCCGCCTGGCGAGACATAATCGGACGGCTGGCCGCCACATCGGCCGCCGCTTGAGTGTGAACATCAACTGGCGGGCCTTGACCCCGCAAAGGATGGAGTAACACCGATGCCTGCCGTGCAGGAGACGATCGAGGCCGTCAAGGCCATCGACGTCGACAAGTACAAATACGGCTTCACTACCGAGATCGAGTCCGAGCTGGCCCCCAAGGGCTTGAACGAGGACATCATTGCCCTGATCTCGGCCAAGAAGGGCGAGCCCGACTGGATGCTGCAATGGCGTCTAGGCGCCTATCGGCGCTGGTTGACCATGGAAGAGCCGACCTGGGCGCGCGTCAGCTATCCCAAGATCGACTTCCAGGATATTCATTATTATGCCGCGCCGAAGAACACGCCGGGCCCGACATCGCTAGACGAAGTCGATCCGGAACTGCTGCGCACGTACGCGAAGCTCGGCATTCCGCTGAAGGAGCAGGAAATCCTGGCCGGCGTCCGCAGGGCCGGCGAACCTTCGCCGATCGACGAAGGCGGCGAGGATAATGTCTACAAGTCCGGCCGCGTCGCCGTCGACGCCGTGTTCGATTCGGTTTCCGTCGTCACCACCTTCAAGAAAGAGCTGAAGAAGGCTGGCGTCATCTTCGGTTCGATTTCGGAAGCAATTCGCGAGCATCCGGAACTGGTCAAGAAGTATCTCGGCTCCGTCGTCCCGGTGAGCGACAACTACTACGCGACGCTGAACAGTGCCGTGTTCACCGACGGCTCCTTCGTTTACGTGCCGGAGGGTGTGCGCTGCCCGATGGAACTGTCGACCTATTTCCGCATCAACGAGCGCAACACCGGCCAGTTCGAGCGCACTCTGATCATCGCGGAGAAGGGCGCGTATGTTTCTTATCTGGAGGGCTGCACCGCGCCCCAGCGCGACGAAAACCAGCTCCACGCTGCCGTCGTCGAATTGATCGCGCTTGAAGACGCCGAGATCAAGTATTCGACCGTCCAAAACTGGTATCCGGGCGACGCCAGCGGCAAGGGCGGCATCTACAATTTTGTCACCAAGCGCGGCGACTGCCGCGGCGACAATTCCAAGATTTCCTGGACGCAAGTCGAGACCGGCTCGGCGATCACCTGGAAATACCCGTCCTGCATCCTGCGCGGCGACAATTCGCAGGGCGAGTTCTATTCGATCGCGGTCTCCAACGGCGCTCAGCAGGTCGATTCCGGCACCAAGATGCTGCATCTCGGCAAGAACACATCGAGCCGCATCATCTCCAAGGGCATTTCGGCCGGCCGCTCCAACAACACCTATCGTGGCCGGGTCTCGGTCCACCGCAAGGCCGACAATGCCCGCAACTTCACCAACTGCGATTCACTGCTGATCGGCAACAGGTGCGGCGCCCACACGGTGCCTTACATCGAATCCAAGAACCCGACCGCCAAGCTCGAACACGAGGCGACAACCTCGAAGATTTCCGATGACCAGCTCTTCTACTGCCTGCAGCGTGGCATTGGCAGCGAGGAGGCGATCGCCCTGATCGTCAACGGCTTCGTCAAGGAAGTCTTGCAGAAGCTGCCGATGGAATTCGCCGTCGAAGCCCAGAAGCTGATCGGCATTTCACTGGAAGGGAGTGTGGGTTGACGCTGGTTGAGAAGAAAACGGCGGCGCTTGAGGCCGAAGTCGAACGGCTCGGCAAAGAGATTGCCGAGCTGACACCAAGACCGTCGCCGAAATCGTCCGGCCGTGCCACTCCGTCGAGCGGTTCGGCCAGGCTCGTGACGCTCAACCGTCAGCTGGCGACAGCAAAACTGAAGCTTGGCCAGGCAAGGAGCAAGGGTAGCTTGGGAAAATGACCAAACTCGCAATGTCGCTAGCGCGCGCAGTCGAGGCTAGGAATAAATTCGGCATTTTGCTCGAAGGAAGTGTGGGATAATGGCGCGGCTACGCAATATTCTCGACCCGAACCGTGCGCGTTGGGAGCGCGTCGCCGTAATCGCTTTCGTGGCTTTTGTCGGCATGCTGCTGACCCAGGCGGTGCTCGATGTAAGAAGCCTTATGGTGCTGTCGCTTGCGGCTGCCGTTTGGGCTGTCATCGGCTGGATCGCCTCCAACTATCTGGTGGACAGGAGACCATGGTGAATCCCGTCCTCAACCTCGCCGACATTCCCCTGCGCCAGACCGGCAACGGCAAGGGCTTCAAGGCGATGATCGGCCCGTTCAGCCACATCATCGGCTCGGATGGCATCGGCTGCATGCTGCATGTCGTCGAGCCGGGCGACAAAGCCTTTCCGTTTCACGCCCATCACCAGATCGACGAGCTTTTCATCATTCTGGAAGGCGAGGGCACCTATCGCTACGGCAAGGAGAAGTATCCGATCAAGGCCGGCGACGTTTGCGCCGCGCCGGCCGGCCCCGGCGCCGACAGGGCGCATCAGATCGTCAACTCCGGCAAGGCCACGCTGAAATATCTCGGCCTTTCATCAAAGGTCGACACCGAAGTGGTCGAGTATCCGGATTCGAACAAATTCGGCGTCGTCAGCCATTTCGATTGGGGCAAACCGGAGGCCGGCGGCATCCGCTTCATTGGCCGAGCCGAATCAGGCCTCGATTATTTCGACGGCGAGGATTGACGGACAGATGTCGATGTCGCCCGATCGTTTGCTGAATGGCTTCGCCGCTAAACTTGGCGCCGCAAGTCCGGCGCCGGGCAGGGAGACGATTGCGCGCTCGCTGGCTGACCTGCTCTCGGCCAATCGCAGCGAGTGCGGGGTTGCCGACGTTTGGACACTGGACGCCAGTGTCGAGATGAAACTGGCGAATGGCGAATACTGGGCGGTCGAGTGCATTGGCCCGAACGCATTTCGGCACTACCCGGCGGTCATTCGCAACGAGAAGGTGACATGGTTGAACGTTTGGGTGGCGGATGACTATCCGCTCGACCGATTGGTCGGGGAACTTGGCGTAACGCTGACGGCGGCGCTGGATGCAACAACGGAAAAGAATTGATGCTAGAAATCAGAAACCTCCACGTCCGCATCGCTGGCGAGGGTACCGAGATCCTCCGCGGCCTCGATCTCAAGGTCGCGGCCGGCGAAGTCGCGGCAATGATGGGGCCGAACGGCTCGGGCAAGTCGACATTGTCCTATGCGCTCGCCGGTCGCGCCGGCTACGAGGTTACGAAGGGCGATATCCTCTATCAGGGTGAAAGCATCCTCGAATGGTCGCCGGACGAACGTGCCAATCGCGGCATCTTCCTGGCCTTCCAGTACCCGGTCGAAATTCCCGGCGTCGCCACTATGAATTTCCTGAAGGCGGCGATGAACGCGCAGCGCAAGGCGCGCGGCGAGGCCGAACTCTCGACGCCGGAATTCATTCGCGTCGTCAAGGACGTCGCCGGCAAGCTCGACATCTCGATGGACATGCTGAAGCGGGCGCTCAATGTCGGCTTCTCCGGCGGCGAGAAGAAGCGCGCCGAAATTCTGCAGATGGCGCTGTTGCGGCCGACACTTTGCATCATGGATGAAACCGATTCCGGTCTCGACATCGACGCGCTCAGGATCGTCGCCGACGGCGTCAACGCCCTGCGCGCAAAAGACCGCGCCTTCGTCGTCATCACACACTACCAGCGCCTGCTCGAACACATCGTTCCCGACACCGTCCACGTCCTGTCGAAGGGCAGGATCGTCAAGTCGGGCGACAAGTCGCTGGCGCTCGAACTGGAACGCTTCGGCTATGCCGGCCTGGTCGGCGAGGCCGCATAGGTGACGGCGATGAACATTCACGCAAAGCCGCAATTGACGCAGGCCGAGACCGCTCTGGTCGACGGCTTCGCCGGATTGTGCGCCAGTTTGCCCGGCGATCGCGCCGTCGCTGCCAAGCGCGCCGAAGCGGTTGAGCGGTTGAAATGCGGCCTGCCGACGCGCCGCGTCGAAGCCTGGCACTATACCGACTTGCGCCGCCTGCTTTCGGTCGTGCCTGCGCAGATGCCGGCCGCCAAGGCCAAATCCGTCACGCCGCTCCTCGACGGATCGGCAGTATTGCCCGTTTTCAACGGATCGGCCGGCACAGCCGCCAGCCTCGACGGTGTTGCGGCAACGCGCTTGAAAGAAAAGCTCATAGGCGGCTCCCTTGCGCCGGCGCTTGGCGCCAGGGACGCCGATGATGCAATCGGCGCGATCAACACGGCGTACCTGTCGGACGGCTGGTTCCTCGACATCGCGCCCAATGCGAGCCTCACGCCTGCAATCGAATTGCAGAACCTGCAGGCTGGCGGCCAGGCGCATGTGCGCTTCGCGGCCCGAATTGGCGATGGCGCCCGCGCCACGATCGTCGAACGCCATGCCGGCAGTGGCGACGCGCTGGTTTCTTCGGTCGTCAATCTGGTCGTGGGCGACCGTGCCGACGTCACTTGGCTGATCCTGCAGCAGCAGCCGGTCGGCGCCACCCATCTCGGCCAATTCAATGCCTGGATCGGCAAGGATGCGAGCCTGACGCTTTGCCTGCTCAATTCCGGCGGCAAGCTGGTACGTCAGGAAATCCGCGTCTCCGCCAAGGGTGACGGTGGCCGTTTTCGCCTGCGCGGCGCCAACCTGCTCACCGGCGACACCCATTGCGACGTGGCCGTGGTGCTCGAACATGAGAGCCCGCACGCGACATCGACGCAGATCGTCCGCAATGTCGTAATGCAGCAGGCTTCCGGCGCGTTCCAGGGCCGAATCAACGTGCATCAGGCCGCCCAGAAAACCGACGCCAGGATGGCTTGCAACACGTTGCTGCTGTCGCCGGAAGCGGAGTTTTCGGCAAAGCCGGAACTGGAAATTTATGCCGACGATGTCCTGTGCGGCCACGGCGCGACCATCGCCGACATCCTGCCCGAACACCTTTTCTATCTGCGTGCCCGCGGTATTCCGGAACGTCAGGCGCGCGCCATGCTCGTGCACGGCTTTGTCGAGGACACGTTTTCGGACATCGAAGACGAAACTCTGCGCGACGCGCTGATCGGGCAAATCGAGAACTGGCTGGACCGCAATGGCTGAAGCCGCGCTGAAAATTAGTGGTTTCGACGTCGAGGCGGTGCGTGCCGACTTCCCGATCCTTTCGCGCGAAGTTTACGGCAAGCCGCTGGTCTATCTTGACAACGGCGCATCGGCGCAGAAGCCGCGTCAGGTCATCGATGCGGTGAAACGCACCTACGAAACCGAATACGCCAACGTCCATCGCGGGCTGCATTTCTTGTCGAACACAGCTACCGACGCCTACGAAAAGGCGCGCGAGACCGTTCGCGGTTTCCTCAATGCCGAACGTGTCGAGGAGATCGTGTTTACCAAGGGCGCCACTGAATCGATCAACACGGTTGCCTACGGCTGGGCGATGGCGCACCTGAAGGCCGGCGACGAAATTGTCGTCAGTCAGATGGAGCACCACTCCAACATCGTACCCTGGCATTTCCTGCGCGAGCGGATGGGCGTGAAACTGGTATGGGCACCGGTCGAGGAAGACGGTTCGTTCGATTTGCAAAAGTTTGAAGCTTGTTTCACCACGAAAACCAAGCTTGTCGCCATCACCCACATGTCGAACGTGCTCGGCACGGTGACGCCGCTAAAGCGAATCGTCGAAATGGCGCATGCGCACGGCATCCCGGTGCTGGCCGACGGCAGCCAGGCGGCTGTGCATCTGCCGGTCGACGTGCGCGATCTCGACATCGATTTCTACTGCTTCACCGGCCACAAGCTCTACGGCCCGACGGGGATTGGCATCCTTTACGGCAAATACGATCGTCTGATGGAGATGCGTCCGTTCGAGGGCGGCGGCGAGATGATCGGCGATGTGTTCGAGGACTCAGTAACTTACGCTGAGCCGCCGCATCGCTTCGAGGCTGGCACGCCGCCGATCGTGCAGGCAATCGGTCTTGCCGCCGCGATCGACTATGTCGATTCGGTCGGCCGCGCCGCTATCCTGGCCCATGAGCATGACTTGCGCGATTACGCCCACGAGCGCCTCGGCCGCATCAATTCGCTTCGCATTTTCGGCAATGCGCCAGGCAAGGGCGCCATCGTCTCCTTTAACCTGGAGGGCATTCACCCCCACGACGTGTCGATGATCATCGATCGCGAAGGCGTGGCGGTGCGTGCCGGCACCCACTGCGCCCAGCCGTTGCTGACGCGCTTCGGCGTGACCTCGACATGCCGGGCGTCCTTTGCCATGTACAATACGCGCCCCGAAATCGACGCGCTGGCCAATGCATTGGAAAAGGCACGGAAGTTTTTCGCATGACCACGGACGCCACAACGATGGAAAAAGCGGAACCCGATACCGCCGGCCCGAATATGCCGCAGGTCAACGCCAACGTGGTCTCGGCGATCTCGCCCGAAGAACTCGACCGGATGACCGGTGACATCATCCGGGCGCTGAAGACGGTCTACGATCCGGAAATCCCGGCCGACATCTACGAACTCGGGCTTATCTACCGCATCGACATCGAAGACGACCGTTCGGTCAAGATCGATATGACATTGACGGCGCCGGGGTGTCCGGTTGCCGGCGAGATGCCGGGCTGGGTCCAGAACGCAGTCAGCGCGGTCGAGGGCGTCATGGATGTCGAAGTCAACATGACCTTCGATCCGCCGTGGACGCCGGACCGGATGAGCGAAGAAGCCCAGGTTGCTGTAGGATGGTTCTGATGGCGAAGAAATTTGAAGTCATGACCGTTACGCCCGCCGCCGCCAGGCGCGTCGGCGAGGTCCTCTCGGCCAATTCGGAAGCCATTGGCATCCGCATCGGCGTCAAGAATGGCGGCTGCGCCGGCATGGAATACACGGTTGGCCTGGTGACCGAGGAAACCCCCGGCGAGGACAAGGTCGAAACGCCAAACGGCACCATCTACGTTTCGCCGGCCGCGGTACTGTTCCTGCTCGGCACCGAACTGGACTTCGAGGTGACGAAACTGCGCTCCGGCTTCGTCTTCCACAACCCGAACCAGAAATCGGCCTGCGGCTGCGGCGAGAGCGTCGAACTGGCGCCGGCGCAGATGACGCCGGAAATGGTCCAGGCGCGCAGCGGACCGAACGCCTGAACGGCGCTTCTCCTGACATCGCGGTGTCAGCAGGCGGATACAGGTCCGCTTGCGGCGTCGCGCCAACGGATCGACAGTGCTTTCGCCAAGAAAAGCGATCCAGGAGACCGATCATGGCCGACGAATTCCCCTCCATCATGTCGCATGTTTCGCTCGGCGCCAACGATTTTGCGCGCGCCACGAAGTTCTATGATGCGATTCTGGCAACCGTCGGCGCTAAGCGTCTGATGGAACATCCCGGCGCCGTCGCGTATGGCAAGGTCTACCCCGAATTCTGGGTGCAGACGCCGATCGACGGAAAACCGGCGACGACGGGAAATGGCGTCCATATCGCTTTTCTGGCGCCTTCGAGGGAAGCGGTGCACGCATTCTGGGAAAAGGCGATCGCGATGGGCGCCGCCGCCGAAGGTGCGCCCGGTCCGCGTCCGCACTACGGCGAACCCTACTACGGATGTTTTCTCCGCGACCTCGACGGTCACAAGATCGAAGCCAATTTCTGGGACTTTGAACTGGCGAAAAAACTCGGGATGGGGTGATCTGTGGCGCTATCGGAGGAATTCGTCGCGCACTTGAAAGACCTGTTCTCGGGCATCCCGGACGCCTCGATCCGCCGCATGTTCGGCGGTGTCGGCGTCTTTTGCCATGGCCTGATGTTCGCGTTGGCAACCTCGGAAGGAAGGCTCGCCCTCAAGGCCGATGAGCGCACGGCACCGGAATTCGCGGCCGAAGGTGCAGAGGAATGGATCTACGACGGAAAGGGCAGGCCGATGCGCATGGGCTATTGGTATGTGCCCGAGCGCCTGCTCGACGACGCCGATGAATTCAAGGCCTGGGCGCTCGCGGCATTCGAGGCGGCGGTCCGCGCCGATGCGAAAAAACCGCCGAAGCAACGCAAGCTCGATCGTTGAGCGGCGCGCGAACCCGCTTGCATTCGGCGCAGATTCCGGGACACTCGGACGAAACGAGGTCTCATAGCCCCGGAAGGGATAAGCCGATGACCGTCACCCGGATCGCCGAACTTCCGCATGACGTGCGCCGGAATCTGTTCCATGGAACCGAGCGGATCGAGCTTGCCGCCGCGTTTCGCTGGACCGCGCGCCTGAACATGCATGAAGGCGTCGCCAATCATTTTTCGCTCGCGGTAAGTGACGACGGCACGCAGTTCCTGATCAATCCAAACCAGGTTCATTTTTCGCTGGTCCGCGCTAGCGACCTGCTGCTGCTCGATGCAAATGATTCTGGCACCATGGATCGCCCGGACGCGCCCGATCCCACCGCATGGGCGCTGCACAGCGCATTGCACCGGCTCTGCCCGCATGCACGATGCGCCATGCATGTCCACTCCGTCCACGCGACGGTTCTCGCCGTCCTGGCGGACCCGATATTGCCGCCGATCGACCAGAACACGGCGCAATTCTTCAACCGGATCGCCGTTGATGCCAACTATGGCGGAATAGCATTGGGCGAGGAAGCGGAACGGGTTTGCAAGCTGCTCGCCGATCCAGCAAAAAAAGTGCTGGTGATGGGCAACCACGGCGTCATGGTGGTCGGCGCAAATGTCGCCGACACATTCAATCGACTCTATTATTTCGAGCGCTCAGCCGAAACCTACATCAAAGCGCTGTGGACCGGCCAGAAACTGCGACGCCTGTCCGATGAAGTGGCAGAAATGACGGCACGGGAATGGGAAAAATATCCCGAATCCGCTCGCAAGTTCATGGACGCCATTCTCCAGCTTCTCGATCGCGACGGCGAAGACTACCGCCACTAGAGCCTCTGGCGACGGAGTGTAAATTGAACGAGCCCACCGGACGCCGCCGGCTCACGCGCAGAACTGCCATTGCTGCGCTGGCCGGCGCCGGCGTCGGCGTCGGCGCTGTCGAACTTTACAGCATTTCGGCTCCGCCAACGGGGAGCAAAAATCTCGGCCGCATCGGCGACATCGACGGCAAGCCGCTGCCGCTGCCCGCGCTCTCTCCGCGGCCCGAATTTGACGCCAACCTGCCGTGGTCGGCCAAGGGTGGCGCCATCAACGACGCCAGCGCATTATCGGAAACGCCCGTCTACGGCATCGTTCGCGTCACCGAAGAAAAACATGTCGCCGGCGCGCTCGCGTTTGCCCGCGCCAACGGCTTGAAGGTTTCGGTCGCCGCGGTTCGTCACTCGATGGGCGGCCATGCCTTCGACGACAATGCGCTCGTTCTCGACATGCGGGCGTTCAATCAGGTTATCGTCAAACCCGAAGCGATGACGATGACGGTGCAGCCCGGCGCCGTCTGGCACGACATCCAGAACGTGCTGCATCCGAAATTTGCAGTGAAGGCGATGCAGTCGAGCGACATTTTTTCCGTCGGCGGATCGATCTCGGTCAATGCCCACGGCATGGATCACCGCGCCGGATCGGTACTTGGCTCGTTACGATCGATTCGACTGATGAAGGCCGACGGCACGATCGTTCCCTGTTCGCCGACGGAGAATGTGGAATTGTTTCGCCATGTCGTCGGCGGTTACGGCCTCTTCGGCGTCATCCTGTCGGCCGAACTCGAGATCGTGCCGAACGCGGTCTACCGCACCTCGCGCAAGGTAATCGCGGCCGCGGATTTCCGGCAAGTTTTCGCAGCAGAAATCGAGGCGGACGAAAATCTCGGCCTGTTTTATGGCCATCTTTCGACCGCGCCGGGTTCACTGCTCGAGCAAATGATCCTCTACCGCTACGACCGCGTCGCCGATGCGCCGCCCGCCGACCAGTTGCCGCTTGGCGAGCCGGGGGCGGTATGGGCCAAGCGCATGATGCTCAATCTCGCAAAGAAGGGCGACTGGTTCCGCGAGATGAAGTGGTACGCCGAAAAGAATGTCGAGGAGCGCGTCGAAAGCTGCACGGTTGCGCGCACCGCGGCAATGGGCGAGGGCGAAGCCTGCCTCGTGACCCGCAACGATCCGATGCACGATTCGGTTCCCTACCTCTTCAACAGGCTGAACGCCGACACCGACATCCTGCACGAATACTTTTTCCCGCGCGCCGCCTATGTCGCCATGATGGACGGCGTGCGCGAGATATTTCGCCGAACCGGCGCCAACCTGCTGAACGCCTCGTTGCGCGTCGTCCATGCCGAGGATACAGCGCTCAGCTATTCGCATGCGCCGTCTTTTTCACTGGTGCTCTATATCAACCAGTCGACCGACGATGCCGGCAATGCAGCGATGCGCGCGCTGACCCGCGAGCTGATCGATCTGACGCTCGCCAACGGCGGACGGTTCTTTCTACCGTATCAGTTGCACTACACCGGGAAGCAACTGCTCGCTTCCTATCCCGAGTTGCCGGCATTCCTGGCGGTGAAGGATCAACACGATCCGAACGGCCTGTTCACCTCGACATGGTACCGGGCGGTCAGACTGCTGGCAGCCGCCTGAGCGTAGCTCAATAATCGTACAGGTGCTCGAGTTCGATGCCGTTGTCTTCCAGCGGCGCGAACAGTTCGTGCAGGTTCGAAACCGGCACCAGCAGCGCCGTACGCCAGACCCCCGGCCTTGCCGGAATCTCCTGGCTGAAATGCACGGTTATGCTGGCCAGCGGATGATCGATTGCGCGCGGGCCCAATACCGTCGCCAGGATCTGGCGGTTGCCGCCGATCTCGACAAACCCGACGCCGCGGTTTGCCAGGCGCTCGGCAAGTTCGGTGAACGCCTGGTAACGCTTGGCTACGAATACCGCTCCGTCGTCGCCGAATTCGCCTAAAAGCGTTGCGGCGGGCTCGAGGGCGATCGCCTGGGCTACAGGCCCCTTCGCCCATACCGCGATATCGGTTTCGTCCTGGCCGGGGCCCGCCGCGATGCTTGCTTTGATCGCGCGGGCATATACCTGCTTGACGCTGTCTGAGGCGCCAAACACGATCTTGCGCTCCCACGAGCGGACGGCGGCGGCGCCTTCGGCCGGCGGAATTCGCCAGGTCAGGTGCCGTCCCGCCGAATACGGGAACTCGTACCACGGTTTTTGGTCGAGCATCTGCGCATAATCGTGCGCCAGCGCCGCGCGCACGTCGTCCTCGCCGACGCGGTCCCATGCGATAAATTCAGTCAATCTGCCAACGGTATTCTCCCACGCCCCCTGCAGCAGATACTCGACCGTCTGGCTGGTGCCGATCACCGCCAGCATCACGTTGTATTCGGTGTTGAAGGGGTAGTCGCGCGTGGCGCGGAGCGCGCGGGCATAGTCCTCCCAGTAGCGCACGGCATAGGTGAAATACGGAAATCCGCTTTCGCGATTTTCGCGCAGGAAGTCCGCATAGTCGCGCGCCGCATAGACGATCGACCATTCCGGATAGGTCAAAAACGTATTGTCCTCGGGCCGCAGGTATTTTCCAGAATCCGCCGACTGCGCGGCGCGAACGGCGTCGGCGCCGCTCTCCGATTTCGGGGATGGTTCCACGACTTTCGTCGAGCCGGTGACCGCAAATCCATAGCCAAGGCCGAGAACCGGTATCGCGACGGCGATCACGATCAGCCACAGGGCAAGCCTGAAGAGTTTCGCGACGATCCAGAACAGAAACCGCATCTCAGGCCATCGCCGTGGCGCGTGGCGAAAGGAAATAGCCGACCCAGACGGCAAATCCGCCGATCACCAGATGCGGCAGATTGGCGAAGAAGCGGGCAGGGGCGTCGATGTCGCCGAGCCCGATGATCGCATCCGGTCCATTGATGAAGATGCCGCCGTCGAGGCAGCCCTGACCGGTGATCAGCCCGAGAATTCCGTCGAACAGGTAGACCGCGCCGAACAGGCGGAAATAGAGGAGCGCCGCACGGTGCGAGACGAACGCCACGGCAAGCGCCCAAACGCCGGAAAAGCCGTGCAGCGCGTCGTCCCACCATTGCAGGGAGAACAGGCCGAACAGGTTGCCGTTTTCGTCCTCGAAGCCGGGCACATAGCCGATGCCGACGACCAGACCGAACAACAGCGCATAAGCCAGTGCCCATTTCTGGATGAGTGTCATTGCCGTCCCTGAAAATCCAATCGCGCCGATTCTTGCCCCGAATCCAGATTACCTGCAAAATTGTCAATCGTCACAGTCCAATCTTTTGTCGCTCCGGCAGTCTGTGGCGAAGGCATTTGTCGGGGCGAGTGCCCCATGAACCAGGGATGGTACGAGGATGTTTGAAGGCGGCTGCTTCTGCGGCAAGATACGTTACCGGCTGAAGCGCCGGCCGATGTTCGTCAATTGCTGTCATTGCACCGATTGCCAGGTCCAGACCGGCGGCGCCTTTGCGATCAACGCGCTGATCGAGGCCGTCGAGGTCGAACGCTTGTCCGGCAAGCCCAGGGTGTATGCGATGAAGACCGAAAGCGGCCGACCGCACGACATCTATCGCTGCGAAGATTGCGGCGTGGCGGTTTGGAGCGATTACGGCCGGCGCGGCTGGATGTACTTCATTCGCGTTTCCACCCTCGATCGGCCGCAGGACATCGTTCCGGACGCGCATATATTCACCCGCAGCAAATTGCCATGGGTCCGACTGCCGGCCGACGCCCAGGTATTCGACATCTTCTACGAACTGGAAAAGCAGTGGCCGGCCGCATCGCTCGAACGCCGCCGCCGGGCCGAAGCGGAGTGGAAAAGCGCGGGTCCGTAATTAGCCCTCGTTTGCCGCCGGCAGCGGCGAGCCGTCCTTGCGGGTATAACGCTTGCCTGCCGCGTCGCGCCTATAAAGCAGGTCGAGATCAGGATAGTGGCAGACTTCGGTCGCCGCCCGCGTGCCGACGATGAGATAGGTTGCCTGCGCTTTCGACCGGTTCTGCAGATGGTGGCCGTTCGCATCGCCGGCCTTGAATGTGGCGGCGTCGCCCGGCCGCATCAAATGGTCGCCGTCATTGTCGACCAGCACGACTTCACCTTCGAGCAGGTAGACGAATTCGTCCTCGTTTTCGTGCCAGTGCCGGTTGGAGGACTTGGCTCCCGGCTCGAGCGTCTCGATGAACGCGCCGAACTGCGTCAGTCCGCCGGCATCCGACAACGGCCAGGCCCGGTAATCGCCCAGGCCCTCGTTGAACGGCGCCGGGTAGCCGCCGCCACTGATCGGCTTGACATCTTTCCTGCGAATGACCGGCATCGGCTCGCTCTGCATGTGTAACGATCGGCCGGGAACGACGAATTACGTCCCGGCCGACAAGCATCATGCGGCGAGCGGCGCCAACTGGTCAATGCGCGCATTGGCGGCGGCCATCGTCTTCTCGATCGCCTCCGGCCCGAATGCGGTACCCTCGATGCGAATGATTTCGATATCGCTCATCCCGAGGAATCCGAGCGTGAACTTCAGCCACGGCGTCTGGTAGTCGTGCGCCGCCATCGGGCCGTCCGAATAGACCCCGGCGGAAGCCTGCACGACATAGACCTTCTTGCCCGTGATCAGGCCCTCGGGACCCTTCTCGGTATAGCGGAAGGTGCGCTGCGGCACCGCGAGATGATCGATCCACGCCTTCAGGGCGGTCGGCGCCGAGAAGTTGATCAGCGCCGCGGCGATGATGACGACATCGGCCGCCTCGATTTCACGGATCAGTTCGTCGGCCCGTTCGGCGGCCTCGCGCTGGGCTTCGGTCAGGTCGTTGGACCCGGAACGGGTCGCCTTGACGAAATCCGGCTCGATATGCGGCGGCGGATTGGCGCCGAGATCGCGATGGACGATATTTGCCGAATTACCGGCGAGTTTGCGGGCGAGGTCGTGGCCGACGCGGGTCGAAAACGAATCGGCGCCGCGCGGGCTGGCGGTAACGAGGAGGATTT
>Ga0214472_10001982_pt1 | contig 22250 bp, 18 predicted proteins | sample RVTome_6_FD_207662 | JGI IMG/M metagenome (GOLD analysis project Ga0214472, IMG submission 207662) | Soil microbial communities from uranium-contaminated site in the Upper Colorado River Basin, Wyoming, United States - RVT140D175 | ecosystem: Environmental > Terrestrial > Soil > Contaminated >...
CAGAACAGGTTTATTGCCTGGACACGGTGGCTTGTCAACCGAACGCTCCGAGCGTTCTCCACAATCCATTTCGCGTTGGAGTCTGAAGAGATTCGCCGCCGGGCGGAGCCGGACGCCGGACGAGGGCAGGGCAGCGGCGGCGTTCACTCGAGCCGGCTAAAGCCGGCCCCCACGACCTGCTGAGGGCGGACAGTACGCGATAGTCCGGCTGAATCCGGACACTACGCATTGTGGACCTGGAAGAACGAGGCCCTTACTTCAACATCTTCTCGACGATGGCGCGGCTCGCGGCCAGCAGTTCACGGATCTTGGACAGGTCCTTGCCGCCCGCTTCCGCGAAGTCTCCGCGGCCGCCGCCGCGGCCCCCGACGATCGGCGCCAGCTGCTTCACGACCTCTCCGGCAGGCACCTTCTTCGTCAGGTCCGGCGTCACGCCGACGACGATGGTGACCTTGCCGTCGGAAGGCGAAGCCAGCACCACGACGCCGCTCTTGATCCGGTCGCGCTGCTTGTCGACGAGGGCGCGAAGGCCGTCCTTGTCGAGACCGGCCACCTCACGGGCCACGAGCGTGATACCGGCAATTTCGCTGGTGTCGTCGGCGCCGCCTGACCCGCTTCCGCCGAGCGCAGCGCTCATTTTGGCCTGCTGCAGCTCGCGAGCCAGGCGCTTGTGTTCGTCCTGGAGGGCGCGCAGCCTCGCCGCCACCTCGCCGGACCGCGTGTTGAGCTCTCCAGCGACGGCCGACAGTTCCTCGCGAGCTCGCTGGAAAGCAGCCAGCGAGTCGAGTCCGGTAATCGCCTCGATCCGGCGCACGCCGGCCGAGACGCCCCCTTCGGAGACGATTGCAAAGAGGCCGATGTCGCCGGTGGCGCGCACGTGGGTGCCGCCGCACAGCTCCATGCTGAACCCGGGCACCGACACCACCCGGACGCTGTCGCCGTATTTCTCGCCGAAGAGCGCCATGGCACCCGCCGCAATCGCGTCCTCCGTTTTGCGGACGTCGGTCTGCACCGGCGTATTCCTGAGCACGTGCTCGTTCACGATGCGTTCAATCGCGAGGAGCTGATCGTGAGTGACCGCGCCGGCGTGGACGAAGTCGAACCGCAGCCGGTCGGGTGCCACGAGCGATCCCGCCTGCTTGACGTGGGCGCCGAGCACCTGCCGCAGCGCCGCGTGGAGCAGGTGAGTGGCGGTGTGGTTCCGCCTCGTCGCATCGCGGACCGCTGCGTCCACCTCCGCGGTCACCAGGTCCCGATGCTTCAGTTCGCCCTGCGTGACGGTCACGACGTGGAAGCGCGGCATGTCGGCTGGACCCTTGACGACGTCGGTGACCCGCGCCTCGCCTCCGGGAGCGCTCACACGTCCAAGGTCCGAGACCTGGCCGCCTGACTGCAGATAGAACGGCGTCTCCGAGAGCGCCACCAGCCCTTCTTCTCCTGCGGCAAGCCGATCGACGGGCTGACGGCTGGCGTCGAGCAGCTCGACGATCTGCGTGTTGACCGTTGTCGTCTCGTACCCGCGGAACGCATCGGGCAGCGGCGCGATGCCGGCGCGGACGTGCCAGGTGGCGCCCTCCGCACCGGCTACGCCGCCTATCCCGATCCCGAACCTGCTCTTCGACCGCGCCTTCGCCTTCTGCCCCTGCATGGCCTGGTCGAAGCCTTCGCTGTCGAGGGTGAGCTTGCGCTCCTCGACCATGTCCTCGATGAACTCGCGCGGAAGCCCGAACGTGTCGTACAGGCGGAACGCGTCCGCGCCCGCGACGATCTTGTTGCCGCGGGCGGCCGTATCGAGAATCTCTTCGAGGCGGGGCAATCCGCTGACGAGCACGGCGTCGAAGCGCTCTTCCTCGCTGCGGATGATCTGGACGACGTTGTCGCGGTTCGACTTCAGCTCCGGGTACGCCTCGCCGAAGTCCCGGACGAGCGTATCGACGAGCGTGTGCAGAAACGGCTCCGCCATCCCCAGCCGCTTTCCGTGACGCATGGCGCGGCGCATGATCTTGCGAAGGACGTACCCGCGAAACTCGTTCGACGGCACCACGCCATCGGCGATGAGGAACGTCATCGATCGCATGTGATCCGCGATCACCCGCGTCGAGATCGCCGACGGGCTCATATGGTTTGCCAGCACCGCGACGAGCTCCGAGGGCTCCACCGGCACCCCGGGCACTCTGGCAAGACCGGCGATCGCCAGGAGCAGCGGCGTGAACAGGTCGTTCTCGTAATTCGACAGCTTGCCCTGCATCACGGCGGATACACGGTCGAGTCCCATCCCCGTGTCGATCGACGGGGCCGGCAGAGGATTCAGCCGCCCGTCGGCCTGGCGGTCGAACTCCATGAAGACGTTGTTCCAGATTTCGACGTAGCGGTCGCAGTCGCACTCCAGGCCGCGGCAGCCGCCACCCGCCGTTTCGACGCCGCACGACACCTCCGCGCCGCGGTAGTAGTAGATCTCGGAACACCGGCCGCAGGGTCCCGTATCGCCCATCTGCCAGAAGTTGTCCGCTGCGCCGAGCTCACCGATGCGTTCGGCCGGCAGGAACTTCCGCCACGTCTCGTACGCCTCGTCATCGCGGGGGATTCCGGATTCGCCCCGGAAGACCGTGGCATACAGGCGATCCGCCGGGATCTTCCACTCCTCCGTCAGCAGCGCCCATGCGAACGGGATCGCGTCCTGCTTGAAGTAATCGCCAAACGAGAAGTTGCCCAGCATCTCGAAGAACGTGTGGTGCCGCAGCGAGGGTCCCACGTTGTCGAGGTCGTTGTGCTTGCCGCTGACCCGCATGCACTTCTGCGCGGTGGCCGCCCGGGTGTAGCTCCGCTTCTCGCGGCCGAGAAAGACGTCCTTGAACTGGTTCATCCCCGCGTTGGTGAAGAGCAGCGTGGGATCCTCGTGCGGGACCAGCGGCGAGCTGGGGACGACCCGATGGCCGTGCCGCTCGAAGTACTGCAGGAACGAGCGGCGGATCTCGTGGGCACTAAAGGAGCGGCTCATCTCGGGCGCATCAACCTGTAACGAACGTCACGCACTGGTGAAGATTTGCGAAGCACGGACCATCAGTCGTCATGAATGTCGTTCTTCAGCCGGCTCCTGATGGCGGCGTGCACGCGGCCGGCGTCAAATCCCTGGGCCAGCAGGTATCGGTGGACGCGCCGGGCGACGGCGGCCTCGGCAATCGCGGCTCCGTGACGCAGCTTACGCTCCAGCGCCCGGGCAATCAGCGCATCCTCATCGAGATCCCCGAAGACCTCGGCGACGGCCGCCCTGGCCAGCTCGCGGTCTATGCCGAGCGCCTCGACGGTGCGCAGCGCGCGCAGCCGGCCGTGGCGCTTCACGTTCGCTTCGGTCCGGGCGCAGGCGAGCGCGGTGCGGCGGTCGTCGAGTGCGCGTTCCTCCTGGAGGCGCGCCACCGCCGCGTCGATCTCTCGGGCCTCGAACTCGCGGCGCACCAGCCGCGTCCGCACCTGCGCTTCCGACAGCTCGCGGCGGGCGAGCAGCCGGAGGGCGGTGACGTAGGCGTCGGCCACTCGGTTACGGGTATGTCCTTCGTGAAACATTGCTGGCCGCTCCGTTGTCGCGGCCAGCCAAACCCCCGGCGAAGGGCTGCCGTGGTTGGTCGTTCATCTGTTGATACGGTCCCGCAAGTTATCGCGTGATTCTGGTGATCGTCGTCTGGACCGAGCGCGCCATTTCGTCGCGCGCGATGTCGCCGGTCGTGGTGATCCCCGCCATGCGCAGCTTGAACTCGTCGACGTTCGTCGCCCAGCGCAGCGCCTCTTCGGCGGTGATGACCTGTTTCTCGTACAGCCGGTAGATCGACTGGTCGAACGTCTGCATCCCGTACTGCGACGTGCCCTGGGCGATGGCGCCGGGAATCAGCTTGGTCTTGTCCTTGTCGAGGATCGCGTCCTTGATGTAGCCCGTCGTGACCATCACCTCGACCGCCGGCGCGCGGCCCGTGCCGTCCGCCCGCGGGATCAGACGCTGCGAGATGACCGCCTTGAGGACGCCGGCGAGCTGGATGCGGATCTGCTGCTGGTGGTGCGGGGGGAACACCGCCACGATGCGGTTGATCGTTTCCGTCGCGTCCACGGTGTGCAGGGTGGAGAAGACGAGGTGGCCGGTTTCCGCCGCGAGCAGCGCCGTCTCGATCGTCTCGAAGTCGCGCATTTCGCCGACGAGGATGACGTCGGGATCCTGCCGCAGGGCGCTGCGGAGCGCCTGCGAGAACGAGGTGGTGTCGACGCCGATCTCGCGCTGGCTGATGATCGACATCTTGTCCCGGTGCAGGTACTCGATCGGATCCTCGACGGTCATGATGTGCGCCGTCCGCGTGGCGTTGATCTCGTCGAGCATCGCCGCGAGCGTCGTGCTCTTGCCGGATCCGGTCGTGCCGGTCACCAGCACGAGGCCGCGCTCCTCAGCGGAAATCTTCTTCAGGACTTCCGGCAGGAGCAGCTGGTCGATCGTCATCACCCGCATCGGGATGACCCGGAAGATCATGCCGATCGTCCCGCGCTGCTGGAAGGTGTTGCAGCGGAACCGGCCGAGACCGGCGACGCTGTAGGCCAGGTCGACCTCGTGGTTGTCCTTGAATTTCTCGCGGAACCCGGTCGGGAGGACGGCGGCCGCGAACGCCATCATCTCCTCGTGGTCGAGGCGGTGGTCTTCCGTGGCCGGGGTCAGGCCGCCGCGCAGCCGGAGCATCGGGTAGCTGCCGACCTTGAGGTGCAGGTCGGAGGCGCCTCGCTCGACGGCAATCTTGAGCAGGTCGTTGACGTGCATGGCTGCCACGCTTATCGGCTTCTTGACACCCCGGATGCAGTGCCAGCCGGCGCATGGACGTACTGCAGCCAGCCGTGCGTGTCGGGCACGTCGCCGCGCACGATCTGGAAGAACCGCTGCTGGATCGCCTCGGTGACGGGCCCGCGCCGGCCGCGCCCCACCTTGATGCGATCCACCGACCGGATCGGGGTCACTTCGACGGCCGTGCCGACGAAGAAGACCTCCTCGCCGATGTAGAGCATCTCGCGCGGCAGCGTCTGCTCCCGCACCTCGAAGCCGAGGTCGCGGGCGATGGTGACCACGCAGTCGCGCGTGATGCCGGCGAGCACCGAGTTGCCGATCGGCGGCGTGAATATTACACCGTCCCGGACGATGAAGAGGTTCTGGCCGCTGCCTTCGCTCAGGTTGCCGTTGGTGTCGAGGGCAATGGCCTCGGTATACCCGTCCACGACCGCTTCCATCTTGATGAGCTGCGCGTTCGCGTAGTTGGCGACGCTTTTCGCCATCGCCGGGGTCGTGTTCGGGGCGTTGCGGGCCCAGGTCGAGATCTTGACGTCGATCCCCTCCTCGATCGCTTCCTTGGTGAAGTACGACGGCCATTCCCACAGGAGGATGGCGACGTCCACGGGACAGCCGGCGGCATGCACGCCAAGCGTGTCGTAGCCGCGGTAGATCAGGGGGCGGATATAGCAGGCCCGGAACTTGTTGACCTGGATCAGGTCGACGACGGCGTCGGTCAGCGTCTGTTGGTCGTAGGGCACCTCCATCCGGTAGATGCGGGCGGAGTCGAGCAGCCGGCGCATGTGGGCGTCCAGGCGGAAGCAGGCGGGTCCCTTCGACGTGTCGTAGCAGCGCGCCCCCTCGAAGACGCCGCTGCCGTAGTGGACGACGTGTGACGCAATGTGAATGTTTGCGTCGGCCCATGCCACCAGCGTGCCGTTCATCCAGATCTGACCCGTGCCCGGAAAAGACATGTCGTGCTCCTTGGTACCTCTTGATCCTATACGACGGGCTTCGCGGTCGTCGAATGTGGGTGTGACATTCCGCGGACCGTGAAGGTCCGCGCCGCAATTGTCAGGACCCGCGCCGCTCCTGTGTCTCGCCGCAGAAGGGGCAGCGGTCGGTGCGGGCGTGGAGCGGTTTGCGGCAGTGCCAGCAGAAGCGGGGTTGGGGCGCCTCGCGGGCGCGCAGGCGCGACTGGATCTCGGCGACGCGCTGGTCGCCGGCGGCGCCGCCGGCGGCGCCCCGCGCCTTGCCCGCCGCCTTTCGCGGCGCGGTGTCCCGCGCCGCCAGCACGTCCTCCATCAGCTCCGACGCCCGCTGGTATCTCGTTTTCAGGTCGGGCTGCAGCGCCCTGAGGACGATGTCGCTGATCGCCTTCGGGATCCGGCTGTTCTTGAGGCGCGGGGCCGTGACGAGCTCGCCGCGCATCAGGCGCTCGATGTCGGCCGGTGCGGGCGTGTCGTAAGGCAGCGCGCCCGTCAGCATCTGGTACATCGTGACGCCGACGGAATAGACGTCGCTGGCGAACACCGCCTTGCCGTGGAACTGTTCCGGCGCCATGTAGGGCGGGCTGCCGATGACGGTGGTGCCATGCGCGGCGATCTCGAGGAACCGCGACGTGCCGAAGTCGGTGACTTTCAGCAGGCCGGTGTCGGAGACGAGCATGTTCCCGGGACGCAGGTCCCGGTGCAGGACGCCGGCGCGGTGCGCGTGATCCACCGCGTTGCAGATCTGGCAGGTGAAGTCGAGCGCGCGGTTCAGGTCGAGCGCTCCTTCGCGCACGATGACGTGCTCGAGCGTCTCGCCCGTGACGTACTCCATGACAATGAAGAAGACGTTGTCCTGCTTCTCGGCCGTGAGCACCGTCACGATGTTCGGGTGGCTCATGGACGCCAGGAGCCGCGGCTCCTTCACCATCTCGCTGAAGTCGAGGTTCTGCTTATGGGGAACCTTGAGGGCGACCTTCTTGTCGATCCAGGTGTCTTCGGCGAGGTACACCGAACCGAAACCGCCGCTGCCAAGGGGAGAGAGGATCCGGTACTTCCCGATGGTCTGCCCCTTGAAGAACACGCCGGGATTATACAGGTGCGATCGCTCTGATGTTCGTCGGTGCGAGATCCGTTCGATGGTCGGTGCGATCTGTCTTCGCGGTCGGTGCGACGTGCTGGCGCCGGTCGGTGCGAGGGCTCTTCGGTGGTCGGTGCGAACCCGCTGACGCCGGTCGGTGCGAGGTCTCCTCGCTGTCGGTGCGAGCTTTCTGACGCTGGTCGGTGCGGGGTCTCTTCGCTGGTCGGTGCGCTCCCCGGCGGTCGTGGGGGCCGGCTTTAGCCGGCTCTGGGTCAGTCTGTCGGATAATCCCGGTGTGCACGCGAGGTTTCATGCGCCGGACGCCGATCGTGCCGGCGATCTGGTGGCGCTGCCGCCCGATGAAGCACAGCACCTCATCCGTGTGCTGCGTCTGAAAGCCGGCGCGCCGGTGCGCGTCTTCAACGGGCGCGGCGGCGAGTTCGACGCAGTGGTCGAGCGGACAGGCAAGGATGGCGCGCGGGTGCGCGTGGGCAACGCCCGCGCGGCGGCTCGAGAGGCGCGCGTCGCAGTCACGCTCGCCCAGGCAGTCCTCAAAGGCGACAAGATGGACGCGGTCGTGCGGGACGCGGTGATGATGGGCGTGGCCGCGATTCAGCCGATGGTGACCACCAGGAGCGAGGTGACGCTGCCGTCGCTGCGGCGCGGCCGCCGGCACGACCGGTGGCAGCGGATCGCGGTGTCGTCAGCCAAGCAATGCGGCCGGGCAACAGTGCCGACCATTCTCGAGCCGCAAGGCTTCGAGACGGTCGCCGCGTCGCTTGCGGCCATGGCGCTGCCCCAACCGTGTCTGATGTTCATTGAGCCCGGCGCCTCCGGTGATGCGACTTCGATCAACGATCTGGACGGGACATCGCCGCGGGAAGCGACCGTGCTGATTGGACCCGAAGGCGGCTGGACGGCCGAAGAAGTCGACCGTGGGTCGGCGGTGTCGCGGCAGGTCACGCTCAGCGACCGCACTCTGCGCGCCGATACCATGGCGATCGTCACGCTGACTGCGCTCTTCACGCGATGGGGCGAGCTGTAGAGTCCCAGGACAGGAGACGGGATGGCTGCCAATGAGGAGCTGATTGGGTTCGTACGGGATGCCCTTGCGCGGGGGCTGTCGCGGGCCCAGGTGGGAGCCGCGCTCAGCCAGGCGGGCTGGGACGCAAAACAGGTGAGCGCTGCGCTCTCGGCCTTCGCGGCCGTGGACTTCCCGATCCCCGTCCCGCGGCCGAGAACGTCGCTCTCGGCGCGCGAAGCATTCATGTACCTCCTGCTGTTCTCGACCATGTACGTCGTCGCGTTCGAGTTCGGCAGTCTGCTCTTCGATTTCATCAATCGGGCGCTCCCCGATCCGGCGACCAGCCTGAATGACCGCTTTCAGCGGGAGTCCATACGGTTTTCGGTATCGTCGTTGATCGTGGCACTGCCGGTGTTCCTCTACATGTCCCGGCTGACGAACCGGGAGACGACGCTGGATCCCACGAAGCGGATGTCACCGGTCCGGCGATGGCTGACCTACCTCACGCTGTTCATCGCCGCGGGCGTGCTGATTGGCGATGTCACGACGCTCGTGTACAGCCTGCTCGGCGGCGAGCTGACGCCGCGATTCGTGCTGAAGGTGCTGGTCGTCGGCGCCATCGCCGGTACCGTCTTCTGGTTCTACGTCTCGGATCTGCGCATCGACGAGCAGGAGACGGACGCATGACGCGCGCGCAGCTGACGGGCGCCGTCGTGACCGTCGCCGTCACGGCCGCCATCGTTGCGGGGATTTACCTGCTTGGGTCGCCTGCTGAAGAGCGTGCGCGCCGGCTCGACGAGCGACGTGTGCAGGATCTCTCCGGTATCGCTCGTGCCGTCGACGTCTATTGGACCCGGAACACGCGCCTGCCGGCCTCACTGGAAGCGCTGCGAACGGAAACCGGCGCCAATATCACCATCGCCGATCCGGCCGCGGACATGGCCTACGAGTTCCGGCCGCTCGAAGGAGAGAGGTACGAGCTGTGCGCCGTGTTCGAGGGCGAATCCGGCGATTCAGACCGCTTCAGCGGCGCCGGCTTCTGGTTGCATCGCGCCGGCCGGCAATGCTTTCAGCGCGCTGCAGAGAGCGTGCGTTAACAACTGAGCCGGGTCGGCTTCGCCGAACCCGGCCTACGTACGCAGATTAATCGTCGGATGTACGTAGGGCGGGTTCCGCGAAGCGGACCCGCCTGAATTCAGAATTTCCAGCCGGCGGCTATCCCTGGGCGCAGGAGCCAGGATGCAGGCAGGCTGTGCATTCGGATACTGGGAACGATCAGGAAGTGCTCGCCGTAGCCGAGGTGCGCTTCGAATCCGACCACTGGTCCTGCGCCGTACCGGACGCTCTCGACACGCGTGGAGGGCAGGACGACGCCAACGGGGGTTACGCTGTCGAAGGCGAAATCGCCGAATGTGAAGCCTGGGCCGAGCGTGGAGCCCCCGAGGGCGGGTAATGCCCGCAGGCCGCGGTAGTCCACCCGGCTGTCGGTGCGGTGAAAGACTATGCCGCCGAGATATACCAGGGCGACCGTGTCTCCGGCTTGCTGCCGGATAGAAGCAGTCGTACTCAGGGTCGTGATTCGCGTCCTGGATTCGATTTGCGGAAGGAAAATCGGCAGCGCCCCGGCGAGCGGACGTGGGCCGCCCGATCGTGACATGTTCCGAGTCTCGCCGGCGCGCGAGACCTCGAGTTCGACCCCGAACCGATCATTCAGCACGGTGCCAAGCCGCGCGGCGCCGCTCAGCGCTTCACCGCCTCCCATGGGTGTGCTGAATCCAAACGACTCCTGACCGCTGGCGAGCGAGATATCAGCGCCGACCGCGCCCGCTACGTATACGGTTTGCGCAGAGACCGGGCTCGTGGCGATACACACGAACGCCAGAAAAAAGACCGAGCGGAACGTGTTCGAAACCATGGGAACTCCCCAGCCGGCTAAAGCCGGCCCCCACGACCCAGTTGCACCACCATCGAACCCCATCGCACCGACGAGCGAAAGCAGATCGTACCGACCACCGAAGACGGATCGAACCGACTACCGGATAAACATCGCACCGACCAGCGTCAGTGTCTCGCACCGACAATCGAAGAAAGATCGCACCGACTGCGTCAGCGCTTGATGAGGGCCAGGAGCTCGCCGACTTCTTTCGGTACACCGGTGGTGAGAATTTCAGCGCCCGTCTGCGTGACGAGGATCGTGTCCTCGACCCGGATGTGAAGCTGCTGCTCGGGGATGTCGATGATCGGCTCGATGGCCATCGTCATGCCCGCTTCGAACGGCAGCGACCAGTCGCCGACATCGTGCACGGACAGGCCGACATAGTGGCCGAGGTACGCGTACCGCGGGTCGAACCCCTGCTTGCGGAAGATGTCTTCGGCGATCTTCTGCACCGTGGCGCGCGTGACGCCCGGCTTGATGGCGACAATGATCGCCTTCTGCGCGTCGAGCGTCGTCTGGTACGCCTTCAGCTGCCCCTCCGTGAACCGACCCGACACGGGCCACGTCCTCGTAATGTCCACGGTCAGGTAGTCGAGCGATCCGGCGTAATCCATCACCACGAGCTCGCCGGCCTTCATCTGCCGGCCGTTCTCCTCGTAGTGCCACTGGTTGACCATCGGACCGGAGCCGACGATGGCGGGGTAGGCGGCGCCCTGCATGCCGTGCTTCGCGAGCCAGTACGTGGCCTCAGCCTCGAGTTCGTACTCGTAACGCCCGGGCGCGGTGGCCTCGATGGCGCGGTGGATGGCCTCGGCGCTGATGCGGCCGTTGTAGCGCAGGATCTCGATCTCGCGCGGCGTCTTGATCAGCCGCAGCCGATCGAGGTGCGGGACGACGTCCTGCAGGTGGTAGTACGGAAACCGTTCGCGGAGCGCCGCCACGCGCAGCGCATCCTCGGTGGGATGCTGCGCGAAGGGGTTGACCAGGCGGCGGGCCGTGGAGATGGCCGTGTCGGCGCGGCCGTGGTTCACCGTGTCGCGCTCCGACAGGCGCGTCCAGAGCGTATCGCTGCCCGGCGCGCTGCCGCGCCGCGCCAGGAACTCGTGCATCCCCTGCAGCGGCTGGATCGTCGTAAAGCCGTACACCCTGGCGGCATCCGGCTCCTCGAGCCAGTTGCTCCCTTCGTATCGGATCTCTGCAGCCGAGAGCTTCGGCAGGAAGAGGTGCGACTCGCCGGTCGCGGCATCCATGACGAGCGCGGCGTTCAGCGACTCGTTGCCGGTGAGATAGAAGAAGTCGTTGTCCTGGCGGAAGCGCACACCGGGCGAGGCGCTGGTGGCGCCGAACATCACGAGCGTGCCGCGCTTCAGCGCCTTGGCGAGCCGTTCCCGCCGCGCCCCAAACTCCCCGGGCGCGTAGCCCATGCGCTCGGCGCTCGGCGCCGGGCTCCAGGCGACCGCGAGAAGCAGCAGGACTACGGTCGCTGCACGCTGACGCATACCCATGCCTCCTCCTCCGCGCGGGTGGTGACGGCACACCCCGAATAGGCGGCCATGACGTGCGCCTCTTCGTGCCGCAGGAACCCGCTGAGGATCAGCCGCCCACCCGGCTTGGCGAGCTCGCGCAGCCGGCCAGCAGCTTCGATCAGCAGCGCGCCGGTGAGATTCGCGGTCACGAGGTCAAACGTGCCGGGGGATGCCGATCGCAGATCGTCTCTGGTGAGCCTCACCTCGGCGCCGCGATTGAGCGTCAGGTTCTCCTCGGCCGCCTGCAGCGCATTCGCATCGTCATCGATGCCGACGACGGGCGCCGCGCCGAGGCGGCTGGCGGCCATGGCGAGGACGCCCGATCCCGTGCCGACGTCCACCGCCGACTTGCCCTGGAGGTCGAGCCGCTGCAGTGCCGCGAGACACAGCCGTGTCGTGGCGTGATGGCCGGTGCCGAAGCCCATCGAGGGCTTGATCACGATGACGACCGGGCGCCTCAGTCCCGCCGTGCCGAAGTCGGGCGAGTGGTCCAGCTTCAGCTTGCCGGTGTGCGGGATGTCCCACGGCGGCGCGACGATGATGTTGCCGACGCGGACGGCGCGGAGGTCGGCCTGCGACTTGGCCACCCAGTCCTCATCGGGCACGTCGAGCGGCCGCAGCGAGAGATCCGGAAACTGGCGCGTGAGGTTCGCGGCGGCGCGGTCGCGCTCGGCGTTGTTGCTGAAGAAGACGCGCCACCGGTCGGCGGCGCTTTCGTCAATCGCCGCGATGCGGTAATCGACGAGCGCGGCCTGCAGGAGGTCGGTCCCGTCCTTCGCGGCCGGCTTCAGCCGGCCCACCTCGAGCGCAGGCCAGGTACGCACGGCTACCCGAAGATGTCCTTGACGCGATCGAACAGGCCCTTGTCGTCCTGCTCCTCGGCCGGCGTCGGCTGGAACTTCTCTTTCGGCAGCGTGGCGGCGAGCTCCTCGAGGATCTTCTTCTGCTCGCGCGTCAGCTTCTTGGGCGTGACGAGCTTCACCCGCACAATGAGGTGGCCGCGCCCGCGTCCCGAGACGTCGGGCATCCCGCGCCCGCGCAGCGTGAACGTCGCGCCGCTCTGCGAACCCTCAGGCACCATGAAGTGTTCCTCGCCTTCGAGCGTCGGGATCGTGATCTCGCCGCCCATGGCGAGCGTGGGGTAATTCAAGGGGATTTCGCAGAACAAATCGTTGCCGTCGCGCTGGAAGAACGGATGGTCCTGCACATGGATCACGACGTAGAGGTCGCCTGCCGGGCCGCCTGCCGGCCCCGCTTCGCCCTCGCCGCTCAGACGAAGACGCTGGCCGGTGGCGATCCCCTTGGGAATGCGCACGGTGAGCTTCCGCTCCTGCGGCACTCTCCCCGCGCCGCGGCACTCCGTGCAGGGCTTGCTGATGATCGACCCGGATCCGCGGCACTGGCCGCAGGTCCGCGCCACCGTGAAGAAGCCCTGCTGGTAGCGGAGCTGGCCGCGTCCCTGGCACTGCGGGCAGGTGGTTGGCTTGGTGCCGGGGGCGGCGCCGGTGCCCTTGCAGGTGCCGCACGGTTCCTGCCGGGGAATCTGGATGCTCGTCTCGGCGCCTGTCGCCGATTCCTCGAAGGAGATCTCGAGGTCATACCGCAGGTCGGCGCCGCGCTGCGGGCCGCTCCTTCGCGGGCCGCCTGCGCCGAAGACGCTGCCGAAGCCGAAGATGTCGCCCAGGCCGCCGAGGATGTCCTCGAACCCGGTGAAGACGCTGGGATCGAAGCCGGCGCCGCTGCCGAGCCCGGCGTGTCCGAAGCGGTCGTACATGCGCCGCTTGTCGGCATCCGCGAGGACGGCGTACGCCTCGGCCCCTTCCTTGAACTTGTCTTCCGCTTCCTTGTTGCCGTGATTACGGTCGGGGTGATACTTCAGCGCCAGCTTGCGGTACGCGCTCTTGATCTCCTGATCGGCCGCGGTCCTGGAGACGCCCAGGACCTCGTAGTAGTCGCGCTTGCTCACGCCTTCGCTACCTTGACCATCGCCGGCCGGAGCACGCGTTCGCCAAGCATGTACCCGCGGCGCAGCTCTTCCATCACTTCGCCCTCGCGATGGTTCGCGCTGGATTCCTGCGCGACCGCGTGATGGAAGCGGGGGTCGAAGTCGGCGCCCACGGGCGTGATTGGCTTGACGCCGCGCCTCTTGAGAAGGTCCATCATCTGCAGGTGAATCAGCTCGACTCCCTTCCGGAATCCTTCGCTGTCGGGCCCCGCGGGCGCGTCGAGCGCGCGCTCCAGGTTGTCGATGATGGGCAGCAGGTCTTCGATCGCGTCGGCGATCGCGTTGTCCGCCTGGTCGCGGCGGTCGCGGTCGACCCGCTTGCGGTAGTTGTCGAACTCGGCAGCCGTCCGCAGCAGGCGATCCTGCAGCGCATCCTTTTCGCGGCGCAGCTCCGCCTCCGCGCTACGCGCTACGGCGGACAGGTCCGCGTCCGCGGCTGACGCCGCTTCGGCGGACAAGTCGGCTTCCGCCGTCGCCTGGGTGCTGTCGTCCTTGTCGAATGGGTCGGTCATCTCTTGCTACCAGTTGACGGCTACCGGCTAGTTTGCGTCGCGCAGCACGCGGCAAACGGCCTGCGTGGTGCCGTCCACGAGGGAAATGGCGCGGGAGTAGTGCATCCGCGTGGGACCGATGACGCCGACCGTGCGCACCGTGCTTCCGTCCATCTCGGTCGATGCAATCAGGCTGAACGGCCGCAGGTCGGGCGCGGCATGTTCCGCCCCGATAACAATCGTGAGCCCCGGTCCCTCGATGTACTGGTTGAGCAGGTGCACAAGCCGTTCCTTCTCTTCCATCATCTCGACGAGCGCGCGGAGCGTCGCCAGGGAGACGCCCTCGTGCGCCGGGCCGGCCAGCAGCGACGCGGCGCCTTCCACGTGGAACGTATGGTGGCTGGGCAGCTCTTCGAGCGTGGAGCGCGCCAGCCGCAGCGCACGCGCCAGCAGCTCGTCGTAGAGGGTGCGCTCCTGCTGCAGCCGCGCGAGCACGGCTTCGCGCACCTCGAGCAGCGGCAGCCCGGCAAACTCGGTGTTCAGGTAGTTCGCGGCCTGCACGAGGTCGTCCGGCCGGACGTCCTCGCCGGCGTCCACCACCTTCTGCGTCATCTGTCCGCCGCGGGAGACGACCACCACCAGGATGCGGGAACCGCCGAGCGCCACGAACTCGAGGCGCTGCAGCACGGCGACCGGATTGCCGGAGAGCGCGAACCCGACGTGGCGGGCGGCGCGCGACACGAGATGCGACACGCTGGCCAGCAGATCGTCGATGAGCGGCGACCGTTCAGCCTGTTCGCGGAGCCGATGCTCGACCACGGCGGGCGGCCTGGCGCGCTTGCGTCCCTCGACCAGCAGGTCCACGAACACCCGGTACCCGCGGTCGGTCGGCACCCGGCCGGCGGACGTGTGGGGCTGCAGGAGGTACCCGCCTTCCTCGAGCTGGGCGAGCATGGTGCGGACGGTCGCCGACGACAGGCCCAGCCCGCTTTCGCGCGCGAGACACTGCGACGCCACCGGCTCACCCGTCTCGATGTACTCGCGGACGAGCGTGGCCAGCAGCCGCCGTGAACGATCGGAGAGTTCGTGGGAACCCATTACCTGTCAGTCGCTTAGAGCGTCTTTCAAAGTATATCGGATGGGCCAGCGAAAACCGGCGCCAAGGGCGCCGATTTCAGTATGAAGGGCGTGGGGCCGGCTTCAGCCGGCTCCGAGCGCTTTTACGCGCACTGGTGTCCAACAATGTTTCGCGGCACCTCAGCCCCGATTGGGGCGTCAGCGCTTCTGGAGCGCGCCGTCCCAGCGCATGGTGACGGCTGCGACGTTTGGCTCCGCGATCTTGCCGTGCTTCACGGCGATCAGCTCGGCCAGGATGCTGACGGCGATTTCCTGCGGGGTTATCGCGCCGATGTCGAGGCCGATCGGTGCATGGATCCCCTTGAGCCGGTCGGGGGAGAGCCCTTCCTCCTGCAGCTGGTCGTAGATCCGCTTCACCTTCGCCTTGCTGCCGATCAGGCCGAGGTAGCGAAGCGGCGAGGCCGTGAGCGCCCGCAGCGTGTCGAGGTCGTAGGTGTGGCCGCGCGTGACGATCACCGCATAGGAGGTCGCCGGGAGCTGATGCGCGGCGATCCAGTCGGGAATCTTGTCCACGATGACGTCGATCCCCTCGCCGAAGCGCTCGGTGCTGGCGAACTTCTCGCGGTCGTCGATCACGTGCACCTTGAAGCCGACGTCGTACGCCATCTTGCCGAGGAAGTAGCCCACGTGCCCGGCGCCGAAGACGTACAGCTCGGGCGACGGCTCGAGCGGCTCGATGAACACTTCCATCTGGCCCCCGCAGACCAGCCCCGTCTCCTGGGCGAAGTCGTCGTTCAGCTCGAAGCTGACGTTGAGCGGCTTGCGGGTCTTGATCGCTTCCCGGGCCTTCCAGAACGCGTCGTTCTCATAGCACCCGCCGCCGATCGTCCCGACCGTCCGGCCGTCCGCGTACACGAGCATTTTCGCCCCGACGCGCTGCGGCGTCGAGCCGGTGGACGACACGATCGTCACGAGCGCCACTTCTTCGCCCCGCTGGAGCGCCTCGCTCAGGGCGGCGAAGACTTCCTGGTTCATAACCCTGATTATAACGGCCCACCAGACCCCCATTGCCGCGCAACCACCACGCGACTGTGTCGGGCATCTCGCTCCGCGAAGCGGCTCAACACGCCGGAAAACGTTCGGACGGCCGCCCACGGCCGCTGGCCGCTCGGGTCGCGCGTGCTCCCGCCCGCGCTCAACCTCGCTGAATCCCCGAGCCGCCTCACGTTTTCACGCCTGACGATTGTCGGCATGTTTCGACGCTTCGCTGCGCGAGACGCCCGCCACAGCCGCGGCGGCGGGCGCCGCGTCGTGCCCTAGGCACGCCCTCCAAGAGCCGCCGCCGTTGGTAAACCCTTGGCGACTGATCAGGAGTAGTCGGGAAGACCTTACTCTGGGTCGGTAACAGGGCGTGCGGGTGATGGTCAATTCGTCGGCACGAGGCGCTTCAGCTCCTCGAAGAACCCCTCGACGATCACTACCTGAAAGTCCTCGCTGTTCTCGACCATCAGGAAGCGCCCGTCCGGCGCCACGTCCCACCGCTGGTGGCCAGAGAGATCGAGCGTATACGGGCCGTCGAAGAGTTCCACTGGTGGAGAAACGTCGATCGGGGGGCCGAGCCTCACGCGGGCCGCCATGACCTTGCTGCCCTGCCGGAAATACAACTCCCTGCCGTCGGACGACCAGATCGGCTCCAATCCGCCTGCGATCGACACAACGGTCTTGGAGGCCGCGTCCGGAAACGGCGTGACGTACACCTGGAACTCGCCCGTTTCGTCGCTCACGTACGCCAGCGCGCGTCCATCTGGCGAGAAGCGAGCCGATCGCTCGTTGGCGGGACCGGTCAGCAGCGGCTTGGCCTTCCCGCCGGACGGCAGGATCCAAACGTCCGACTGGCGGTCAAAGAATGCCAGGTACTGGCCGTCCGGTGACCAGGAAGTCGGAACCATATTCATTCCCTGGACAAGGCTTGCGTCGGCGCCGCTCCCGTCGGCCTTCTTCATGTAGATGGCGCTGCGGTTGGAATCGCGGAAGGTCGCGCGCTCGCGGTCGGGATGCCACACGGGAAAGCTCCCGCCGGCCACGAGATTGCGGCTTCCCCGATTCAGATCGCTCGCGTAGATCTCGGCGTCAACCGTTCCCTCGATGTTGAGAAGCACCGACGTGCCGTTCCCCGACAAGTCTATGTGGGTGTAATCGCGGCGCTCTCCTGGAATGGGACTGGGCACGCCCCGCCGATCGACCCAGACCAGGCGCGCGGTGCCCGCCACCCGTTCAGCAACGTAGACCAGGGTGCCATCCTGGGACAGGTGCGGACCGTACGCGACACGATGCACGAGCGAGCTCGCCTGTCCTCGCACATCGAGCGACTCGAGGTCGAAGGGCACGGCAAACAGCTCCCCCTCCTGTCGAAAGAGCAGGTGCCCCGTCGGAGAGTAGATCGGCTCCACCCCTTGAAGGGCGAGCTCCCGCACCTCCCCTGTCATCAAGTCCACAACGGCGAGTCTAAACACGTTCGACGGGCGAACGATTGAAGCCAGGGCGTGAGTACCGTTGGGCAGATGAAATGGATGCACGTAGTACTCAGTCTCCCGGGCCTCCGAAACGAGTTCCACCGCGCCGCCCGAAGCCGGGACTCGCACCAAGCCCCCCCGTCCGCCGGCCAGAATGCTCCCGTCGGGACCCCAACTCAGCCCTTCCACAAAGAACGGAATCTCTGCGACGGGCTCGGGCTGGCCGCCTCCGGCGGAAACCCTCTGGAGCCGGCTTCCCGTGACGAACGCCAGTCGTTCACCGTCCGGAGAAAAGGCGAGGTTCCACGGATCTGCGCGCGACCCGACCAGGGTGGCGGTCGCCAGGCTGTCCAGCGATCGGAAATTGATTGTCGTGCGATTCTCGTCGCTTCCCGGATACGCCAGATGTGTCCCCTGCGGTGAGATGCGAACGCGGAAGTCTCCCCAGTTGGGCATGTCCTGCCACGGTAGGTCCAGAGTGAAACGGCGCGTGTCGTGGCTGACGCTCGACGTCGGGTTGGTGTCTTGTACCAGGAACGCAACGACAGTGGTGCCAAACGCCGCGGCCAGAAGCCAGGGGACCCACGCCGCGACTCGTCGTACCGCAGGGGCTTCGCGCGGTGAGGCTGCTTTCTCCTGCGAGGCTTCCTCCAGGTCCAGGAGGATATCGCCCACGTCTCGCTGCCGCGCTCGAGGGTCCTTCACCAGGCAGCGGGCCAGCAGCCGTCCGATTGTGACGGGGCTGCCGGGCGGCAGCTTCGCCCAGTCGGGCTCGACCTTGAGCACCGTGCCCAAGGTGTCGGCAACGTCCACACCCTCGAACGCGCGCCGCCCCGTCAGCATCTCGTAGAGCACGCAGCCAAACGCCCAGATGTCGGCACGCTTGTCCACCGGTTTCCCACGCGCTTGTTCCGGGGACATGTACGCCGCCGTGCCGAGGATCATGCCGGCCCGCGTCATCGCTGGCGTCGTGATCGTCGGCGACGCGGTTGCATCCATTCCCGCCGACATCGGTTCGAGCGCCTTCGCCAACCCGAAGTCCAGCACCTTGACGACCCCATCCGACCGCACCTTGACATTAGCTGGCTTCAGGTCGCGATGGATGATGCCCTGCTCGTGCGCCGCTTCGAGCGCGGCGGCGATCTGCTTGGCGATGGGCAGTGCTTCGTCAACGGGGATGGCGCCCTGGGCAATGCGGTCGCCAAGCGTCGGCCCCTCGACCAGCTCCATGACCAGTGCCCTGGTGCCGTCGGCCTCTTCCAGGCCGTAGACGTGCGCGATGTTCGGATGATTCAGCGAGGCGAGGATCTGTGCCTCCCGTTGAAACCGCGCGAGGCGCTCCGGGTCTGATACGAAGGCCTCGGGCAGCACCTTCAGCGCGTCGTCCCGCTTGAGCGCAGTGTGGCGCGCCCGCCAGACTTTCCCCATGCCCCCCTCTCCGAGGAGGGTGGTCACCTCATAGGGACCGACACGGGTGCCAGGGCCGACAGTCATTCGGGGGAGATTCTACGCGATTAGTCCTGATCAACGCCGTAGTGATTTCTGATCCCACGTCGCGCATCGGCCGCAGCTAGGCGACTACTCAGGACCGATCTATCGCTATCCCTGCTGAACCTTTTCGAAATGCTCGACAAGGGGAAAGGGGTCGTAAAAGTGATGCAATAGCCGCTTCCACTCTTGATATCGGACCGACTTCCGGAACCCTGTTTCGTGATCTTCGACGGTACGCCAACGTACCAACAGGAGGTACTTGTCGCGGACTTCTATACAGCGATGAAGTTCGTGCGCAATGTATCCGGGCATAGACGAAATGATTGACTGCGCCCTCGCGAACGTCGCCTCAAAGTCGCTACTCTGGCCGGGTCGGACGTGAAGAACTGCTGCTTCGAGAATCAAGCTGTCTCCTTCCCGCGGTTTATGATGCCACGGGTTCGCGACTGCTCGCCCTTGTGTTCTGAGTGGCCGATAGAGATCATTCCGGTCCGCGTAACGCCATAGAGTCTCGAAGGCGCTGGCGGCGTCGCCCGCCGAAGGCGACTTATGGGAAGTGATCACGCCGGACACGCTGCACGGTGGCGTCATCGGCATAACCACTGAGCACCCTGCCTTGCGAGAATCGCCTTCGTCGCTTCCTTGAGGCTGCTGACAGGCACGACTTCGCGGGCCTCACCAGAACATCCTGGACTTCAGCTCAAGCCGATGCGAAGACCGCAGTTGTCGAGGACATTCTGGCGAGGGCGAAAGCTCAAGGCCGCGAGTAGATGATCCGGCCGGCGCGAATAGTCTGACCCACTTCGACGAACGCGCGTATGTCCAGTGGTGGATCACGAGCAAGAACAACCAGATCGGCCGCCATCCCTGGTACAACGCGACCCCGATTCTTCGATTCCCCGAATCGATCTGCGGGATTGGTCGTGGGGCTCGCGAGCACCTGACGCCACGTGAGTCCGGTCCTCGCCAGTGACTCGTATTCAAGGGTCGGTTCGTACATCGCGTGGTAGCCCACGTCGGTCCCGAAGAGAATCTGGCCGCCCAGACGCTGGTAATCCGCAACCTCGGCAAAGATCCGCCGAGCGGCATCACCAGCGTCCGCGAACAGAGTTAACGTGGGCACCAGCGCCATGTTCTGATTCCTCATGCCTCGCAGGTGATCCTCGGACAGGCCGCGTGTGTCATCAAACGCGTGAGCAATCACGTCCACCCGTGCATTAAGTGCCACTTCGAGCCCGGCGACGCTCGACGCGTGCGAGTAGACCAGCTTCCCTCGTTGGTGCGCCTCGGCCACCGCTGCTCTCGCCACATCGGCAGGCATGGGTAATACGCGTTGATTCGTGACCCAGGATCCCGTAAATAGCTTCACGACATCCGCACCGCCGTCGATATTCTGTCTGACGGCGCTTACGGCCTGCATGTCGGTTGCGGGTTGAGGCAATAGTTTGAGCAGGTCTGGAGGCAAGCCATCTCTGACGTAGTACGGGATTCCGTTTGGTGGATAGAGAGGAACACCGGCAGAGAGGATTCGAGGCCCGCCAATTTCGCCTGACTCGATGCGCCGCCTGAGCGCAACCGTATCCGGCAGAAACGATCCCGTATCGACTACGGTGGTAAACCCGTATCGCGTCAGCATCGCCTCAAGTTGATCCGCGAGCTTGTGCGCCGATTGCCCCGCGGCACCCGCGCACTTCTGCTCAGAAAAGTGAACATGACTATTCTGAAATCCGGCCGTTACGATTGCTCCTCCCAAGTCAACGATCGTCGCGCCCGTGGGGATCACGAGAGAGGATGAGCTACCGACCTGCGCGATCGTAGCGTCACTAACGATCACAACGGCATTTTCCAGGCGGTGCCGCCTCGGGAGACGCGTACACCTTTGCATTAACCAAAGCGAGCGTCGCCGGCTGCTGGGCGGTGACCGTGCAGATGACGGTCAGGAAAAGGACTGGAAGTGCCAGTTGTCGCATCGCCTCCCAGAGGATACTCGCGGAGTGCGGTTCCCCGAACGAGAATTGAGTCCTACCATTGGCGAACGGACACGCGGCGGCATATCCCTCAAGGGGTCAGGCCTAGATTCGATTCTTGCGATCCGATCCTTAAGTCGCGATACGCCGTAATGACGAACGATGTTTGCCGACCCAAAATGGGAGAAGGCTGCCTGGCGAGTGCGGACTATCGAGATTTCGAGCAGCGTGGCCGGCGCCTCGCAGATCCCTCGTCCACGTCTGATGTTGTTTGCCGATTACGCGGCGGTGAGAATGACGGCGTCACCCCGCGTGATCATAATCGTGTGCTCGTGATGCGCCGAGAGACTCCCGTCGCGGGTGCGAATCGTCCACCCGCCTGAGTCTTCCACGGGCTGACTGGAGCCCGCGGTAATCATCGGCTCGATGGTCAGGATAAGTCCCTCCGTCAGCACGTCGGCCTGCCACGGGTCGTATTCGTTCGGGACACGTGGTTCTTCGTGAATCGTCCTGCCGACGCCGTGGCCGGATAGTCCGCGCACAACCCGGAAGCCGTGCCGGCGCACCTCATGATCAACCGCGCGGCCGATTTCGTTCACCAAGACACCGGCGCGGGCAACGGCGGCGCCTGCTCTGAATGCAGCGCGGACGCAGCCGATCATCCGATTGGCAGTGTTCGAGCCGGATCCGACGATGACCGTTCGCGCGGCGTCAGCGACGTAGCCATCACATTCGGCCGTCACATCGAGCTTCAACAGGTCCCCGCGCTTCAGTTGTCGCGGCCCCGGCACACCGTGGACGATTTCGTCGTTGACGCTGAGGAGCACGTGACCCGGAAAGCCGTAGACGAGCATGGGCGCGGAACGGGCACCGTGGCTCGCAAAGATCAGCCTGTGATTCGATCGACATCGCGGAACTCCTGTGAATACGTGCAGTGTGCCTCGAATATTGCCAGATGGTGCTCTCAAATTCGAACGCGATTTCGCAGGAGCCGCCGCTCAAGCCCGCGTTAACGCACGATAGACGCCGTAGCGGCGAGTTGCGGACCCAGCCGAACGTGTGCGCACCAACGCCGCCGCAATTCGCTTCACAGTTGCTCCTGGAAGTGCTGGTTCAGTGGTGGCGTCGTCTCGCGCTGACGACCAACGCGTCCTTCTCCGCGCGAGTAAGTTGCTTCACCACGTACTCGCGTGCCAGCGCCTTCCCCACAGACCGGAACCCTTCCTGATACACCAGCCGCACCGGACGCCGGCCCGCGGTGTACTTCGCGCCACGGCCGCTGTTGTGCGCCCGTTCGCGCGCACGCGGGTCTTGCGCATAGCCGGTGTACAGCGTATACACAACGTATCCCTTGTTACTGG
>Ga0214472_10001983_pt1 | contig 22247 bp, 24 predicted proteins | sample RVTome_6_FD_207662 | JGI IMG/M metagenome (GOLD analysis project Ga0214472, IMG submission 207662) | Soil microbial communities from uranium-contaminated site in the Upper Colorado River Basin, Wyoming, United States - RVT140D175 | ecosystem: Environmental > Terrestrial > Soil > Contaminated >...
TACCTTGGCGTTTTCTCGGTGTTTGTCTCTTATCCCCCTCCAGTTGTATTGGAGCAGGCTGATATTGGGGATTTGTACCTCGGCTTTACGATGGCGGCGCACACGGCCAGCCAATTGGATAATGGAGCGATATGACGAGGGCTCGACCACTGCCCAATCAAAGTCATGGTCTCGGCCAACTTCTTCTACGGGGGTGGCCACCAATACAAACAATACATTTTTTACCTGCGCTTCAGCCTGATGAATGTGATCGAGATGCTGACGAATAACGGGGTCTGAAAATGCTTTGGGTTGTTCTGCCTCACCTTCTTTACGCTTTAATACCTGATCCAGGTGCTGCTCTTGCTTATGCCGCATCAGCAATACTTGTTGGCTGTGGTACGGCATGGTTCTTATTTGAGTATCTGCTGGCAGTTCTACCCGTAATAGATAGTTAGCCAACGCAATGCAGGGTTGAATATTGGCCATCCGCACCACACCAAACGACACAGCTAGCTTACTTTGCTTATCAACGGTGTGGTGATGCTGATGTTTAGCAATGGCACTATCGGCAAGACACTTAAAATAGGCTTGCTGCTTGTTGGCAATAACAACTTCATCATTATGGCTGTGGGTGAATGCTGAAAAGATACCATCGCACAAAGCAATATCGGCTTTGCGCTTAACCCCTTTCTTTAACAATTTGGAAACGCGCTTGTCTATAAACTTGGCGTGTTGTTCTCGATAAGCAAGTATTGCGTCTCGATCTTCTGCACCCGTATTACTTGCCACATCAGTATTAAATTCATCTATCCACGCGCAGCCAATCGCTGTGCTAGCGTTGCGGGTTTTACAATAGATTTGCCAACCGTCTCGGTAAGCCTTGAAGTAGCCTTCGGCCAAATCAGGGGGAATGGTTGCCGAGGAGATCATAACCTTTCGGCCTAACATCCCCGCCAAATGAATTAGGCGACCAATAGCCACTAAATCGTTACCTGAAAAGTCGTCAATTTCATCAATCACCACGTCAGAAGACATTAGCCGCAACGTCGGTAAAATATAACGCCCGCCGCGCTTCGTTTCGGTTGCGGCCATCAAGTGGTCAATCGTGCAGGCTAACACTGGCGCATAGAGAAATTTTTTATCTCGCTGCTCGCGTAATACGGTGGTCATGCCTTCTTCAGGAATGGCACAATCGTAATCAATCTCCTCATCCAATAATGATTCTTGTGATTCTGAACCGCTTTGCTCAAAGCTCTGCTCAAAGCTCTGCTCATCGGCATCTAGTTTAGCTTGTTGGTGTAGTTCCATTACCGCACGCGAGCCGATCAGTACGGCCAGCTCACCGTCATCCAAACCGACACGTTCGCGATACTCATCGCCTGTTTGCAAGGTTAAGGTGCGTAAGCCTAAAGCCAAGACAAAGCGCAGACTGTTGTCATCAGTCGATAAGGCTTTCATCACTTTGGCATTGGCAAAGGTTTTACCGCAACCAGTGCTTGCCATATTCACGGCAAAAAACCCCTGCCTTTGCGTATTATCTTTTCGCCAAAGTTTGATTTTATCTACTGCTTTGTCTTGCCAACGAAATTCGTTAGGGCTTGGCTTTTTAAGTGCTGTAATGTCTTGTGCTATCGGCGGCTCATTTTCAAAGGCAGGTAATAAATGTGCGGTATTTAAACCATGTTTTGCTACGCCCACCAGATGCTCATCGAGTTTTTGCTTTAGGGCTTTGGATTTAAAGTCCGTATTGGCAAACAAACCCAGAGTATCTTCCCATTTTTTATCTGCATCTTGTGACGAATAGTAGTGGTCACCTAGCATTAAGCACAAACGCGCATAATTTAACACCGAACGATAACTGCCATTGTTTAGCGATTGTAGCGCCTGGGTTTCACAAACCAGTAACCGCTGAGCCCATTTTTTTATTTGCTTTATCCATGGTTTTGAAGTGCTTAACAGTCCATTAGGGAAATTAAAGCACTGCTCAACGCGCTGTTGGTATTCGACTTCGTCGTAGTTGTTTTCATAACCCCATTGTTGAGTAATTAGATGTAAAACATCATCAATGTTAGGGCAGTATTCCGCCCGCATGTCAGCATCTTTATTTAGCGGCAAGCGGTGGTGTGAAACTATCAACCATGCCACCAATTTTGCTATCGGCGGCAAATTGGCCAATGGTTTGGTTTGCTGTTTTATTGCAACGGCCTTTATCTTGGCTTCATCAATACCGCCGTTTAGTAAAGCTTCAAGCCAACCTCTATCATCCACTTCATTATTGTTGCCTGTTTGGGTTTGAATAAGTGCGTTCAGTAATAGACATGAAATCCATTCATGTCGAATAGGGTCACCCTTAAATCCGACTTTATTCTTAGGGTTTAACTTTTCCTGGAAAAGCTGACTGGCTTTTCCCCAATCATGCAAGAGCGCGGCAATAGCCACCAAGGCTTTAATTAAGGGCAAATACGTCCAATCATTTTCGATATGAGAATTCATCAAATTTCGTTTGGTTGTATTTACGGGCACCGCTCCCTCGTTATTAAACTTCTGCCTACTCCCCACCACCCACACCAACTCGGTTCTTGATCGACTGCGTATCCAATGGCAACTCACCGCCGTATTTTTACTGGCGGTTTTGCGCAGTAGTTTTTTAGCCGCCAACAAGCCTTCCTGGGTAATGACGGTTTGCCAGGTGTTGTCGCCAATGCGGTCGGCAAAGGCATCCAGCACTCTGCGGGTTTTGTTGAGGGCATTTTTTTCACATTGACTGACAAAGGTCACCATCATGATGAATCACCTTTGGTTTTTTTGATGCGCGGTTTTTTATTGAGAGGCAGGTAGTTATCGGTGGTGATCACTTTTTTCCCTGTTTTGGCTTCCAAATCCTTACGTGCTTTTTGAGCGATGCTGCCACCCGTTTTCGCTGCAATTTTGTTTTCATTCATGCCAGTTGCGTCTGTCGTTTCGGCTATCTGCCGGGTGGACAATTCGGCCAGGGCGGTGAATATCAATTCGGCTTCGCTCATGTGGTCACGCAGATTCTGGCTTTCGAGGCCTTTCAGTTGCTTGTGGTCTTTTACACTGACCTCGGCCCATTCCTGGTGGATGATATTGGTCAGGATGGCGAATTCTTCACCCTGCTTGATGTCGTGATCTTTCCAATAGTCGGTGAGCTTGTTCCGTGTTTCCTGCCCGGTCATGCGTTGTTGAATCCATTTGTTGCTACGGCCATGTTTTTTCCAGGTTTTCCGGGCGCGATCAAGGGAGCGGGAAGGGTCGGCCAATTCCTGCATGCGTTCGTAACCGACTTTGGCCAGCCAGAGTTTGATGGGTTCCGCCTTGGGGCTGGGGATGGATTGCACGAGGCGCAGGAGGGTTTCGGCGGTGGCGACATCGGTGAGGTAGTTTTTGCCGTCAGCTGCGGGTAGTTTCAGTCGGTTACAATTTGTAACCGACTGACTTCCTTCCTTCTTCAGGCGATTTTTCAGTACTTTCCAATAGTTACGAGCCGCCTGATAATCCGGCTGCTGAGTAAGCACCTGTACAATATCGATCACTGAAAACCACCATATTTCCAATTCTCCGTCATATACACGGCGGATTTCGTAATTCTCAAATAAGGTCATATCCGTTTTCATGCGACACCTCCCTGTACCGCACCCTGACGGGCAACCTTCGGTTGTGCAAATTGTCTTTCCTGCCAATTTGTCATTGGTATTGCTCCCTGATGGTTGGATTAAGTCGATAATAACCACAAATGTCATTCGCCATCATAGTCACTTTCCGTTTCACGCCAATCCGTTTTTAGCGCGATGCTTTTCACTTGATCAAACATAAATTCCAACGCTTTATGGTCGGTGAAGGCCTGGAGGCATTGCTGGCGGAATTCCTGTTCGGTCGCTTTTTCCTTGGCGCTGATAAAGGCCCAGGGCAGAATCAGTGCATCTTTGACCAGATCGGCGATGTCGAAAACCAAGGCGCCGCGGCGGGTTTTGCCGTGCATGACGGCGAAGCCGTGTGGAATGCCCAATACCCAAAGCGTAGTGGCGGCTAACCCATACGCCAAATAGTTACCGTGATTTAAAAAGGCGTTGGCGGTATCGGTATTGTCGCGCTCGCGGGTGAAGTCGCCGTACTTAGTGCGGTTGGCGGCAATTTTATACAGCTGTTTGGTCAGCTCGGCTTCGGTTTGCAGCAAATTGCCGACTTTGGGTGCCGTTTCAATTTTATGTATGAAGTTATTGAGTGCATTGCCGATGTCGGCATCGTTGGTGTTAAAGCCTTCGGCTTGCAGGTCACGGTCTTTGCCCCACACTTGTTGCAGATAAGTGATTCTCGCGTGTTGAAAATGGCGGGCGGCTTGCAGCCGTTTGGCATCGTCAAACCAGAACTGCATCCAGCCTTGTATGTATTCCGTTGGCCGGTATTCGCTTTGAGGGCTTAGCCATTCAATTTCTGTTGCCATTAATAATGGTGTGCCACCACCGCCGCAGAATCCTACCAGGACTCCGGCTTGCGCCAGCATGCGCATTGCGGCCTGGGTAAGCGATGTGCCGGTACCCAGCAATAAACAGGTGGTATTGGCAATGGGGATATTCCAATACTGGTTTTCATCCTTTGCTTCCGTCAGATAAAGCACACGGCCATCCTTTTGCATTATCCGGCATTTTTCCAGATAGTAGATGTTCGCACGTTTGGAATGCAGTATGGCTTTTAAGTCGGTCAGTTGTTCCATACAGATTAATTTTTTCCTTGTTTGTCTAATTGAGCTTTAAAGCCATGCCTGTTTCCTTATCTGGCAATGTATTTTTTTCATTCTTATTCCATTAGCGTAATGGTTAAATCCGCTAACTGTTACAGGATCAACTGAAGGGTTTGCTGTTGGCGTTTGCCTTGTGTTCACGATGCTTTCTTGCTGCTTATTATTTTTTACCATCCGCTGGATTCCCCCGATACATTATTAATATAGTCCAATTGTTTCTACGATGTCAGGCTGATCCCGAATTTAATTCACTGGGAACAGACTTATGTCTGTCCCCGGTATTCGATGTTGCGCCTGTTCATTGTTTGTCTCCCTGCGTTTTTGAACCGATTGTAAAACAGCCACAGGGTCATTTCGTGAGCCTGTGTGATTTTTATTTGGGTTTGGGACACTTGAAAACGATTTGCGGTTTTCTCGCATCGGGAAACGAACGTCACCATCATTTTGAGGGTTCCTTTTCCAACCGATCAAGGCTGCCCGCCTGACTTTTAATTGTGGCGAATTCGCCATAATTAAAAGCCGGGCTATACACCGATTCCCAGATGCCCAGGAGTTCGACGGTATTTCTGTTTCTGAGCCAGTCCGATATAAGGGACTCACCATCCTTATCGCAATACGATACTGGCAAAGGCACCAATACAGGCATACAATGATGCATTATTTGATGCAGATTATTGATGTACCGGAGGCCTACGATGCGCACCACATTGAATATTGACGACGATTTATATGCCCAAGCAGTTGAGCTGACCGGCATGAAAGAGAAAACGGCTTTAATGAGTGAGGGCCTGAAAGCGTTGATTGAGCGGGAAAGCGCCCGCCGTTTGGCGGCTTTGGGTGGCTCGGAACCAAACCTCGCATCCATTCCCCGGCGCCAATCAAAATCTACTGAACAATGATTCTGGTGGATACATCGGTCTGGGTGGATCATCTTCGCCACGGTGATGAAACACTTGCGCAACTGCTCTATCAAGGGCGGATTTATATTCATCCTATGATCATCGGCGAATTGGCCTGTGGCCATTTGCAAAACCGGAAGCAATTGATCGACCTTTGGCAAAGCCTCCCTCTTACCATTGAAGCCACTCATCAAGAAACCATGCTGTTTATTAAATCCCGGCAGCTTATGGGTAAAGGCATTGGTTTTGTGGATGTACATTTGCTGGCATCCACTCAACTCACATCCAACACGCAATTGTGGACACGCGATAAACGCTTGGGAAATGTTGCGCAATCGCTTGACGTTGCGTTTTCCGAGCGTTAAGTATTTTTTTATGGCGATTCTTTTCACGCTGCTTTTCCTTGCAAAGCCACTGCTTTCACCTGCTCAAACATAAATTCCAACGCTTTATGGTCGGTGAAGGCAAGGGGAAACGATCTACCAGTGTCTGAAGGTCAAAAGATTTGCCAGACGCTGTCTGGCAAATTTGCTCCGCAGGCCATGCCTGATAAAACCCCCTCAGTTGCTGGAGATTCTGGCGACTGAACCCACGCCCAAATTGCTGCGTTAAATCGTTTGCCACTGGCAATGTATTTTTTTTCATTCTTATTCCATTAGCGTAATGGTTAAATCCGCTAACTGTTACAGGATCAACTGAAGGGTTTGCTGTTGGCGTTTGCCTTGTGTTCACGATGCTTTCCTGCTGCTTATTATTTTTTACCATCCGCTGGATTCCCCCGATACATTATTAATATAGTCCAATTGTTTTTACGATGTCAGGCTGATCCTGAATTTAATACGCCGGGGGCAGACTTAAGTCTGTCCCCGGTATTCGATGTTGCGCCGGTTCATTGTTTGTCTCCCTGCGTTTTTGAACCGAGTTTATTACAGATACTGGCTCATTTCGTGAGTCTGTGTGATTTTTATTTGGGTTTGGGGGCAGACTTAAGTCTGCCTAGGATGGGTTGTTTTATTTGATAACCATCCTGATAGTTTATTTAGTCAGGAAGTTTTGCCGCAGCATAGATTATTCTGATGGTGACAGTTTGACACTGGCAATCATAGTAATTACAATGTAATTACTTCTCACAGGAGCATGATGACATGAAAGCAAACATTGTACGCATCGGTAATTCAAAGGGCATTCGTTTACCAAAATCGGTTCTGGATCAATGTCATCTTAAAGACAGCGTTGAAATCGAGGTGGAAGATAATTCCATCATAATCAAAGCCGCACACTCTCCTCGCAGTGATTGGGCGGAAGCATTTTCCAGTATGGCGAAACGTGGCGATGACAAGCTGCTTGATGCAGACGTTTATCTTTCCATGGAATGGGATGAATCAGAATGGCGTTGGTGATATCACGATTTGATGTTTATCTGGTCAATCTGGATCCCGTTATTGGACATGAAATCCGTAAGACCCGGCCTTGTGTCATCATTTCACCAGACGAGATGAACCAACATATCGGGACGCTGATCGTTGCTCCCATGACCACAAAAGGACGTGATTATCCAACCCGCATCCCGCTTACCTTTAAACGCAAAAAAGGCCAGATCGTGCTCGACCAGATCCGTACGATAGACAAAACACGGCTGGTTAAACGCCTGGGTAAATTGGACAGGAAAGTTTCGGCGCAATTACTGGAAGTATTACAGGAAATGTTTGTGGAGTAGTGATTGCCTATCTTTTTGCTTATCCGGAATTCAAACACACGAATCCATAAAAGCTCACCCCAAACGTTATTCCTCACCCTCTTCGCCGGCCAAACCGTCAAGCGCGCCGGGCGCTACAATAACCCTTCGCTTATTTCTTTTTGCTTAACCGGTTTGTTACATTGGTTTCGACCAATACCTTCATCTGTCGAATAGCCAATTCATTAAGCTTTGTTAACCGTTCAGCCTGTGGCATTCCTTCTTCTATAAAGTGAGCGTTTATGGATTCCAGATTGGCCAAGCAAACCAGTTGATGGATATTGGCGTGATCACGCATGTTGCCCTTTTCATTTGGATTTGCATCTCGCCATTCTTTGGCTGTAGTACCGAACAGGGCCATATTCAGTAAGTCCGCTTCATTAGCGTAGACAATATTAATTTGTCTGCGATGTTAAGGTATCGGGGATCAGGGTTTTTATACCGGGCAATATCCGTGATACAGATATATTCAAAACCGTCTTTAGTCTGGGTGGTGATTTCCTGTTCTAATACTTGTAGTTTGGATTTCATTGTCTGTCCTTGGTATTTTTCGCTTCTTGCACTCTTCTGGTAGCTATCTGCCAATTATTGTCCCTGGTATCCTTAACAGAACATCAATTTTCTTCAATCTGGGTACTGCTGGGTGTTACTTAATAATATTATGCTCGCCGATTGTATGAAAAGCCGCAAGTTCTTCCTGGCTAACAAAACAGCCCTATAGTAATTAAGGTTGCTCTGGATCGATAACGACAACCCCTGAGTTTTAGAACCGGATTTATTACAGCCACAGGCTCATTTCGTGAGTCTGTCAGTTTTTTATTTGATCACCTCCTTCAACTAACCAGGATCAAAGTTTTTCATGATGTCCTCATGTGTCAGCCGCAATTAAGGCTTTTCGCGCTGCGGATTTTATCTTCATGGCATCCATATCATTTCCTAATGTATCATATACGCGTATGTTTACTTTATTACATGAAAATTGTTTCTAACCCGGCATCTACAGTTAGAATAACGCACAATAAAACACTCTCTTTTCTTAAACTATTAAATTATGAATCATAACCTTCCCCCTTTTTATGACGACATGGAAGACGAGCCGGATGAATTGTCATTTTTATTGACTATCAGCGCATCCATACTGATAAAGTCGAGCGAACCGAAGCAATTTCTGGACTGGATCGCAGAGTCGGGCTCGTTGATTGCACCAGAGTTTGCAGCCATGATCGACCCCGGAACAGGTCCCAAAGGAAATGCCTTTCGTGCCCTGGGTCTGGAAATTTATCAGGCCATGCCACTACCGGATAAGAATTTCCGCAGAATATCGCTACCAAAGCCCGGTCGCAACGAATCATGCTATTGCGGTTCCGGCAACAAGTTCAAACATTGTTGCCTGCCCTTGTCTGGCAAACTTGATCTGCACAATTTTAATATGTTGCGCTTTATACTAGATGCTTTGCCTAAACGTTTATTTAACGAATTACCGGACTCCCACGCCGATGTGTACATGGTAGCTGACACTGCCAGCCAATGGCATGATGAAGGCGAGGTAGCTAAAGCTGTCGCTTTGCTGGAACCCTGGTTTGCGAAAAATCGTGACCTTAACATCAAGCTCGAACCCTTGTTTGATGAATTGATGGACTGTTATTTAACACTCGACAAAACACGTAAACGCAAACTCCTGCTGGACGATGTCGAAGCACGCGGTGATCGTGCTCTACGCGCAGTCGCGTTACAACGCAAGTCAACGATGCTGGCAGATCAAGGTGATCATTCTGCCGCACTGGAAATATTCCGTGAAGCACAGCGGCTGGATCCGGATAATCTTTCATTGGCTCCATTGGAGATCACTTTGCTTGCCTCAAACGGAGAAATGGAACAGGCACGTACGCGGGCGGTTTTCTGGGTCGCACGATTGGAACGGACGCGCAATCCGGATTACGCAGACATGATCAGTTTCCTGCGTGAAGTCGCCGATAATCCTTCAGCAGCCCTGGCGGGATTGAGTCGTAATATGAATCCCGACGTTGATATGCTGACACAACTTTTCGAGGCCGCGCCACCAGTCGAAGCGCATTACCGTCTTGAGCAAACTAACGAAGGATACATGCTGCTACCGGAACGCAAGATTGCGGCAGTTGAAGCTACCTGGCAAAAAGGATTTACACAAATAAAACCTTCACTCACCGCCACCCAGAATTTTGATGGTGAGGTCTGGTTGCAAATAGAGGACTGGTTGCCTGTATTGGAAAGTTCGCCCTATGCATGGCAAAGTTTCAATATTCTTGATGATCTTGCCATGGCTATTGATGCCTTGCCGCTCATGGGTATGCAAGCAATGCTATTGGATCCGCTGCTTGATCGTGCTGTCGCACTACTTGAAACCAATCTTTCCGCAGCAAAACTGAAAGACGATCCGATGCCCTGGATTTTTATGGAAAATCGACCGGCTCTACGTTTGTTGGCGCATCGCGCCTTTCGCATATTGGAAACAGAGAGTAATGGCCCGTTGCCAATAACATTTATTAAATTTGCCGAACGATTGCTCAGTCTTAACCCCAACGATAATCACGGTATACGTGAATACCTCTCGCGGGCGTATATCGAATGTGGCGTGCCTTCCAAAACGCTGGACTTGTCGGAACGCTATCCTGATGATTTTTGTGGCATGAGCTTAAACCGCATTCTGGCGCTTTATCGGCTGCAAAAATTCGACGAAGCAAGCAAAGCGCTGCATGCTGCCGCAAAGCATCATGCCGTCGCCATTAAAATGTTATTGGCGAAAAATCCGAAACAACCGCGTATGTCTGATCAAGGCTTAACTCTTGGTGGCAAGGAAGAGGCCTGGTTGTATCGTGATGCGCATCACAAGTTATGGCAACAGGACGGCGCGCTGGAATGGTTGCAAACAGAATGGAAGAAAATAAGCAGATCGCTACGTTAAGCTGACATTAGTGATTAATTTCCGCGCGTCGGATTGTATAAACGTATGGCTTCATTTAGCCGTTTACTGATCTCTTCTCTTAGTGCAGGGGGATGAATCACTTCTGCTTCTGCACCGTATTTCAGGATATCCATGATCAATTCACGCGGATCATTATAGGGAACAGTAATTTCCCAACCGCCGTCCGGCAACAAACGGGATTCCTGTTGCGAATGCCAGTGTTCGTCTGCGACCCAACGCGCGGCGCTGCTGGAAAAATGAATGACTGCTTTTTGTTTCGGTTTGCCGGCAAAGATGCCGTAGGCACTACCATAATGATCATTGAGTCTTTTTTCGCTGATGGTTTTTGCTTTCTCGCCTATATAAACGATTTTAATTCTATCTAACGAGAAGCTTCTGAGATCCTTGCGCAGATGGCACCAGCCATCGAGATACCAGTTGTTGCGGTAATAAACCAGGCGTTGTGGCGAGACCCAACGTTCGGTAATCGCATCGCGTTCGCGCCCGTTATATAACATTTTTATTTTTTTCTTGCGGAACAGGGCATCGGCAATTTTGCGGAAGGCGTCGACATCAGTCGGGCGCGGTGCCATTTGCAGGATGCGAATATTTTTTTCGATGTCATTCGTTGCAATATGTTGGTTATTTAAAATGCTATTCAATCGATTGCGCAGTGGTGCGAGATGCGGTTCAAGTATGCCCGGTTGTACCTTGGCAAGCAGTTGTTGTGTTGTCAGTAAGGCAAAGATTTCTTCGGCGTTGAACCAGAGGCCGGGCAGTTCATAAGTGAAGGTTTCGTTCTGGTCGTAGTAATAACCGTTAAGCTGCCGATCATATTTTATTGGAGCACCGAGATAATCGCGCATCTCACTGATGGCACGTTTTACAGTCGCCACTGAACAACGATTCAGTTTTTCTTGCAAATCCTCTCTTGATATCGGTGTACGCCGATTGGAAAGGAGCTTGTGCAATTCAAGGATACGTACGAAACGATCCATGACTTACTCTTTTTTGAAATAGACGCAGTAACATAACACTATTGTGTTATTTCCCGGCAGGAAAAGCCAGCGACTGAGCAATGCTGATAAAATTAACTCATCCAAACTCGCGGCGGAGGGCAAGCGTGCTTGTTTAATATGAAAATTTTATTTCGTGTGAAAAATGACAGCTTTGTTTAATTAAAAAGCACTAATCCCCAGACAACGGCGGCATTAATCAAAGAAAGTAATACAGCGGCGGAACCGATGTCTTTTGCTCTTCCGGAAAGTTTGTGATGTTCTGTACCAACTCTGTCGGTGAGTACTTCTATACCGGTGTTGAGCAATTCAACGATGGGAATTAATAAAACTGCGCCTAATAAAATTGCGCGCTCAATACCATTTTGTCCGAGATATAAACCTAATGGTATTAAGATAATGCAAAGAAAAACTTCCTGTCGAAATGCTTCTTCGGATTTATACGCTGCTTTAAAACCCTGCCAGGAATAAATAGTAGCGTGATATAAACGATCGAATCCTTTTTTTCCTTGTTCGGCCATAATTATTTTTTAGAGGCGTTAACCTCTACTCTCTTTTTATTTATTAATTTTTTTAGAGTGCTGCGATTGCAGCAGCGTAGTCCGGTTCTTGTGCTATCTCCGGAACCAGTTCTGAATGTATGACTTTATTATTTTCATCTATCACTACAACTGCTCGTGCGGTTATTCCGGCTAATGGGCCATCTTCTATCAAGACGCCATAGTCTTTGGCAAACTTTCGTGAGCGCATCATCGATAAGGTAATGACATTATCCGTGCCTTCCGCTTTACAAAAACGCGACATGGCAAAGGGCAAGTCTGCTGAAATCATTAAAAACACAGCATCCGATTTTTCTTTTGCAGCATCATTGAATTTTTTGGTTGAGATGGCACAAACCTCTGTATCGAGACTCGGAACAATGTTTAATAATTTTTTCTTGCCTTTATAATTACTCAATGAAACATCGCCAAGCTTGGCATTGACCAGAGAAAAATCCGGTGCAACGTCACCTGCTTTTGGTAAATCGCCATTCGTGTTAATTTCCTTTCCTTGTAAACTTATTTTAGCCATTGTTAATTATTCCTCGATTGACTCGGCGTATTCTTCTGCATCGATTAATTCATCTAGCTCGGAGACGTCACTCGCTTTAATGATAAATATCCAGCCATCACTATAAGGCTCAGCATTGACAATTTCAGGCGTTTCTTCCAGTGCCGGATTGATTTCGATAACAACACCACTGAGCGGACAATAAATATCGGATGTTGATTTAACTGATTCAACAACCGCACATTCTTCGATCTGTGCATATTGTCGATCAACCTCCGGCGGTTCCACATAAACAATGTCACCTAATTCCTCCTGGGCAAAATCGGTGATGCCAACACGATATTTATTATCGCCCATGTCTTCCAACCAGGTATGCGTAATGGTGTATTTTAAATCAGCAGGTACGTTCATACATTATTTACTCATTATTGTTGCTGTTTATTAAAGTTTTAAGTCAGGACTGTTATAATTCTAGTTTAAGACAGGGAATGGCGATGCGCTACCCGGAAATATGATTTACCCATCCTTGTTAGTCGTTCCGGGGAAAGACAACAAGATGGTCGATTTCGAGGCGTATACCTATCGGCTCATTGACAGGATGGTTATGATGGCTTGGAACCAGACTCAATAAACGTGTACCGCTATCCAGTTCCAACGTATATAAAAACTCGGCTCCTCTGAAAGCCTTATCCTTAACACGCGCCATCATTTTACTATCATCATCGTGCAAAATATCATCCGGTCGAATCAAAACCGTGACTTTCTTTCCCTGCGCTACACCATGTGGTGAAACACCTTGTATATTGCCGATTTCAGTTTTCACTTCTTTATCATTAATCACTTCACCGGGAATAAAAACACCTTCGCCAATAAAGTCCGCCACTTCGGAGGTTTCCGGTTCATGATAAAGTTTGAACGCTTTATCCCACTGTAACAAATGTCCTTCATTCATCACACCAATAACATCCGCCATGGCAAAAGCTTCAAGTTGATTGTGGCTCACCATAATTGTGGTAATACCATCCTGTTTTATAATTTGTCTAAGTTCGCGTGCGATCTGTTCGCGTAATTCAACATCAAGGCTGGCGAAAGGTTCGTCCAGTAATAAAACTCCCGGGCGCGGTGCCATTGCTCTTGCCAGGGCAACGCGTTGTTGTTGGCCACCGGATAAACTGTGTGGATATTTATTAATATGTTTTTGCAATGACAGTAATTCAACCAGTTCATCTAAACGCTGTTTAAACATTTTTGTATTCAGGTTTTTTAAAGCAAAAGTAATGTTGTCTGCCACACTCAAATGCGGAAACAAGGCATAATCCTGAAACACCATGCCAATGTGTCGTTGCTCTACCGGAAGATGATGTATCGGATTACTGACTCTCACTCCTTTAATCCAGACTTCTCCCTGATGTTGCTTTTCAAATCCGGCAATACAACGTAACAAGGTCGTCTTACCGCAACCGCTTGGCCCTAACAAACAGGCGATGCCTGCTTCTTCCACGCCAAAGGAAATATTTTCCAGAATGCGACGGCCTTCTATCGAGACCGATACGTCATTTATGTTGATTGCCCTAGTCATTTTTTTGAGTCATTGCCGGCACGGGAATGTGAGATTGAATTACTGATCATAATAACCGGAATAATACCGGCAAGCACAATGGCTAAGGCGGGAACAGCAGCCGCAGCCAGACGTTCTTCATTTGCCAATTCATAAGTTCGAACTGCCAGAGTATTAAAGTTGAATGGTCGTAAGATTAATGTTGCCGGAAGTTCTTTTAACACATCAACAAACACTAACAATAATGCGGTTAATAAACTGCCGCGCATCATTGGCATATGAATACGTTTGATAATTCCAGCAGATGACATGCCCGTCGTTTTTGCCACTTCGTCCATCACCGGTTTTATTTTTCCCAATGCCGCTTCAACAGTATTAATTGAAACTGCAAGAAAACGCGTCAGGTAGGCAAAGATTAATGTCACGATGGTACCGCTAATCAATAAGCCACTACTGATATTAAAATGCTCTGTTAAAAATGCATCCAGAGTATTATCAAACCATGCAAACGGGATCAAAACACCGACAGCGATCACGGTACCGGGAATGGCATAACCCATACTGACAAAGCGCACCAGAAAACGATTAACTGTTGAATCCGTATTTCTATTTGAATACGCCATAAACAAGGCAATCAACAATGCCAGAATCGCTGTCGCAAAAGCTAACGATAAACTATTAAACAGCAGTAAATAAAAATCTTTATTGAGTATGTGCGAATAAGTATCTGATGCCATATCAATTAGAAAGCAAACAGGAATAATAAAACCTGATATCATCGGTAAGGCACAAAAAATCAGAGCAAACAATCCTGCGCCTTTATTTAATTGTTGTTGAAGCAAGTTACTATAACGACTACTGGTATGATGAAAGCGAGCTAGTCTACGAGAACGTTTTTCCAGATACAAAAAAGCAGCAACAAAGACTAACAATAAGGCCGAGAGTTGTGCGGCAGCCACACTATTACCCAGGCCAAACCATGTTCGGAATATGCCGGTAGTAAATGTAGAAACGCCGAAGTATTGAACCGTACCGTAATCTGCCAGCGTTTCCATCACCACTAAAGACAGACCCACCATGATTGCCGGGCGTGCTAATGGCAAGGCAACGCGTCGAAATGCATCAACGGCATTACAGCCCAGCGTTCTTGAAACTTCTAAAACACAAATTGATTGCTCGATAAACGCAGCGCGCGCTAATAAATAAACATAAGGATATAACACCAGCGATAACATGGTGATGGCGCCGCCGAGTGAACGCACTTCGGGAAACCAGTAATCATGATACTGCCAACCGCTTATTTCTCTTATCGAGGTTTGTAACGGCCCGGCAACATCAAGCATGCCGGTATAACTATAAGCAATAATATAAGCCGGCATGGCCATTGGTAATAACAATGCCCATTCAAGATAACGGCTTAGAGGAAAGCGATACATGGTTACCAACCAGGCAGGGATAACGCCAAGTAACAAACTAAATAAAGCGACGCCAAGTAACAACATCAGTGAATTGAAAATATAATCGGTTAATACAGTATCAGCCAGGTGCGCCCATACTTTTGTTTCAGGAAAGAAGATTGAACCCAATACAACGGCTAAAGGAATGCTGAATAAAAGTGACAGTACAACTAAAGCACTGTTCCATTTAGAAAACACAAATGAACTGGTTTTAAAAACAGATGAATCCGAAATTGCTTGTGAATCAGGAGTGACAAGCATAGCTATTCTTGTTTACTTCCAGCCTGCTCTATCCATTAACAATACGGCTTCAGTATTATATTTACCTAACAAACTCAAATTAAGATTGTCTGCTTTAAATTTGCCCCAACTTTTTAATATGGCACTACTTTCAATATTAGAATTAATCGGGTATTCATGATTAGCTTCGGCATACCAGTGTTGTGATTTATCATTAACAAGATATTCGAGTAATTGAATCGCTTCTTTTTTATGTTTGGCTGGTTTCAATACTCCTGCACCACTGACATTCATGTGTGCACCACGACCAGCTTGATCCGGCCAGAATAATTTTACTTTCTTTGCTGTCGCTACTTCATCTTCCTGACTTGAAACTAACATGCCGGCAAGATAATAAGTATTAACCAAAGCAACATCACATACACCTGCGGCAACAGCCTTTATTTGGTCACGATCGCCGCCCTTTGGGTTTCGTGCAAAATTCTTAACTAATGCTGTTGCCCATGCTTCTGTTTTTTCTACACCATCATTAGCAATCATTGCTGCGACTAAAGATTGATTATAAGCATTAGAAGAAGAACGAACACAGAGCCGGTTTTTCCATTTACTATCAGCAAGATTTTCGTAGCTATTTAACTCTTCTTCTTTAACATGTTCCGGCGCGTAAACAATCACACGTGAACGTAATGACAAACCAAACCATTGTCTATCGTTATCGCGGTAATGTTCAGGAATACCTTTTTCCAGTATTTCAGAATCGACAGCTTGAAACAGCTCTAATTCTTTTGCCCTGGTTAATCTGGCGACATCGACGGTTAATAGAATATCTGCCGGCGTGTTTTTGCCTTCCACCTCCAGACGTTTTAATAATGTATCTGCCTCACCGGTAACCAGATTGACATCAATACCGGTCTCTTTAGTAAATTGATCCAGCAAAGGTTTAATCAACTCTTCTTTTCGGGCGGAGTAAATATTAACTTCTGCCGCAAATAGTTGCGGCTGAAAGAGTATCAAAAAGAGTAAAAATATTTTTTTCATCGTTAATATTAATGTAATTAGTCTTTTAAGTATAAATGATAATGATTCCGAATTATATTTTAATCGAAATTTTTATTTTCTTGCCCACCACATCCAAACACCGGAAAAAGCCAGTATTAAAAAGAGTATCGCGATAAAATCGACAACATAAATTCCCCACTGTCCGACGATTCTGCCGCTGTGAAAGTCCTGTAGTACTCGCTCGATTGTTAAACCTTTGCCTCGATATTGTTTTAAAAGAACGCTTTTTATATTTTCAGGAAGCGCTGATGATTCAGACCAGCTTGCATCAAGATGATCAAATTCCTCCCATTCAAGTTCATCAAGGTTCACTTGATAGTAACCATGTGCCGCTTTAATAACGACATTGCCTTGTTCGTCATAACCAATAGTCCGCATGCCGGCAGGGACACCAGCAGCACCCGCCAGGTTCTCAACAACTTCTTCTTCAAGTGTTATTAAAGTAAGTGAACCATCATAGGCAACGATATAAAGATCATTAATTTTAATGAGTCCTTTAAGCTCACTTACATCTTTAGCAATTTCATGTTGGTTAAAATAAAGCCGTTCACCTATCTGTACAGCCCATGCATTATCAGTTTTAAATGCTATCGGATCAGTTGCAGGATTAATTTGATAGAGATCAAGTATCCATTCAGTTTGAATATAACTGCTATTTAAATTTAGTTGTTGACTATGATTTAGTAGAATGCCGCTCGCTGCTAAAAAGATAACAAACAAAGCGGAACAAACGCCAAAATTTTTATGCCATTTTTGAATAAGTGAAAACATACCGTATTTTATAATTATTATTTATTCACTTGCGCATCCAGATACAATGCAAGACGCGCTAATTTTGTTAATGCATTTACGGATAATGTTGCGCCCGATATTCCATCAATGTGTCGGTCAAGCTGATTGTCAGCTATCAACGCTGCTTGTTTATATTGATCAGTAAAAAAAGGATACTTTACTTCCCATCCGCGCGATTCACGAAATATTAATACATTAACCTGTTCTATTTTTTTTTCTTTTACAACCAAGCCTACTGTAATGGGTTTGTCCCTGCCAATCTCTTCCAGAATCCATGCTGTTTTACTTCCATCATTCCAGTATCGAATTCGTATAACGCCAATATCATGCCCAAGAATATTTTTTATTTCTTCTTTTAGTTCTTTCTTAATCCAGACTTTGTCTGGCTCAGGTGGATAATTATTAAACGTCTGTGCGATAAATTGCTCCGGCTCAAGGTAGACACCTTCAGCATAAGCAATAGGGCTTATTATAATTAAACCAAAGACAAAGATTTTTTTAAGCATTTAGCAATATTTTACTCTGTACACATAAATAAAAAGAGGGCGCTAAAAGCGCCCTTATATTTAATATCATAGCTTGAGATACTACCGTCAAACAATAATTTGTAAAAATCTATATGGCAACACTAAAATTGATAACCGAGACCTAGATTAATCCCGTCTCTGATTGCATCTGCTCTGCTATCACCACTTTCATTTTGATAATCGACTTTGAAGGCAACATTCTTATGTGGCCACCAGTTCATGCCGACATTCCAGCTTTCAAACTGTACGTAAGTTCCATTCGGCACGGTTCCCTGTCCTCGTTCATCCCATTCTGCATAGCGTGTAAAAAAACCTAACTCACCAGGAATAACACCGGGCGCTTTAAATCTGTAAGCAGGTTCAATGTACCAACCATCAATATTATCCTGAGTAAATGTTACTCCGGTTGGCGCATCAATATCCCAACGCGCATACAAGGCACGCAAATCAAAACCACTGTTATGCTTATAATCGACATGACCTTCAAACAAAGTCGCATCAACCTCGAAGGCATCAGCGGTTCCGGTCATATCAGCCTGATATTGTCCGGATAGACCGACTTCTAAACCTGGAATACCTGTGTAACGCAATTGACCGGTAAAGGCGATGTCCTGATTATCTGCATTCGCGACTTTGCCACGCCCGCTTCTCGGTCTTAATGTTGACGAACCTGTGGTCGGGCTTAACAAACCGCCATGGGCGACAACGTGATAATTCCAGCCCGGTGCAACTTCACCATTGAAACCCGCTCCTGCTTCCCACCATGTAACCGGAATAATTTCTGTTTCAACTTTATTTCTTTCTACACCATAAAACGTATTTGGTTCATGCGTTGTATTGATTATACCAATCGGCAAAATATCAACACCGGCACGAAAACGATGATTGTCGTTGATATCCATTTCAAGCCAGGCCTGCTCCAGTTCAACTTCACCTGTTTGACCCTCGCCTGCTAAAGCATGCTCTAATTCAAACTCTGAAAAGAAACGAATGTCGTCATTAAACTCATGACCGAAATAGAGTACAAAGCGATGGAAATCAACTCGATCAAGTGCGTCATCTCCGCCTACTGTTGCGTTATCGTCACTTAAGTTGTTGTAATGAAGTTCACCATATCCACCAACCGAAGTTTTATCAAACCACGATGATCCGGTAGATGATGCTTGAGCCGTTTCAATTGCATCGGCAGCCGCTTCTACTTCCTGTGCTGTTGCTTCAACCTTTTGCTCCGCTACTTCTACTTTTTGCTCTGTTTGTTCAAGCTTTTGTTGTAATTGTTCAATTACTTTTTGCTGTTGCTGAATGATCTTCCACATTTCTTCAGCATCCGGCGCTTCTGCCTGTACTGATGTAATAAACATAAAACCAGCAATGAGTCCTAAAGTTTGTAAACCTTTTTTAAGGTTGCTTTTTTTACTATTCATCCCTCTTTACCCTCTATTTTTTGTTTTTTTAATAATAATGAGAATTATTAACAATAATTTTGTTAACTGTTTTATTTAAGTATTTACGTATGAAATGAAATTAAGACTTAAATTAACTAGAAAGAAATGAGATCGGCAGATCCCATTTCTTTTTCCAGTGCGCGTTCCAGACAAGAAGCCGCGTCACCACGGCAAGAACCGCATTGGTTACTGACACCGAGTTTAGTTTCCAGATGGTGTAAGCAATTTGCGCCGTCTTTAACGGCCTTTTTAATATCGCTATCAGTTACAGCGTTACAGATACAGACATACATAAGTTATACATCGACAATTATTTATTAAATATTAATAGTAATTCTAGTATGAATGAGAACTATTATCAATAAATAATCAAAGATTTTATAACTATACTTTTTTTACTTTAATTTACAATGACTTATATATTTGGCTTACATTTTTGATTGGAGGTAATTTTCCAATCCAACCTTTACAATTAGCTCTAATTGCGTTTCCAGCCAATCGATATGCTCTTCTTCACTTTCAAGAATGTCCTCAAAAAGCTCTCTGGAAATATAATCCTGTACTGACTCACAATATTCAATTGCCGTTTTTAGATCGGGTAAGGCTTCCAATTCAAGCGCAAGATCGGCTTCCAGCATTTCTTTCGGGTTCTCACCAATCCGCAGCTTTCCCAGTTCCTGTAAGTTCGGTAATCCTTCAAGAAATAACACTCGCTCTATCAACTTGTCTGCATGTTTCATTTCGTCGATAGACTCATGATATTCATGCTCATCCAATTCTTTCAGACCAAAGTTCTTATACATACGCGCATGGAGAAAGTATTGATTAATCGCGGTTAACTCGTTCTTAAGTGCCTTATTCAAATGTTCTATAACTTTTTTATCACCTTGCATGAGAACGTCCTTAATCTATCAATTATTTAGATAGATAATAGGTGGCAAACCAGGCTTGTCAACAATTTAAATATTTGATTTTGCGTGATAATTGTTATTATTCGTATTACTTTAACCAGGTACGCTTGTTGCTTTGTAAAACGTTGTTTCAAAAATCCAACATATACTTTTAGATAAGTTAAACAGAGGGGAAAGCAAATGGACGTTTCCAGCATTATCTTTTTAGGTCTTTTAGCAGCGGCAATCATGTATGCCGTCACTATTTATAATAACCTGGTATCACTCAAGCATAGCGTTTCCAAAGCCTGGGCTAATATTGACGTGCTATTAAAACAACGGCACGACGAATTACCCAAACTAATCGAAACCTGTAAACAATACATGGCTCACGAACAAGGGACGTTAGAAAAAGTTATCCAGGCGCGTTCCGCTGTTTCTTCTGCCAGAGAGAAAGGCGATGTTAAATCATTGGGCTCTGCTGAAAGCCAATTAAGAATGGGACTCGGAAATTTATTCGCGCTCGCAGAAGCCTACCCGGATTTAAAAGCTGATGAGAGTTTCAGACAACTACAGGCACGTATCTCCGGACTTGAAGATGCTATTGCTGACCGTCGTGAATTTTATAATGAAACTGTTAATGCAAATAATGTACGCATCGAACAATTCCCGGATGTCATTATCGCTCGTATGATGAATTTCAAAGAGCGCGATTTACTTGAATTTACTGATGAAGAAAAACAGGACGTCGATGTAAAAGCACTATTTGGTTAATACAAAGTCCCCCGTATGTTATCCGCCTTAAGTGAATGGGCTAGAACTGCTCCTAACGACGATTTCTGGCTCTGGTCAACCGGCTTATTATTTGTAACGGTTGCAGGATTCATTTTTGCCTTTATAAATGTGCATCGTAAACGCATTATTGAAGACACTCCAACATCAAAAATTCGTTCTGCTGCACAAGGTTATTTAGAACTAGTTGGTCATGGCTACCTTATGGAAGGACAACCGATTGTTTCTCCGCTAACCGGAGCAACTTGCACATGGTATGAATTCAAAGTTGAAGAACGTCGCCAGTCCGGCAAAAAGTCTGAATGGGTTACGGTTAGAAAAGGTATCAGTGATGAATTATTTTTAATCAAGGATGAAACAGGACAATGCATTATCGATCCCGAAGGCGCTCACGTTACAGTATCAAATAAAAATGTCTGGTATGGTGGCTCATCAAACCCAATGGGTAATTCAACATCAAGCCGTAAAAAACGTAACTTTTTAACTGGCCTGCTCGTCAGCAATAAATATCGTTACACCGAGAAACTATTACATTCTGGTGAAACGCTTTATGCCATCGGTTTATATAAAACTGTAGGCGGTGCTGGCGCACACTTTGATGTTAACGAAGATGTCCGTGAGCTAATTCGAGAATGGAAAACAGATACGGAAGCCATGATGAAAAAATTTGATACAAATGGCGATGGCGAAATTGATTTGAATGAATGGCAACGTGTCAGAGATGAAGCCTATAACCACGTCATGGAAAAACACAGTGAACAAAAAACCATGCCGCCGGTTCATTTAATGAATAAAACCAATGACAGACGTCGCCCTTTTATACTTTCTGCTCTAGCGCAAGACGATCTTGTACGTCACTTACATATTTATTCCGTAATTTCGATTACTACCTTTATAATTTGCGGTAGTCTGTCTACTTTGCTAATCAGTTTACGTTTAGCGAATTAGTTTTTATAAACATTACTAAACCTATATCAACACTTATGAATAACCCACTTTTAGAATCGAAAGGACTTCCTGCTTTTGAATTTATCCAGGCAGAACACATTGAACCGGCAATCGATCTCTTGCTGTCAGAAAATCGAAACACAGTTAAAACCTTGTT
>Ga0214472_10001984_pt1 | contig 22233 bp, 17 predicted proteins | sample RVTome_6_FD_207662 | JGI IMG/M metagenome (GOLD analysis project Ga0214472, IMG submission 207662) | Soil microbial communities from uranium-contaminated site in the Upper Colorado River Basin, Wyoming, United States - RVT140D175 | ecosystem: Environmental > Terrestrial > Soil > Contaminated >...
CGAGCGCATCGCCGTTCGGGCCCGCTCGGGATCGGCTCCACCGGAGAGCACCGCCCACGATTGGGTCAGGGAGTCGATGCGCCCCTCGAGCGCAGAGGAGGTGCCCATCGGCGTCCCGTCGTCGAAGGTCGCTCGCAGGTACCAGGCTCCGTCCCAGCAGCGAGACTCGGCCGCGCGGCGGAGTGCCTCCGCGTCGGCACGCAGCGCCGATGCCTGGGCAGCGTCGCCCCGCCGCTCGCAGATGCGCGCGAAGCGGGTCTCGACGGCTTGGAGGAACCAGGCCAGCCAAACGCTCTCCCCGCGGCCACGCACGCCGACCCTGTTCAACGCGTCGTTCCAGTCCCCGCTCCCGATGAGCGGAATGCCCCTCGTGCTGCGCATCTGGCGACTCCGCTCGACGGCTGCCAGGCAGTGCTCGTAGAGCGGAGCCGAGCCCCGCGCGTCGAAGCGCTCGTAGCGCTCGATCTCGTCCGCGGCCAGCGGGGGACCGTCCAGGAACGGTACGGGCACGTCGAGGATGGCCAGGTCGCCCGTCGCCTCCACGTACTCGGCGACAGCGAACGGCAGCCAGAGGAGGTCGTCGGAGCAGCGGGTGCGGACGCCGCGGTCGGTCTCGGGATGCCACCAGTGAAGGACGTCGCCTTCCGGGAACTGATGGCGCGCCGCCTCGAGGATCTGACGCCGCGTGAGCTCGGGCGCGGCCCCTAGCAGGGCGAGGGAGTCCTGTAGCTGGTCACGGAATCCGAACGCGCCGCTCGACTGATAGAGCCCCGAGCGGCCCCAGAGGCGACACGAGACGGCTTGGTAGAGGAGCCAGCCGTTGAGCATGAGATCCATTGAATGCTCGGGTGTCTTCACCGTGATCCGCTCCAGGATGCCGCGCCAGTCCTCTACGGCCGACTGAGCTGCGCCGGGCGTCAGCACCGGGTCGCGAAGCCGGCTCAGCGAGTGGCGTACGCGCTCGAGGCTCGTGTCGGCGCCGAGGAGGAAGCGGATGGTGCGGGTCTCGCCCGGGGCCAGGTTGAGATGCACCTGCAGGGCCGCGCACGGATCGAGGGCTGCGCCGGCCCGACCCTCGAGCCCGATGCGGACGAGCCCGGTCGGATGGGAGAAGTCACCCTCGGGGCCGAGGAACTCGGTCCGATCACACGTGAAGCCGTGGATCGGGTCGCTGGAGGCGAGGTAGGCCATCATTGTCTGTGCCGACTGCGAGAACGGGTTACGCGCCAGGATCGCGTGATCGCCCCACGACACTTCGGTGATGACGTGCTGGGCCGACGTCCAGCGCTGCGCCTCGAGCACCCATTCCGCGAAGTAGGTCGCGGTGATCCGCCGCGGATGATTCCATTCATTCATGAGCGTCAGCTCGGCCACCTTCGTCGGCTCACCTCGGGGAACGAAGAGATCGAGGCGATGATCCAGGCCGTGACTGCGGTGAAGGAACGTGGTTCTCCCCCGTCGGTGGAGGACCTGATAGGCGGCCGGCGCCGGCGCCGGACGGGGCGTGGCGGACCAAACGTCGCCGGTCTCCTCGTCGCGGAGGTACAGCACCTCGCTCGGCGCGTCGACGACCGGATCGTTGCGCCATGGCGTCAGGCGCTTCTCGCCGGAGTTCTCGAGCCACGTGAAGCCCCCGCCCGACTCCGACACCAGCGTGCCGAACCGCTCGTGGGCGATCACGTTGGACCAGGGTGCCGGGGACGCCTGGCCCGGCTCGAGATGGACCACGTAGGCCTCGCCGTCCGGGGTGAAGCCTCCGGTGCCGTTGTCGAAGTCCAGCTCGGCGGGACGCGTGACGGGAGGGATATCGTCCTCGGGTACGCCGCTGGAAGGCACCGGCACGAACGGTGGTGCCTGAGGCTCCGGAGGCTCGAGCGCTCGGAGGTGCTCGTCCAGCGACCGGCCGTCCTCCACGAGCGAGACGGCGGCGCTGCTCCTGAGTGCCGCGAGCGCCGACTCCGACATCCTGCCGAACGATACGTGGTGCACGCCCCCGCGACGGCCGAGTCTGTCGGACACGCCGAGGCTCACGAGAAGCCTCTCGAGGTGCGCCACCAGGGGCTGCTGGTAGCCGTCCGCGCCGCGACCCACCGCGACGAGGTCGAAGCGGACGCCGTGCTTCTCCCAGTAGGCGTGGGCGCGCAAGAGATCACCCAGCAGCCGGCCGCCTTCGGCGTCCGTCTCCACGACGACGACGGGCAGGTCCCCCGAGATGCCGACCGTCCAGAGCGTCTCCTGGAGGGAGACCGTCGGCGCCGTGACGCTCGAGTGCCGCGGTCGGAGCCGGTGGTAGGGGTAAACGATCGCGGTCAGCAGCCGTTGGAGTGCCGGGAGCGCGTCTCCCTCGAGGGAAAGCTCGTGCAAGAGCGCCCGCTCCCGGTCGCGTGCCTGCTGCGCCGCGAACTGAGCCCGAGCTGGAGACCGATACGCGTCGAGCATCGCCAGCGCCTCGCCCGGTGCCCCCGCGACAGACGTCAGGAACGCGACCGAGACCTCCTGGCCCGCGGGGACGGTGACGCGGGTCGTCAGGCTGATGATCGGGTCGAGAGGGGCCCAGACGGTGTCGGCCGGGACCGTCGAGTCCGGGCGAGCTATGCCCTCAGGGCTGCGGAGGCTCCCTCTCCTTCCGAGGAATACGTGTCTGTCGATCGACCAGGCGACCGGCGCCGCGTCGGGGTCGGAGGTGGCCACCGCGTGCGCGAGATACATGGGCGCCTCCTCGCCGCGAGCCCGACGCTCGAGCAGGAGGGCTCTGGCCCGGGACGCGTAGCGGCCCTCCACGAAGAGCTTGGAGAACGCGGGATGGCGTCGGTCCTCGGCCGGGTCGGCCAGCGCGACCTCGGCGTAGCTGGTGAGCTCCAGGGTGCGCGTCCGCCGCGACTCGTTGACGAGCGAGACACGGCGGATCTCGATGTCGGCGGACGCAGCCACCGTCACCGAAGTCCGCATCGCGATCCCGGCGTCGTGGCGATGGAACTCGACCGTATCGGCGCTGAACGAGGCCTGGTACCGCCGCGGCTCGACCCAGGTGGGAGCGAGGGTGGCCGACCACCGGCGATCCGATTGCACGTCGTGCACGTAGATCCACATGCCCCACTCCTGGACCGTGGGGTCGGGTCGCCAGCGCAGGACTTCCCGCCCCCGCCACCGCAGTCCACCACTTCCGTTGGCCGTGAGCAGCGAGCTGAGAGCTCCGTTGGAGACGACGGTCGTCGGCGTGGGGAAGGCCTCATGATTCACGTCCCAGCTCCGCAGCGTGGGCGGCAGCGACAGCCCGGCCCGCGCCGCCGAAAGGCGCCTGAGGGTGGGCGCGGTCTGGACGCGGACCATGCCCGGGGCCGCCTCGTGCAGGAGATACTCGAACGTCGCAACGCGCGGATCGCGGTGGAAGCGATCGATCAGCGCCGAGTCGGTGAGGGAGTTGTCGAGCGCCGCCAGGATCATCCCCTGATGATGAGCCATGAAGGAACGCACGATCTGAGGCTTGCGCAGCCCACCGCGAGGCCCGAAGTCAGCCGCCTCGTAGAAGCCCATCGGACCGCTCGCGCCGAGCGCCTCCAGGCGGTGGAGATTCTCCACGGCGGCGCGCGAGTCGACGCCCAGTGCGAGCACGGTGGCGTACGGGGCCGACACGACCCGGCTCATCACCTCCCAGCGAACCCCGAGGGCTCCGACGCCGAAGGCCCGGTAGCGGTAGAAGTTGTGCGGATCCGTCTGGTGGAAGCCCGACTCGGATGCGCCCCACGGAACGCGGAGCCTCCGGCCGTGACGTATCTGGACCGCGACGGCACGCCGGGAGGCCACGTCGGCGAGCGACCCCGGGAACGTGCGCAAGAAGAGCGCCGGCATCAGGTACTCGAACATGGTGCCTGCCCAGGACAGCAGGACCACCGTTCCGTCGCGTCGAGCGAACGGACGCCCCAGGTGTGTCCAATGCTCCGCGGGGACGTCGCCCTTCGCGATCGCGATGTAGCTCGCAAGACGCGCCTCGGATGCGTACAAGTCGTAGTACGAGCGGTCGGGCGTCGCCGCGTCGACATGGTATCCGACACGCAGCAGCTTGCGCGCGGGATCGTACAGGAACGTGAAATCCATCCCGCGGACAAGGGCCTGGAGCCGGGACCTCATGATCCCGAGCTCGCGCTGAAGGGTCACCGCAGACTCCCGGGCGACGTGGAGGCGGCTGGCCAGGCCCGAGACCCACCGATGGGCCTCGCCGGCGCTGGCGGGGTCCGAACCGCCGCGAGCGATTCCGGCGAAGGCCTCGAGCCGCGCCGCGAGCTGGTCGCAGGCCCAGGGAACGTCCGCGAGAGTGGGGGCGACGGGCGCGACGGCGACAACGGCCTGCCACGCACTCTCGAGCTCGCTGGTCCAAGCCTCCTCGGTCAGTGAGGGTGGGTCCCGAAGCCAGCCGAGCCACGGGGCGAACAGCTCGAGCTCCTCATGGATCGCCATGGCCTGCCGATCGAGCCCCCGGACCCACTCCCGCACCGCACCGAGCGACGCGTCGCGCTCCGTGCGTCGCGACTCCAACGCACGCGCAACCTCCGTCTCCACGGTCGGTAGTCCGACGGCGGTCAGGGTAGCCAGGCGTTCCGCAAAGGCCTCGCCATCGTCTCGAACCTCCTGCAACTCGTCCGCAATGCGGCGGATCGCCGCGGGCAGCTCGCTCGGCTGGAAGGCTGCCACGGTGCGGAACGTCTCCAGCGTTTCCGCGACGATCTCGAGGCCGTCGACGAGCCCGTCCGCGTAGCGGGGAGACGTGATCGGGACCGTGGGAAGCTCCCGCATCCCCTCGGCGACCGTGATCGCGCATGCAGCGAGGTTGCCACTGTCCACTGTCGAGACGTACCGAGGCGCCAGGGACCGTAGGTGGCGCGTATCATACCAGTTGAGCAAATGACCGCGGTGCCTCTCCAGGCGGTCGAGGGTGTCGAGCGTGCTCGCCAGCGCGGCCACGAGCCTCGAAGGCGGCATGTAGCCGAGATCGCTCCCGACGAGGTGCGCGAGCATACCGAGGCCGATGTTGGTCGGCGACGTTCTGCGTGCAACCGCGGAGATGGGGTGGAGCTGGAGGTTGTCGGGTGGGAGCCAGTGGTCGTCCGCTGAGACGAGGCGATCGAAGTACGCCCAGGTGCGCCTGGCGAGCAGCCGAAGTCGACGACGCTCGCGATGCGTGAGGGCCTGGCGTGGGCGGAGGATCTGGGTCGCGAGCACACCTGCGAGCAGCGGCGAGAGGAGCCAGATTAGGAGGAGGGGAGGCGCGGCCGTCCAGGGAAGGGTGCCGAGAGACGCTCCGACCGCGGCGATCGCCACCGGAACGAGCAAGACGGGACTCCAAGCGCGGACCCGCTGGCCGAGGGTCCGCGCAGCGACCACGGAGCGCGCCGTTGCCGCCGCGGACATCCACTGCAACAGGTACCGGCGGCTCACGAGCAGGCGGTACAGCGTTCTGACGATCGCGTCCACCTCGACGGCCGCCCGCCACGGCAAGAAGGCGACGCCTGTCAGCCACCGTGCGGCGGCCCAGCCAACGCGGTCCAGGGACGTACGGAAGACGCTCTCCAGTCGCGGAGACCGCAGCCTCGCTGCCGCGGTCGTGAGCTCCGGGAGGAGGGTCGGCACGAAAGTCACCAAGAGGGGCACGATCGTCCACCAGGCTCCACCCGGCAGCCACAGCCATCCGACGGCCGTGAGGAGCACCAGGGACACGGCGAGCAGGCTTCGGCGGAGGTTGTCGAAGATCTTCCAGCGATCGAGAAGTGAGAGGGTGTTCGCGATCCGCTCGCCGCGTGCGGAGGCCACGCGGGGTAAGAGCCACGGCGAAATCTGCCAATCGCCTCGCACCCAGCGATGGAGGCGCCTCATGTGGGAGGCCGGCTGGGACGGATAGTCTTCCACGACCGAGATATCGCTCACCAGGGCGACCCGTCCGTGGACTCCCTCGAACAGGTCGTGGCTGAGCAGCGTGTTCTCCGGCACGCGTCCCGCCAGGCTGCGCTCGAACGCCCGCACGTCGTAGAGGCCCTTGCCCGCGTACGTGCCTTCCCCGAAGAGGTCCTGGTAGACGTCCGACGCCGCATGGGAGTATAGGTCGAGGCCGTCCCTCGCCTGGTGCACCTTCGAGAACCACGTGGGCCGGTCCGTGTCCGAAAGAACTTCGATACGTGGCTGCAGGACGGTGTAGCCTTGGACGACGCGCCCACCTTCGAATCGGGCGGCGTTGAGCGGATGCGCCAGCGTGGCGACGAGGCGTGCCGCGGTGCCTTCGGGAAGAAACGTGTCGGCGTCGAGCGTCAGTACGAACTTCACGCCGGACAGGGCATCGGGATCTCCTTCGACGAGATGGAGATCCGCGCTCGTCCCTTGGATGAGGAGGCGGTTGAGCTGATGCAGCTTGCCTCGCTTGCGTTCCCACGCCATCCAGCGCCCTTCAGCTGCATTCCACTCACGCTTGCGGGTAAGAAGCAGGAACGGGGGTGGGGCCTCCGGCGAGCGGTGTCGCTCGTTGAGGTCTCGAATCGCTCGCGCGGCGAGCCCGACGAGTGCCGCATCCTCTTCGCACTCCGGGCGGTCCGAATCGACCGGATCGGCCAGGAGGGCGAAGGCCAGGTTCTTGGATGCGTTCCCGCGGTAGTTGAGATCGAGCTGGTGGACCAACGCCGCGATCTCGTCTTCATCCGTCAACAGCGCCTGTACAGCGACTAAACTACGATATGGGTCGGGTATGCCCGCGGAGAAGTCGAAGCGCGGGAGGCGCAGCGGCACGACGAGTCGGGTCGCGATCTCGTTCGCGACCGCGATGCCAATCGAGGTCGCGGGAGCCAGGGCGAGCAGCACAGCCACGAGCATCCAGACCGCGGGTACCGCTGCGGATCCGAAGAAGATCGGGTGAAGCACGAGGAGCAGCGCCCCGGCTGTTCCCGTGGTCATGCCTCCGAAGTACAGCTGTCCTGCGTGCCGCCGGAGGAAGCGAGCCAAGCGTCGCACCGGCGGAATGTGGCACGCCAGGCGAGCCTCCAGGTCGCTTCGATGACGACCGATGAGGAAGGAGCCGAGCGGCTGCCCCGAGTCTCGAGCTGCGGCGACCGCTAGGCGAGCTACCCTGGTCTCGGGCAGACGACAGTGTCGAGCGAGGTCCTCGACGGCCGACCGGTACCTGTCCCTGGTCGTGAAGTCCAACTCGGCATACGCATGGTTCGGATCGAGTCGCAGATGGCGATCCACGATCGAGACCGACTCGAAGAACTCTCTCCACTCCGCGCTGTCCAGCGCGCGGAGGCTGCCCGCCGCCGCCGCCATCCTCTCGTTGGCGTCGATTCGAGCATGAGGCCCGACCGCGCTGTTCGCGGTCGCGATGACCTCTTCGACCACCAGGAGCCGCAAGAAGGCGGGGATCGCCCAAAGCTCTCCGATGTCCAGCGCGGCGACGGACTGAAAGGAGCGCACGAAGCGCTGAACTCGGGGGATGTCGACGAACCCTTGGGTCGCGGCGAGCGCCTCTTCCACGAGGACCTCGACCCGGGGACGTGGCGGGTCCTCCGCAGTCTTGGGTAGCAAGCGGTAGTAGCCGACCGGGAGGTCGACGTGGATCTGGTCGGCCGCGCGCAGCACGAGGAACTCGTTGTCGAGTAGCCACTCGGCGGCGATGGCGGTCGACTGCTCTGAGGTCTTCGCGAGGCGCCCTGCGGCGACGCGGAGCTCGGAGCGGAGGCTCGCGACCCGCCGGCGGAACGCTCGAGGTTGGCCTGGCTGTCTTCGGACGGAGAGCCGAGTCGCAAGCTGCCGGGCACGTTCCTCGACGATGTCCGGCGAGCCAGAGACGTCGGTCATTCGGCCGTGAGGGGTGCTCGGCGTGGGTTGGTGGACGCGCCGGAGCTCGACCAACGCCGGAGGCTTGGTCGCCTGCGGCTCGGCTCCCTGAGAACCAGGACCGGATACCCCGTATTGGCGAGCATCACCGCGACGAGGCCCCCGAACGGACCGTCGTCGAAGCGTGAGCTTCCTCGCGCGCTCAGAACCAGAAGCGGGCTCGTCTCGCCGGTCGCGTGTCGCTCCAGCACCGGTGCCACCTCGACGGCGACGTCCACGATCGTGCGTATCTTCAGGTCCGGGGACTCGAGGCGTCGGGTGAGAGCCTCCATGTAGCGAGACGCCGCACCCCGATTCAGGGTCACGATCTCGTCGACGATCTGGCGCTCTCTGGCCGTACCGTGAGGCTCCAACAGGCTAGGCTCCCTCACGACGTGCAGGACCACGAGCTCCGCTCCCTGGGAGCGTGCGAGCCTGGCAGCGATCATGACCGCCCAGTCGCTGTGGGGCGTGCAGTCCACCGGTACGAGGACCGTCTCGAACGGCGCCTCTTCAGCCACCGACTCGCGCGTGGGCACGATCAGCACGGACGTCTCGGCGGCGAAGACGACCTTCTGAGCGGTGCTCGCCATGCGGAACTCGCTCAGGCCCCCGACACCGTGGCTCGCGAGCACGAGGAGGTCGACCTCTCGGGCCCGGGCCATCTCCAGGATCTCCTCACACGCGCGGCCCGCAGTGACGTCGAGGTCGACGGAGACGTCCTGCTCATTGAGCCGTCGCTTGATCCCCTCGAGGTACGCGATCGACTCGGTCCGCTCCATCCGCCAATTGAAGCTGTCGAGCGCTCGGCCCGGTGTCCCGGATGGAGTCTCCACCACCCTGAGCAACACGATCTCGGCGTCGAACGCCCGGGCCAGGGTCGACGCGAACGAGAGCGTCTGCTCGGCGAGCCTGGATCCATCCAGGGCTACCATGATGCGTTCGAGCATCGCCGCTACCTCCATCCTTCAGGCGCTGTCGCCGAGAATCCGACGCGTTCCCCTGTGACATTCTGTCGCCTCGTGGGCCGGACTGCCACGTCTGGTGGCCGGCGGCCCTTCGCCGGACGAGACTTCCTCCCCGTCTCGATCATGATGAACCCCCGCCCTCAGTCGTTGCACCGACAGTCGTAGACAGGCATACCCCCCCCTTATTCGACGGTTCTCGATGGCATGCGGGAGCACGGAGCGTGCCGGTGTGCCGGTCTGGGGAGGCTGAGCGGCTACGGCGCTGTGAGCCCGACCGACCGCAGATGCGCGAGGGCCGCCGCAACGGCCTCGCCGCTCTCCCCGCCCGTGGGCACCACCCGCTGCCACCGAGGGTCCTCGAACCCTCCCGCCTCCCACCTCCTGGCAGCCGCTTGGTGGACGGCCCAGTCCGCGTCGGAGGCATCCCCCGTCCTGGTCGCAAGGCGCTCACGGACCACGCTCGCGTCGGCCCCGCAAACCAGGAAGACGGAACGCACACCCCACTCGACCGCTGCGTCGCGGAAGGCTCGCCGGCGCTTCGCGGCCCTGAACGACGCATCGACCATCACGCGCTGGCCCTGGAACACGAGTGCTTCCGCCTCGGCAAGGCACGCAGCATAGGTGCGGTCGTTCCACTCCGGCGTATAGATCCCCTCGCCGAACGCTGCGGTGGCCGAGGTCTCGGGGGACAGCCCCGCGAGCTCCTTCCGAACGCGGTCGGCGGAAACGACGTGGAAGCCGGCCGCGCGCGCGAGACCCCGGGCGAGAGTCGTCTTGCCGGTGCCGGGCAGTCCGCCCACAAGCACCAGCGCCGGTCGTTGGACCGGCCCTTCGAGCTCGGAGAGCGCCAGGAGCCAGTGGCCCCGTGCCCTCCGAAGCGCGGCTTCGCGCTGCAGCTCCGGGACTTCCGCTTCGCTCGCCAGCATTCCCTCGACCTTGCCGCGCACGGCAGCCCGATACGCCACGTAGAACGCGAGGAGCCGTCGGCCCTCGTCGTCCTGCGCCGCTCGGAAGTACGCGTCCACGAAGGGCTCTGCGAGATCCCACCGTCCGTGGCACAGCAGGTCCATCACCAGGAAGGCCATGTCCGCGACGGGGTCGGCGTACCGGAAGCGCTCGTTGAACTCGATACAATCGATGATCACGAAGTCGTCTGGTGGCGACCTGTCGGGGAACAGGTAGACGTGTTCGAGATGCAGGTCGCCATGCGTGTCGCGCGGGACGCGGGACTCCGCCCGACGCTCGATGAGGGGTCGGTGCGCGGCGAGCCGCTGCTCGAGAGCCTGCTGCAGCCGGGCGAACACCGCCTCGCTCAGGCAGGCGCCCACGTGCGAGCGGGACTGCTCCAGGTTCTCCCTGGCGTTTCCCACGACGACGTCCCAGCGGCCGTACCGATCGATCTCCGGGCCGGAGTCTGCCGCCGCATGGAAGGCCGCGATCCGGTGTCCCAGCGCGGACATGACCTCCGAGTCCAGCTGGCCCGCTTCCATGCGCCGGAGCAGCGTGGCCTCCTCCGGCAGACGCCTCATCTTCACGGCGTACTCCACTGCGGGGCCCTCGCCTCCTACCGAGAGATGCCCGTCGGCCTCCACGAGCGGGACGACGTCGAGGTAGACGTCCGGCGCCAGGCGGCGGTTGAGGCGCATCTCCTCCCGGCAGTCGTGGAGGCGCTTCTCGAGAGTGGTGAAGTCGAGGAAGCCGAGGTCGACGGGCTTCCTGACCTTGTACGCGTACTCCCCCGCCAGGGCGACCACGGAGATGTGCGTCTGGTGGATCTCTATGCGACGGGCGGCGTGCGGATAGGCCGCAGCGCGGCCGAGGTCCTCGATGAGCCGGGTGATGTCCACGCCGCCGAGCCGTTGCAAGGCTCAGGCCGTGCGTGACGCAGTCAGCGGACCGTCCGCCGCGCCGCGACCTCGGAAGCGGAATACGGGCGCCGCTCCGCAGGCAGCAGCGCGTCGTTCCCCCAGCTCACGAGCATGTGGTCGAGGATGGCAGCGATGCGGGCGTCGGGACGCTCTCCGTAACTCGGATGGGACTCGACATACGCGACCTCGCCGTCCTCCACCGAGCGCACGCGGCCGTCGAGCATGAAGTCGATGAGGTACTCTCGCCCGCCCTCGGACGTGAAGAGCTCCACCGCGACGCCTCGGAGCGCTGGTATGCTGCGTCCTCGCGCCTGCCCTTCACCATGGCAGCCGCTGCATTCGGATTGGTAGGCGGCAGCGCCGGACTCCTGCGCGTCTACGATCGGCTCTGCCGCGCGTTCGGCGGCTGGCGTCGCTTCCGGGTCGGGGAGTGCCCGACTCCGAGCCCACGCGACGCCCACCACGGCGACCACGAGAACGGACGCGATGGCGTACGACGCGAGGCCGATTCGTGTATACCGCACCGCAAGGTCTCCTAGACGAGGTAAAAACGCTCCATCGCGATTCTGCTGCGGGGAACGCCGCAGTCCACCAAGATACGCTCCACAACCATCATCATCGCGTCGGGTCCGCAGAGGAAGACTTGACGGCCTACGGTCTGTTCGGCGAGCAAGGGTGCGAGCACCTCGCGGGTGACGTACCCTGTGGCGCCCGTCCAGCCCTCGTGTCCCTCCTCGAGCACGTAGACGCTGCGAAGGTCGAGCCGGCCCTCGAGCGTCTCGAGCTCGGAGCGGAATGCCGTGCGGTCCCAGCGGCTGCACGCATACACGAGGCGCAGGGGCCGCCGGTCTTCCCGATCCGCCAGGGTGTGGAGCATGGAGAGGATGGGGCTGATGCCGATGCCGCCGGCGATGAACAAGAGGGAGTCAGCGGCTTGGAAGTCGCACGAGAAGGAACCGTGGGGTCCATCGAGCAGCACTCGCGTGCCCACCGGGACCCTCCCGATGTCCGCAGTGAAGTCGCCGAGCTCCTTGATGCCGAACTCGACGCGAGCGTGCTGCTCGGCGCTCGAGGAGAACGAGAACGGATGCTCTTCCAAGCCCCAGGGGGAGCGGCCGATCTTGAGCCAGGCAAACTGACCCGGCGCGAAGGCGAGGCCGTCGTGACCATCCGGCTCGATCACGAGGTTCCAGGTGCCCGCCACGTCGGGCCGCACGTCCGCGACCCGCCACGGCCTTCGGGCGAGCCTGAAGGGCTTGAGCAGCCGGAGATAGACGATCAGCCCGACGAACGCAGCGGACCACGCCATGAGGACGGCGTGTTTCCACGGTGTGTCGACGTAGAGCCCCGTGAGTGACACGTGCAGCTGGGCCAGCGCGACCGCGGCGACGCCGAGCAGGGCGTGCGAGACGCGCCAGGCCTCATAGCCGAGCCGGAGGGGCCGGCGCCAGAGGGACAGGACCACGAGCCCGACCATCGCCACCGTCGCGAGCACGCCCGCGCGTCCCGCCCAGCCGTCGGCCACCGGGTTCAGCATGGCGGCGTAGGCCGGACGCCACGCGATCAGCACCAGCGGATGCGCGAGCACGAGAAGAACAGTGAGGATGCCGATCTGGCGATGGTACTGCATCACCAGGTCGATGCCGAACGGCTCGCTGATGCGCCGGAAGCGGGCGATGAGGGCGAACTGGAGCGCGAGCTGGCCCAGGCCGACGAAGCCGAGCGCCACGGAGAGCTCGAGCCAGAAGGCGCGACCGCTCGGCGTGGGCGGCGCCAGTCCCACGGCCAGTGGGACCAGCGCGAGGACGACGTACAGCCCCACGAGCAGGAGGCCGGTGCGCCAGTGCAGCATGGTCGAAGGTAGCCAACCTGCGACGAGAGAGACTAGCGTGAGCCTGACATGAAGCCTTCACATTTCGACGGAATGCGGCGTTGACCCCGCGAGCTCAGCTCAGGGGGGGCGCGCTGGTCCTCGCGCTCGTCGCGCTGGCGCTGATGGTCCGCTGGTCGCGGTCGGGAGCCGGCGACCCGGTGCACGTGCTGGTGGGTCCGACCATGGGGACGTCTTTTCGTGTGCTGGTCGCGGCGGACCTCGAGGAGCGCGAGATCGAGCGTGTGCGCATCGTCGTCGAGGAACGGCTCGACCGCGTGAATCGCCTCATGTCGACGTACGACACCACGTCCGAAGTCTCGCGTTTCAATCGTCACGGGAGCACGCAGCCGTTCCCGATGAGCGCCGAGCTCATCGAGGCTCTGGCGATGGCTCGCGAGGTGAGTGAGCGATCGGGTGGCGCGTTCGACGCGACCGTCGCACCGCTCGTGGAGGCGTGGGGGTTCGGGCCGGGTGGCGGTATCGATGGCCCGAGAGCGCCAAGGCCGAGCGAGACCGATCTCGTGCGCCTTCGCGAGCGGTTGGGTTACGAGCGCGTGATCGTCGATCGTGCCGCGGGCACCGCGGCGAAGACGCATGCCGAGACCAGGGTGGACCTGTCGGGGATCGCGAAGGGCTACGGGGCCGAGGCCGTCTCGGCCGGCCTCGCAGAGCTCGGCCTGACGAGCTTCCTGGTCGAGGTGGGCGGCGAGCTCGCCGCAGCGGGAATGCGCTCAGGACGCCCCTGGCGGGTGGGTATCGAGCGACCGGACGACGAGCCAGGCATCTGGGGGACCGTCGAGCTCAGCGATGAAGGCATCGCCACCTCCGGCGACTACAGGGACTACTACGAGGCGGATGGAGTGCGGTATGCGCACGTCATCGATCCGCGAACGGGGCGCCCGATCATCGTGCGAGGGGCGTCGGTGAGCGTGGTCCACCCGAGCGCGGCCATGGCCGATGCGTGGGCGACTGCGCTTACGGTGCTCGGGCCCGATGAGGGCTACGAGGTCGCCCGCCGCGAGGGCCTGGCGGCCGTCTTCGTCTACGCCGTGGAGGGGGGGCTGCGGTCGTCCATCACACCCGAGCTCGGCGCCAGGTTCACGGCGGCCGAGGACGCGCGATGACGGCGGCGACCGGGCGCTCGACTGGCGAGCCACGCGCGGGCGGGGGCGACGCCCTGCTCACTGACCTCTATCAGCTCACCATGCTCCAGGTCTATCACGCGCGCTGGATGACCGAGGAGGCCGTCTTCGACCTCTTCGTGCGCAGGCTTCCCGAGTCCCGCAACCTGCTGCTCGCGTGCGGCCTGGAGCACGCGCTCGACTACCTCGAGGGGTTGCGCTTCGAGCGCTCCGACCTCGACTACCTGGAGCGCGTCGGACTCTTCGAGGACGACTTCCTGAGTTGGCTCGAGGACTTCCGCTTCACGGGGGATGTGTACGCCGTTCCGGAGGGCACCCCCGTGTTCGCGAACGAACCCCTCCTGGAGATTGTGGCTCCCCTTCCGGAAGCGCAGCTCGTCGAGAGCTACGTCATGAGTCAGGTGCACTTCGCGACGGTTGCCGCATCGAAGGCGCTCCGCGTCGTCACGGCCGCGCGCGGCCGAAGGGTCGTGGACTTCGGCATGCGACGGATGCATGGCCGGGACGCGGCGCTGAAGGCGGCGCGCGCCTTCCACATCGCGGGGGTGGATGCCACGAGCAACGTCCTCGCCGGCAAGCTCTACGACCTACCGGTCGCCGGCACGATGGCGCACAGCTTCATCCAGGCGCACGACTCGGAACCGGCGGCGTTTCGGGACTTCGCCGCGACCTATCCGGAGACCGTTCTCCTCGTCGACACATACGACACGCTGGATGGAGTGCGCAACGTCGTGCGCCTCGCGGAGGTTCTCGGGCCCGAGTTCCGCGTTCGGGGCATCCGTCTCGACTCGGGTGACCTGGACGAGCTCGCCAAGGCGTCGCGGCAGATCCTCGACGAGGCCGGGCTCGATCGGGTGGAAATCTTCGCGAGCGGGAGCCTCGACGAGCACGAGGTGGAGCGCCTCGTCGAGAGCGGCGCGCCCATCACCGGCTTCGGCGTGGGCACGCGCATGGGCGTCTCGAGCGACGCGCCGTCGCTCGACATGGCGTATAAGCTCACGGAATACGCGGGCCGCGGGCGCCTGAAACTCGCGCCCGGAAAGCGCATCCTTCCGGGCAAGAAGCAGGTCTTCCGCTCGGAGCGCGACGGTCGCGCCGTCGGCGACGCGATCGCGCTTGTGGACGAGGATCTTCCCGGCCGGCCGTTGCTTCGCAAGGTCATGGAGCGCGGCCGGCGTCTTGCGGCCGCGTCGCCGTCGCTCCGGGAGCTCCGCGCCCACGCGCGGAGCGAGCTCGACGGCCTGCCTCCCGGGCTGTTCGCGCTCCGGCCCGCCGAGCCTCCTTATCCAGTGTCGATCTCGACGAGGCTCGAGGCCTACGCCCGGGAGGTTGCCGCCGAGGCGACGGCCCAGGAGACGGCGTAGGAGGCACACGAGGCGACAGAATGTCCCGCCCGGTCGGCGCTCCGTCGCGCCAGGAGCGCGTCAGGCGTGGCATGCGCGTTGCACCCCTCGTGGTCCGCGCGCCTGCGGGGCCGAAATGGGGGGAAGACCATGTCGAATAGACTTCATCGATCCACACGGACGGTCTCAGCCGTTCTCGCGATCATCGGCTCGATCGGGCTCACGGCGTGCGCGAGCAGGCAGCAGCGGATCGCTCTCGAGCCTGGCGTGCAACTGTCCGACGCCAGGGTCGACTGGGAGAGGGGCTCCGTCACGCTCGAGCGAGAGGGCGTCGTCGTCACCGCGCAGGGAGCGATGCTCCCGTCACCGCGCGGAAGGACCCAGCATCCGACGTTCTGGGTGACGGTCGAGACCCGGAGATCCGGACGTACATCAGCCTGCATTACGGATGGCCGTACTATCCGCTGTACCCCTACCCGGACTGGTTCGCCTATCCGCGCTATGGCCGCGTGCGGTACTGGCACGCCGACCCATTCTGGACGTTCACGTTCCGTCCGATCTGGATCACGGAGGTGAGGCCCGTCCGCCCGCGGACCGCGCCCATCCGGGACGAAGTCGAGCTCGTGTACAGGGACGCCGAGCTCACGTACGTGGTGATTTTCCCGGAGCTCGCGGAGACGGCGGGAGACATGCGTCTCATCATTCCGGAGATCGGGGTGCGTGAAGTGGAGGGCGGGGAGGCGACGCTGGAGCTCGAGCTGGTCTTCGAGCAGATCCTCGAAGGTCGCTGACCACCCAACCGCGCGGTGGCGCGCGAGGTCGAGTTCCTCGACGAGCTGCCGAAGACCGTGACGGAGAAGATCCGGAGGGTGGAGCTCGAGGCGCGGGAGTGAAGATCAGGAGCGGCGGCCCGCCCTGCGACCGCTCACCTGGCAGCGGGACTTTTCCCCCTTCTGCCTGCCACACAGATTCACACTTCTCGAAGGAGGGGAACGAATGAATCGGTTGCGCTACATCATGGTCGTCGTGCTCACAACGGCTGTGCTCGTGTTTGCGATCCAGAACCTCCACACGGTGGCGGTCTCTGCGCTGTCTTGGGAAGTGCGTACGAGCGTCTCGCTGATCGTGCTGGGACCGTTCCTCATCGGCCTCCTGGCGGGGGTCGCCCTGACCGTGCTAACGCAGCGGCGGACGGCATCGAATGCGGAGCCGGCGGAACCTGGTGGGGACATAGCGTGAACGCCCGTCGGTAGTGCCCCAGGTAGCGGGGCGGCCATGAGCGAGGGGCGCGAGCAGGAGGCCGCCGCCGGCCACGAGTTGGTGGACCACACGTCAGAGGTCACCATGCGACTCCGTGCGCCGAGCTTTCCCGAGCTCGTCGGGGAGGCCACGCGCGCCTTCGCGGAGCTGGTGCCGGCCTCCCTGCGAGGTGAAGTGGACCATGACTGGCGATCCTTCAGAATCCAGGCGCCCGATCGCGCGGCGGGCTTGGTCGAGTGGCTGAACGAGCTCGTCTTCCGGAGCGAGGTGGACCAGTGGCTGGCCACGGAGGTGGACGTGGCGCCCAGACCTGAGGGGGCGTTGCACATCCACGCCCGGGGCGTGACCCTGAATGCGCCGTTCGTCCTGGTGAAGGCCGCCACGCTGCACGGCGCCGTCGTCCGCGAGGGCCGTTACGGCCTCGAGGGGGAGGTGACGCTCGACGTATGACGCAGATGACGAAGCCGGTCAGCCCCCGAGCCATTCGCAGGGTCGGTGATACGATGTACGAGATTTCCACCGACGCTCGCGAGGACATGCGCGTGCCGGCGCGGATCTACGCCGACGAGACGCTCTGGGAGCAGATCTCAGGCGACCGTTCGCTCGAGCAGCTCATGAACGTGGCGACGCTCCCGGGCGTGGTGGAGGCCGTCTACGCGATGCCGGACGCCCACGAAGGGTACGGCTTCCCGGTGGGAGGCGTCGCGGCCTTCCGCACGACCGACGGCATCATTTCGCCTGGAGGAGTCGGCTACGACATCAACTGCGGCGTGCGCCTGCTCCTGTGCAACAGGTCCGCCGCCGAGATGGGCGACCGGCTCGAGCCCCTGGTCCACGAGTTGAGCCGGGCCATCCCCTCCGGAGCCGGGCGCGGCGGCAAGCTGGAGCTGAGCGACGCCGAGCTCGACCGTGTCTTCACGGAAGGCTGCGCGTACCTCGTCGAGCGGGGCATGGCCACGGAGCAGGATCTGCTCCACACGGAGTCGGGGGGATGCCTTCCCGGGGGCGACCCGGAGGGGGTCTCCAAGCGCGCGCGCGACCGGGGCCGTGGCCAGCTCGGCACGATGGGGGCGGGGAACCACTTCGTCGAAGTTGAACGGGTGGAGGAGATTTTCGGCGACGCGGCGGCCGCGGCGCTGGGGCTCGCGCACGACCAGGTGGCCGTGCTGATCCACACGGGCTCACGCGGGCTGGGCCATCAGGTCTGCACCGACTACGTCCGGAACATGGACCAGGCGATGGCGGACTATCACATCGTCCTGCCCGACCGTCAGCTCGCCTGCGCGCCGTTCCAGTCGAGCGCGGGGCAGGCGTACTTCGGCGCCATGTCCGCGGCGGCCAACTTCGCATGGTGCAACCGTCAGATGATCGCGCACCTCTGCCGGGGCGCGTTCCAGCGCATCCTCGGACCGGACGTCGAGCTGCGGCTCGTATACGATGTGGCGCACAACGTCGCGAAGGTCGAGGAGTACCGCGGCCAGCGCGTGTGCGTGCACCGCAAAGGCGCCACGCGCGCGTTCGGCCCCGGCAATCCGGAGACGCCTGCGGCTTATCAAGCGGTTGGGCAGCCGGTGTTCATTCCCGGGAGCATGGGGACGGGCTCGTATGTCTTGGTCGGACAGGACGAAGCCGAGCAGCTGTCCTTCGGCAGCGCCTGCCACGGCGCCGGACGACGCATGAGCCGCGGCGAGGCGCGTCGAACGAAGCCCGGGAGCGAGGTCCGCCATGAGCTCGAAGAGCGCGGCATCGTCGTCAGCTGCCCCTCCATGAAGGAGCTCGCGGAGGAGGCTCCGTATGCCTACAAGGACGTCGACCGGGTCGTCGACGTGGTGCAACGCGCCGGGCTGGCGCGCAAAGTCGCGCGGCTTGCCGCCATGGGTGTCGTGAAAGGATGAGAGAACGGCGCCTCGGAGCCCGGGCCGGGGCCCTTGTGGGCGTGCTCGCTCTGGACGACGTTTTCGAGCTTCTGGCCGAGGAAGCCGAGGCGATCGGCGACCTCGTCCGGGCGCAGCCCCGAGGTGAGCTTCCATGGTTTCACAGGACAGGGAGACCGAGTCGTGAGGGACGCATTCCGAGGTGAGGGACTCGACCGTTTCGTCGACCGCCAGGACGCTGGCCTCCAACTCGCGGACCTGCTCGAGGCGAAGATCGGAGGCGAAGACTCGGTCATCTTGGCCTTGCCGAGGGGCGGCGTCCCCGTAGCGCACGAGGTGTCGGCGCGGCTCGGCGCGCCCCTCGACATCCTGCTCGTGCGCAAGCTCGGCGTGCCCTGGCAGCCGGAGCTCGCGTTCGGCGCTATCGCGACGGGTGGCGTGGTCGTCCTGAACGAGGACCATGTGCGCGCGCTCGGTCTCGGCGAAGAGATCGTGAGCGACATCATCGAGCGCGAGCGACTCGAGCTCGAGCGGCGTGAGCGCCTCTACCGCGACGACCACCAGCCGGTCGACATCGACGGCAAGACCGTGGTTGTCGTGGACGACGGCATCGCGACCGGCTCCACGGTGAGGGCAGCGCTCGAGTCGCTCGCCGAACGCGGCGCCGCACGGCGGATCGTTGCATGCCCGGTGGCGGCCGCCGAGACCGTGCGCGGGCTCGAGGACGAGGCGGACGAGGTGATCTGCCTCCGGACGCCGGTCCAGTTCGCCGCTGTCGGCGCATGGTACGACGACTTCGCGCCCGTTTCGGACAGCGACGTCAAGCAGCTCCTGGAGCAAGCGGCGACAGAGGTGACCGAGCCGATCGACTAGAGGGGCCGATCTCGCCGCGGGGGCAGGGGGGCGCGTGTCGGCCTGTCCGGTCCTCCACTAGCCGCTCAGCGAGCCGGGTCCACGACGTCCTGTCCCGGTTGCCAGCCCTCGGGCGTCGCGACGCCGCGAGCGTCTGCCAACTGGAGGGAGTCGATCACGCGCAGGACCTCTGCGAAGTTGCGCCCAGTGCACGCGGGATAGGCTATCATGAGTCTCACATGGTCGCTCGGATCGATCACGAACACGGAGCGGACCATCTTCCGGCCGCCCGCACTCGAGTCGACGATCCCGTAGAGGCCTGCGATCCACCTGTTCGGGTCTTCGGCGATGGGGAAGGTGACCGGGGCGCCCGCGAGCCGCTCGATCGCCTTCAGCCAGCGGTAATGGGCGTCGACCGGGTCGACGCTCACCGCGATCATTCGGGTGTGGCGCTTCTCGAACTCGGGCATCAGCGCGGCGACCGCCGCGAGCTCCGACGTTCAAACGGGCGTGAAGTCCTGCGGATGCGAGAACAGCATCGCCCACGCCCCCCGCTTCCACTCGCGAAAGCGCACCGTGCCGCGCGTCGTGTCGGCGACGAAGTCGGGCGCCTCATCCCCCAGTCGAATCGTCACACTCGATCGCTCCCAGCACCCCGCGCTCGTGGCTTGCAACGACCGTGCCAAGTGAGCGACCGGATCGGTGCTCGGTCCTGGAACGCCTAAAACGGGGCCGACCACCGACGCGACTCTGCTGCGGGGACTCGCTCCGGCGCGGACCTTGCACCACCTTTTTTTCGGGTTCACTGGCATGAGAATCACCGAGGAGACGAAAAATGGCAGAGACGGCTGCGCCGCCGGAGCGGCAGATCGGGGAGGAGGGAAGCGAGTCGCGGACTCGCCGAGAGGCGCACAAGGTCCGAGGCGAGAAGATCGTCGAGAAGGTCAAGGATCTCCTGCACGAGGGGAATGTCCGCCACGTCGTCATCAAGAACGACGAGGGCAAGACGCTCATCGAGTTCCCGGTGACCGTGGGGGTCGCGGGTGCACTTCTGCTTCCCGTATGGGCGGCCGTGGGCGCGCTCGCCGCGCTCGTCACCGACTGCTCGATCGAGGTCGAGCGCGAGGGGTAGCTTCCGTGGCCACGTCCAACCGGGAGATCGCCCACCAACTGGACCGCGTGGCCGATCTTCTGGAAGGGCTGGAAGCCAACCCCTTCCGCGTTCGCAGCTACCGGCGGGTGGCCGAGGAGCTGAGGGGCTTGCGGCGGCCCGCAGCCGAGGTGTACGCAGAGGGCGGGACGCAGCGCCTCCAGGAGATCCCCGGCGTGGGGCGCGCGCTCTCGAGCTCGATCGCCGAGATCGCCGAGACGGGTGGGCTGCGGCTGCTCGAGCGCTTGGAAGCGGAGCAGTCGCCCGTAGAGGCGTTCCGGCGCCTTCCGGGCGTCGGCGAGGCCCTGGCGCATCGCATCCACGACGAGCTGGGTGTCGCGACGCTCGAGGAGCTCGAGCTCGCGGCGCACGACGGGCGGCTGATGGCCGTGGAGGGCATCGGTGAGAAGCGCGCGCGGGGGATCCGCGATGCATTGACGGTACGGTTGGCGCGCGCGCCGCGCAGGTCGGCTGCCGAGCCACACGAAGCCGACTCACGCCCTTCCGTCGGCCTGCTGCTGGACGTCGACAAGGAGTATCGCTGGCGTGCGCGCACCGGGCAGCTGCGCCAGATCGCTCCGAAACGTTTCAACCCCGAGGGCGCCGCGTGGCTCCCCATCATGGAGATGGAGCGTGACGGATGGGACTTCAAGGCGCTCTTCTCGAACACCCAACGTGCCCATGAGCTCGGCCGAACCCGCGACTGGGTCGTGATCTACTACCACCGGGACGGCGACCACGGCCAGGCCACCGTCGTGACCGCGCGCACCGGTCGGCTCCGGGAGCTGCGGGTGGTGCGGGGACGCGAGGCCGAGTGCCGTCGTCACTACGCCGATGCGAGGAAGATCGCCTGAGAGTTGGCCGGGGCGTTCTGTCACATAGTCCCGACCCATCCCGAGACTCTTTGGCGCGCTCCCCCGCGTGCCGCCCCGGCCCGCCCCCGCCCACCGCGCCTCGCGCCACGTGGCTCGGTGGCACATGTCCTGCTCCTTCTAGCGTCCAAGGAGCCGGCCGCGTGGGCCGGACCAGACGTTCAACGAGAGGAGAGCAGAGATGCCTACGCTCACCAGGAAGAGAGGGGGAACGGACATCACCCCTTGGCACGAGTTGGAGACGATGGGGAACCGGATGCGGAGCTTCCTCGACTATCCGAGCTTCTTCGCGCCGTCCGTATTCGCGGGCCCGCTGGCCGAGACCGGGGAGTGGTTCCCGGCGGTCGAGCTTGTCGAGGCGGACGGAGAGTTCGTGCTGACAGCCGAAATTCCCGGCATGTCCAAGGAGGATGTCTCGATCTCCATCGAGAACGACGTGCTGACTCTGAAGGGCGAGAAGAAGTTCGAGCACGAGGAGCAGCGCGACCGGACGCACATCCGGGAGCGCCGGTATGGCACGTTCGAGCGGTGCTTCACGCTTCCCCGCAACGTCGCGGCCGACAAGATCAAGGCCGAGTACAAGGACGGGGTCGTGGAGGTTCACCTGCCGAAGGGCCCGGAAGCGAAGGGCCGCCACATCGAAATCAAGTGAGGTCCATGGCGACCTGAGCGCCGCGCTCCCGCTTCCGGGAACCCGGAGTGTGGGGCGCGGTGGCGGCGAGCCGCGAAGGGAGAGAGACGATGACAGTCGCAAGCATTTGCACGCGTCTGCCGGAAACCACCTCGGGCAACGACACGGTGTTGGCCGCGGCTCAGCAGATGCTCGAGCAGGAGGTCGGCACGCTGGTCGTCACCGACCGTGAAGGCCAGCCGGAGGGCATCGTCACCGATCGGGACATCGTGACGCGCTGCGTCGCCGAGAAGCTCGCTCCCGGGAAGACGAAGGTCCGCGATGTGATGACGAAGGAGGTCTACACGGTGCACGAGGACGAGACCGTGGAGGCCGCGCTCGAGATGATGGCCGACAAGGAGGTGCGCCGGCTGGTCGTCGTGAACAACGCCGGCCGGGTTGCGGGAATCGTGGCCCTCGACGACTTCCTGGAGGGCGTCGTGACGGCCGCGGAGGACATCGGCCGGCTGCTACGGAGGCAGGTGCACGTGTAGGCAGGTCGCGGGTCCG
>Ga0214472_10001986_pt1 | contig 22210 bp, 19 predicted proteins | sample RVTome_6_FD_207662 | JGI IMG/M metagenome (GOLD analysis project Ga0214472, IMG submission 207662) | Soil microbial communities from uranium-contaminated site in the Upper Colorado River Basin, Wyoming, United States - RVT140D175 | ecosystem: Environmental > Terrestrial > Soil > Contaminated >...
TCTCCCCCGACGTGAGCGCGGTCCGGGACGACCTCGTGGCCCTGCGGCGAGACCTCCATTCGAACCCGGAGCTGGCGTGGGCGGAGCGCCGCACGGCCGCCCGCGTGGCCGCGTTCCTGGAGGGCGCGGGCCTCGAGGTCCGCGCGGGCGTGGCGGGGACGGGGGTCCTGGCCACGGCGCGGGGAACGGGGCGCCGGACGGTGCTGCTGCGCGTGGACATGGACGGCCTGCCCATCCAGGAGCAGAACGACGTCCCCTACGCCTCGCGCGTCCCCGGCGTGATGCACGCCTGCGGGCACGACGGCCATACCGCGATCGGGGCCGCGGCGGCGCGCGTGATCGGCGGGCGCCGCCCGGGCGGCGTGGTGCGCGTGCTCTTCCAGCCCGCGGAGGAAGGGGAAGGCGGGGCCCAGCGCGTGATCGCCGACGGGGCGCTCGAGGGCGTGGACGTGGTGCTCGGCATCCACCTCTGGAACGAGCTGCCGGTGGGCACCATCGGGGTGAAGGCCGGCGCCCTCATGGCGGCGGTGGACCGCCTGCGCATCGTGGTCCACGGGCGCGGCGGCCACGGGGGGAATCCCCACCGGGCCGCGGATCCCGTGGTGGCGGCGGCCCAGGTCGTCGTGGCCCTGCAGACCCTCGTCGCCCGCGAGGTCTCACCGCTGCAGTCCGCCGTGGTGACGGTGGGCGCGATCCACGGCGGGCAGGCCTTCAACGTGATCCCCGACGAGGTGACGCTCACGGGGACCGTGCGCACGTTCGACCCCGAGCTCCGGCGCTCCATGCCGGAGCGGGTGCGGCGCATCGCCTCCGGCGTGGCCTCCGCCCTGCAGTGCCAGGCCGAGGTCGAGGTCCGGCCCGGGAACCCGGCGGTGGTCAACGACCCCGCGGTGGCGGCGCTGGCCCGCCGGGCCGCGGTGCGGGTCGTGGGCGAGGACGGCGTGGTCGAGCCCGAGCCCACCATGGGCGGCGAGGACATGGCGGTCTACTTCGAGCGCGTCCCCGGGTGCTTCGTGTTCGTGGGGTCCGCCAACGCGGCGCGCGGGCTGGACCAGCCCCACCACAGCCCGCGGTTCGACTTCGACGAGGAGGCCCTCGTGATCGGCTGCGAGTTCCTCGTTCAAGCCGCTCATGAAGCCCTGCTGAGCTGACGGTGTCGTACCGGCGTCAGATCAGCAGGGCTTCTGTCTCGCGCGCGTCCAACCGGGCTCTGTGCCGGCCTCGGCTCCGTCCCGCCGGACCTATCCTCGCCATTCTTCCTTGTACCGCGTCGCCTTCTCCACCCGCGCCCAGACGATCTGGTGGCCGATCCCGGGCCCATCGGGTACCGTGATGGCCCCCTCGCGCGAGACGGTGACCGGAGGGTCGACGAGGTCCTCCTCGAAGTATCGGGCGCTGGCCGCGGTGTCTCCCGGCAGCGTGAAGCCGGGCAGGGCCTGGAGGTGGACGTTGGCCAGGCGCCCGATCCCCGACTCGAGCATGCCGCCGCACCATAGCGGGACCGCCCGCGCCCGGCACAGGTCGTGGATGGCCAGGCTGGCGGCGAAGCCGCCCACCCTCCCCGGCTTGACGTTGATGATCCGGCACGACCCCAGGTCGAGCGCGCGCCGGGCGTCCTCCGCCGAACGGATGGACTCGTCGAGACACACCGCCGTGCGGATCTGCCTCTGCAGGGCGGCGTGGTCCACGATGTCGTCCCAGGCCAGGGGCTGCTCCACCATCATCAGGCGCTCATCGTCGAGGTCCCGGAAGAGCGCGGCGTCGGCCAGGCGGTAGGCGCTGTTGGCGTCCACCATCAACGGGACCTGGGGGAAGCGGGCCCTCACCGCCGCCACGAGCGCGCGGTCGGCCCCCGGCTTGATCTTGATCTTCACCCGCCGGTAGCCCGCGGCCACCTCGCGGGCCACGTTCTCGAGCAGGGCGTCCGTCGAGGGCTGCAGCCCGATCGACACCCCGGAATCGATCGCCGCCTTCTCTCCGCCCAGCACGCGCCAGAGCGGCGCCCCCGACAGGCGCGCGTGCAGCTCCCACACCGCCATCTCCAGGGCGGCCTTCGCCATCTCGTGGCCGCGGATGCGGGCGAAGGCCGGGAAGAGGTCGCGGGGATGGTCCAGGTGGAGGGCGAAGAGGAGGGGGACCAGGAAGTCGCGCAGGACGTGGAGCACGGTGGCGTTGGTCTCGGGCAGGTAGTAGGGCTCGTCGTCGGCCACCGCCTCGCCGTATCCGGTCGTGCCGTCGGCGGACACCGAGACGAGGAGGAAGCTCTTCTGCGTGGCCCGCGTGAACGAGGTCTCGAAGGGATGGACGAGGGGCAGGCCCAGATGCCGCACCTCGACCCGCTCGACCCTCATGGCCGGACGGTGACGCCCGCCGCGGCGCGCAAGGCCCGGGACGCGGCAAACCCCGGGCTGGCGCGGATCACGGCACGTCCTCCCTCCCTGGTCAGGACCACTCCCGCGGCGCCGCGCCGGGCCAGGAGGGCCAGGCCTTCCTCGGCCCCCAGGACGTAGACCGCGGTGGAGAGGGCGTCCGCCTCCATGGCCGTCCCGGCCACCACGGTGGCGGCCAGGACCTTTCCGGCGGGGAGGCCGGTCCTCGGGTCGAGGATGTGGCCCCGGCGCTGGTCGCCTCCCGACGAGGCCAGCGCGGCATCGGCGAGCGTGAACGTCGCCCACGGAGGCGCGGCCGGATCCCCCGGGTCGCGCACGGCGACGGTCGTGGAGTTCCCGAAGACGCCGAGGCTGCTCCCGCCCAGGTCGACGAGCCCGCCCGCCGCTCCCGCCTTGCGGAGCGCCTCGAGCGCCTGGTCCACGGCATAGCCCTTGGCGATGCCCCCGAAGTCGAGGCGGGTGCCGGGGTCCAGGCGCACCTCACGGGTCGCGGGATCGAGATGGACGTGGGCGGTGCCCACCCGCGCCAGCAGCCTCCATCGCTGGCAACGGCTGAGCCGGCGGGCCTTTCCGCCGAGGTGTCCCGCCGCCCGGACGAGCGGCTCGACGGTGGGATCGAAAGCGCCGGCCGACGCGTACGACACGTCGAGGGCATGCCAGAGCACAGCGCGGAGGTCGCCGGAGACGCGGGCCCTCCCCGCATGGTTGAGGGTCGTGAGCTCGCTCGGCTTGAAGAGCGACATGCGGTCGTCCACGCGCTGCAGGGCGGCGAAGGCGGCGGCGAGGGCGGGGGTGGGATCGGCGAGGCCCATCGCCTGGACCTCGGCGGTGGCGCCCATGACCAGGCGCACCTCGCGCGCGGGGTCGGCGGGGCCGGCCCCGAGGGCGAGCACGGCGAGGACAGCGCGGAGCATCGCCCTAGCGGCGGGCTTCGTCCCGTGGCGGACGGGCAGCGCAGCGGCGGCAGAGCCCGAAGATCTGATGGCGGTGGCCCTCGATCACGAACCCGATGCCGGCCGCGATCTCGTCCTGGATGCGCTCGATCTCCGGGTTCGAGAACTCCAGGATCTCGCCGCACGACTTGCAGATGAAGTGGTCGTGGTGGGCCCGCTTGTACTCGCGCTCGAACCGGCTCTGGCCGTCGAGCGCCAGCTCCTGGGCCAGGCCCGCGGCCTGCAGCAGCTTCAGGGTGCGGTAGACGGTCGTGCGGCCGATGTCCGGACGCCGCTTCTGCACGAGCTGGTGGAGGTCGTCCACGGAGAGGTGCCGCTGCTGGCGCAGGAAGGTGTCCAGGATGACCTCCCGCTGGCCGCTGCGCTTCAGCCGGTTCTTCGCGATGTACGCCGCGAAGACCTCCTTCTCCTCACGCCCCCCGTTGGCCTTCACGGTACGGCCAGACTAGCCCCCGCCGGACGGGCCTGTCAACGAGCGGACCGCGGCCTATATACTGGGCCCCTCGCATGAAGCTCGCATCCGCGCGTGAGCTGAAGGCCGCCCTCCGGGACGCGATCCTGGAGGGGATGGCCGCCGCGCTGCGGCGGGAGGGCGCGCTGATCACGGCCGCCACCCGCGTCGCCGCGACCACGGCGCCGGTGGCCCGGACGCTGGCCCTGGGGATCGCCCGGGCCCACGGGAACGACTTCCGCCTGGCCGTGCGCATCCAGCGCCGCGGCCTGGAGGATGCGGCGCCGCTCCAGGCCATCCGCCGCCGCGCCCGCGGCGAGGTGGAGGTCCGCTACGTGGGCCGGGTGGCCAAGCAGGCGCACCGAAGGCCGGCGGGCGCGCCCGAGGTCCCGTGGCACCAGGGGCGCACGCGCCCCCTGCTCATCGGCGCCTCCATCGGCCATCACCGCGTCACGGCGGGGACGCTGGGCGGCTTCGTGGTCCTGCGCAAGGGCGGAGAGGTGCGGGCGCTGTCCAACAACCACGTGCTGGCCGACGAGGACCGCGGGAAGAAGGGCGACGCGATCCTGCAGCCCGGGGCCTACGACGGGGGCCGCGCCGCGCGGGACCGGGTCGGGTCGCTGGACCGGGCGGTGAAGCTGAAGCCGCGGGGGACGAACCGCGTGGACGCGGCGCTCGGCGCGATGGACTCCGGCATCGGCTACGACCCGCGCACGCTGCGCGGCGTGGGCACGCTCGGGGGCGTGTCCGCGGCGCCCATCGAGGAGGCGGGGCTCGTGGAGAAGCTGGGCCGCACCACCGGCCACACCCGCGGCCGCGTCACCGCGTTCGAGCTGGACAACGTCGTGGTCGCCTACGACACGGGCAACCTCCGCTTCGACGACCAGATCGAGGTCGAGGGCGCGGACGACGGCTCCTTCAGCCAGGGCGGCGACAGCGGCTCGCTGGTCCTCGCCTCGGAGGACCACGGCGCGCTGGGCCTGCTCTTCGCGGGCAGCGACCAGGGCGGCCGCAACGGGGCCGGGCTCACCTACGTGAACGCGCTGCCCACCGTCCTCGCGCAGCTCAAGGCCGACCTCCTGGACTGAGCGCGCCATGGCCACGCGGCTCGAGGCCCGGAACGCCAAGCGCAAGGCCGCGCAGCGGCTGGCGCGGGTGCCGCAGGTCAACGGCCTTGGCGTGGTGCGCATGGGCACCGGGTACGGCCTGAAGGTGAACCTCGCGGAAGAGGTGGAGGCGGGCGTCATCCCGGAGGCCGTGGACGGCGTGCCGCTGCGCGCGGAGGTCGTGGGCCGCATCCGCCGCCGCCGCGGGTCATCGAGCGGCGGCTAGCGCACCCTCCGCCGCAGCCGGCCGCGCAGCTGCCACCCCGCATACACGAGCGGGAGCACGATCAGCGCGCCGGGAGCCACGGACGGGTGCTCGAGGTCCTTCACGGTGGCCGAGGTGGAGGGACGGTCGGCGCGGTATCGGATGGCGATCGCCTCGCCGGTCTGCCACTGGCGCGGGCTCTGGAAGTGGCCGGAGTACGCGGGGACGGAGCCTTCGACGCGGTACAGGTAGTCGCAGGAGTAGAAGCCGCTGCCGCGGCCGACGGAGAGCAGCCGCTTGGGCGCGTGCATGCTCTTCCACTCGCAGGCCTCCACACGGGCGTCGTGATCGATCCCTTCCCTGGCCAGCGCGTGCCAATCGCGCCACATGACGACTCCCGTCACGAACATCGCCGCGGCCAGCAGCCAGATGGCTCCCAGGACGGTGGCCGGGATGACGGCCCCCACGATCCGGAGCGCAAGCGGGGGCCGGTACGCGACCATCAGCGCGCCGCCTGCTCGACGACCCGCGCGATCCGTTCCAGGTTTCGCGCGGGATCGAAATGGTCGCGGGCAAAGGCGAGGGCGGCCTGTCCGCGCCGGGACCGCTCGGCGGCGTCCGTCGCCTGCTCGACCGCCCCGAGCAGGCCGGCGACGTCGCCCTCGCCCACCACCCAGCCGCCGCCCGATTCCTCGACCCACGCCGCGCTCTCGTTGTCCCGCGGCCCCACGAAGAGGACAGGGCGGCCGACGGAGAAGGCGGCCTGCACCTTGCTCGGCACGAGGAGTCCCTGCCACGCGCTCGAGAGGCTGGCCAGGTGGACGTCGGCCGCGGACAGGCTGGCGCGGAGCCGGTCCCGCGGCTCGTAGGCGAGGAGCTGCACGCGGGCGTCCGGGCGCGCGCGGGCGAAGGACTCGACCTCGGCCCTCCGGAAGCCGCCACCCAGGAAGGCCCAGCGCGGCCCCGAAGGGGCCAGCCGCCCCGCGGCCTCCAGGAACTCGGTGAGTCGATGCCCACGGCCCATGTTCCCCGAATACAGGAGCACGCGCTCGCCCTCCTCCCATCCGCGCGCGCGGCGCACGGCCGATGTCGCCTCGGCCGACGCCGGCCCGAGCGGCCCTTCGCCCCACAGCGGCACCCAGCTCAAGCGGGAGGGGTCGCTGACCCGGCCCTCGAGGCGCCGGGCCATGAACGGACCGAGTGCGACGACCGCGGCCGCCCCGTGGTGCTGACGGCGCGCCAGCGACTGCAGGACGCGGTAGCCGGCGCCGCCGCCGCGCATGAGGCCGTGGGCGGCGAGGGCCTCGGGGTAGACGTCCATCACCCAGTCCACGCGCGCGGCGCGCCGCCACCCCGGCACGAGCGAGGATAGGAGGCCGAGGTACGGTGGCGTGGTGAGGGCCACGATGACGTCGGGCCGCGCGACGCGCGCGCCGGCCAGTCCAAGTCGTGCCGCGAAGCTCACATAGCCCGCCAGCTTTCCCGCCAGACCGAAGCGGGGGAGAGCCACTCCGCCCAGCCGGTGCACCGTCACGCCGGCCTCTTGCTCTTCCGGTCCAATGGCGGCCGCCTCGCCGTACGCGCCCCGTGAGCAGATCACCTGAACCTCGTGGCCGCGGGCGGCCAGGACACGGGCCAGGTCCTGAAGGGCCTGGCCGGTGGGGGCCACGTCGGGCGGGTAGAACCGGTTCAGGAGCGCGATGCGCACGGCGCTATAATCACCCCCGATGAGCGAGCTGGGAGCGAACGCTCGAGTCTACGTCGCGGGCCACGGCGGCCTGGTGGGCTCGGCCATCGTCCGCCGGCTGAAGGCCGAGGGCTTCCGCAACCTCCTCACCGCCACCCGCGACCAGCTCGACCTGCGCGACCAGGCCGCGGTGAACTACTGGTTCCGCGCCAACCGCCCCGAGTACGTGTTCCTGGTGGCGGGCACCGTGGGCGGCATCCTGGCCAACTCCACCCGCCCCGCGGAGTTCATCTACGACAACATGATGATCCACGCCACCGTGGTCCACGCCGCCCACCTCTACGGCGTGACGAAGCTGCTCTACCTGGGCAGCTCCTGCATCTATCCCCGGGAGTGCGCGCAGCCCATCAAGGAGGAGTACCTCCTGACCGGGCTGCTCGAGTCCACCAACGAGCCGTACGCGCTGGCCAAGATCGCGGGGATCAAGCTGTGCCAGGCCTACCGGAAGCAATACGGGCACGATTTCATCTCCGCCATGCCCACCAACCTCTACGGGCCCTTCGACAACTTCGACCTGCAGAGCTCGCACGTGCTGCCCGCCATGATCCGGAAGTTCCACGACGCGCGCGCGGAGGGCAGGGGCGAGGTCGAGCTCTGGGGCACCGGGGCCCCGCGGCGCGAGTTCCTGCACGTGGACGACCTGGCCGACGCCTGCCTCTTCATCATGCGGCGCTACGACCAGGCCGAGCACATCAACGTGGGCACGGGCGAAGACCTCACCATACGCGAGCTGGCGGAGATGGTCCGCGACATCGTCCATCCCGGGGCCCGCCTGGTCTTCGACTCCTCCAAGCCCGACGGCACGCCCCGCAAGCTCCTGGACGTGGGCCGCCTTCGCGACCTGGGCTGGGCGCCGCGCATCGCCTTGAGGGAAGGCGTGGCCGCGACCTACGCCTGGTTCCTGGAGAACCACGCGCGCCTCGAAGGCGGCCGGATCCGCCTGGTGACCGCCTAGCGCACCACGATGGTGTCGCCGGCCTGCACGAGGTCGTCGAGGCCGATCTCCACCTCCCGGGCGCGGCCGCCCTGCTCGCGCAGTACCCGGGTCCGCGCGGCCGACTTCACCGACCCGCCGGCCAGGCCGATGGCCTGCCGCACGGTGGTGCCCGGAGGGAAGGGGTAGCCGCCGGGATCGGGGACTCGTCCCGACACGAAGACCTTGGGGGCGGCGGGGACGAAGACGGTGTCGCGGGGGAGGAGCGCCACGTTCTTGTCGAGGTCCCCGCCCTCGATCGCGCGGAGGTCCACGCGGATGACCTCCGCGGACCCCGCCGCCGCGTCGGCGCCCACCTCCGACGGCAGCACCGGACGCGCTTCCCCCGAGCGCGGCCGCACCACCACCACCTCCGTGCCCGCGCGCGCGGTGAGGGGGCCGGCCTTGGCCAGGACCTCTACCAGGCGCCGCGTCCCCACCAGCGGGTAGAGGCCGGGCCGGCTCACCTCGCCCACCACGAAGACGACCTTGCTGCGGTACTGCTGGACGGTGACCGACACCTGGGGCTCCCGGATGAAGTCCCGGCCCAGCAGGTCCGCGAGCCTCCGCTCGAGCTCGGGAGGGGCGAGATCGGCGGCCGGCACCCGGCCCAGGAGCGGGAACACGAACGTGCCGTCGGCCTGCACGGCGACGGTCTGCGTGAGGTCGGCGTGGCCGTACACCGCGATCTTCAGGACGTCCTCGGGACCGATCCGGTAGTCGCGCCCCGCCTCTTCGGCGAACGACCCCTCGGCGGCGGAAGCGCCGGAGGGAAGCGGCCCGGCCGGGGCCTGCAGCGCGGCGGCGAGGAGGAGGGCGAGAGGCATGGTCAGGAGAGCGGATACCGGCCGCGCTCGAGGACGAGGGCGGCCACGCGCCGCCGCAAGGCCACGGTGTCGGCCGTCTCGCGGCTCACGAGCGCCCGCAGCGCGGCCAGCGTCGCGCGCAGCGCGTCGCCCTGCTCGAGAGCCGCCAGCAGGCGGCGGGCGTGGACCTCGATCCTGTCCATCGCATCCTGGGCGAAGCAGCGCGTGGCCGCTTCATGCCAGGCGGCGGCGGCCGCGCCGCCCTCGCCCTCCGACTTCTTCCGGGCGCGGAGGACGGCGCTCTCGAGCGCGTAGGTCTCCATGGCCACGTCCGCGAAATGGCCCAGGACCTCCTGCTCCTCCGCCAGGCGCGGGCCCAGCGCCTCCACCGCCCGCCCCAGGCAGAGCAGGGCGGCCCTCTTCGCGGCCCGGACCATGCCCGACTCGGCGGCGAGGAAGCCCGCCTCGGGCGCGGCCGCCGGCGGCGCCGCGGCGATCTCCCGGACGAGGTCCGCGGCGCGCTCCAGCACGGGCAGCTGGCCGCTCGTGGCGCGGCGGACCAGGCGGCCGGGAACGAGCAGGCGGTTGATCTCGTTGGTGCCCTCGAAGATCCGGTTCACCCGGGCGTCGCGCCAATACCGCTCGGCCGGGTAGTCCTCCACGTAGCCCGCGCCTCCGTGGACCTGGACGGTCTCGTCCACGACGTAGTCCAGCATCTCGGAGCACCACACCTTCAGCATCGAGCACTCGACGTCGTACTCCTCGATGCGCTTCAAGGCGGCGGCGCGGTCGCGGAGGTCGAGGCCGGCGAGGTTGCGGTCGATCATCCCCGCCGTCCGGTACACCATCGACTCGGCGGCGTAGATCCGGATGGCCATCTCGCCGATCTTGTGGCGGACGAGGCCGAAGTCCGTCACCGGCCGCCCGAAGGCCGTGCGGCCCGTGCCGTACTCGACCGCGCCGCGCAGGGCCAGCTTGGCCCCGCCCGTGCACCCGGCGGCCAGCTTGAAGCGGCCGATGTTGAGGATGTTGAAGGCCACCTTGTGGCCCTGGCCCACCTCGCCGAGGAGGTTCTCCCTGGGGATGACCGCGTCCTGCAAGATGAGCGGCCGCGTGGAGCTGCCCTTGATGCCGGTCTTCCGCTCCTCCGCGCCCAGCGAGACGCCCGGGCTGCCCCTCTCGATGATGAAGGCGGTGAAGCGCTCGCCGTCCACCTTGGCGAAGGTGATGTAGAGGTCGGCGAACCCGGCGTTGGTGAGCCACATCTTCTCGCCGTTCAGGACCCAGCTCCTGCCGTCGGCGGAGAGGGCGGCCCGCGCGCGGGCGTTCAGGGCGTCGGAGGCCGACGAGGCCTCGGACAGCGAGTACGAGCTGATCCACTCCCCGCTGGCCAGGCGCGGCAAGAACTTGCGCCTCTGCTCCTCGGTGCCGAAGTAGACGATGGGCAGGGAGCCGATGCCGACGTGCCCCGTGAAGGAGACCGCGAAGGACCCGTCGCGCGCGGCCTTCTCCGCGAGCAGGCAGGCCGAGACCTTGTCCAGGCCCAGGCCCCCGTACTCCGCGGGGATCTCCACCCCCAGCAGGCCCATCTCGCCCGCCTTGCGCAGCAGGTCGCGCGTGGCCCCGTACTCGAGGGCCAGGATCTCGGGGAGCCGGGGGACCATCTCCGTCTCCATGAAGTCCTCGGCCGCCTGCGCGATCATCCGCTGCTCTTCGCTGAAGTCCTCGGGCGTGAAGACCTCGTCCAGCCGGCGCTCCTCGATGAGGAAGCTGCCGCCGCGGGGGGCCACGGCTCCGACCTCCGGGGACGCGGCCATGCCGTCAGCGCGCCGAAGCGCCCTCGTACATGCGGTCGATCATCTCCTTGTACTTCTGCTCCACCACCCGGCGCTTGACCTTGAGGGTGGGCGTCAGCTCCCCGCCCTCCAGCGAGAACTCCCGCGGCAGGAGGGCGATCTTCTTGATCTGCTCGAACTTCGCGAGGCCGCCCGTGGCCTCCTTCACCGCCTGCTCGTAGTGGGCGACGATCTCGGGCCGGCCCACGAGGTCCTCGCGGTCGCGGAAGGCGATGCCGCGCGCCGCCGCCCACTTCTCGAGGGCCTCGAACTTCGGCACCACCAGCGCGGCGGGGAAGTTGCGCCTGTTCCCGATCATCACCGCCTCCGCGATGAGGGGGCTCTGCTTGAGGGCGCCCTCGATGGGCTGGGGGGCGATGTTCTTGCCCCCCGAGGTCACGATGATGTCCTTCTTGCGGTCCGTGATGGTGAGGAAGCCGTCCTCCAGGAAGCCGACGTCGCCGGTGTGGAACCAGCCGTCCTTGTCGATGGACTCCGCGGTGGCCGCGGGCTTGTTGTAGTAGCCCTTCATCACGTGGGGGCCGCGGGTCAGGATCTCGCCGTCGGGCGCGATCTTGACCTCCACGCCGTCCAGGGGCCGGCCCACGGTGCCGGGCCGGAAGTCGTCGGGACGGTTGACGGTGATGACGGGGCTCGTCTCCGTGAGCCCGTAGCCCTCGAGGATCAGGAGGCCCGCGGCCCCGAAGAACTCCGCGATCTCGCGGGACAGCGGCGCGCCGCCGGAGACGAAGATCTTCAGCCGGCCCCCGACCCTCTGCTTGATCTTGGCGAAAACCAGGCGGGCCGCGACGGCGCGCCGGAGCCTGAGCCGCGCGGGGGCCTTCGTCTTGCGCACGCGGTGGCGGAAGGTCTCCAGGCCCACGCCCAGGGCCCACCGGAAGATGCGCCGCCGGAGCGGCGGGTCGGCGGCCACCTTCTCCTGGATGCGCGCGTGCATCTTCTCGTAGAGGCGGGGCACCGAGCACATCACGGTGGGCCGCACCTCGGCCATGTTGGCGGGCACCGCCTCCACGCTCTCGGCGTAGGCGATGGTCACGCCGCGCGACAGCATCATGTAGTACCCCGCCATGCGCTCGAAGATGTGGCACAGGGGCAGGAAGGAGAGGGCGACGTCGTCCGGTCCGAACACGGGGAAGGCGGCGACGGCCGCGTCCACGTTGGAGACGATGTTGGCGTGGCTCAGCATCACCCCCTTGGGCTCGCCGGTGGTGCCGGACGTATAGATGATGGTGGCGAGGTCGTCGGCGGCCGGGGTGCCGGACAGGGCGCGCACGGCCCCCGGATCCTCGTCCAGGGCGGGGCGGCCCGTGTCGCGGACCGCGGCCAGGGACAGAGCGCCCGGCGCCGGCTCGTCCGTCATCCGGACCACGTGGCGCAGCGCGGGCGCCTGCGCGCGCACCTCGGCCACCTTCGCCTCCTGGGCCGCGTTCGAGACGAAGACGACCTCGGCCCCGCTGTCCTTCAGGATGTAGAGGACCTGCGCGGGGGTGGAGCTGGCGTAGATGGGGACGACCACCGCGGCCGCGGCCAGCGTGGCCAGGTCCGCGAAGGCCCACTCCGGCCGGTTCTCGGACAGGATCGCCACCCGGTCCCCCGGCCGCACGCCCAGGGCTCGCAGGCCCAGGGAGATCTCCTCCACCGCCTGCCGGAACCCCGCGGAGCTGATCGCGCGCCAGGCGCCGTCCTTCTTGTAGAGGAGGTGCTCGGCCTTGTCGTGGGTATGGACGGCGGCGTAGAAGAGGTCGCCGAGGGTGCCTGCGCTCATCGCCTACGCTCCGCGTACGCGGGTCACGGGGCAGTATGGTGAGCGCGCTCCGCGGCTGTCAAGCGTTGCCCCTGGAGCACCCCTCGGGTAATCTGCGCCGCATGCCGCCGCCCACCATCTTCCTGGGGCTGGGCTCCAACCTGGGGGACCGCGACGCGAACCTCAGGGGCGCGGAGCGGGCCCTGGAGCGGCGGGGCTTCCAGGTGGTGGCCAGGAGCTCCACCTATCTCACCGAGCCCAAGGACGCCCCCGCCCAGGGCTGGTTCCTGAACGCGGTGGTCGGGGGCTCGACCGCGCTGGCTCCCGAGGACCTGATGGCCGCGTGCCTGGACGCGGAGCGGGAGCTGGGCCGCGTGCGCGGACCGCAGCCCCGCGCGCCGCGCACGGTGGACGTGGACCTGCTGCTCTACGGGCAGGAGGTGCGCGCGGAGCCGTCCCTCACCCTGCCCCATCCCCGCCTGCACGAGCGGCGCTTCGTCCTCGTGCCCCTGGCCGAGATCGCGCCCGAAGCGCGGCATCCCCTGCTCGGCCTGACCGCGCGGGAGCTCCTGGACCTTTGCCCGGACCCGTCCCGGGTGACGCTGCACCGCCCGCAGGGTGCCGGGGCCGCGTGAAGTTCCACTACATCGCCGTCGACGGCCCCATCGGGGTGGGCAAGACCCCCGTGGCGGAGCGGCTGGCGGAGCGCCTCGACGCCGCCACCCTCCTCGAGGAGTGGGGGCAGAACCCCTTCCTGAAGGGCTTCTACGACGGCGCCCCGGGCGCCGCCTTCCAGGTGGAGCTGTTCTTCCTGCTCTCGCGCTACCGCCAGCAGCAGGAGCTGCGGCAGCGGAACCTCTTCAACCAGGTCACCATCGCGGACTACGTGTTCGAGAGGAGCAAGCTCTTCGCCTTCCTGAACCTCGAGGACTCCGAGCTCCTCATCTACGAGAGGCTTTACGGGCTGCTGGCCGAGGCCGCGCCCCGACCCGACCTCGCGATCTACCTCCAGGCTCCCACCGAGGTCCTCATGAAGCGCATCCGCGCCCGCGGGCGTCCCGAGGAGGCGCACCTCTCCGAGGATTACCTGGCCGAGGTGAACCGCGCCTACAACCACTACTTCTTCCACTACACCCAGACGCCGCTCCTGGTCGTGAACACCGCGGAGGTGAACTTCGCCAAGAGCGACCAGGACCTGGACGACCTCCTCCGGCAGGTCCGCAACATGGGCAAGGGCACGCAGTACTACGTCCCCCTGACGTCCCCCGGATAGCTTCTATGGAAGCTTGTATGGACCGACCTCGTGCGCGCCTGCCGCCGCCGGGGCGCGCCGCCGCGGAGCTCGCGCCGCGCCTCTTGACGGCTTGACCTCGGCCTCACCGTGAGCCATGCTCTCCCCCGGGTTCTCGAAAGCAACAAGATGTCTACCGCGCCGTCCCTAAGGTCGCGCCAGCTCACCCTCCGCTTCGACGACTCGCCCGTGTGGGACCCCGCGACCCTGGAGGCGGCGCTGCAGCGCGAGGCCTCGCGGCCGGTGCGTCTCACCCTCACCGAGAACCGGTCCGTGCTGCTCTCGTTCCGCCGGCGCGGCGGGGCGGTGCTCCTGCGGCTCCACCGAATGTTCCTGCACGCGCCCCTTCCCGTCGTGCGCGCGGTGGCCCGCGGCCTGCGCCGGCGCACCAGCCGCAGCGCCGACGGGGACGTGCGCCGGTTCATGAACGAGAACCTGCATCGGGTGCGGCGCGTGCCGCGCACGCTGCCTCCGCTGGTGACCCGCGGCCAGGTCCACGACCTGCAGCACGTCTACGCGCGCCTCAACAGCCGCTTCTTCGGCTCCACCCTGCGCGTGCCGCTCACGTGGGGCCGCGGCAGCGGGCGGGCGCGGCGCGGGGGGCTGACCTTCGGCAGCTACGACCCCGTCCTCGCCCTCATCCGCATCCATCCCGTGCTGGACCGCCGCGAGGTGCCCCCCTATTTCCTCGAGAGCGTCGTCTACCACGAGATGCTGCACCATCACCTGGGCGGCGTCCCCGACGCCGCCGGCCGCACCGTCTACCACTCCCGCGCCTTCCGCGAGGCCGAGGCCCGCTACCCGCAGCAGGGGGAGGCGCTGGCCTGGGAGAAGGTGAACCTCCCGCACCTGCTGCGGGCGAGCCAGGAGCTGGACCGACAGCGCAAGGCGAAAGCGGCGGCGCGCCGCCGCTGATGGGCGGCGCCCGGCGCGGGCTGCCCCACCTCCGCGGGCTCCTGCCGTACCTCCGGCGCCACCGTAGACGCCTGCTCTTCGGCCTGCTCTGCCTGCTGGCCACCACCGCCCTCTCCGCGGCCTCGCCCTGGATCCTGCGCTACGCGGTGGACGACCTCGCCCTGCGCGTCACCCGCGGGAAGCTCTACCTGTACTCCGCCCTCATCGTGGGCGTCGTCCTCGTGGAGGGGACCTTCCGCTACCACATGCGGATGATCCTCATCTCCATCAGCCGCGAGATCGAGTACGAGCTGCGGGGGGACCTCTACCGGCGGCTCACCCTCCTCGCCCCGCGCTTCTACCAGACGCACCGCATCGGCGACATCATGAGCCGCGCCACCAACGACCTCTCCGCGGTGCGCATGGTGCTGGGGCCCGGCATCATGTACACGGCCAACACCGCGGCCACCTTCGTGGCCACCATCGTCCTCATGCTGCGCATCAGCCCCCCGCTCCTGGTCCTGTCCCTGGTGCCGCTCTTCTTCGTCTCCTTCGTGGCCCGCGTGGTCGGCCGCCGCATCCACGACCGCTTCGAGTCCGTGCAGGCCCAGCTCTCGGAGATGAACGCCGTCGTCCAGGAGAACCTGTCGGGGGCGCGGGTGGTCCGCGCCTACGCCCAGGAGCCCCAGGAGATGGCGCGCTTCGAGGCCGCCAACCGGGAGTACCTGCGGCGCAACCGCGCGCTCATCCGGCTCTTCGGCAGCCTCTACCCGGGGATCCAGCTCCTCATGGGCCTGGGGGCGGTGATGGTGCTGTGGCTGGGCGGGACCATGGTGGTCAAGGGCGCCATCACCCTCGGGGAGTTCGTGGCCTTCGGCGCCTACCTGGCCATGCTGCACTGGCCGATGATCGCGCTGGGCTGGGTGGTGAACATCTTCGAGCGCGGCGAGGCCTCGATGGGGCGCATCGACGAGATCCTCGAGGCGCCCGCCGAGATCGGCGACGAGCTCGCCCGCCCCGTGCCCCCCATCCGGGGCGACGTCGAGTTCCGCGACCTGACCTTTTCCTACGACGGCCGTCCCGTCCTCCAGGACGTGACCCTGGCCGTGCCCGCGGGGACCACGGTGGCCGTGGTGGGCCCGACGGGATCGGGCAAGAGCACGCTCGTGAGCCTGATCCCGCGCCTCTTCGAGGCCCCGCCGGGGTCCCTCCTCGTGGACGGGCGCGACGTGAGGACGATCCCGCTCCACACCCTCCGGGGGGCGGTGGGCCTGGTGCCGCAGGAGACCTTCCTCTTCTCCGAGACCGTCCGCGAGAACGTGGCCTTCGGCCTCCCCGCCACCGACGAGCACGACGGGCGGCGCCGCCGGACGGAGGCCGCCGCCGAGGTGGCCCAGCTCGCCCAGGACGTCGGTGACTTCCCCCTCGGGTACGAGACGTTCGTGGGCGAGCGGGGCATCACGCTCTCCGGCGGGCAGAAGCAGCGCGCGGCTCTCGCGCGGGCCCTGGCCACCGACCCGCGCATCCTGATCCTGGACGACGCGCTGGCCTCGGTCGACACCTACACCGAGGAGGCGATCCTGGCGGGCCTCAAGGGCGTCATGGCGGAGCGCACCACGTTCCTCGTCTCGCACCGCGTCTCCACCGTGAAGGAGGCCGACCTCATCGTGGTGCTCCGGGAGGGCCGCATCGTGGAGCGGGGCACGCACGAGGAGCTGGTGGCCCGCGGCGGCTTCTACGCGGAGCTGCACCGTCGGCAGCTCCTGGAAGAGGAAATGGAGCGGACGGCTTGAGCGCGGCCAGCTTCCACGAGGACGACGCGGTCGCCAAGAGCTACGACCGCACGCTGCTGCTCCGCCTCCTCGGCTACCTGCGCCCGTACAAGGCCGCGGTGGCCGTCTCCTTCCTGATGATCGTGGTCATGGCGGGCCTGGACCTCGCGGGCCCGTACCTCACCAAGGTGGCCATCGACCGCCACATCCGCCGGGGCGACGCCGCGGGCCTGGGCGGGGTGGCCGCCCTCTACCTGCTCACGTTGCTCGCCGCCTTCGCGGTCCGCTTCGGGCAGGTGATGATCCTGCAGATGACGGGCCAGCGCGTGATGCTGGACCTGCGGCGCGCGATCTACTCCCACCTGCAGGCGCTGCACGTGGGCTTCTTCGACAAGAACCCGGTGGGGAGGCTCATGACCCGCGTAACCACCGACGTGGACGCGGTGAACGAGCTCTTCACCTCGGGGGTGGTGACGGTCTTCGGCGACCTCTTCACGCTGCTGGGGATCATGGGCGTGATGCTCTTCATGAACTGGAGGCTGGCCCTCGTCACCTTCGCGGTGATCCCCTTCTTCTTCGCGGTCACCAACTGGTTCCGCCGCGGGTCGCGGCAGTCCTTCCGCGAGGTGAGGCGCTGGATCGCCCGCATCAACGCCTTCCTGCAGGAGAGCCTCACCGGGATGTCGGTGGTGCAGCTCTTCCGGCGCGAGGAGCGCAACGCCTCGGCCTTCGCCGCCATCAACCGGGCGCACGCCGACGCCAACGTGGCCCAGATCTTCTACTACGCCGTCTTCTACCCCGCCATCGACGTCCTGGCCGCGGTGGCCATCGCCCTCATCCTCGTCCATGGGGGCGGGAGCGTCCTGACGGGAGGGCTCACCCTGGGGGCGCTGGTCGCCTTCATCCAGTACTCCGAGCGGTTCTGGCGGCCGATCTCGGACCTCTCGGAGAAGTTCAACATCCTGCAGGCGGCCATGGCCGCGTCCGAGCGGATCTTCACCCTGCTGGACACACCCGTCCAGGTGGCGGCGCCGGCACGTCCCGCGCGGCTGGCCGAGGTACGCGGGCGGGTAGCCTTCGAGGGCGTCTGGTTCTCCTACCAGGATCCCCCGCTGGAGACACCGGCGGAGGATCACGCGACGCCGCACCCCTCGGCTCAACGCTGGACGTTGAAGGACATCGACTTCACGGTGGAGGCCGGGAAGAGCGTGGCGCTGGTGGGCGCCACGGGGGCCGGCAAGACCTCGGTCATCAGCCTCCTCACGCGCTTCTACGACGCGCAGGAGGGCCGGGTCACGCTCGACGGCGTGGACGTGCGCGACCTGGACCCGGCGCAGCTGCGGTCCTCGCTGGCCCTCGTCCTGCAGGACCCGCACCTCTTCAGCGGCACCATCTCCTCGAACATCCGCCTGGGGTCGCCGATCGGCGACGACCGGGTGAAGGAAGCGGCGCGGGCGGTGAGGGCCCACGCCTTCATCGAGGCCCTGCCCGGGGGCTACGACACCGAGGTGAAGGAGCGCGGGGCCACGCTGTCCATGGGGCAACGCCAGCTGCTCTCCTTCGCCCGGGCCCTGGCCCACGACCCGAAGGTCCTGGTCCTCGACGAGGCGACGTCTTCCGTGGACACCGAGACCGAGGCCCTCATCCAGGAGGCCCTCACGGTGCTGTTGCGCGGCCGCACCGCCATCGTCATCGCCCACCGCCTCTCCACCATCCAGAACGTGGACGAGATCCTGGTGATGCACAGGGGGAGGATCCGCGAGCGCGGGACGCACCAGCAGCTGCTGGCCCAGCGGGGGCTGTACTGGCGGCTGTACCAGCTCCAGTACAAGGACCAGGAGGTCACGGCCGCGGGGGAGTCTCCCGCGACGGCGACCGCCTAGCCGCCGCCACCCTCTCGCGCGACCGCGCTAACCCACGCGGATCGCGCCCTCCTCCACCCAGTGGGCGAGGAGCCGCCGGACGCGGTAGGCGTCCACGGGGACGTCGCTCTCGCAGCCTCGCGGCGACGCGCCCGCCAGCGCCATCTTCCAGACCGTCTCCACCAGCGCCTCGTTCGTCTCGCCGTCGAGCGGCGTGGGCACGACACCCGTGCCTTGGAACAGTGCCTCGTCGGCGACGAGGGCCGTGGCCCGCCTCAGCTCGTCGTGGCGGCGCAGCCCTTCCAGGAGGAGGGGGATGATCTCGAGGGCGGGCTCGGCGGGCTTCCCCGCCCTGCCCTCGCGGTGGCCGGCCAGCGCGAACGTCCCGGGGAAGGGCCTCTCGCACAGCTGATAGAACGCCTCCTTGCCGCGCAGGAAGCCGGTCTGGCAGCTGCGGAGCCGGCCGTCCTCGAAGGCCAGGATGCTGGCCACCGTCCGATCGGCGCCGAACAGCGTCAGTACGCCGGAGGCCTTGTTGTCGGCCAGGTTCTGGACGATGTTGGGAAGCCCGAACAGCTCCAGGTCTCCCGACAGGCTGGGGGCAGGGGCGGGGCGCGCGCCCGCCCCCGCGCGCTGGACGGCGAGGGCCTTGGCCGCGGCCTGGCCGAAGGGTTCGCCCGGGTATCGGGCCGCCACGTCGGAGAGCAGGTCCTGGACCTCGGGCGTCGGGGTGCCGGCCAGCGCCGCCACCAGGGGGCGGATGGCGTCGGCCCGCTTCTTGAGCACGATGCCCATGACGCTCTTGGGCAGCTCCGCCTTCAGGGCGGCGGAGAGGCGCGCGACGAGCGCAGGGTGGGACCGGAGGTCGTGGCCTCCCAGATCCATGAGCCGCGCCCGGCTGTCCCCCAGCTCCGGCTGCGTCTTGAGCCCGTGGTCCACCACGGCCGCGAGCGCGCCCCGCGTGGCCAAGCTCGCCAGCGCGGAGGCGGCCCGGTCCAGGAGGGCCAGGACCTCGGTCGGATCGTAGGCCGCCGCGTCCGGCTTCAGGGCCATGCCCTCCAGGGCGTGGAGGTACGACAGGAGCGCCGCCTCCGACTTCTCGTGGTGGATCCGGCCCAGCCCGTGCATCGCCTCCTTCAGCACCACGGCCGCGGCGCCCACGGGAGCGGCGCGCGTCACGAGGTCGACCTCCGCGTCCGCCGGCACCTCGGGTGGCCGCGGAAGCAGGCGCAGGAGATAGATGAGGTTCCTCTGGTAGAACGGGTCGGCCTCCTTGGCGCCGCCGGAGAGGGAGGTCTCGAGGCTCTCCATGGCGGCGGCGCGGGCCGCCGCCCCGTGCACCTCGAGGAGGGCGAGGATGAGACGTCGGCGGTCGCGGCGGTCCTCCTCGCGCAGCTCGCGGAGGAGGCCCCGCGGTGTCAGCCGGGAGTAGAAGTTCATCACGCCCCGGAGCAGCGCGTGTCGGTCCGGGCTCTCCGCGAACTTGCGCAACCGGTCGGGGCTCAGGACCTCGTTGCTGGATTTCTGGATCGCGTCGGCGACGGGTTGGCCGACCTTCTTCTCCGCCACCAGCCGCGCGGCCACGCCGAAGATCGTCGCCGCGCGGGTCATCAGCCCTTCGTTGAACTGGTGCACCGCCGCCTGGACCAGGTCGCGGAAGCGCCGGGCCGCCTCCTCGTAGCTCGGCGAGAGAGCGACGATCCGGTACATGGCCTCCGCGGGGCCGGTCACGCTGGCGGCGCCGCCCGCGGGCAGGGGGACGGACCAGCCGGGAAGGCTCTCGCCCAGCGCCCGGAAGAGCTGGTCCGTATGGGCCACGACGCCCGTCTGGCGCAGCTTCTCCAGGTACTGGTCCATCTCCTGCCCGCTGCTCGCGGACTGGGCGGCGGCGGCCAACGCCTGCGAGAGGAGCTCGCGGCGGGCGTCGGGAGCGGCCGCGTCGGGAGCGGCGGACGGGGGAAGCGGGGTCCGCGCGAGACGCTCCAGTAGCAGCGTGAAGCGGCGCATGCCCCGCGCGATCTCGGCACTCACGGGGACCGCGGGAGCGGCCGGCGTCGTGGCCAGCGGCGCCGCGGCGAGGCCGCCCTCGCCTCCCGGCTGTCGGTGCAGGATCTCCACCGGCGGCGGCGGACCGCCCGCCGACTCCCCCAAGCGTCCCAGGTTCGTGCGCAGCAGCTCCCGGTCCTCCTCCGGGCAGAACTCGAGGAGCAGGACCGTCAGCTGTTGGAGATACGTCGCGAGGGCTGCTTCCGGGATGAGGTGGAAGTCGCCAACCAGGTGGATCTTGCGCAGCGCGTGGAAGAGGTAGTCCGAGATGGGGACCTGCGCGCCGGTTCCGTGATACTGCGCGGAGATCCAGGCCTGGATCTCTGCCGCCACGAGCTGCGGGGGGAGGGCGAGCAGCATCCCCAGGGAGTCCGCTACCATCAGGGGCGCCAGGCGGTCCGAGAGGTACTGCTGCAGCTCGTAGAGCGCTTCGCGCAGCTCGTTGTCGGAGGGCGCCGTCATGATGCGCGGCTCCGTCCCGCCGCCGCCTCGCGCGCGGCGGCCCAACTGGTCCCTGCCGGGAGGGACGCGAGCGCCGGCAGGGCAATCTCCAGGATCACACTCTCCCGATCCCAGGGCGGTGCGAGATCGTACCACGCGGGGTCTGGAGGCGAGGGACCTCCTCCTTCTCCAGGCGCCGCCACTCCCCCGCGGGCAACCCGCCCAACGCGAGGCCGCCGATGGCCACCCGGGCCAGAGCGAGGACGTCGTGGCCCACCGCCGCGCACATCCGCCGGACCTGGCGGTTCTTGCCCTCGCGGAGCACGATCTCCAGCCAGGTGCCGGCGCGAGACGCCCCCAGCACGCGCACCCCCGCGGGCCGGCTCCGCGCACCGCCCGGCAGCGGCACGCCCTCGCGCAGGGCCTGGAGCGCCCCGCCGGCGGGGACCCCGTCCACCAGGGCGTGGTACGTCTTGGCCACGCCCTGCTCGGGGTCGCTCAGGAGCTGGCCGAGGCGATGGTCGTTGGTGAGGATCAGGAGGCCCGAGGTGTCGCGGTCCAGGCGGCCCACGGGAAAGACCCAGAGGTCCAGGCCGCCCAGCAGGTCGTAGATGGTGGCCCGCCCGCCGGGATCGCCTCGGGAGGTGATGAAGCCCACGGGCTTGTGCAGCGCGAGCACGATGCGCTCGGTATCGTCGCCGACCCGGGACCCGTCCACGCTCACGCGGTCGCGGCGGGGATCGATCCTTCGCTGCGGCCATCGCACGATCCGCCCGTTGACGGCCACCCGGCCCGACTCGATCCGGAGGACCGCCTCCTTCCGGGAGCACACCCCGAACTTGGAGAGGGCGCGCGCCAGCGAGAGCGGGCCGCGGGTCCGGCCGGTGGCCGCGGGCGCAGGCCTGCCGCCGGGGGCGCCGCGGCGCGGCCTCATCGCGGCGCGGGCTTGTCTCCCAGCGCGAACGTCATCTGGCCCTCGCACACGACCTTGCCGTCCACGCGGGCCACGCCGTGGAGGCTGCCCATCCTGGCCCGCAGCCGCACCACCGTGGCCTCGAGCAGCACGGCGTCGCCCGCGACCACGGGGCGCCGGTACCGCACGCGGTCGATGCCCATGAAATAGATGAGGCGGGAGCGGTTCTCGGGCTTGGAGAGGATCAGCACCGCCCCGGCCTGGGCCATGGCCTCGGTGAGGATGGAGGCCGGCAGCACGGGGCGTCCCCCCGGCCCGGCGATGAAGTACCGCTCGTCGGAGGCCACGTTCTTGAGGCCCAGCACCCGGCGGTCCTCCTCGATCTCCAGGATCCGGTCCACGAGGAGGAACGGGTAGCGGTGGGGAAGGATGGCCTTGATGTCCTCGATCTCCAGGGGAAGACGCAGCGGAGGCGGCGGGGGCATGGCGAGGCGAGTGTACAATGTCCGCTTGCCTCGTCCCACCAAACGCGCGCCGTTGTCCGGCGATCTGCTCGCCGAGCTCCTCCCCATCGTCGGCGAGCTCTCCGCCGTCCTCGACCCGGAGGAGCTCCTGGCCGCCATCGCGGACCGGGTGCGCCGCCTCGTGGACTGCACGGTGCTCGACATATTCCTGCCCGAGCCCGGGGGTTTCCTGGCCCCCGCGCTCGCCGTCGGGTACGACCAGGCCACGGACGCCGGACGCCGCATACGCCTCGGCG
>Ga0214472_10001987_pt1 | contig 22203 bp, 20 predicted proteins | sample RVTome_6_FD_207662 | JGI IMG/M metagenome (GOLD analysis project Ga0214472, IMG submission 207662) | Soil microbial communities from uranium-contaminated site in the Upper Colorado River Basin, Wyoming, United States - RVT140D175 | ecosystem: Environmental > Terrestrial > Soil > Contaminated >...
GCAGCTCCTCGACATCGCACGTCGTACCGAAGTGAACTCGTTCGTCATCGACATCAAGGACGCGAGCGGGTACGTCAGCCATCGGACGGAGGTCCCGCTCGCGCACGAGATCGGCGCCACGGGCGAGATCCGCATCCGCGACCTGCCGGGCCTGCTCGACCGGCTCGAGCGTGAGGGCATCTATCCCATCGCGCGGATCGTGCTCGTTCGGGATCCGATCCTCGCCGAGTTCAGACCCGAGCTCGCGGTGAACGACACCGCCGGCGGCGTCTGGATGGACAGCAAGGGACTGACCTGGATCGATCCCTACGCTCGCGAGGTGTGGGACTACCACTTGGCGCTCGCTCGTGAGGTGGCGCTGCTCGGCTTCCCCGAGATCCAGTACGACTACGTGCGCTTCCCCGATGCGCCCGCGGACGACCTCGCCCGCGCCGTTTTCCCTGCCGGCGACGAACGCTCGAAACCCACGGTGATCAGGCATCTTCTCCAGGACGCGCGCGAGGCGCTCGCGGATCTCGAAGTCCCACTCACGGCCGACGTCTTCGGCGTCACGACCTCCGCGCGCCGCGACGTGGGCATTGGCCAGGTCTGGGAGTCGTTCATCGACGCAGTCGACGCGGTGCTCCCCATGATCTACCCGAGCCACTATTGGGAGGGGAGCTTCGGCTTCCAGACGCCGAACGCGCATCCGTACGAGGTGGTCGGACGCGCGCTCAGGGACGCGCTCGGGCGCTCGGCGCAGGTGGAGGGGGCGGGGCGCACGATTCCCTGGCTGCAGGACTTCTCGCTCGGCCAGCCCACCTATAGCTCGGCCGAGGTCCGTGCACAGATCCAGGCGACCTACGACGCCGGCATCGACGAGTGGATCCTCTGGAACCCGGGGAGCCGCTACACCGAGCTGGCTCTGGAGCCGGCCCAGGGGTTCGAGCAGGAGCCCTACATCCGTGTGGCGAACCGGCTGGTGCCGGTATCCCAGCGTTGGGCCGTGCTCGACTCGGTGGCGGCGGCGCGTGCGCGTGCGGACTCGCTGCGGGCTACGCGGGCCGCCGACGAAGCACCGACGGTCGGTGCTCCCGTATCGGTGCCCGCAGCCGAGGCTGCCGTCGCCGACACGGTGGACCGTCGGCGCGACTAGGTTACCGCCGGCGCGAACTGTAGCTCGTGGAGGCGCGCGTAGAGCCCGCCGGCCGCCAGCAGCTCCTCGTGCGTCCCCTGCTCGCGGATCTCGCCGTGGTGCAGCACCACGATCCTGTCCGCGTTCTGCACGGTGGAGAGCCGGTGGGCGATCACGAGTGACGTCCTGTCCCTGAGCAGCTCGTCGGTCGCGGACTCGATCTTGGCCTCGATCTCCGAGTCGACCGAGCTCGTCGCCTCGTCGAGCACGAGGATGTCGGGATCGAACGCGAGCGCGCGCGCGAAGCTCACCAGCTGTCGCTCCCCGACGGAAAGCGTGGCGCCGCGCTCGCCCAGCGGGTGGTCGTACCCGTCGCTGAAGCGGCCGACGAGCGCGGACGCGCCCACGCGCTCGGCCGCGGCCTCGATGTCGCGCTGCGAGATTGCAGGCGAGCCGAGGCGGATGTTGTAGCCGACGCTCTCGCTGAAGAGAAAGACATCCTGGAGCACGAGGCCGACGCGCGAGCGGAGGTCGAGGAGGCGTGCCTCACGGATCGGCACGCCGTCGAGCAGGATGCGCCCCCGCGTGGGGTCATAGAAGCGCATCAGGAGGTTGATGAGCGTCGTCTTCCCCGCGCCAGTATGCCCGACGATCGCCACCTTCTCCCCCGACCGGACGTCCAGACTGATGTCGCGGAGCACCCAATCGGGCTCGCCGTCCCGTCTTTCGCCGTACGCGAACCAGACGCCCTCGAAGCTGATCCGGCCCTCGGCGGGTATCGGGAGCGACTTCGGGCTCGCGGGGTCCGTGATCTCGATCTCGTCGTCGAGCAGCTTGAAGATCCGCTCGGACGACGCCATCGCGCTCTGGAGAAGGTTGTACTTCTCGGAGAGATCCTGGATCGGCTGGAAGAAGCGACGCGCGTACTGGAGGAACGCCGCGATCACGCCCACCGTGAGTGCGCCCTCCAGGCTCTGCAAGCCACCGTACCAGATGATGAGCGCCAGCGCGACGGCCGTGAACAGCTCGATGATCGGGTAGAAGAGCGCGTAATACGTGATCGAGCGGAGGTGCGCCTGGAGGTGCTCGTCGTTGAGCTCCGCGAGCCGCGCCGCGTCGGCCTCCTCGCGGTTGAAGAGTTGCACCACCCGGATCCCCGTGAACCGCTCATGCATGTAGGCGTTCACGCGCGCGAGGCGCACGCGGATGTCGCGGTACGCGTCGCGGATCCTTGCGCGGAAGACGAAGGCGGTGATCACGACGAGCGGAAGCACGCTGAACGTGACGAGCGCGAGCCGCCAGTTCATCGACAGCATCGCCCCGACGATGAAGACGAGCGTGAACAGGTCGCCGAAGACAGTGACCACGCCCGAGCTGAAGAGCTCGTTGAGCGTCTCGACGTCGTTGGTGATCCTCGTCATCAGGCGCCCGATCGGGTTCCTGTCGTAGAACCGCAGGTCGGCGCGCTGGAGCTTCTCGAAGATCTCCTTGCGCAGGTCGTACATGACCGATTGGCCGAGCCATGTCGTCACGACGGCTTCGACATATTCCAGTACGAAGCCGAGAAGCACGGTGCCGAGGAACCCGAGAGCCAGCATCCCGAGCAGCCGCGTGTCCTCGCCCGGGATCGCCTCGTCGATGACCAGCTGCGTGATCCACGGGCCGATGATGCTCACCGCCGCCCCGAGCAGGAGGACGAGGAGCGCGAGCGCCACGTGTCGCCAGTAGGGGCGCAGGTAGCGCAGCAGACGCCGCATGAGCCGGGCGTCGTACGCCTTGCCGAGGGCCTCCTCTTCGTGGAAGGTGGCGTCGGTCATGAGACCACCGGGCCGAGCCTACCCAGCCCGCTGCTTGAGCGCGGCGAGGAGCTCCGCCGCGGTGACGCCTTCGGCCCGCAGGGCCACCAGCAGGTGGTAGACGACATCGCCCGCCTCCTCGACCGCCCGACCGTGGTCGTGCGTGGCGAGCGCGGCGACGAGCTCCGCGGTCTCTTCGCCCAGTTTCTTCAGCCGGAGGTTTTCGTTTTCGAGGAGCGTCACCGTGTAGCTCCCCGCAGGCCGCTCGATGTCGCGCGAGCGGAGCGTCGCGTCGAGGCGCGCGAGCACTGCGCCGGGCGCGCTCGTCCCCTTACCGAAGCAACTGCGCTCGCCGGTGTGGCATGTCGGGCCGGCAGGGTGCGCGCGCGCGAGCACGGCGTCGCCGTCGCAGTCCGCGTGGAGCGCCACGAGCGCGAGGGTGTTGCCGCTCGTCTCTCCCTTTCGCCAGAGCTCACCGCGCGAGCGCGACCAGAAGTGCACCTGACGGGTCTCGAGCGTCTTCTCGAGCGCCTCCCGGTTGGCGAACCCGACCATCAGGACGTCGCCCGTTGCTGCGTCCTGGACGACCGCCGGTACGAGTCCGTCGAGCTTCGAGAAGTCGAGCGCGTCGAGGTCGGCGCTCGTCGTGAGCGCTCGGTCGGTCATGCTCTGATCCCTCATGGTGTCTCCTTTGCGGACGCGAGACCTTCTGCCGGGCGTCGCGAAGCGCCAGGTGTGGGCCGCACGGGAATCCCCCAACTCGTGAGCGCGTGCTTCAACTCCCCCACCGTGGTGAGGCCGTCGTGGAGGATACCGGCGACCAGCGCCGCCGATGCGTGTCCCTCCGTAAAGGCATCGCGCAGATGCTCCGCGCCTCCCGCGCCTCCCGAGGCGATCACCGGCACGGGAACCGTGTCGGCCACGCGGCGGGTCAGGTCGAGCTGATAGCCGCTGCGGGCGCCGTCCTGGTCGATCGACGTGAGCAGGATCTCCCCTGCGCCGCGGGCCTCGCACTCGGCCGCCCACTCGACGGCGTCCAGCTCCGTGGGCTCGGTGCCGCCATGCGTGTAGCAGCGCCAGCGGTCGCCCTCGCGCGCGGCGTCGATGCTCGCAACCATGCACTGGCTTCCGAAGCGCTCCGCGCCGATCGAAAGCAGCTCGGGGTCGCGCACGGCCGCCGTGTTCACGCTGATCTTGTCGGCGCCGGCGCGCAGCAGCGGACCGATGTCGTCGGCCGAGCGCACGCCGCCCCCCACCGTGAGCGGCACGAAGAGCGTCTCCGCCGTACGGCGCACGACGTCGAGCAGCGTGCCGCGCGCCTCCTTCGAGGCCGACACGTCCAGGAAGACGACCTCGTCCGCCCCCTCTGCCTCGTAGCGCGACGCGAGCTCGACTGGGTCGCCCACGTCGCGGAGTTGCTTGAACTGGGTGCCTTTCACGACACGCCCGTCCTTCACGTCCAGGCACACGATCACACGCGGCCTGAGCATCAGTCGAGCCGCTCGAGCTTCACGGAGCCTTTGGTGCTGAACACGGAGTCGCCCTTCGTGAGCGCCTGCCGGAGGGCGAGCCCGGTGGCCTTGATGGCAGCCTCGACCCTGTGGTGCTCGTCGATTCCTCGGAGCACGCGCACGTGGAGCGTCGCGCCTAGGTTCGTCGCGAACGAGTGCAGGAAGTGCGCGTACAGCTTCGACGGCAGCCTGCCCACGTAGTACGGCCGGCCGCCGACGTCGATCGCGGCCTCCGCGAGCGCCTCGTCCATGGGCACCTGTGCCCACCCGTAGCGCGCCGCGCGTGCCGGCACCTCGTCCGCGAGCGCGAGCCCGAGCACGATCGCGACGTCCTCCACGAGGTGGTGGCGGAGGTCGCCGGTCGCCTCGATGTCGATGTCCAGGCTCGCGTAGCGCGCCAGCGTCTCGACCATGTGCGCGAGGAAGCGGTCGTCGATGTCGACGCTCGCCTCGCCCTTGCCGACCCGCACGTCCGCGACGATGCGGGTCTCTTTGGTCTCCCTCTTCAGCTTGCTCATCGGGCCTCGGCTTTGGTGATCGTGGTTGCGTATTCGCTCATCGGGTCTGCGGGGTCGTGGCGCCGCCCCAGCGGGCGGCGACCTCCGCGGGGTCCAGCGCTTCGGTGTAGAGCGCCATGCCGAGCACGGCTCCGGCGGCACCGATCCCGTCCAGGTACGCGAGCTCGTCGGTCGTCGTCACGCCGCCGGACGCCCACACCGGGTGCGGGCTCGCCGCAACCATGGCCGCAGCGACATCGCGATCGATGCCCTCGAGCCGTCCCTCGCGGCCGACGTCGGTCGAAAGGATACCGGCCAGGGGAAGGGCGCCCAACTCCGGAAGATGGGTCGCGAGCTCGAGCGGGGACTCCTCGGTCCACCCCCTCCTCAAGATGCGCCCTTCCCTCGTGTCGAGCGCGACCATCACACGCAACGGGTACGTGCGGGCGAGCGACTCGAGCCACGCGGGGTCGTCGAGCGCGCGGGTACCGACGACGATGCGGTCGGCGCCTCCGTCGAGGAGGCGGTTCGCACGGTCGTCGTCGCGGATTCCGCCACCCACCTGCGTGGTGGCGGGCGTGGCCGCCACGATCTCGAGGATGAGATCGAGGTTGTCGCCGGAGCCGAGCGCGGCATCGAGATCGACCACGTGGAGCGTCGCGAAGCCGGCGTCGTACCAACTCTTCGCGACGACGACGGGATCCGGGAGCGAGACGCGCTCGTCCTCGGGTCGGCCGCCGACGAGCTGTACACAGCGGCCACCTCTGAGGTCGACGGCAGGAGCGGCGATCACGAGCCCCCCCGCGCCAGGGCAACGAAGTTCGCGATGATCCGCCGCCCCGGACCCGAGCTCTTCTCCGGGTGGAACTGGAAGCCCCACGTGTTGCCGCGCCGCACCCCTGCGGCGAACCGGCGCCCGTCGTACTCGGACCAGGCGATCGCGTCGTCCTCGACTTCCGGGACGCAGACATAGGAGTTCGCGTAGTAGGCGACGAGCGGCCCCAGCCCCTCGAAAACGGGATCCGGTCCGGTCTCGACGTCGTTCCAACCCATCTGCGGGACGATGCGCGCATCGAGCAGACGGACCTCTCCGGGCACGCAGCCGATGCCGTCGCCGGCCGACTCCTCCGACGTCTCGAAGAAGAGCTGCATGCCGAGGCAGATGCCGAGGCAGGGCAGCCCGGCCTCCAGCGCGCTCCGCACGCGCCCGCGGTCGTCGGGGAGCGCGGCGGCGGCGGCACCGAACGCGCCCACACCGGGGAGCACGAGGGCGTCGCGCGCGAGCGCCTCGTCCCAGTCGGCGGTCACCTGGACGCGCGCGCCTGCGCCCTGGAGCGCCTTGCCGAGGGAGTGCAGGTTACCAGCGCCGTAGTCGAAGAGGGCGATGTCGATCGCGGATCGAGCGCTCATGGGGCGGCTATCTCCTCCAGCGCGCCGAGGCGTAGGTCCAGGGCCTCGAGGAATCGCTCGAGCAGCCGCCACGGGCCCATGGTCACGCGCAGCCCCTCGCCGATCTCGGGAATCCCCGTGAAGGGGCGCGTGGTGACGCCGTGCTCGCGGAACGCGTCGTTGTCGGCCTTGGCCGATCCGGAGGGCGCCGCCACGAGGATGAAGTTGGCGTGCGACGCGAGCGTCCGGAGTCCGCGCTTCTCGAGCTCGCCGCGCAGCCGGTCGCGGTTGTCGAGGCACTCTGCGACCGTGCGCCCGATCCAGCCGTCGGCGTCGCGCAGGACGAGGGCAGCGACCTCCGCGGTGAGCCGCGAGACCTTGTAGGGTCCCCTCGCCTTCTCGACCTCGAGCACCACGTCCGGCCGACCGACGCCGAACCCGCAGCGTAGCCCCGCGAGCCCGTATGCCTTGGAGCAGGTGCGCGCGACGAGCAGCCGCGGGAGCCGCGCGGCCCAGTCGATCAGCGAGTCGGGGCCGAAGTCCGCGTAGGCCTCGTCGATCACCACCAGAGGCCCCTCGGGGTCCCGTAGCCCGAGCAGCCGCTCCACCCACTCCGCGGGGAGCAGGGCCCCCGTGGGGTTGTTTGGACGGCAGAGGTAGACGAGCGCGGGGCCTCCCTCGAGGAGCCACCGCGGGTCGTCCACCGCGTCTTGCCACCCCACCGGACGAGGCTCCATCCCGTTCATTCGAGCGAGGTCGCCGATCATCGAGAATGTCGGCGCCGGATACGAGACGACGGCGCCCGGTCCCGAGGCCGCGCGGAATGAGGAGTCGAGCACGTCGTCGGAGCCCACACCTGTCGTGACGCAGTCGATGCCGACGCCGAAGCGCTCGGCGACGGCCCGCCGCAACGTATCTGCGTAGACCTCCGGGTAGCAGCGCAGGTCGTCGGCGGTTGCGGCGCGAATTCGCGCGAGCGCGGCCGGGTGCGGGCCCCAGAGGTTGGTGTTGTCGCTGAGGTCGACTCGCACGGGGATGCGGCCGGGGTCGTAGGGGTGGAGGGCGGCGTAGTCCGCCCGAGGGAAGGGGCTCATGTCGCCGTCGCGAGCGCGCCGGCCGCCTTGGCCGCAGCGGCGTGCGCTGGGAGTCCCTCGGCCTCGGCCAGAATCGCGACATCCCCCGCCATCGAAGCCGCGCCCGCCGCATCGATCTCCTGGATGGTATACGACCGCAGGTAGTGTGAGGTGGAGAGCCCGGAGAAGCTCCGGGCGCGTCCGGCCGTCGGGAGCACGTGGTTGGCACCCGTCATGTAGTCGCCGAACGCGACGGAGGCCGCGGGGCCCACGAACGTCGTGCCGGCGGTGCGAATGGCCCGGGCGTCTACTGCGGCGTTCCTCGTCATCACGCTGAGGTGCTCGGGCGCGTAGCGAGCGACGAAGTCGAGCGCGCTGGAGAGCGAATCGGCGATCAGCACCGCTCCGGACGTCGCGAGCGCACGCCGGCAGATGTCGGCCCGCGCCGTGTCGGCGAGCAGCTCGGCGAGGACGGCCTCGACGTCGGAGGCGAGCCCGTCGTCCGTCGTGACCACCACGCACGCCGCGTCCGGATCGTGCTCGGCCTGGGCGAGCACCTCGAGCGCGACCGACCGGGCGTCGGCGCCCCCGTCCGCGAGGACGAGGACCTCGGAGGGGCCCGCGGGCGAGTCGATCATCACCTCGCCGGCCACCTGCCGCTTGGCCTCGGTGACCCAACGGTTGCCGGGGCCCACGACCGCGTCCGCGGCGGGCACGCTTTCCGTGCCGTAGACCATCGCGGCGACCGCGCCCGAGCCCCCGATGGCGAAGAGCCGGTCCGCCCCCCCGATCGCGCACGCCGCGAGCACCTCGACGGGTGGGAGGCCGGTGGGTCCGGGCGGAGAGCACACGATGACGTCCTCGACGCCGGCGGCCTTCGCCGGCACCACGCCCATCAGCACGGAGCTGGGATAGGCCGCGCGACCGCCGGGCGCGTAGACGCCGACCCGGGCGAGGGGCGTCCAGGAGCGCGTGACACGCACGCCCGGCTCGACCTCGAGGCTCACGTCCGCGGGGATCTGCGCCGCGTGGAAGCGGCGGACGTTCTCGGCGGCTCGTTCGAGCGCAGCCCGCACGTCGGCGTGGAGCGCGTCGGCCGCGCGCTGCCAGGCCTCGCGCGGAACCTCCAGCCCATCGAGGCGCACGCCGTCGAAGCGCTCGGCCATCTCCACGAGCGCCTGATCGCCGCGCGCGCGCACGTCGGCAATCAGCTTGGCGACGGAAGCTGTGAGGCCGGGGGCGTCGGTCGGCGCGCGATCGAGGAGCCGCGCCTCGGTCTCGGCGTCGAGGTCGGCGAGCCGACCGCGCGCGAAGAGCTGGACGCCGCGCATGGCATCGCGGCTCACGGCATCAGCCTCTCGATCTTGGTGACGAGAATGCCCTCGGCGCCCAGTGCCTTGAGGCGCGCGATGGTCTGGTAGACGAGGTTGGCATCCACCACCGCGTGCGCCGCGACCCAGGAGCCCCCGTCGAGCACCTCGACGATCGTGGGGCCCGACAGGCCCGGGATCACTTCTCGAACCTGGTCGAGCTTGCTCCGCGGGACGTTCGCCATGAGGTAGCGCTTCTCCTCCGCGCGGAGCACGGACTCGAGCGCCGTCGACAGGTCTCCGATCAGCCGGCGGTGGCTCGGGTCGTCGAGCGCGGCCGGGTTCGCGACCAGCCGCGCCGTGGACTCGAGCACCGTGCCGATCTCCCTGAGGCCGTGCACGCGGAGCGTCGATCCCGTCGACGTGAGGTCGACGATGACGTCCGCTACGCCGAGGTGGGGCGCGATCTCCGTCGCACCGCTCACCGGGGCGATCACGATCGGGATGCCGAGCGACTCGAAGTGCTTCATCGCGCACCGGGGAAACGACGTGGCGACGCGGGTGCCCGTGGGCAGCTCGTCGGCCGAGCGCACCTCGGACTCCTCGCGCGCGGCCACCACGAGCCGGCAGCGCCCGAACGCGAGGTCGAGCAGCTCGGTGACCTGCCGCCCGCTCTCGGCGACGCAGTCGGCGCCCGTCACACCCACCTCGGCGGCGCCGTCCGCGACGTACTCGGGGACGTCCTGCGATCGTACGAAGATCGCCTCGAAGTCGTCGCCGAGCGAAGCGACGAGCGCCCGGTCGGCGGCGAACGCCGGGCGCAGGCCCGCCTGCTCGAAGAGCTCGAGCGCGCGCTCGGACAGGCGTCCCTTGTTGGGAAGGGCGACCCGCATCGGTCTATCGGTCATGTCGTCCGTCTCGTTTCTGCGTCCTGGCGGCTCTTGCCGGGTGCTCGATGCCATCTGAAAAAAAACCGCGACCCGTTCTCGACGGGCCGCGGTGGGTGCCTTGCTCTGGGATCTCCGTCCTAGGCGCGCACGACCTTCCCGCCACCCGTGAGGGCCGCGTGGTGATGATGGTGCCGGACGTGGATCATGTTGTTCATGGGACGCCCAAGTTGCCTGCGGGTCCGGGAGGCGTCAAGGCTGATGTGCCCCCGCCCGATGACGCTTGACGCCGCGCCCGCCATTATATATCTAGTAAGTTATATAACAGAACAGTGATAGATCCATGATCACCGACGAGCAGCTCGACGCCACCTTCTTCGCCCTCGCGGACCCGACGCGCCGCGCGATCCTTGCGCGGCTGTCGGAGGGCGAAGCGTCGGTGGGCGAGCTCGCTGCCCCCTTCGCGATGAGCCAGCCGGCCATCTCCAGGCATCTGAAAGTCCTGGAGCGAGCGGCGCTCGTGTCGGTCGGGCAGGACGGGCAGCGTCGCCCCCGCCGTCTCGAGCCGGAGGCGCTCGACGAGGCGAAGGAGTGGATCGAGCGTTATCGAGAGATATGGGAGAGCAACTTCCGCCGCCTCGACGCGGTGCTCGACGAGTTGAAGGCGGACAAGAAGCAAGCAGAAAGAGACCTGACCCCAAGGCGATGAGAACGATGACCAAGACCGCGCCAAGGCGGATCGGGTGCGCAGGCGATGCTGAGGATGAAGAAGATCGACGTGGCCGCGCTGGGACGGACCGCGGCGGCTGCGTGACGACCTCGACTACACGACTCCGAACCGCAGGAGACGGGACATGGTGATGCATCTGGAGAAGGCTCAGGTGGCGCTTCCGAGCGACCGCGAGGTCAGCGTGTCGCGCGCGTTCAATGCGGGGCGGGCGCTGGTCTACGAGGCCTACACCACGCCGGAGCTGGTGAGGCGGTGGCTGCTCGGACCCCCTGGCTGGACCATGCCGGTGTGCGAGATGGACGTGCGCGTCGGGGGGAGGTTCCGCTGGGTCTGGCGCTCGGACGAGGACGGGAGCGAGTTCGGCTTCCACGGCGAGTTTCGCGAAGTGGACGCACCGGCGAAGCTCAGGCACACCGAGGCGTACGACCCTGGCTCTGTCGGCGGAAGCATGGGTGAAGCAGGTGAGGCGATGGTCACCGTCACATTCACCGAGACGGGTGGGATCACGACCCTGACGACGCTCATCGACTACGGGTCGAAGGAGGCGCGCGACGCGGCCATGTCCACCGGCATGACGGATGGCATGGAGATGAGCTATCAGAAGCTGGACGGGCTGCTGGCTGACCGGGGGTGAGGGGGCGGGAGGGAGGTGCGCGGGGAGCGTCGACGGCGAGGGCCACGGACCAGATCGTCGAGCGCCGTGGCGAAATGCCCACACCGGACGTCGCCGGACCGGACTCCACCGAGGTCGCGTAGCGTTATCATCCTCTCATGGACGAGGCCATCCGGATCCGGGGTGCGCGGCAGCATAACCTCAAGAGCATCGACCTGGATCTCCCGCGCCGCCGGCTGACGGTCATCACGGGTCCCTCGGGCTCCGGGAAGAGCTCTCTCGCACTCGACACGCTCTTCGCGGAAGGGCAGCGGCGCTACATCGAGTCGCTCTCCACGTACGCGAAGCAGTTCCTCGAGCGGATGGAGAAGCCGCTCGTCGATTCGATCGAGGGGATCTCGCCCGCGGTCGCGATCGAGCAGAAGAACCCGACCAAGACGAGCCGCTCCACGGTCGGGACAGCCACGGAGGTCCATGACTACCTGAGGCTCCTCTGGTCGCGCGTAGGCCACACGCACTGCCCGGAGTGCGACCGCCGCGTGCGGCCCGACACTGTGAGCTCCGCCGTCGACCGCGTGCTGAAGCTTCCGAGGGGCAAACGCATCCATGTGACGTTCCCGCTCCCCCGGAGTGGACGGGTCACGCACTCGCTCGTCGTCTCGAATCTCCGTGCGATGGGCTTCGTGCGCGTGCTCGCCGACGGGGAGGCGGTCGACCTCTCGGGGCCCGAGGCGGAGGATCCCGCCGAGCTGGGCACCGACCTCACGGCGGCGCACGAGATCCTCGTAGTCGTCGACCGCATCAAGGTCGACCCCGAGGCCTCCGACCGCCTCGCAGACTCGCTCGGGGCATGCTTCGTGGAAGGGGATGGTGAAGCGGTGGTCGTGGTCGCGGACGAGAGGGCTGGCGCGGCCGCTGCCGAGGGTGGCGGACGGCGGGCCGCAGTTGGCGAAGGCGGCGACCTTCCCGCCCGCCTCCTCTTCACGGAGCATTTCCGCTGCCCCGAGCATCCGGACGTCGCCTTCCTCGACCCGCGCCCGCAGCTCTTCTCGTTCAACAACCCCTACGGCTCGTGCAAGCTCTGCACGGGCTTCGGCGCGACGCTCGACTACGATCCCGAGCTGATCATCCCGAACCCCGCCACGTCCCTCGCCGACGGCGCGGTCGATCCGTGGACGAAGCCGCGCTATCGGCGCGAGCGGGAGAGGCTCAAAGCGTTCGCCAAGGCCAGGAAGGTCTCGCTCTACACGCCGTGGGCGGAGTTGCCCGGTCCGTTCCGCGAGGCGGTGGTATACGGGACGAAGGGCTTCAAGGGCGTCATACCGTTCCTCGTCTCGCGCGAGCGGAAGCGCTACAAGCAGTACATCCGCGTCTTTCTCCGCCAGTATCAGAGTCCGCACAGCTGCCGTGAGTGTGGGGGCACGCGCATCCGGCCGGAGGCGCTCTGGGTGCGCGTGGCCGACAAGACGATCGCCGATACAGCCGATATGCCACTCGAGGATCTGCGCCCGTGGGTCGAGTCTCTCGAGCTCACACCGATGGAGGCGCAGATCGCGGAGACGCTTCTGCGCGAGCTGCGAGCGCGGGTGAGCTTCCTCGTCGACGTGGGCCTGGGATACCTCTCGCTCAGCCGCCAAACGCGCACGCTCTCCGGCGGCGAGGCGCAGCGGATCTCACTGGCGAACTCCCTCGGCGCGGCGCTCGTCGACACGCTCTACGTTCTCGATGAGCCGACGATCGGGCTGCACCCGAAGGACACGGGCGCGCTCCTCGACCTGCTCGTGCAGCTGAGTGAGGCGGGCAACACGGTCGTCGTCGTCGAGCACGACCCGCAGGCGATCGAGATCGCGGACCACATCGTGGAGCTCGGGCCCGCCTCGGGCGAACAGGGCGGGCGAGTCGTCTACGAGGGCCCGCCGGCTGGACTCCTCGGCACGGATACAGCGACGGGCCGGTACCTCTCGCGACGCTCGGAGCCCGCGGCGCCCCGTCGCACTCGCAAGGCCGACGGCGCCTGCCTCACGCTGCGGGGCGCGCGTCAGCACAACCTCCGGGGCGTGGACGTCGAGATCCCGCTCGGCACGCTGACGGTCGTGAGTGGCGTGTCGGGCTCGGGGAAGTCGACGCTCGTGCACGACGTCCTCTACCGAGCGGTGGAGCGTGAGCTTTCCGGCCGCACGAGCGCAAAGGAGCATCTGGGCGAGGCGGTCGGCGAGTACGCCGCGCTCGAGGGGCTCACGCGCGTGGACGAGGTCGTGCTCGTCGATCAGTCGCCCATCGGGCGCACGCCGCGCTCGAACCCGGTTACGTACATCAAGGCATGGGACGAGGTGCGGAAGATCTTCGCCGACCAGCCCCTCGCCCGGGACCGCGGCTATGGACCCGGGCACTTCAGCTTCAACGTGTCGGGTGGGCGGTGCGAGGAGTGCAAGGGCGCCGGCCAGGTCGAGATCGAGATGATCTTCATGGCGGACGTCTTCGTCCCCTGCGATGCCTGCGGCGGCCAGCGCTACAAGCGCGAGCTGCTCGACGTGAAGGTGCGGGGGAAGACGATCACCGACGTTCTCGAGCTCACGGTCGACGAGGCGATCCGCTTCTTCATCCGCGAGCGCAAGCTCGGGCGCACGCTCTGGCAGCTCCAGCAGGTCGGCCTCGGCTACCTGCGTCTGGGCCAGCCTGCGCCCACGCTCTCGGGTGGAGAGTCGCAGCGGCTCAAGATCGCGCGCGAGCTCGCCGGCGCGGCCGGCAAGAAGGGGAGGAAGCTCTACATCCTCGACGAGCCGACGACGGGGCTCTCCGGGGAAGACGTCGCGAAGCTCCTCGACGTTCTCGACCGTCTCGTCGACGCCGGCAACACCGTGCTCGTCATCGAGCACAACCTCGACGTGATCAAGGTCGCCGACTGGCTGATCGACCTCGGCCCGGGGGCCGGCAGCCGCGGAGGCCAAGTCGTGGCGATGGGACGGCCGGAGGACGTGGCGTCGGTGCCCGAGAGCGCGACGGGTCGCTTTCTGGCGGAGGCGCTGCGGGGGGACGGGGTGGGCGCCGAGGAGGGGAGCACCGCTCGACGCGACACCGCGGCCAGGGTTTGAGTGCCGGCCCGCCCCCTCGTCTCCGTCCTCCTCCCCGTCCGCGACGGCGGCGCGTACCTTCCCGACGCGATCGCGTCGCTCGGCGCTCAGACGCTCGAGGACTTCGAGGTCGTTGTCGTCGATGACGGCTCGATCGACGAGACGCCCGACACGCTCGCGGCATGGGCTTCGCGCGACCCGCGCGTCCGGGTGCTCACGCAGACCCCCTCCGGCATCGTCGCCGCGCTCGAGCGCGCCCGCGCTGCGGCCCGCGCGCCCTACCTCGCCCGCATGGACGCCGACGACGTCAGCGAGCCCACTCGCCTCGCCGCCCAGCTCGCCCTCATGGACGCCGATCCGACGCTCGTCGCCTGCGGCACGGGCGTCACGTACTTCCCGAAGGAGGAGGTCCGCGACGGTGCCCTGCGCTACCAGGCGTGGATCAACGCGGCGGTCACGCCGGACGAGATCGCTCGCGAGATCTTCGTCGAGTGCCCGATCGCGCACCCCTCGTTCTTCCTGAGGGCGGAAGCCGTGGCGGAGGTCGGTGGCTACCGGGATGTGGGGTGGCCGGAGGACTACGACCTCCTCCTCCGCCTGTGGGCGGCGGGCGGCCGCCTCGGCAAGGTGCCCGAGGCGCTACTCCGCTGGCGGGAGCGCCCGGAGCGCCTCTCGCGCGCCGACCTCCGGTACGCCCCCGAGGCCTTCCTCGCCTGTAAGCTGCACCACCTCCGCCGCACCCTGCTGCGGGGGCGGGAGGGCGTGGTCATTTGGGGGGCGGGCCCGGTCGGGAAAGCGGCGGCCCGGGCGCTCGTAGCGACACCCGCCCGCCTCCTCGCCTTCGTCGATCTCGACCCCCGCAAGATCGGCCAGGAGATCCACGGGGCGCCCGTCCTGGACACCGAGCAGGGGCTGCGTGTGGGCCTCGCCGCGGGCGTTCGAGAGGGTGCCCCGACGGGCCGCGTGCTCCACCTCGCCGCAGTCGGCCAACCGGGCGCCCGGGAGCGGATCCGGGCCACCCTGGAGGGGGGTGGGCTGAGGGAGCTGGAGGACTTCGTCGCCGTCGCCTGAAAGTCCTTGTGCCAAGCGGCTTTTCCGGGGTTCAACCAAGCGGCGGATCGGGTTATTTTTTCGGGTGCGCGAAAGCCCCCCGAACACCCCGCAGAGGGCACGCCCTCGGGACCCCCTCGCACGTGCCCGGCGGCGCTCGGCCGGACCCCATTCCGAGGCAGGACTCGGCCGTCTGGGCGTTGATGACATCCTGAGACCGCGCCGGGCCCGTGCGGCCCGAGCCCTCCTCGACAACAAGGACCTGGAATGAGCGACGAGCTCGAGCTCGCAGACGACGGAAGCGGCGGCGGCCAGAAGGTCATGGCCCGCATGCTCGAAGACGAGATGCGGGAGTCGTTCATCGACTACTCGATGAGCGTCATCGTGCAGCGGGCGCTCCCCGACGTGCGCGACGGCCTGAAGCCGGTGCACCGCCGGATCCTCTACGCGATGATGGAGGGGGGGCTCAGCCCCGGCCGCGCGTACAAGAAGAGCGCGACCGTCGTCGGTGACGTGCTCGGCAAGTACCACCCGCACGGCGACATCGCGGTCTACGACTCGATGGTGCGCATGGTGCAGCGCTTCTCACTGCGCTATCCGCTCGTCGACGGCCAGGGCAACTTCGGCTCCGTGGACGGCGATCCGCCGGCCGCCTACCGCTACACCGAGGCTCGGCTCACGGCCCTCGCGATGGAGCTGCTGGCCGATATCGACAAGCAGACCGTCGCCTTCACGCCCAACTTCGACGGGAGCCGCGATGAGCCCACGGTGCTGCCTTCGAGGGCGCCGAACCTGCTCATCAACGGCTCGTCGGGCATCGCGGTCGGCATGGCCACGAACATCCCGCCGCACAACTTGCGCGAGATCGTGGACGCGTGCATCGCGCTGATCGACGACCAGGCCCTGCCGCAGGAGCAGCTCGAGGCGATCGTGCGTGGCCCCGACTTCCCGACGGGCGGCTACATCTGCGGGCTCGACGGCGTCCGGGATGCCTACCGCACGGGCCGAGGGCGCATCCTCATGCGGGCGCGGGCGGAGATCGAAGCGGTCGACACGCACCACGAGCGGATCATCGTCTCCGAGATCCCGTTCATGGTGAACAAGTCCCGACTCGTGGAGCAGATCGCGCAGCTCGTGCGCGACAAGAAGATCACCGACATCCGCGACCTGCGCGACGAGTCGGATCGGGATGGCATGCGCATCGTCATCGAGCTGAAGCGCGACTGCGTTCCCCACGTCGTGCTCAACCAGCTGTACAAGCACACGCAGATGCAGTCGACCTTCGGGACGATCCTGCTCGCCCTCGTGGACGGGCAGCCGAAGGTCATGTCGCTGCGCGAGATGCTCCAGCACTTCATCGATCACCGTCTCGTCGTGATCGTGCGCAGGAGCGAGTACGACCTGGAGAAGGCGCTCGAGCGCGAGCATATCCTCGAGGGCCTCAAAATCGCGGTCGACAACATCGACGAGGTGATCAGGATCATCCGGGGCGCGAGCGACCCGGACGGAGCGTCACAGGAGCTGCAGGACGCCTTCGAGCTGAGCGAGCGCCAGGCCAGGGCGATCCTCGACATGAGGCTCGCGCGCCTGACGGGTCTCGAGATCGAGAAGCTCGAGGAGGAGCTCGGGGAGGTGCGCGCGCTCATCGGTGAGCTGCGGCGCATCCTCGGCTCGGAGGAGGTCCGCATGGGCATCCTCAAGGACGAGCTGGGCGAGATCGCCGCCAAGTACGGTGACGCCCGACGCACGGAGATCGCGCCCTCCGTGGGATCCTTCGACGTCGAGGACCTGATCGTCGAGGAGGACATGGTGGTCACGGTCTCGCACCAGGGATACGTGAAGCGGCTCCCCATCAGCACCTATCGCGCGCAGCGCCGCGGTGGGCGCGGCCTGCGCGGAATGGATACGAAGGAGGAGGACTGGGTCGAGCACCTCTTCGTCGCGTCCACGCACGACTACCTCATGATCTTCACCCGCGGCGGGACGTGCTACTGGAAGAAGGTCTGGGAGCTACCGGTCGGAGGACGGACGTCGCGCGGCAAGCCGATCGTGAACTTGCTCAACGTGTCCGACGACGAGCAGGTCGCCGCGGTCGTGCCTGTGCGAGACTTCCGCGACGACCAGTACCTGCTCTTCGGAACGCGACTGGGCGTAGTGAAGAAGAGCGTGCTGGCGGCGTACGGCAACGTCCGCAACGTCGGCCTCAACGCGATCACCATCAACGAGGGTGACGAGCTCATCGAGGTGCAGATTACGTCGGGTGACGACGAGGTGATCCTGGCCAGCCGCGGCGGGATGGCGATCCGCTTCCACGAGTCCGACGTGCGGCCGATGGGCCGCACGGCCGCGGGCGTCCGGGGCCTGAGGCTCAAGGAGAAGGACGTCGTCGTCGGGATGGTGGTCGTGAGGCCGGACTCGACGCTGCTCGTGGTCGCCGAGAAGGGCCTCGGCAAGCGCACCGACGTCGAGGCGTACCGCTTCCAGAAGCGAGGGGGATCGGGCGTCATCAACCTCAAGACCTCGGCCCGGACCGGCGAGGTGGTCGCCGTGATGGCGGTTCAGGCGGATGAGCAGCTCATGATCATCACGCGCAACGGCGTGGTGAATCGCCAGCGTGTGGCGGAGATCTCGGTGATCGGCCGCGCCACGCAGGGTGTCAAGCTCGTGAACCTGGACGAGGGCGACTCGGTGGTCGACGTCGCCCGCGTCGTGACCGATGACGAGGACGTCGACGAGAGCGAGCCGAGCGCGGTCGAGGAGGCCGCCGAGGCCTTCGAGGCGGCGGAGGGCGGAGACGCGGTGTGAGCCAGGTCCTCCAGGGCGAGGGGCTCGTCGGGCTGCAGGAGATCGAGGCGGCAGCCCGCCGGCTCGCCGGCATCGCGATCCCGACTCCGCTGATCTATGCAGACTCGATCTCCGAGCGGGTCGATGCGCAGGTGCGCATCAAGTGCGAGTGCCTTCAGCGTGCGGGTTCCTTCAAGATCCGCGGAGCGCACAACTTCGTCTCGCAGCTTTCGGACGAGCAGTGCGCCGCCGGCCTGGTCACCTACTCCTCGGGCAACCATGCCCAGGCGGTGGCTCTCGCGGGCAAGATCCGTGAGCTCCGGGTCGTGGCGGTCATGCCGACGACGACGCCGAAGGTGAAGCGCGACGGCGTGGAGCGGCTCGGCGCCGAGATCGTCTTCGAGGGAACGACGTCCTTGGAGCGCAAGGCGCGCGCGGAGGCGATCGCAAAGCAGGAGGGCCTTCAGGTGGTGCCGCCCTTCGACCACCGGCACATCATCGCCGGGCAGGGGACCGTGGGCCTCGAGATCGCGCGCGAGTGGCGGGACGTCGACGTCGTGCTCGTACCGATCGGCGGTGGCGGGCTCGCGAGCGGCGTCGCCGCTGCGGTCAAGCGAATGGTCCGCAAAGCCAAGGTCATCGGCGTGGAGCCCGAGGGCTCAGCTTCCATGCGCCTCGCGCTCGACAACGGCTCACCCGCGCTCCTCGGCGAGGTCGACACTATCGCCGACGGGCTCGCTCCCGTGATCGTCGGCCAGCTCACCTTCGAGCACGCGCGCGACCTCATGGACGATGTCGTCACGGTCACCGACGCCGCCATCCGAGACGCGACGGCCCTTCTGATCGAGCGACAAAAGCTCATCGTGGAGTACAGCGGTGCCGCGACCACGGCCGCGCTCCTCTCTGGCGTCGTGTCGGCGCCCGGGCGGCGCGTGGCGGCCGTTGTGAGCGGTGGAAACCTCGACCCCGCGATTCTCGTCGAGCTCGTCTGAGGCGGACCCGATGCGGCGCCTGATCCTCTTCGACATCGACGGCACGCTCGTCCGGGGCGGGCCGGCGAAGGTCGCGTTCGAGGCTGCCATGGTCGAGACGTACGGGACCACGGGCGACGTCTACCGTGCGAGCTTCGCCGGAAAGACCGACCCGCAGATTGCGCGGGAGCTGCTCACGGGAGCCGGCTTCGACAACCAGACGATCGACGCGAGGCTCCCCGAGCTCTGGGAGCGCTACCTGGGCTACCTCCGAGACGGCCTGGACACGAGACGGATGAGCGTCCTCGCCGGCGTCCACGAGCTGCTGGACGCGCTCGTCGCCGTCGAGGGCGTGGCGCTCGGACTCGTCACGGGCAACATCGCCGGGGGTGCCGAGCTCAAGCTGGCATCCGCCGGGCTCTGGGACCGCTTCGCCGTGGGGGGCTACGGCTCGGACCACGAGGAGCGCGATCACCTGCCGGGCATCGCCTTGGAGCGGGCGCGCGTTTACTGGAGGGCCGAGCTGCCAGCCCGCGACGCCGTGATCGTCGGTGACACGCCGCGCGACGTGGCATGCGGCCGCGCGGGGGGGACGCGCACGCTCGCCGTGGCCACCGGCAGGTTCGGCCCGGAGGACCTCCGGGCAGCGGGCGCCGACCACGTGGTGGAGGACCTGTCGGTGACCGACCGCATGGTGGAGTTGCTCACTGCCTGAGGGCGCCCGGGGGCCCTCGGGCGGCGGTGGATCGGCGTCCCATTCCGGCCTCCTTGCTTGATTGGGCCGTTCCGGCGGAACATTTTCCCCCCGTCGGGCGTCCTTGGAGGGCGCGGGTCGCTGGAGCAACCAAGTGCGAAGGAGTCCAACGTGTCCAGGAGTGAGCGACGGAGAGAGGGCCGCGAAGGCGGCTCCGACATGAAGAAGCTCTACATCGTTCTCGCCGCGGTCGCCGTCATCGGGATCGGGGCCGTCGGACTCTCCGTCGGCTCGGGCGGCGGCGCCGCGGTGACCGCGCCCGTCCCCGTGGAGGGCCTCGACGACCCGGAGCGCCTCGTTGAGCTCGCGCAGGGCATGACGAAGGGTGACGAGAGCGCCACGGTCAGCATCATCGAGTTCGGCGACTTCCAGTGCCCGGCCTGTCAGGGGTTCGCCATGCAGGTGAAGCCTCAGGTCGAGCTCGCCTACGTCGAGTCCGGCCGGGTGAAGTTCGTCTACTACGACTGGCCCATCGTGTCGGGTCACCCCAATGCCTTCCTGGCGGCTCGGGCCTCGCGCTGCGCAGCCGATCAGGGGATGTACTGGGAGTACCACGACAACCTCTTCAGGAACCAGGGGCGTTGGGCTCCTCTCACGAACCCGGTGAGCACCTTCGTGGAGTACGCGGAGACGCTGGGGCTCGACCGCGGGGAGTTCGCCTCGTGCGTCAACAGCGACCGTCATGCGGAGCTCGTCACCGCGAACATGGAGCTGGGGAACCAGCTCGGTGTGAACCAGACGCCCACGATCTACGTCGAGCAGGGCGGATCAGCACGTCGCGTGGGCCCCGACTTCCAGACCTTGAGCCAGTACATCGAGAGCATCCTGAGCGAAGAGACGGGCGGTCAGTAGGCGAGCGGCGGGTGATCCACCTCGGAGCCGCGCGACCCGCGGTCCACTGCGGCAGGCGGGCATGATCGGAAAGAAGCCCGTGAAGGTGCGTCTCGTGTTCGTGGACGGCGGGTCGTTCCACGACGTGGACGTCGAGCTCCCGGCGAACGCCCTGGAGCGCCACGAGCGGCTCGTCGACTGCCTGCGCGAGGACCCGGACGCGCTCGCGCGCATCCATGTGGACGTCGCGCGCCTCTGCGCCGCCTATCGGGTGGACGAGTAGGCGAACGGCGGGCCTAGGCGGCGGGGCCCGCCTCGCTCGCTTCGATCCGGTCCAGTGTCCATTCCAGCGCGGCCGGCGGCGGCCACTCACCCGCGGCCGCGAGCGCGAGCAGCCGCTCCGCCTCCACCCGCGCCCGCTCCGCCGTCTCGGGGTCGATGTGTCCGCGGGCGAGCGCCTCCGTCAGCTCGTCCTCGTCCAGTAGGCGCGCCGACGCCCCGGGCGCCAGCCACACGTCCAGGAAGAGGTCGGTCGTGTGCCAGACGTGCGGCTCGCCTCCGATCGGCGCAGCGATGTCGACCGGCGTCAGGACGTTCGCGTAGAAGCCGGTGAATGTGCCGTCGCGCAAGTGGAAACGGCCGATGTCGTGCCAGGCGCCGGGGAAGGTGAGCCAGACCGCGCGCGCGCCGGGCTCGAGGAGCACCTCCTCGCCCGCGTACAGGGGGCCCGAGAGGTCGAGCGGACCCGTCACCGTGACGATCACGTCCGGCCGCTCGAGGACGACCCGCTGATCGAAGATCTCCTCGTGGTCTGGGAGCCGACGGTAGTGGATGCGAACCCGGTCGGTCGGGCTCACGCGTCGGGAGACACCGGCTCCACGAAGACGTCCATGATGCCGCCACAGACCGCGGGGCTCCACGAGAGCAGGTCGTCCGTGAGGTCCACGCGTACCCGCTCCGGGACACCGGACGCGAGCACGCGGTGCGCGGACTCGATGACCTCCGCCTCGCCGCACCCGCCGCCCACCGTGCCGACGAGCCCGCGCGACGGGTCGACGAGCATGCGCGCGCCGACCTTGCGGGGCGTGGAGCCCTTGGTCGCCACGATCGTGGCCAGCGCGCAACGGCGCCCCGCATCACGCGCGGCGGCCAGCGCCTCCGTCAGCGTCTTGTCGTCCTCTCGCGTCACGTCTGCTCCTTGAAGAACCGCTCCGCGATCCGCTCCACGTCCTTGAGCGGAACGCCCGTGCCCCCGCGCCGCAGCATGACGAGCTCGGCCGCCACCGCGATCGCGATCTCCTCCGGCGTCTCGGCGCCGACATCGAGCCCCACCGGGGCGTGGATGCGGTCGATGAGATCGCGCCCGAACCCCTCGTCGACGAGCTTTTCGTACGTGGCCCGCACGCGCCGCCGGCTTCCGATCATACCGATGTAGGCGGGCGGCGGATCCGTACGCAGCGCACGGACGAGACATTCGTAATCGTACTTGTGCCCGCGCGTCACGAGGAGGATGTGCGTGCGCTCGTGGAGGCGCACGTCGGCGAACGGATCGGAAAAGTCGGCTCGTACGAGGCGGTCCGCGTCGGGGAATCGCTCGCGCGTGGCGAAGTCCGGCCGGTCGTCGAGCACGGTGACGCGGAAGCCGAGCAACGCCCCGATGTGCGCCATCGGCTGCGCGATGTGGCCGGCGCCGACGACGATCAGCTCCTGAACCGGGCGTCGCACCTCCAGGTACAGCTCGACCGTCATGTCGCCCGCAGTCAGCTCGCGAAGCCCGTCGCGTGTGCGCAGGGTCCCGATCGCCTCGCGGAGGAGGTCGGCG
>Ga0214472_10001988_pt1 | contig 22200 bp, 19 predicted proteins | sample RVTome_6_FD_207662 | JGI IMG/M metagenome (GOLD analysis project Ga0214472, IMG submission 207662) | Soil microbial communities from uranium-contaminated site in the Upper Colorado River Basin, Wyoming, United States - RVT140D175 | ecosystem: Environmental > Terrestrial > Soil > Contaminated >...
TCCCTCGGTACGTGCGTCGTCATGTGCCGCTCGATGCGACGCATCTCGAATCGCCGAGCAGCACGGTCGTAGCTGAGGATCTCGCGGTGTCGCTCAGCGACTGCGCGCTCAACCGGCACCAGCCCACGCTCCGTGCGGACCAAGGTTCCCGGTGCGACGCAGCCCGCCTTCAGGGTCAGGCCAGCCTCGTGCACCTTGTTCAGGATGTCGTCCATCGAATCGCCGATGGTCCCCGACACGGTGCAGTTGATCGTGGAGGTCGCAGGCTTGTGCGCCTGCGCGCCAGCGTTGGAGATGATGCGACCGGCCGGGATGGCACCGTGCTGTAGCGCCCACACGAAGCGCTCGTACCAGTGCTCGCGCACATCCTCGGCCTCGACCTCGGACAGCGCACGCGCGACCCGGCGGTAGGTGCCATCGATGGTCTCATCGATGATCTCCCCGTCCTTGGTCTTCAGGCGGTACTTCTTGTCCCAGATGTCCTGGGAGGCCTCCTGGACGGGGATGCCCTGGACCTCGTTCTCAGCCACTTTCACCGCAGACTTCATGACGGACTTCGTCCTCCCAACTCTGGTTCTTTCTTGTTATCGGATCCGGGATGGAACGGAAGCACCGACTCGATCCCCCTACTCATCTGTTCGCGGCTGGCCGCTGGGTTCGCGCCCCGGGCTGGGAACGCGACGGCGCCTTCCGGCGCCGTGTCCGGCACACACAAGATGTAGTGGTGCCGGCGGGAGAATGTAAGCCCGGGCAGGGGGTGAGTCAAGCGCTGAATCTCTTAATTTTTGTCTTTTGGAAACAGATATTTACGAAGACTTCCTCAGACCATAGCTGATATTTTTTCGATTTCAAGGGCCCATGCCGCAATCTGCCTGAAACACAACATGTTGGGGTTGCAGTGCAACAATCCGGAGGGGCGGAAACCACCCCTCCGGGGCCCCATGCCCCAGGCCCCAGGCCCCGCGCCGGAGGTGCTTGCGGACGGTCATCCGCAGCGGGGATGCGGAGGTAGGAGCGCTCTTGTAGAGCACGCGGCCACCTGCTTGGACGCAAGGACCTCGGCGCTAGGCGGCCGCGTGAGTGTGCAAGCCGGCACCCACAAACCCTGTCCCCCGACCCGGCGCCGTCCAGGCGAAGGCGCAGCCAGGCGCGGGGCCGCCCGAGGAGCGGAGTTGCCTGGTTGCGCAATGAGCATCCGAGGGCGGCCCCGCAACGACGCTGCGGCGAGCCTGGGCGGTGCCCCTTGAACTCGCCACGACCCAACCCCAGACAGGTCCCATCAGAGGGAGCACGCGGCGGCCACGCCGCCGCCACCACAACACGCAACGAGGTGAGGACCATGAGACTTGTACGCTACGAACCGTGGACCCTGGCTCGCGATCTGCACCAGGAGATCGACCGACTGTTCCGCAGCCGCCTCCAGGACGATGACGCGGGGGACCTGACCACCGCGGACTGGATCCCCTCCGTGGACATCAAGGAGGCGCAGGACCGCTACCTGCTGCACGTGGATCTGCCCGGCGTCGAGCCGGACAGCATCGAGATCACGATGCAGGACGGCACCCTGACTATCCGTGGCCAGCGCGTCACCGAGGCCCGCGAGGAGGAGGACGGCTTCTGTCGCGTCGAGCGCGTCAGCGGTCAGTTCATCCGTCGCTTCAGCCTGCCGGAGACGGTGGATGCCGACCGCATCGAGGCTGAGAGCCGGCACGGGGTCCTGGCGCTGGCCATCCCCAAGATGGCCAAGGCCGAGCCGAAGCGGATCTCCATCAAGGCCGCCTGAGGAAGGACTCGGGACGCGGGACGCGGGACCCGAAGCCGCGACCCGTGCCCCGGCCCGAGCATCATGGGAGCGCGGACGGGCGTCCGCCGCAGCCCCGCCGAGGCGGGCGCCGCGACCATCTGAGCGAACGTCACCAGGGGAAGGAAGACGATGCAGACCAAGTACACCCCGCGACCGATCGCAGCGATGCTGATGACCATCGTCGCGCTGACGGTCTCCGCGCCCGCGACCGTAGTCAGCGCAGCGCTGCCGGCCGAGGTCAACGGCCAGCCGATGCCCTCGCTGGCACCGCTGATCCATGAGGTGAACCCCGCCGTGGTGAACATCGCAGTCAGAGCCACGGTCGACGTGCAGACCAACCCGTTCTTCGAGCAGTTCTTCGGCCGCCGCGGTGGGCGACCGCAGCAGCGTGAGACCCAGGCCGCCGGCTCCGGCGTCATCGTGAACGCCGGCGATGGCCTGATCCTGACCAACCACCATGTGGTGGCCGGTGCCACCGAGATCAACGTGACGCTGAACGACGGGCGCGAGCTCGTCGCCGAGCTGGTCGGCTCGGACGAGGCTTCCGATGTGGCCCTGATCCGCATCGCCGCCGAGGACCTGCACCAGATCGAGCTCGGCAACTCGGACAGCCTCGAGGTCGGTGACTTCGTGGTCGCCATCGGTAACCCCTTCGGCTTCAGCCACACCGTCACCTCCGGCATCGTCAGCGGCATGGGCCGCTCCGGCCTCAACCGCGAGAGCTACGAGGACTTCATCCAGACCGACGCCGCCATCAACCCGGGCAACTCGGGTGGCGCGCTGGTCAACCTGCGCGGCCAGCTGGTCGGCATCAACTCAGCGATCTTCACCGGCGGCAACAGCCCCGGGAACATCGGCATCGGCTTCGCCATCCCGGTGAACATGGCGCGCTCGGTGATGGACCAGCTGCTGGAGTACGGCGACGTGCGCCGCGGCTTGCTGGGCGTCAGCATCCAGGGCCTCACCCCGCGCCTGGCCGAGGAGTTCAGCGTGCCGGCGAACCACGGCGCGGTGGTCACCCAGGTGACCCCGGGCTCAGCCGCCGATCAGGCCGGCATCCAGGCTGGTGATGTGATCGTTGCGGTCAACGGCCACGACATCCGTGACCACAACGACCTGCGCAACACCGTCGGCCTGACCCGGGTCGGCGAGGATCTGGAGCTCAGCATCATCCGCGACGGTGACCACATCCAGCTCGCCGCCATGATCGAGGATCCGCGCGAGCGGGCCCTGGTGAGCGATGACAACGCCCCGCTGCTGGCCGGCGGGACCTTCAGCGAGTTGGACGAGCGCAGCGTCAGCCGCGGCCTCAGTGGGGTCCTGCTGACGGCGGTGGAGCCGGGCAGCCTGCTTGAGCGGGAGGGCCTGCAGGCCGGGGATGTGATCACCTCGGTGAACCGCGAGGAGGTCCGCAACCTGGCGGAGTTCCAAGCCCTGACGGCCGACAGCGACCGCCTGCTCCTGAACGTCCGGCGCGGGAACGGAGCCCTCTTCGTGGTCCTGCGCGACGACGGGCGCGGGCAGCAGCGCGGCTCCAGCAACAAGTGATCGGAGTCACTCCGGTGATCGGCTGCGACGATCGCGGCCGGTCGCCGAGTGCTCGGGTGTTCATGCGCCGTTCACGCTGGACGGCGCAGGCTGGTGGAACATGGGAACGGAATACGCAGTTCGTATGACCTGCGTCCTATCTCGGGACCGACAACCAATGTATGGTGCGCCGGCGCTGAGGTCCCGGGGGGGCTGCCGAAAGGCTGCCTAGAGGGCCCAGCCAGGCGTTAGTTAAGGGGTACGGCGGCCGCCGTATCCACGGATGGACGTTTAATGACCTGGAGGTCACTAGTGATGAGCAAGAAGATCCTTATCGCGGCCGTCGCTGCCGCTCTCTCCCCCGCCGCAGTGCTGGCGAACGATGTCAGCTACAGCTACGGCGAGATCAACTACCACGAGGTAGATGTCGGCGCTGGCATCAGCGATAACGGCTTCGGCCTCGCTGGTTCGTTCGCGATCAACGATTCCTGGCATGCCGGTCTGAGCTACAACACGACCAGCTTCGGCTTCGGCGTCGACTACGATCGCACCAGCCTCGGCTTCGGTTACAACGGTGACTTCGGCACCAACGCCAGCTACTTCATCGATCTCGCCTACGAGAAGATCGATCTGGGTATCGGCGGTGACGACACCGGTTACAGCTTCCAGGTCGGCGCGCGCGGCATGGTCTCCGACAGCTTCGAGCTGCAGGGCCAGATCGGCACCATCGACATCTTCGGTGGCTCCGAGACCACCTACGGCGTGTCCGGTCGTTACTTCATCAACGACAGCATGGCGATCGGCCTGAGCTGGGACACCGTCGACTCCGGTAGCGGTATCGACACCCTGACCCTGGGCTTCCGCTTCAACTTCTGAAGCCGGTAGTACCTGGGCAGGGCGATCCGCTTGCGGGCGGATCGAAGAGGGGCCCGACGCGCGAGCGTCGGGCCTTCTTCTTTCCAGGGAACGCATGGAGCGAGACGCGCGCGGCGTGCGGCGTGCGGCGTGCGGCGTGCGGCGTGCGGCGTCTTCAATGCATCAACATCGCTCCTGCGAACACCACGATCATCGCGGCGAAGGCCAGCTGCAACGGCCGCGGTGGCAATCGGTGCGCCGCCCACACGCCCACCGGTACGGCGACCATCGAGCCGAGCACCACCGCAGCCAGCGCGGGCAGATAGATGTAGCCGATCGCGTACTCGGGTAGCTCCGGTACGCTCCATCCGCTGAGCAGGTAGCCGATGGAACCGGCGACCGCGATCGCGATGCCGCTGGCGGCGGCGGTACCGACCGCCATGGTCATGGTCAGGCCCGACCAGAGCAGGAAGGGCACCACCAGGGCGCCGCCGCCGACGCCGGCGAGACCGGAGATCACACCGAACACCAAGCCGACCGCGAGCAGCGCGACCGCAGGCGGCAGCTCCCGCGCCGCATCGCGCACCAATTCATAGCGTTGCAACATGCGCGCCGCGACCAGCAGCAGGAACAGCGCGAAACCGGTGCGCAGCGCCTCGCCCGGCGCCAGGTGGGCGATCGCACCGGCGGTGCCGGCGCCGATGATCAGGCCCGGGGCCAGCGCGGCGACCACCTGCCACTCCACCGCGCCACGGCGCTGATGACGCCAGGCACTGACCGAGCCGGTGAACACGATGCTGGCCAGCGAGGTCCCGAGCGCGAGCTTCACCGCCAGCGCAGCAGGCAGCCCCGCCGCGACCAGCACGGCGTAGACCGCAGGGACCACCACCACCCCGCCGCCGACACCGAACAGGCCCGCCAGCAGCCCGGCAGCGAGCCCGGCCAGGACCAGTGGAACCCAGGTCAACTCCAGCGCCATCAGCACCCCCCCCTCCGCGGGCCCCCATGCTACATTCCCGCTGCCGAAAGTAAGGGGTTCGAGACGGAATGAGAGGACGGGTTTGCATCCTCGGGGGGACCGGGTTCGTCGGCCAGGCGCTGGCCGCCAGGCTGTCCCAGGCCGGCTACCCCTTGCGCGTGGTCACCCGTCACCGGGCCGGCCACCGCGACCAGTTGGTGCTGCCTGACCTCGAGTTGGTGCAAGCGGCGACCGATGATCGCGACGCGCTGTTCCAGGCCTTCTCGGGCTGCGAGACCGTCATCAACCTGATCGGCATCCTCAATGAACGCGGCTACAGCGGCGCCGGCTTCCGCAAGGCCCATGTCGAGCAGACCCTGCTCGCGGTGCAGGCCGCACACACCGCCGGCGTGAAGCGCTTCCTGCACATGAGCGCGCTGGGTGCCGACGCCGAGGGTCCCAGCCAGTACCTGCGCACCAAGGGCGAGGCCGAGCGCATCCAGGAGAGGGGTGCCGGCGCCAAGCTGCAGTTCACCGTGTTCCGCCCGTCGGTGATCTTCGGTCACGCCGACGGCTTCGTGATGCGATTCGCGAGCCTGCTCCGACGTATCCCGCTGTGGTTCCCGCTGGCCTGCCCCGAGAGCCGGTTCCAACCGGTGTTCGTCGGCGATGTGGCCGAAGCCTTCGCGCGCGTGATCGAGGACTCGCATAGCGACCACCGCACCTACACGCTGGTCGGCCCCAAGGTGTACACGCTGCGCGAGATCGTGACCTACGTGCGCGATCAGCTCGGGCTGCGCCGCGCCATCATCGGCCTGCCCTCCTGGCTGGCCTACCTGCAGGGCGCGGTGATGCAGCTGCTGCCCGGCAAGCCGTTCTCATTGGATAACCTGCGCAGCCTGTCGGTGGATTCGGTCAGCGACGACGATGGTCTCGCTGCCCTGGGCATCCATGCGACCGCGATAGAGACCATCGTGCCGGCCATGCTCAACGGTGGTAGCCACCACCAGCGCCTCGAGGCGATGCGCCGATCTCAGGGCGTCTGAGCCGCGCGGTCCAGCGCCTCCAGCCGCGCCCGACGCGGCGCAGCCTCCAGCGCTCCGATCTCAGCCACCGCCGCGTAGAACGTGGTGAGGTCCTCGCCCTGCACTTCGTACAGCGCGATGAAAGCATCCGACCATGAGTGGTAGGTGATCACGGGCAACAGGCGCGCGTTGTTCAGCGGGCGCGCGAACCATGCGTCGTAGCCTTCGTAACCACCCCAGGCGTCATCGCGCATGGCGCGGTAATCCCGCAGCAGGGCATCGAAGGCCGCCGCCTTGCCGGCACGCTTACTCGCGTCATCGGCAGCGCTGGCGTAGAGCGCCGCCAGCTGGTTGCGCGTAGCGAGCAACAGGGCGTTGAAATCCGCTTCGCGCTGCTCGCGCTCGCGGTAGGCGAGCAGCGCCTCATCGTCCAGCGGATGCGCGAGCAGCCAGCGGCGCAGGCCGATGGCCTCGACCGCGGTGGCGTAGCCCTCGTTGAAGGCGGTGTCGTCCTGGATGTAGAGCTGCTGGTGCGCGAGTTCATGGAAGATCAGGCCGGCGAGTTCGGGCTCGGGCCAGCGCAGCATCTCGTCCAGCACCGGGTCGCGGAAGGTCCCCAGGGTGGAGTACGCCGCCACCGGCGCCACATCCACATCGAAGCCATCCGCCGCGAGGCGCGCGGCGTAGCCAGCCGCCCCCTCGCGCGAGAAGTAACCGCGGTAGCTCACGCAGCCGACGATCGGGAAGCACCAACGGCGCGGCGCCAGCGACAGCTCCGGCGCCGCGAACACGTTCCAGGCCACCCGCTCGCCGTCCAAGCGGACCAGGTGCTGGTAGCTGCCGTTGTCCGGCAGGCCCAGCTCGGTCACCGCGAACTCGCGGGCAGCGCTGACCCGCTCCAGGCCGGAGCGCAGCGCCGGATCCAGCGCCGGGTCCTCGAGCAGCTGGTCGATGCGCTCGCGCGCAAAGATCAGGTGCAGCTGACCGCGGGCCGCCTGAAAGTAGTAGCAGCCGCTCATGCTGCTCGTCAGGGCGAGAGCGATGACGAACGCGCCCCAGGCCCCGAGCCCCGGGCCCCGGGCCGGAGCCGCGGCAGCCTCTCCTGCGGCGTGCTGCGTGCTGCGTGCTGCGGCTCCGATCAAGCCTGCTCCGCCGCCGCGACCGCGGCGATCCTGGCCTCCCGCACCAGGGCGCCGATGTCGCCGCCCTCCATGGTGATGGCAGCGAGGTCCACGGCACGCATGGCGGCCAGCGCTGCGCGCAGGCGATCGCCCTGCGGGTAGGCGATGTCCTCGAAGCCGGTGCGGCCGCGCAAGTCGGCGTGGCAAGCGGTGAGGATCTGATCGAAACGCTCGGGTCGCCGCAGCGCGTCGCAACGCGTCAGCAGGTCCACCAGGGTGCCGGGGCGCGCGATGTCGGCGCGGTGCAGGTTCACGTGCTCGCGGCAGGTCACCGTCGCGACCTCGGCGTAGCTACGCGGCACCTTCAGGCGCTCGTTCACCGCCTCAACCAGCGGTACACCAGCCGCTTCGTGGCCCTTGTGGCTGGGCAGCTCACGCGCGGGCGTGATGCCCTTGCCGAGGTCATGCGCCAGCACCGCGTAGCGGACCTCCGGTTCCTGACTCAGGCGCACAGCCTGCTCCAGGCACATCAGCGTGTGGATGCCGGTATCGATCTCCGGGTGGTACTGCTCCGGCTGCGGCACGCCGAACAGCGCGTCCACCTCCGGCAGCAGCGCAGCCAGCGCGCCACAGTCGCGCAGCACCTGGATGAAGACCTGCGGCGAGTCCGTGCACAGCGCGCGCTGCAGCTCCTGCCAGATGCGTTCCGCCGGCAGCATCTGCAACTCGCCTGAAGCTGCCATAGCACGCATGCGCGCCATGGTCTCGTCGGCGATCCGGAAGCCCTGGCCAGCGAAGCGGGCGGCGAAGCGCGCGACGCGCAGCACCCGCAGGGGGTCCTCGTCGAAGGCATCGGAGACGTGGCGCAGGATCCGCGCCTCGATGTCGGCCGCCCCGCCGTAGGGATCCACCAGCGTACCATCGTCACGCTGTGCGATCGCGTTCACGGTCAGATCGCGGCGGGACAGGTCCTCCTCCAGCGTGACCGACGGATCGGTGTGGAAGGTGAAACCCTGGTGGCCGCGCCCCGACTTCCGCTCGGTGCGAGCGAGCGCGTACTCCTCGTTGGTCTCCGGATGCAGGAACACCGGGAAACCCTTGCCGACGGGCCGGAAGCCCTGCTCGCTCATCGCCTCCGGCGTGCTGCCCACGACCACCCAGTCGCGCTCGCCGACGGGCAAACCGAGCAAGGCATCGCGTACTGCACCACCGACCAGGTAGGTATCCATGGGGGCATTGTATGGGAAGGCCGCGGGCCTCGGGCCCCGGGCCGCGCGTGGGTGGGCGCCGGGTTCAGCAGTACCGAGGACCGGAGCCTACTGATTGCTAGGAGAGGATCCGAGGGCAGCCACGCAACGCAGCTGCGCCGAGCAGGGACGGCTCAAGACGGCCAGAAATACCAAGCCAGGTACACACCCAACCCGACCCGGTAGATAGCGAACGGTGCCATCCCGGTGCGTCCTATCCATGCCATGAACAGGTGGATCGTGGTGAACGCCGCCAGCGCCGCGGCGCCCGTGGCGATCGCCAGCACCTGCCAATCCACCGCGCCGGGGGTGGCGATCAGGTCCAGGGTCTCGAGGCCGCCTGCCAGCACGATCACGGGGATCGAGAGCAGGAAGGAGAAACGTGCGGCGGCGGCGCGATCCAAACCCAGCATCAGTGCGGCGGTCATGGTGATGCCGGAGCGCGAGGTACCGGGGATCAGGGCCAGCGCCTGCGCGATGCCGATCAGCAGCACCGGGTGCAGGGTCAGCGCGTGCTCGTCGCGGTCGCGTGTACCCAAGCGATCCGCTGCCCACAGCAGGATGCCGAAGCCCGCGGTGGTCGCCGCGATCAGCAGCGGCGCCCGCAGGTGGGTCTCGATCAGATCCTTGAACAGCAGGCCGGCGAGGCCTACGGGGATGGTGCCGATCAGCACCCACCAGGCGAGGCGGCCATCGGCATCCCAGGACCGGGTGCCGAAACCGCGGAACCAGGCCAGCGTCATCCGCAGCAGTTCCGCGCGCAGGTAGACCAGCACCGCCAGCAGGGTGCCGAGGTGCACCGCGACATCGAAGGCCAGGCCCTGATCGGTCCAACCCAGCAACGCGGGGACCAGGATCAGGTGACCGGAGCTGGAGATCGGCAGGAACTCGGTGAGCCCCTGCAAGATCGCGAGCAACAGGATGTGCGACAGCGCCACGATCAGAGCCGGTGCGCGAGGTCGGGGCCCGCGAAGCCCATCAGTTCGATATCCAGGTCACGCACGAAGGCCATGGCTTTGAACCGCTCGCCCATCTCGTCGGGCATGGTGAGCCATCGCACCTGGCGCGCCAAGTCCGCGCGCGCGACCTCGCCGCCATCACCTGCCGCCAGCCTACGCGCCGCCTCTTCCGCGAGCCCGCAGCCGATCAGGAACTCGGCCTGCGTGGTGTAGCCGGCGAAGTCGAGCCCGGCACGATCACCCGCCTCCGCCAGGCGCGTGAACTCGACCCAGCTGGTCAGGTCGCACAGGCCGGGCCAGCGGAAGGGGTCCTCGTGGACGCGGTGCCGATGGTGGCAGATGAAGGTGCCGCGGCTGCGCGCGGGCGCGTAGAAGTCGGCGCGCTCCGTGCCGTAATCAACGCACAGCAGCGCGCCTTGCGCCAGCGCATCCGCGAGGCTGGCCAGCAGTGGCGCGTAGGTCGGCAACTCCGAGCGGTAACCATCCGCGAGCTCCAGATCCAGCGCGGCGACGGCGGCGGCGACCTCAGCGTCGTCGCGATCCGACGCAGCGAAGGCCGCGCCGTCGAGCACGACCCCGGTGCGGCGCGCGCGACCGTCCGCGATCGCGAAGCGCTCCACCGCGAGCGCGTCCAGAACCTCGTTGGCGAACACCAGACCGCGGATCGGCTGCGCCGGCAGGGCGTCCAGCCAGCGCACGCGAGATAGTTGCGCCGGCGCTGCCCGCGCGATGTGCTCGCGCTGGCGCTCGCGCAGCTCCGCGCTGACCTCCAGGATGAGGTACTCGGCGGGTGCCGCCGATGATGTAGCCAGCGCATCCAGCACCTCAGCAGCGAGCGCGCCGCTGCCCGCACCGAGCTCTAGGATCACTGCGCCCTCGCCGCAGGCTGCCAACACCTCGGTGGCCTGGCGCGCAACGCAACGCGCGAACAGCGGCGACACCTCCGGCGCGGTGACGAAGTCGCCGGCCGCACCGAACTTGGTGCTGCCTGCGCTGTAGTAGCCGAGCCCCGGAGCGTAGAGCGCTTCCTGCATGTAGCGGCTGAACGGGATCCAGCCGCCCTCGGCGGCGATCAGCTCGCGCAGGTGCGCGACCAGCCGGGCGCTGTGCGCGAGCGCATCGACATCGGGGGCGGGCAGTTCGGTCTGGGACATGGGTGGATGGTACGGGACCGGAATCGCACAGCAAGCTCGAAGCCTCGGGCCTCGGGCCTCACGTCCGGCATCTAGCGCCCGGCGTCCTAGGCCGCCAGCACCTCGGCGATCGGCCGGGGGTGCGAGACGAAGTAGCCCTGCGCGTAGTCCACACCGAAGTCCACCAGGCGCGACATCACCGCCTCCTCCTCGACCATCTCAGCGATGGTACGCTTGCCGAGGTCGCGGGCCAGCGTGACGATCGAACGCACGATGGCCTCGTTGGAGTCGTCGATGCAGAGGTTGCGCACGAAGGCGCCGTCGATCTTGATGAAATCGACCGGGAGCTCCTTCAGGTAACCGTAGGAGCTGGCACCGCTGCCGAAATCGTCCAGCGAGAACCGGCAGCCGACGCGCTTCAAGCGCTGGATGAAGTGCTTGGCGGCGACCAGGTTGGCGATCGCCGCGGTCTCGGTGACCTCGAAGCAGATCTTGTGCGGCGGCACCTTGCCCAGCCGCACCAGGCGGGAGATCTCGCGCAGCGCGCGCTCGTCGGAGAGCGACTGCCCGGAGAGGTTGATCGCGCACATGGAGATGCGCTCCAGGCACGACAGGTGTGCCTCCAGCCAGCCCAGCGTGTGGTTGACGACCCAGAGGTCCAGCTTGGCGGCGAGGTGGAACTGCTCAGCGGCGCGCAGGATCTCACCGGTGGGGATGAGCTCCCCAGCCTCATCGCGCAGGCGCAGCAGCACCTCGACGTGACGCGCACGAGTCCCGCTGTCGCCGATGGGCTCGATGGACTGCGCGTACAGCTCGAACGTATCCGTCTCCAAGGCGTTGCGCAGGCGCTGGATGTGCTCGACCTGGCCCTGCCAGCCTCGGATCATGGTGTCGTCGGCGTCGTGCATCACCACGCGGTTGCGGCCGCGCGACTTAGCGGAGACGCATGCGGCGTCGGCGTCGCGCAACGCGGCGGTGGCGTCGCCTTTGAAATCGGGTCCCAGGTGCACGCAGCCGATGCTCGCGGTGAACTGGTAGTTGTGGTTACCCCAGTGCGTGCGCAGGGTCTCGACCTCGCTCCTGATCTTCTCGGCCACCCGCTCAGCATCGCTCCGGCTGCAATCCTGCAGCAGCAGGGCGAACACATCGCTGTCCAGACGCCCGACCACATCCTGGGTCCGCAAAGAGCCCATCAAGCGTTGCGCCAGGCGACGCAGGTAATCATCACCGGCGGCGTGACCCTCGGCATCGTTGATCACGCGGAACTGGTCGATGTCCATGATCAAGAGGTTCGCCTGCGCGTTCATACGCCGGTTGCTCTCGATCACCTCTTCGAGCAAGGCGACGAAGTTGCGGCGGTTGGCCAGCCCGGTCAGTTCATCGTTCTCGCTGGAGCGCTGGATCTCCTCCTTGAGCACGCGGGCCTCGGACTGATCCTCGGCGAAGCTCACCAGGAAGGGCTCGCTGCCGCCGTCGGGGCGGAGCATGTTCGAGGTGATGCGCACGAAGACCACACCGCCGTCCGCGCGCAGGAAGCGCTTCTCGGTCACCAACGATGACTGCGCGCCCGAGATCAGCGCGCCGAGCTCCGCCAGGTTGCGGGAGACATCCTCCGGGTGCGTGTGCGAGGCGAAGGTGGTGCCGATGAGATCGGCGCGCCGGTAGCCGAGCAGCTTGGCGAAGGCCTCGTTCACGTCCACGAACACACCGGTCACCGTGACCTGCGCGATGCCGACCGCTGCTTGATCGAACATGCAGGTGAGGCGCGCCTCCGTATCCACCAGGTCGTGCTCCTGGCGGAACAGGATGATCGCGAGCGCCAGGCTGGCCACCAACAGGATCGCGCAGGTGACCAGGAACGCGGTCATCGCCGGCGAGTGCCCCATGATCTCCGCCGGGAACGCGGCCAGCAGGACCAACGCGAGCGTGGCCAGGCCGATCGCAGCAGCGAACGACCACAGCGCGAGACGCTTGGACCTGTTTGAACGGACCATCCTGGTTCCTGTCGGACAGCGGCAGAGAGTCCCTCTCGGGACCGGCGGGGCAGAGACGAAGCGTACCGGTTCCCAGCTACGCCGCCCATCGACCCGAACGGTGTAGTCAGCCGGCCATGTGCCGGCCGCCGTCCACCCTCAGGGTCTGGCCGGTGACGTAGGGCGCCCCGGCCAGGAAGGCCACCGCCGCGGCGATGTCCTCGGCCGAGCCCATGCGGGCCAGCGGGACCCGCGCCAGGATCGCGGCCTGGGCGGCCTCATCCGCGCCCGCCTCCGGCCACAGGATCGCCCCCGGGGCCACCGCGTTGACCCGGACCGAGGGGGCGAGGTCCCGAGCCAGACTGCGGGTCAGCATGACCAGGCCGGCCTTGGCGGCGGAGTAGATGGCGTGGTCCGCCAAGGGTCGCTCGGCGTAGAGGTCCACCAGGTTCACGATCGCGCCGCGGCTGGCGCGCAGGGCGGGTGCCAGCGCTTCGGCCAGCAGGAACGGCGCGCGCAGGTTGCTGCCGATCAGCTCGTCCCAGAGCGGCGGGCTGCTGGCGCCCAGTGGCGACGGACGGAACACCGAGGCGTTGTTCACCAGCAGGTCCAGCCGGCCCCATCTGGCCAATGCGTCGCCGGCCAGGCGCGCGATGTCGCCGCCGATCAGGAGGTCCGCGGCGAGCGTCGCTGCGCTATTCGACCGGATCTGCTCCAGGGAAGCCGCGAGCGCGAGCGCCGCGTCGCCCGAGCGGTTGTGGTGCAGGAGCACGGCGTAGCCGTCCGCATGCAGCCGCTGGGCGATGGTCGCACCGATCCGACGGGCGGCCCCCGTCACCAACGCGACGCGCGGCGCGGCATCGGTCATACAGCAGCCGAGCGGTCAGTGCATGTCGCCACGGTACATGTCCTCCGGCGATCGCCTGGTGTCGCGGCCGGCGGCGCCGAGGCGCGCTAGTTCGCTCCTGCGGCTGCGCTCGGAGGTGACCGAACAGCTGTCGTTCGCGACGTAGTAGAGCGCCTCGGCGAGGCTCGCCTCCGCCGGATCCGCCAGCGCATGCGTGAGATCGTCGACCGCCGCGCAGTCGGCGGGGAAGCCATCGTAGAAATCCGCGGGGCCCGCCGCACTGCTGGTCACGAAGGTGATCGGGAACAGCGACTGACCGCAGAAGTCCCATGAGTTCGAGCCCACCGGCTTGCCGTAGCTGGTGCTGCCGACCGTGACCACATCGATGAAGGGTGCGAGGCTGTTGATCACCATCTCGCTGGCTGATGCGGTCGCGCCTGTGGTGATGACGATGACCCGGTTCAGGTCCAGCGCGTTGCTCGGGTTGTTGAAGTAGAGCGACTGGTTCTGGTTCTGATGCTGGGCGTTGAAATCCAGGCCCACCATCAACTGGCCGTTGGTGATGGTGCCGCCGATCTGAGACGCGAGCTGCTGAGCCACGTAGATGTAGCCGCCGCCGTTGTAGCGCAGGTCGAGCACCAGCTCGTCCACGCCGGAGACGCGCAGCAGGTCGAAAGCATCATCCAGATCATCCACCGACGGTGCGACGAAGGCCTTGAAGTTGAGGTACCCGACCGTGCTGCCGCCGACATCGAAGGTATCCACGAAGCGCACGGTGTCCATGGTCACCAGCGCCTTCTGCATGGTCGGGGTGTGCTCGACCGCGCCGGCATCTACGTAGCGGAGGGTCACGCTGGTGCCGACCGCATCGGCACCGAAGGCATCGCTCACGCTGCCGCCTGAGGCCGCGATGCTGGCGACGGTGGTGCCGTTGATCTCCAGCAGTTCATCGCCGCGCACCAGGCCAGCGTCATCAGCCGGGCTACCAGGCCAGACCTCGCCCGCGTACAGGCGATCGCCGACCCAGACCGTGGTGATGCCGATACCGATGAACTGACCGCGCTGGAACAGGTTGTTCGCCGTAGTCTTGGGGATCACGAAGGTGTAGCGGTCGATCGGCTGGTAAGTGATGGCATCGAGCAGGTCCTCGACCGAAGCGTAGGCCTCCGGATCGATGCTGCTCGGGAGGAAGGCGGTCCACACGTACCAGCTCTGCATGTGCTCGAACACGCGCTGGTTCTGATCGGCCTGGGAGCAGGTCGCGAACCCGCTCGCGGAACTCCCGTCACCGCCACCGCAACCAGCGGTCATGGCAGTGAGGATCGCGGTTGCGAAGATGATCACTGATCTACGCATGACAACCTCCGATCAGCCATCTACAGACTCCCAGCTCCACTTGACTAGCCTCGGGCCTCGGGCCTCGCGCAGGTCGGCGCGCTCCCGACACCCTACGCGCGGCTCGCGGCTCCTGGCTCCTGGCTCCTGGCTCGTAGCCCGCGGCCAGCGCTCAAAGCTCCACCGGCTCCAGCTCATCATGCGCCCCCGGGAAGTCTGCCCACAGGTCCGCCAGCCGGCGCCCCTCAGTAGGATGCATGAGGTCGGGTGCGAGTTCCGCCAGCGGTCCCAGCACGAAAGCGCGCTCCAGGATCTCCTCGCGCGGCAGCACCGGGCCGTCCCCACTCACCAGGTCGCCGTACAGCAGCAGGTCCAGGTCCAGGGCGCGCGGCCCGTACTTGGGTCCACCCCGCTCGCGCCCGCAGGCCGCCTCGACCTCGGCCAGGACCATGCCGACCTCGGTGACCGCCGCCGGGGTGCTGAACCCGACCACCATGTTGATGAAGGCATCGCCTTTGAAACCGACCGCCGGGTTCCGGTACGCCCGCGAGCGCTGGAGCACCCCGAAGCGCTCCTCCAGTAACGCGAGGGCGCGCGGGACGTTGACCTCCGCGTCCATGTTCGAGCCGATACCGACGTAGACCTCGGCCATCAGGGGCCTTCGGCCGCGTAGTGGGCGGTGGTGCGCTCGATGCGCACACCGACGTCGCGCGCGCCGCGCACCGCGCCCGGCTTGCTCAGCGTGACCCTGGCCCAGGGCATGCCGAACTCGACCACCAACAGGCGCGCGACCGCGTCCGCCAACGCTTCGACCAACTGGAACTCGCTGTCCTCGACCAGCGCGATGACGCGCTTGGCCACCGCCTTGTAGTCCAGGCAATCCTCGATCGCGTCGGAGCGAGCGGCGGCGCGCAGGTCGTGCGCCATCTCCAGGTCCAGCGACACCGTCTGACGGATGCGTCGCTCCCAGTCGAAGATCCCGATCACCGTGCGCACCCGCAGATCGTGCAGGAAGACGACGTCACCCTCGTAAGCGCTCACCTCACCTCCTCGCCGACCGGCGGCAGCTCGACCAGGGGCCAGCGCGCGCGGACCTGCGGCGACCCGGCATCCGCCTGCCCCGCGGCCAGGCGCTGCGCCCCGGCGTAAGCGATCATGGCACCGTTGTCGGTGCAGAACTCCATGCGCGGGAAGTGCACTGTGACACCGCGCGCCCTCGCGCCCTCGGTCAGCGCTTCGCGCAGCCGCGTGTTCGCGGACACGCCGCCGGAGACCACGCAGCAGCGCAGCCCGGTCGCATCCAGCGCGCGCAGCGTCTTGGTGACCAAGGTATCCACCACCGCGGCCTGGAAGCTGGCGGCGAGGTCAGCGTGCTGCTGCTCACCGAGTTCGCCTTCGCCGCGTGCCAGCAGCACCGCGGTCTTGAGGCCGGAGAAGCTGAAGTCCAGCCCCGGCCGATCCAACATCGGGCGCGGCAGCGCGAACGCGCCGGAATCGCCGCGTTCAGCCAATGCAGCGAGGGCAGCACCACCGGGGTACGGCAGGCCGAGCAGCTTGGCGGTCTTGTCGAAGGCCTCGCCCGCGGCATCGTCCAGGCTCTCGCCGAGCAAGGTGTAGCGACCGACGCCCGCGACCTCGACCAACTGCGTGTGGCCGCCCGAGACCAACAGTGCGAGGCAGGGCATCACCGGCGCGTCGGGCCCGAGCATCGGTGCCAGCAGATGGCCTTCCAGGTGATGCACACCCAGGGTGGGTCGGTCCCAAGCGAAACCCAGGCCCTGCGATACGGTGGCACCGACCATCAGCGCACCGACCAGCCCGGGACCCGCGGTGTAGGCGATGCCGTCGATGTCGGCGCGACCCACGTCCGCCTCCGCCATGATCGCCTCGATCATCGGCACCAGCTTGCTCACGTGATCGCGCGACGCTAGCTCCGGTACCACGCCGCCGTACGGCGCGTGCAGCGGGATCTGCGAATGCAGCGCGTGCGCGAGCAGACCATCGCGGGTGTCGTACACCGCGACGCCGGTCTCGTCACAGGAGGTCTCGATGCCGAGGACGCGCATGGGGCTGAACTACTACCGCCGTTGGATGGGGTGCTGATGATACTGCCTAGTCGGAAGCGCCTCGGGCCGCGGGACTCGCGTCGGTCCTGCTGGGACTGCCGTCCTGCGCGCGGCTCGCGCGCTAACCGACCGGCGTACCAGGGTGCGTCAGCGCGCGGCGCGGTACGCCGCGAGGACCGGAGCCTACTGATTGCTAGGTGAGGATCCGAGGGCGGAGCCGCAACACCGCCACGGCGCGACTCGCGCGCCAACCGACCGGCGTACCAGAACGTGTCGTGGCAAGGCGCGGCCCCGCCCGAGGACCGGAGCCAGCTCCGCCCTCGAGAGCGATCAGGAGGTCACGCCGAGGCGAGAGCTGGTCGATGTCGGCGAGAAGACCGATGACCGAGAGCTACCGCGCCGGTACCGGTAGGGGGAGATCAGCGCCCCGGCGGCTTGCTGGTGAGGATCCGAGGGCGGGGCCGCAACACCGCCACGGCGGGTTCTGGCTAGCCGAGCCTCGCCTTCACCAGCTTCGACACCAACCCCATGTCGGCCTTGCCCGCGAGCTCCGTCTTCAACTGCCCCATCACCTTACCCATGTCGCGCATGCCTTCGGCGCCGTGGGCGGCGATGGCGGCGATCACGGCGGCTTCGACTTCGGCTTCGGATAGCTGCGCAGGCAGGTAGGGCTGGAGCACGACGATCTCCGCCGACTCCTTGTCGGCGAGGTCCTTGCGGCCACCATCGGTGTACTGGCTGACCGACTCGCGGCGCTGCTTGATCATCTTCTCGATGATGGCGATGACCTGCGCGTCATCCATCTCCACGCGCTCGTCCACCTCACGCTGCTTGATCGCGGCCTGCAGCATCCGGATGACGCCGAGGCGCGCCTTGTCGCCCGCCTTCATGGCGGTCTTCATGTCGGCGGTGATGGTGGCTTTGAGTGACATGGTCCTACCTCGATGGTGTAGCTCGTCCGAGCGCCTCGGGCCTCGGGACGCGCGCTTGACGGTGGGCTCTACTCCGGCCTGCGCGAAGCTCGCGACTCGCGGCCTCTTGAAACGAAAAACCGGCTGCGGGTCGCCCAGCAGCCGGTCGGTCATCCGCCAGCGGCGGACGTGATCAGTAGAGCCGGGTGCGGCGTGCGGTGTCGCGTGCGGCCTTCTTGGCGTGACGCTTCACGGCGGCGGCCTTGCGGCGCTTACGCTCCTGGGTCGGCTTCTCGTAGAACTCGCGGCGACGCAGTTCGGTCAGCACACCGGCCTTCTCACAGGCGCGCTTGAAGCGACGCAGGGCGGCATCGAAGTGCTCGTTCTCTCTGACACGCACGCTAGGCATTACGGGACTCACCTCAAAAGGATCTTGGTTGTACCCGGGCCGGTAGGGAACGGCCGCGGGGCGAAAGGGGGCGCATTCTAAGGGCAGGGCGGGCCTTCGGGCAAGCTGGGGGCGGACGTCCACCCCGCGTGGCCAGACCGCTGCCGGTGATACCGCCTCGGGCCTCGGGCCTCGCGAAGGTGGTCAGGAGCCCTGACGGCCTACGCGCGGCTCGCGGCTGGAGGCCCCTCTATACTCCCCTCCCCCAGGAACCCACCGGACCCTCCCTGAACCATGGCTGGCCGTATCCCCCAACAGTTCATCGATGACCTGGTCGCGCGGGCGGACATCGTGGAGCTGATCGACCGCCGGGTGCGGTTGAAGAAGGCCGGGCGCGAGTACAAGGCCTGCTGCCCCTTCCATGAGGAGAAGTCGGCGTCGTTCACGGTGAGCCCGTCCAAGCAGTTCTACCACTGCTTCGGCTGTGGCCAGCACGGCACGGCGCTGGGGTTCCTGATGGCCTACGACCACATGACCTTCCCGGAGGCGGTGGAAGCCTTGGCGTCCGAGCTCGGGGTCGAGGTGCCGCGCGAGGCCTCACCTGAGGGCGAGCGTCGCGGGCCCGACCTCTACCCGCTGATGAGCGATGCGGCCAGCTACTTCGCCGAGCGCCTGAAGGAGACCCCGCTGGCGGTGGACTACCTGAAGGGGCGCGGCATCTCCGGCGAGACCGCGCGCGACTTCCAGCTCGGCTACGCGCTGGACCGTTGGGACGCCCTGCTCGATCACCTCGGCGGCGAGGCGCGCGCGCCTGAGATGGCGTTGGCTGGCCTCGTCATCCAGCGCGACAACGGTGGCTACTACGATCGCTTCCGCGCCCGCCTGATGTTCCCGATCCGCGATCACCGCGGTCGGGTCATCGGCCTCGGCGGTCGGGTGCTGGGCGAGGGCGAGCCGAAGTACCTGAACAGCCCGGAGACCCCGCTGTTCCACAAGGGGCGCGAGCTGTACGGCCTGTACGAAGCGCGCCAGGCCAACCGCGAGCTGCCGCGCCTGCTGGTGGTCGAGGGTTACATGGATGTGGTCAGCCTGGCCGAGTCCGGGATCCGCTATGCAGTCGCCACCTTGGGCACCGCGACCACGCCGGATCACCTGGAGCGGATCTTCCGGGTCACCGAGGAGGTGGTGTTCTGCTTCGACGGTGACCGCGCCGGCCGGCAGGCAGCCTGGCGCGCGCTGGAGAACGCGCTGCCGGTGATCCGCGAGGGGCGCCAGATCCGCTTCCTGTTCCTGCCCGATGGCCAGGATCCCGACAGCCTGGTCCAGGCCGAGGGCCGCGAAGCCTTCGAGGCGCGGTTGGAGCACGCCCTGCCGCTGTCCGGATACATGGTGCAGGAGCTCTCCAGCCAGGTGGACCAAGACAGCTTGGACGGCCGGGCGCGCCTGCTGGAGCTGGCCAAGCCGCTGATCGGCCGGATCCCGGAGGGGGTGTACCGCGACCTGCTGACCGAACAGATGGCCAAGACCGCCGGCACCTCGGCTGACACCCTGCGGCGTTCCCTGGCCACCGGTGCGCCCCTGCGTCAGGCCGCGGCGAACTCTAGCGCCCGTCCACGACCGGGTCAGGACCCGGGGCGGGAGACCCCGGTCCGACGGGCGATCCGCAGCATCCTCAGCGAGCCCAGGGTCGCGGCAGCGGTCGAGGATACGGCGGCCTTGGCGACCCTGGATCTGCCGGGAGCCGCCCTGCTGGCGGAGCTGATCGACCTCGCTCGCAGCCGCCCCGGCGCGACTTCCGCGCTGCTGGCGGACCACTTCGCGGGCACCGAGCACCACGCCCCGCTGCTGAAACTGGCGGGGACCAGTTCGCCCATCAGCGATCGGGTGGACCCGGACCAGCTCGGTAAGGAGTTCGCCGATCTGGTGGTCCATATCCTCGAGCAAGAGGTGGATGCCCAGATCGAAGCCCTGACGCTGAAGATCGAGCACGGGCTGGCCTCCCGGGAGGAACGGGAGCAGCAGCAGGCCCTCCTGAAAGAGCGTTCGAAGCTGGCCAGCCGCGACCGCTGAGCCCGCTCAGCCATCAGAAAGAGACTGATTCCACTGGAGAAATCCGCGGATGCGGACTACACTAGTCGGCTTTTCGCCCGAACGTGCTCGGGCCCAAGAGGGTTACTGAACTTGAAGACCGATGATCGCCAATCACGCCTGAAGGAGCTCATCGCTCGCGGCAAGGAGCAGGGCTACCTGACCTATGCCGAGGTGAACGACCATCTGCCCGACGAGATCGTGGACTCGGAGCAGATCGAAGACATCGTCAACATGATCAACGACATGGGCATCACCGTGCACGAGGTGGCGCCCGATGCGGACCAGCTGATCCTGAGCCGCGAGGCCGCGGCGGACGACTCCGACGACGAGGAGGCGGTCCAGGTGCTGGCCACCGTGGACAGCGAGTTCGGCCGCACCACCGACCCGGTCCGCATGTACATGCGCGAGATGGGCACCGTGGAGCTGCTCACCCGTGAGGGCGAGATCCGCATCGCCAAGCGCATCGAGGAGGGCCTGAACGAGTCCCGCGAAGCGCTCTCGAACTACCCCGCTACCGTCGCCCGCCTGCTGTCCGAGTACATCATGGTCGAGCAGGGCGAGCTGCGGCTGGCCGAGCTCATCGCCGGCTACTACAAGCTGGAGGAGCTGAACACCGACGACGATCCGAAGCCCGCCAGCGAGCGCGTGGAAGCGAAGTCCGACAGCTCGGACGACGACGACGACAACACGTCGACCCAGCCCAGCGGTCCGGACCCGGTCGAGGCCAAGGCCCGCTTCGAGGAGCTGGCCAAGCTGTTCAAGCGTTGGTCCACCGCGATCACCAAGAACGGCTACAGCGATGTGAAGACCCTGCGTGCGCGCGAGAAGGTCGTCACCGCGTTCATGTTCTTCAAGCTGACCCCGCGCACCATCGATCTGCTCACCGAGTCGCTGCGCGGCGCGGTGGACCGCGTCCGCGTGGTCGAGCGCGAGATCATGATGATCTGCGTGAAGCAGTGCGGGATGCCGCGTAAGGACTTCATCTCGTCCTTCCCCGACAACGAGACCAACCTGCGTTGGATCGAGGGTCGGGCGCGGGCGCGCAAGAAGTACTCGCCGGCCCTGCGCGAAGTGAAGGACGAGATCCAGCGCCTGCAGCGCAAGCTGACCCAGATCGAAGAGATCGCGATGCTGCCGATCACCGAGATCCGCGAGATCAACCGCCGCATGTCCATCGGCTCCGCCAAGGCGCGCCGCGCCAAGAAGGAGATGGTGGAGGCGAACCTGCGCCTGGTGATCTCGATCGCGAAGAAGTACACCAACCGCGGTCTGCAGTTCCTGGACCTGATCCAGGAGGGCAACATCGGCCTGATGAAGGCGGTGGACAAGTTCGAGTACCGCCGCGGTTACAAGTTCTCGACCTACGCGACCTGGTGGATCCGCCAGGCGATCACGCGTTCGATCGCCGACCAGGCGCGGACCATCCGCATCCCGGTGCACATGATCGAGACCATCAACAAGCTGAACCGCATCTCGCGGCAGATGCTGCAGGAGATGGGTCGCGAGCCGACGCCGGACGAGCTGGCCGAGCGCATGGATCTGCCCGAGGACAAGGTGCGCAAGGTCCTGAAGATCGCCAAGGAGCCGATCTCCATGGAGACGCCGATTGGCGACGACGAGGATTCGCACCTCGGCGACTTCATCGAGGACACCAACGTGACCTCGCCGATGGAGGCCGCGACCGCGTTCGGGCTGTCCGAGGCGACCCACAACATCCTCGCCAGCCTCACGCCGCGCGAGGCCAAGGTGCTGCGCATGCGCTTCGGCATCGACATGAACACGGATCACACGCTGGAGGAGGTCGGCAAACAGTTCGACGTCACCCGCGAGCGCATCCGGCAGATCGAGGCCAAGGCCCTGCGCAAGCTGCGCCACCCCACGCGTTCGGAGCAGCTGCGCTCGTTCCTGGACGAGTGAGGGCTGGCTAAATAGGGGTCAGACTCCGATTTCTAAATAGGGG
>Ga0214472_10001989_pt1 | contig 22187 bp, 15 predicted proteins | sample RVTome_6_FD_207662 | JGI IMG/M metagenome (GOLD analysis project Ga0214472, IMG submission 207662) | Soil microbial communities from uranium-contaminated site in the Upper Colorado River Basin, Wyoming, United States - RVT140D175 | ecosystem: Environmental > Terrestrial > Soil > Contaminated >...
TGAGCCACCTCGTCAGCGCCGAGGACCCGGCCGACCCGATCAGCGGCATTCAGCGCGAGCGTTTCGTCGCCGCGCTGCGCGGCCTGCCGCCCGTGAAGGCGAGCCTCGCCAACTCGTCGGGGATCTTTCTCGGCGCCGCCTACCATTTCGACCTAGCCCGTCCCGGCGCGGCGCTCTACGGCGTCGCCCCGGTCGCCGCCCGGGACAACCCGATGCGGGCGGTCGTGCGCCTGCAGGCAAAGGTCGTCCAGACGAGGACGATCGAGGCGGGAACGGCGGTCGGCTATGGTCACACGTGGAGCGCCGCGCGGCGCTCACACATCGCCACGGTCGCGGCCGGCTACGCCGACGGCTATCTGCGCAGCCTCGGCAACCGGGGCTACGCCCACTTCGACGGCATTCGCCTGCCGATCGTCGGGAGGGTGTCGATGGACACCATCACCATCGACATCTCGGAGGTAGCCGAGGGCCGCATCGGCGCGGGCACGCTGATCGATCTCGCCGACCCGCACAACACCGTGGACGAGATCGCCGCGCGTGCCGGGACGATCGGCTACGAAATCCTCACCAGCCTGGGGCAGCGCTACGCGCGCTCCTATGTCGCCGGTCGCGACCTCACGCCGTTTGCCTGAACGGCGCCCGGTCGTGGCGTCCGAAACCCGATCCGGCGAGTCGGGCCGCTTCAGGGGGCGGCGCTCGCGCTGAAGGAACGGGTGCAGTTGCGCCCCGCGGATTTCGCCCGATACATCGCCTCGTCCGCGCGTCGCATCAGGATGTGCTCGTCCTCGCCGTGCTCGGGGAAGAGCACGATGCCGATGCTCGACGAAATGCGCACCTCCAGTCCGTCCAGCACGAACGGCCGCACGAGCGCGAGGCGGATTTTCTCCGCCACCACGTCCGCATCCTCGCTGCCCTCGATCTCGGGGAGCAGCACCACGAATTCGTCGCCACCGCGCCGCCCCAGCGTGTCCGACCCGCGCAGGCAGCCCTGCATACGGTGCGCCGCCTCGATCAGCACGCGATCGCCGACCGCGTGGCCGTGGTTGTCGTTGACCTCCTTGAAGCAGTCCAGATCGACAAACAGCAGCGCAAAGCGATGCGAATAGCGGCGGGCGCGGACAATGGTCTGGCTCAACAGCTCGCCGAAGCGCAATCGATTGGGGATGCCGGTGAGCGGATCATGGGTGGCCTGATGCTCGATGCGGCGTTCCGCTTTCTTGCGTTCGGAGATGTCCGCGATCATGACGATGGCGCCCTTGAAGCGACCCGCGGCGTCGGTGAGCGGCGCGTCGGACACTAGCGCCGCGATCCGCCGGCCGTCGCTGCGGATCAATTCCACCTCGTAGCGGCTGCCCAGCCCGCAGCGCAGGCGGGTCAGGATCTGTTGTCGCGACTCGCGCCCGGGCGCGGACCAGAACGTATCCACCGGGCAGCCGACCAGCCTCGCCGCCGAGACGCCCAGCATCTCCGCCAGGCGCGGATTGACGAAATCGAGGCACAACGATTCGTCGGTAGCACCGATCCCTTCGAGGGCAAGATTGATCAGCGCTGCGTAGCGCGCCTGGCTGCGACGCAGCGACTCGGAGGCGCGGACAAGCGCCCGCGCGCGCTCGCGCGCCGTCGAAAACGACCAGGTCGCACCGACGAACAGCAGCCCGATCAGCCCTATCGCGACCAGTTCCAGGCGCTCGTCCTCGAAGCGGGCGGCGAAACCGGGCAAGGCCTCGATCGCCAGCACCCACTCGCGGCCGTTCATCTGCAGGCGCCGGGTCTGCACGAGTGCGGCGTCGGTCCTGCCGGCAAGGCCGGGGTGACTATCGTAGAGAATCGCCTCCGGGGCCTGGTCCTGATCGAAAATGCGCAGCCGCACACTCCCCGAATGGCGCCCGAGCGTGCCCGACATCAGGTCGTTCATGCGGAACGGGCTGTAGACCCAGCCGATCAGCGCCCGGCGCCGCTCGTCCTCGGTGCCGGTCGGCGCATGGTCGGCGAACACCGGCATGTAGAGCAGCACGCCGGCCTGGCGGTCGTGCGCCGTTTCCTGCACCAGCAATACTTTTCCCGACAGCGTGCTGCGGCCGGTACGCAGCGCACGCTCCATGGCCTCGCGGCGCACCGGCTCGGAATACATGTCGTAGCCGAATGCGCGTTGATTGCGCCAGTCGAACGGCTCCAGCAGGACGATGGCGGAGTACATGTCGCGCGCCCCGGGCGGCCACACTCGGTAGTCGGAAAAGCCTTCGGCGCGCACCGCCGCCACGTGGTCGGCGAGCCGTTGCGGGCTCACCCACAGCGCGAAACCGACTCCCTGGATGCCGGGGTGGTCCTCCTCGAGCTCGAGGCCGCGCACGTATGCGCGCCACTCGCCGCGGTCCACCGATTCGGACGCGGCGTGTAGCGCTCGCGCGCCGCGCAGGACCTGGCGATAGCCGCGAAAGCGCTCCTCGATGCGCAATACGATTTCGGAGCCCTCGAACTCGAAATATTCCGCCAGATCGCTGCGATGACGTTGCGCCAGCCGATCCCACACCACCCCGGCGGCCAGCATGGCGACCACCAGCGCAAGCAGCGTCGTCGTCAGCGCGGCGGGAACGGCACGCCGGTCCGACGGCTGTTGCGGAGCGGGATTGCTGTCGTGTTCGTGATCACCCATGCTGCACGAGCCCCCGGTTCGGCGCCGACACTCCGCTCGCCCGGCGGCGGACGCGCGGACCGCCCAAGGCGCATCATCCGGCGCGAAGGGGGGAGCGTCAATTGCCGGAGTGCCCCCACGGCAATGCCATTCACCGCTGCGGGGCTCCCGGGTAGTAGCAGCTGCGATTGCGCCCTTCCGACTTGGCGAGATACATCGCCTCGTCCGCGCAGCGCAGCAGTGCATCCTCGTCGCCCCCGTGCTCGGGGAACAGGGCGATGCCGATGCTCGACGAGATGTGAAGCTCGAGGCCATCGATGATGAACTCGACCTCGAGCGCACGGCGGATCTTCTCCGCCACCACGTCGGCGTCGTCAGCCGATTCGATTTCGGGAAGCAGCACCACGAACTCGTCGCCGCCCTGGCGGCCCAGCGTATCGGAGGCGCGAATGGATGCCTCCATGCGGCACACCGCCTCCACCAGCAGACGGTCGCCGACGAGGTGCCCGTGCACGTCGTTGACCTCCTTGAATCGATCCAGGTCCACGAACAGCAAGGCACACTTGTGCTGATAGCGACGCGCCTGAACGACCGCCTGCGTGAGCAGGTCGGTGAACATCAGCCGATTGGGCACCCCGGTGAGCACGTCGTGGGTGGCCAGGTGCTCGACGCGGCGCTCGGCTTCCTTGCGCTGCGAGATGTCGGCCACCATGAGGATGGCGCCGCGCAGGCGCCCGGCGTCGTCGCGCAAAGGCGCGCTGGACACGAGCGCGGTCCACCGTGTGCCGCCGCGGCGCGTGAGCTCGACCTCGTAGCGTCCGCCCTGTCCGTTGCGCACCCGGGCGAGAATCTGCTCGCGCCCTTCCTGCGCCACGTCTTCGGCACAGAAGTCTTCCAGCGAGCGCCCGACGAGCGTCGCCGCGTCGTATCCGAGCAGCTCCGCCAGGCGCGGATTGACGAAGGTGAGGCGCAGCTGCTCGTCGCTGGCCGCGATGCCTTCATGCGCAAGATTGACGAGCGTGCTGTAGCGCGCCTCACTGTGGCGCAGCGACTCGGACAGCCTCGCCAGGGTCGCCGCCCGCTCGCGTGCGCGCCAGAACGACCAGGTCACGAGCACGAACAGCAAGCCGACCAGCCCGATCGCGACGAGCTCGGTCTGGCGCACGTCGAGGCCGCTGGCAAATCCGGGCAGCGCCTCCACCGTCAGCAGCCACTCGCCGCCGTCCAGATCGAGACGGTGCGAGCCGACCAGTTCCGGAGCCACGCCGGGCTCGCGCCCGGCATGGCTGTCGTACAGCAAGGCCTCCGGCGCATCGACCCCGTCATAGATGCGCAGGCGCACCGACTCCGAATAGGCGCCGATCAGCCCGCGCATCAGATCGTTCATGCGGAACGGACTGAACACCCACCCCCTGAGCGCGCGCAGGCGCTCCTCCTCGGATCCGACCGGTGTGTCGGGCGCATACACCGGCAGATACAGCAGCACCCCGGCCTGGTGCTCCTGGGCGGTTTCCTGGACCAGCCTGACCTTCCCGGAAAGCGCGCTGCGCCCGGTCCGTGCAGAGCGCTCCAGCGCCTCGCGCCGCACCGCCTCGGAATACATGTCGAAGCCGAACGCGCGCTGGTTACGCCAGTTGAAGGGCTCGATCATGTCGATGGGGGCGTACGCATCGCGCTCCCCACCGGGCCAAACGCGGAAATACGGAAAGCCCACGGCGCGTATGCCGACAACGAAGCGATCGAGATCGGACTGCGCCACCCACCGTGCGAAACCGACCGCCTGTATGCCGCGGAAATCCTCGTCGAGACGCAGCGCACGCACGTACTCGTACCACTCGTTGCGCTCGACCTCCGTTGAAGCGGCGAACAGCCCGCGTGCCCCGCGCAGCACCTGCCGGTAGCCGCGGAACCGGTCTTCGATGCGCATCGCGATCTCCGCGCTCTCGAGCGCGAAGAATGCGGACAATTCCCCGTGGTGCCGTTCGGCCAGCCGATCCCACACCAGCCACGAGGCGATCGACGCGACGACCAGCGCCAGCAACGTAACCCCCACCGTGCTGAGCGAGCACCACCGACGCACGCCATGTCGCGCGGGACGAACAGCCTCATGACCCTCGTCGTCCATGCTGGCTCGAGCTCCGGTTCGGGGCAGGCATGCCCCTTGCCCTCATCATCGGACCGGGTGCGCGGCAGGGTCAATAACGGTTAAGGCGTAATGTCGCCCGCCGACTCTGCCTGCCCGGGAAGCGCGCCCGCACCGGACGGTTGCCAGCGGCCCGCATTCGCGACACACTGGCGCGCCCCATGCCCCGGCCCATGCAACTTGCACGGCGCTCGCGCGCTCCATAACCCCGGGCATGCCACGCTCAGCGCCCATTCGACATCATGACTCGCCACGCCCACCCAGCCCTCGTACTCGCCGCGATGCTTAGACCCTATCGCCGGCGGGTCGTGCTCGCCACCATCGCGCTGGTGGTGGCGGCGGCGGCCATGCTGGCGGTCGGCCAGGGCCTGCGTGCGGTGATCGACCAGGGCTTCTCGGCCGGCGACGCCCGCTGGCTCGACCGCACCCTGGGCGCGATGTTCGGGCTCATCGCCTTGCTCGCCGCGGCCACCTACGTGCGCTTCTACAACGTGTCATGGCTCGGCGAGCGGGTTACCGCCGACCTGCGCGAGGCGGTGTTCGACCACCTGCTCTCGTTGCCGCCGGCGTGGTTCGAGGCCGGGCGTACCGGCGAGGTGGTGTCCCGACTCACGTCCGACACCGCGCAGATCGAGAGCGTGATCGGCTCCAGCCTGTCCATCGCGCTGCGCAACACGCTGCTGCTGGCGGGCGGCCTGGCGATGCTGTTCACCACCAGCCTCAAGCTCACCCTGCTCACGCTGGCCGGGGTTCCGCTGGTGGTGGTGCCGATCGTGGTGTTCGGCCGGCGTGTGCGCAGCCTTGCGCGCGAGAGCCAGGATCGCATCGCGGAACTCGGGCAGCACATCGACGAAACCGTCCATGAGATCCGCATCGTGCAGGCCTACGGCCACGAGAACGCCGACCGGCGCACCTTCACCGCCCTGGTCGAGCGCAGCTTCGACACCGCGCGCCAGCGCGTGCGCACCCGCGCGCGGCTGGTGGCGATGGTGATGCTGCTGGTGTTCGGGGCGATCGCGTTCATCCTGTGGGTGGGCGGCCACGACGTGCTGGCGGGGACGCTCAGTGCCGGCGAGTTGTCCGCCTTCGTGTTCTATGCGGCGCTGGTGGCCGGCAGCGTGGGGGCCCTTTCGGAAGTGTGGGGCGACCTGCAGCGTGCCGCCGGGGCCACCGAGCGGCTCATGGAGATCCTTGCCGCGCGCCCGGTCATCGCCGCACCGGCGGTCCCCATCGCGCTGCCGGTGCCCTCGCATGGCGAGGTCCGCTTCGAGTCGGTGCGCTTCCACTATCCGTCGCGCCCGGACACGCCGGCGCTGGCCGATTTCAGTCTGTCGGTGTCACCCGGGGAAACGGTCGCGCTGGTCGGGCCCTCCGGCGCCGGCAAGAGCACCGTATTCCAGCTCCTGCTGCGCTTTCACGACCCGGACGACGGGGTGATCCGGCTGGACGGCGTGCCGCTCACCGCCGCCGACCCGCGCGAGATCCGCCGCCGCATCGCCCTCGTCCCGCAGGAACCGGTGATCTTCGCCGCCAGCGTGACCGAGAACGTGCGCTATGCGCGCCCCGCCGCCAGCCGCGACGAGGTGCGCGCCGCGTGCGAGGCGGCCTGGGCGGATGAATTCGTGCGCCACCTGCCGCAAGGCTACGACACCGACCTGGGCGAACGCGGCGTCAAGCTCTCGGGCGGTCAGCGCCAGCGCATCGCCATCGCGCGCGCCATCCTCGCCGACCGGCCGATCCTGCTGCTCGACGAAGCGACCTCCGCCCTCGACGCGGAGAGCGAGCGCATGGTGCAGGCCGCGCTGGAAGTCCTGATGAAGAATCGCAGCACGCTGGTCATCGCGCACCGCCTGGCGACTGTGCAGCGCGCGGACCGCATCGTGGTGATGGACGACGGGCGGGTGGCGGAGATCGGCAGCCACGCCCGGCTGGTGGCCACCGACGGCCTGTATGCGCACCTGGCGCGCTTGCAGTTTGCCGTCTGAGGCTGCAGCCGGGCGCGCTGCGAGGGACTAGAATCGCCCAATGAAAGGCGCCCGCGCGCGCCGCGCGGGGTCCGAGCCGTCCAACCAATCAAGCGGAGGGTTGCATCCGTGTCCAGGCATCTCGTACTCACCCTTATCGGCGACGACCGCCCCGGTCTCGTCGAGCAGCTGTCCGCCGTCATCGCCGCCCACCAGGGCAACTGGCTGGAGTCGTCGATGTCGCATCTGGCGGGCAAGTTCGCCGGCGTCCTCAAGCTCGCCGTGCCGCCCGAGCAGGCCGACGCGCTGGAGGCGGCACTGGCGCATCTCACTGCGCTGCGCGTGACCGTGGAATGCTCGCTCGACAGCACCGAGACGGCGCCCGTGCGCCACCGCCGGCTCGCCTTCAGCCTGGTCGGTCACGACCGCCTGGGCATCGTGCGCGAGGTGTCGCAGGTATTCGCGCGCCACCGCGTGAACGTCGAAAAGCTGGTCACCCACGTCTCCAGCGCCCCGATGTCGTCGGAGACGCTGTTCCACGCCGAGGCCGAGCTGCGTGCCGACGACAGCCTCGATGCGGCGGCGCTCAAGGCCGATCTGGAGCGACTGTCGAACGATCTCATCGCCGACATCAACCTCGACGAACAGGTCGGCTGAGTCCGCGCCCTGCCCCGCACGCGCCTGTCGCCGGGGCGCTTCGGGTATCCTTGCGCTCTTCATTTTTCCCCCCGGTTTCACCAGGACAAGCACCCCCATGGCTCAATACGTGATGTCGATGCTGCGCGTCAGCAAAGTCGTGCCGCCCAAGCGGCAGATCATCAAGGATATTTCCCTCTCCTTCTTCCCCGGCGCCAAGATCGGCCTGCTCGGGCTCAACGGCTCCGGCAAGTCCACGGTGCTGCGCATCATGGCCAATGCCGACAAGGAATACGAAGGCGAGGTCCAGCATCTGGCCGGCATCCGCATCGGCTATCTGCCGCAGGAGCCGCAGCTCGATCCGGCGCGCACGGTCAAGGAAGAGGTGGAGTCCGGCCTGGGCGAAATCATCGAGGCGCGCCAGAAGCTCGAGGAGGTGTATGCCGCCTACGCCGAGCCGGACGCCGACTTCGACAAGCTCGCCGAGGAGCAGGCCCGCTACGAGAACATCCTCGCCACCGCCGGTTCGGACATCGAGAACCAGATGGAGATCGCCGCCGACGCGCTGCGCCTGCCGCCGTGGGACGCCGTCGTGGGCAACCTCTCCGGAGGCGAGAAGCGCCGCGTGGCGCTGTGCAAGCTGCTGCTGTCGAAACCCGACATGCTGCTGCTCGACGAACCGACCAACCACCTCGACGCCGAATCGGTGGAGTGGCTGGAGCAGTTCCTCACCCGCTTCCCGGGCACCGTGGTGGCGGTCACCCACGACCGCTACTTCCTCGACAACGCGGCCGAGTGGATCCTCGAGCTCGACCGCGGCCACGGCATTCCGTGGAAGGGCAACTACTCGTCGTGGCTGGAGCAGAAGGAAGCACGCCTCGAGCAAGAGTCGAAGCAGATCGACGCCCACATGAAGGCGATGAAGCAGGAACTCGAGTGGGTGCGCTCCAACCCCAAGGCGCGCCAGGCCAAGAGCAAGGCGCGCCTCGCGCGCTACGACGAGATGACCACCGTCGACTACCAGCGTCGCAACGAGACGCAGGAGATCTTCATCCCGCCCGGCGAGCGCCTGGGCGACAAGGTGATCGAGTTCCACGGCGTGTCCAAGGCGTTCGGCGACAAGCTGTTGATGGACAACGTGAGCTTCAGTATTCCCGCCGGCGCCATCGTCGGCATCATCGGCCCCAACGGCGCCGGCAAGACCACCCTGTTCCGCATGATCCAGGGCAAGGAGCAGCCCGATTCGGGCGAGGTGGTGATCGGTTCGACGGTGAAGATCGCCGCCGTCGACCAGTCGCGCGAGGGGCTGGCCAACGACAAGACGGTGTTCGAAGCCATCTCGGACGGCGCCGACGTGCTCACCGTCGGCCGCTTCGAGATGCCCAGCCGCGCCTACATCGGGCGCTTCAACTTCAAGGGCGGCGACCAGCAGAAGATCGTCGGCAACCTCTCCGGCGGCGAGCGCGGGCGGCTGCATCTGGCCAAGACGCTGATCTCCGGCGGCAACGTGCTGCTGCTCGACGAGCCGTCCAACGACCTCGACGTCGAGACGCTGCGCGCGCTCGAGGATGCGCTGCTCGAATTCGCCGGCTGCGCGCTCATCATCAGCCACGACCGGTGGTTCCTCGACCGCATCTGCACCCACATCCTGGCCGCCGAAGGCGATTCGCAGTGGAGCTTCTTCGCCGGCAATTACCAGGAATACGAGGAAGACAAGCGGAAGCGCCTCGGCGAGGAAGGCGCCAAGCCCAGGCGCATCCGCTACAAGCCGATCACACGCTGAAGCGCACCCCGTAAGCATGTGAACGAGCCCGCTACGGCGGGCTCTTTTTTTCCCGCGCCGCCCGCGCAGCCCCTGCCGCAAAGTCATTCCGGATTGCCGCGAAGTACAGCGGTCGTGACCGTGATTGCCCGCGATTCGCGATCCTGATTTGCCCGTGCGCCACGCAAAAGAGGAATCACGCAATTGGCGTGTATCCCGCGATAATTGACCGCGGTCAGTTCCGCCGGATTGGATTCCCGCTTTCAGGAATTAATTGACCGCGCTCAAATCTGTGCGCGTAAAAGCCTTGCCGGCAAAGACTTTCGCGTCCGAGCGCAATTTCAGCACACTTCGCCGATCGATTTATTCAATACAATTCAAGCCTCATTGATCTATATCAGTCGTGGCGCCGCAAGCTGTTCATAACATCGGCCGATTGTTTTGGAATGAATACAGAATTGGGGAGTGGACGTCACATGCAATTCAAATTGGTACGTTATTTCACCCTGGCCAGCATCGGCATGTTCGGGCTGGTGGCAATTTCGCTGGTCTATTTCGAACACCAGCAGGGCGCATTCTTCAAGCAGACCGAGGAGCAGCAGGCCGCCTTTTTCGGCGAGGTACAGCAGTCGTTCGCCCGCCAGCAGGACGAATCCGCGCGCCGCGATCTGCTGACCATTCACGAATCGGGCAACGTCAATCTGACCCGGCTTTTCGCCAACGCCCTGTGGGCGCGCGACTTCGCGCCGTTCGTGGCACGCGCACAGGCGATCGACATCCATCCCTGCCGCGCCATTGCCGATGTCGACGCGGGCGGCAAGACGGTCGCGCCGCCGGAGAAGAAGGCCTGCTTCGCCGACGTCGGCAAGCGCATCATGGCCCTGCCCGGCTTCGACGACATCGACGCCAAGGTGTACGACGCGATGAAGAAGAGCACCGTCTTCAAGATCAAGGTGTTCGATCTGCGCGGCGTGACCATCTATTCGTCGGAGCATGAGCAGATCGGCGACGACAAGAGCGCCAACGCCGGCTGGCGCGCCGCCGCGCACGACGGGACGCCGAAGAGCGAGCTCACCCACCGCGACACGTTCTCCGCCTTCGAGGGCGTGGTGGAGAACCGCGACTTGATCTCCAGCTACCTGCCGGTACTGGAACCGGGTTCGTCGCGCGTGGTGGGCGTATTCGAGGTGTATTCGGACGTGACGCCCTTCCTCAAGCAGATCGAGGCGACGTCGGCGCAGATCCGCGCCACCGCGCTCGACAACCAGGCGAAGGTCGATGCGGCCGCGCGCACCAACCTGGCCGAGGTCGATGCCGCATCCAACCGCCAGCTCGCCACCGTCGCCGTGCTCCTCAGCCTGCTCTTCGTCGCGCTGCTGGTCATCGTGCGGCGTGCCGACAGGATCATCCGCCAGCAGGAAAAGGAACGTCAGCACAGCCACCAGCAGCTCGCGCAGACCGAGAAGATGGCCTCGCTCGGGCAGATGGTGGCCGGGGTGGCGCACCAGCTCAATACGCCGCTCGCCTTCTCGCAGAACAACGTGCTGATGGTCAAGGATGCGCTCGACAGCATGGTGTTTCCGATGAAGGTGGCGAACCGCATGTCGTCGGTGCTCAAGACCACGACGGGCGACGTGGTCACGCTCAAGGTCGCACAACTGCGCTCGAACCTCGCCCGGCTCGAGGACGGCGACGTCGATGTCGATATGCTGCAGCAGATGCTCGGCGACGTCCTGGAAGGCATCGAGCAGATGTCGGAGATGGTGGTCAACCTGCGCGACTTCACGCGCCTCGATCGCGCCAGCGTGGCTAGCGCCGATCTCAACAAGTCGCTGCACACGGTCGCCTACATCGCCAAGAGCGTCATCCCGCACGACATCCTGGTGGTCGAGGAATTCCACCCGCTGCCGGAGGTGGAGTGCAACGCGTCGCAGCTCAACCAGGTGTTCCTCAACCTGATCAACAACGCGGCGCAGGCCATCGACGGCAGCGGCCGAATCACGCTGCGCACCGAGGCGGACGGCGAGCAGGTGCGCATCGAGGTGGAAGACACCGGCCGCGGGATCCCGCCCGAAGTGCTGCCCCACATCTTCGATCTTTACTTCACCACCAAGCCGGCCGGGCAGGGCACCGGCCTGGGGCTGGCGATCGCGCGCGACATCGTGACCCAGCACGGCGGCGAGATCCGGGTCGACACCCGGCTGGGCGCCGGTACCACCTTCATCATCACCCTGCCGATCCGCCAGCGGGCCGCCCTGGCCGAAGCCGCCTGACATCCCGTCGAGCCCGAGGGGCCGGAGGAATCCATGACAAAGAAGTCCGGAAAGATCCTGTGCGTCGATGACGAGCCCAACATCGTGCGCTCGCTGCAGTGGCTGCTGCAGAAGGAGTTCGAGGTGTTCACCGCCAACAACGGCCAGTGCGCGCTCGCCCTCGTTCAGCAGCACGACTTCGACGTGGTGATCAGCGACCAGCGCATGCCGATCATGACCGGGGTAGAGGTTCTGCGCGAGGTGCGGCGCCTGTCGCCGCGCACCATGCGCATCCTGCTCACCGGCTACTCCGACATGCAGGCGATCCTGCGCTCGATCAACGAGAGCGAGGTGTTCCGCTTCGTGAACAAGCCGTGGAACATCGCCGAGCTGCCCGGCCTGGTGGCGCAGGCGGTGAACATCGCGCGCACCCGTCCGGCCGAGGAGTATTCGGCCGAGCTCCACGAGGACACGCCGCTCGCCGCCGCCAACGACGACCGCATCCTCGTGATCGATGACGATCCCGACACGCAGCGCGCGGTGGCGGAGATCGTCGGCAACACGGTGCGCGTGTCGTACACGCCCAATCTGGCGGAAGCGGTGAACATCCTCAACAACGAGGCGGTATCGGTGATCGTGGCCGAGACCCGCGTCGGATCGATCGACGCGACGCGCCTGGTGCGGCTGATGAAGAGCCGCCATCCGGAGATCGTGACCGTGATGCTCAGCGACGACGCCGACGCCGACGCGGTCACGACGCTCATCAATCAGGGGCAGATCTACCGTTTCGTGCCGAAGCCGGTGCGTCAGGGGTATCTGCGGCTGGTGCTCAACTCGGCGCTGCGCAAGCACAACGCGCTCACCCTGGACCCGCAGCTCACCGGCCGCCACGCGGTTGAGATCACACCGGCCGAGGCGGCCGAGTCGCTGATTTCCGACGTGCACCAGGTCGCCGTCGAGGTCGAAGCCGCCAATCCCGGCCGCGGCGGCTTCCTCGCCTCGATCGGCGCGGGCCTGCGGCGCCTGTTCGGGAGCTGACGGGCGCGCGTCCGTGCCGCCCGTGGCCCCCCGCGCCCCCGCGGGCGCGCCGAGATCGAGGGCGCCCCCGCACACATCGTCCGACACAGCGAAAGCCGCAGAATTGACTACGATTAGCTGCAGGAACCCGCCACGGCTCCCGCGCATCGACGGGGGACCGGCGCAAAGGAGGACGGCATGAATCAGGCAGACACCGAAAAGGCCATCGCCACCCTCAACCGCATCCTCGAGATGGAACTCGCCGGGGTGGTCCGCTACACCCACTATTCGTTCATGGTGTTCGGCTTCGCACGCATTCCGATCGTGGCGTGGCTGCGAGCGCAGGGCGACGAGTCGTTGCTGCACGCGCGCGAGGCGGGCGAGATGATCACCCTGCTCGGCGGCTACCCGTCGCTCGGCATCGGGCCGCTGCTCGACTCGCACCAAAGCGACATCGGCGCCATCCTGGTCGAATCGCTACAGGCCGAAACGGCCACGCTCGCCGTCTATCGCGAATTGCTCAGGCACGTCGAAGGCAAGTCGGTGCTGCTCGAGGAATACGCGCGCAGGATGATCGCCACCGAGGAGGGCCACGCCGGCGAGGTCGACAAGATGCTGCGCAAGCCGGGCGACGTGGCGCCGTACCGGGCCCGCTGACGCGCCGACCCGCACCCGCCGCAGCGCACCGCGACCCGGCCGGGCCCCGGCCCTCCTGATTCCGCTTCCGACGACGTTGACCACGCTGCATGACCGCCGCTTGCAGGCGCCGCGACCGCGCGCGAGCGACCGCGGGGTGGCGCCCCTGCGCCCTGCCGTGGCATGCTGTCGCGCCCCAGCATCGGCGACCGCGCATCCGCGCGCCGTCGAATCGCTGTCAACGCCTGCCGGAATAACATGTTCGAATTTCTGACCGACCCGCAACTGCTCATCGCCTTCTTCACCCTCACCGCGCTGGAACTGGTGCTGGGTATCGACAACATCATCTTCATTTCCATCCTGGTCGACAAGCTGTCCCCCGAACGACGCGCGTTTGCCCGCCGTCTGGGGCTGTTTCTCGCCATGTTCATGCGCATCGCGCTGCTGCTGATCCTGGCCTGGCTGGCGGGCCTCACCGCCCCCCTGTTCGTGTTGTTCGAGCACGGCGTGTCGGCGCGCGATCTCATCCTCATGCTCGGCGGCCTGTTCCTGGTGTGGAAGAGCACCGGCGAAATCCACCAGTTGCTGGAGGGCGAGGAAACCCACGCCGCAAGCACCGTCAGGGCCGCGTTCGGCGCAGTGATCGTGCAGATCGTGCTCATCGACCTGGTGTTCTCGCTCGATTCGATCATCACCGCGATCGGCATGGTGAGCAACATCCCGGTGATGATCGCGGCGGTGGTCGCATCGGTGGCCCTGATGATGATTGCCTCCAAGCCGATCGGCGATTTCGTCTCGGCACATCCGACGGTGAAAATGCTGGCCCTGTCCTTCCTCATGGTGGTCGGGGTGGTGCTGATCGCCGACGGGTTCGGCCATCACGTACCCAAGGGCTACATCTATTTCGCAATGGCGTTTTCGGTGGTGGTCGAGATGTTGAACATCCGCCTGCGCAAGCGCGCCGCTCAGCCGGTGGCGCTGCGCGACCCGTACGTCGCGGACAAACTCGAGGCGCCGAGGAACGCGTGACCGACCGCCGGTCGCGGCACGGCTGACGGCCAGCCGGGGGCCGGTCCGCTCACGGTACGCCGCGACGGCCTCTGCGGCGACCCGACGGCGAAAGGAGGCGATCGATGCTGCACTGGATCATCGCGCTGGATCGGCGCCGCCGACGCAAGGCGGCCGTCGGCGCGGCCGCCGCCCTCGCCCTGCTCGGCTACGCGGCGGCCGACACCGACCGCCTCTCGCTCTACACCAGCGAACGCGCGCTGGTCGAACGCCAGGGCGCGCGAGGGATGGTCGTGGTCGGGCGCTTCGGCGCCATGCGCTGGCCCGCGCTGGTGGTGGACCGCAGCGACGGCGAGCGGGAAGTGACGTTCATCGCACCCAACGGCCAGCGCCACAGCTATGGCGGCTTCCAGGGGCGGATGAAGGCCCTGGAACTGCGCAGCGGCGCCGGGCGCGAGGCGCGCTTCATCGTCGTCCTGGCCGACCGTCCGCAGCGGCGCGATCCATTGCGCTGAGAGGCCCCGCGACGCCGCTCAGACGCCCGGAAAGGCCCGCCGGACGGCCACCCGCGGCCTCCGGCGTGTTGCCAAACCCATCAACGGTGCATATAGTCGGAACGTGTCAGGCGCGCGCCGCGGCCGGTACGGCGCCTTTGGCCGTCCATCGCGGCGCTGCCCGTGCCGGCCCGCAGGAACCGGCCGCATCCGAGGATCGGGGGGAGAAACCGCAATCATGTCGCAACGCCTGCTGTGCCATTTTTCCCGCCTCCTGCTCGGCCTCGCCACGGCGCTCGCACTGGGCGGATGCGGCTACAACGACTTCCAGCGCCTCGACGAGCAGACCAGGGCGGCCTGGGCCGAGGTCCTCAACCAGTATCAGCGGCGCGCCGATCTCATCCCCAATCTTGTCAATACGGTGAAGGGCGAGGCGAACTTCGAGCAGGAAACCCTTACCCGGGTCATCGAAGCGCGTTCGCGCGCGACGGCCATCCAGGCCACCCCGGAACTGCTCAACGACCCGCAGGCGCTGCAGCGCTTCCAGCAGGCGCAAAGCCAGCTCGGCGGCGCCCTGTCGCGACTGCTCGCGGTAGCCGAGAACTACCCCACGCTGCGCACGAACCAGGGCTTCCAGGACCTGCGCGTGCAACTCGAAGGCACCGAGAACCGCATCACCGTGGCGCGCAACAAGTACATCGCGGCGGTACGCGAGTACAACGTGCTGGCACGCAGCTTTCCCACCAACCTCACCGCGATGGTATTCGACTACGACCCGAAACCGGGCTTCACCGTCGCCAACGAGGAAGAGATCGCGCGCCCGCCGAGTGTCGATTTCGGTACTTCACCCCGCTGACGGCACGTTCCGCCACATGACCACCGCCCTCTTCCCCAAGCGCCACCCCGCCGGCTGGCGAGCGGGCGCGACCAGGGCCGGGCGGCTCGCCATGTGGGCGCTCGCGCTCGCATGGGCGAGCCTGCTGTGGGCCGGTTTCGCCCACGCTCAGGATCTGCCGCCGGTGCCGGCCCTCACCGGGCGCGTGGTCGACCACACCGGCACCCTCGATACCGGGCAGGTGAGCAGCCTCGAATCGAAGCTCGCCGCCTTCGAAGCGAAGCAAGGCACCCAGATCGTGATCCTCATCGTGCCCACCACGGGCCAGGAGGACATCGCCGCGTATGCCTTCCGCGTCGCCGACGAGTGGAAGATCGGGCGCCGCGACGTCGGCGACGGCATCTTGCTGGTCGTGGCGAAGGACGACCGGCGGGTTCGCATCGAGGTCGCGCGCGCCCTGGAGGGCGCCGTGCCCGACCTGGCCGCGTTCCAGATCATCAACCGCGTGATGGCCCCGGCGTTTCGCGAAGGCGATTACGCGGGCGGCCTGCATGCGGGCGTGGATGCGGTGACGGCGCGCATCCGCGGCGAGGGTCTGCCGCTGCCCGACAACGGCGCACCAACGGCCGAGCGCAAGGCCGCACCGGGAGGCCTCGGGATGGTCTTGTTCATGGCCGTGCCCCTGGTGGGCGGCGTGCTGGCCACCCTCTTCGGGCGCAAGCTTGGGGCGCTGGCGACCGCCGGCGGGGCCGCCGCATTGGCCATGGTCCTCACCGGCAGCGTGCTGCTCGCGCTCTTGGCCGCGGCGCTCGCCTTCATCTTCGTGCTCGCCCTCGGCGTCGGCGGGGGCGGCGGTCGCGGGGGCCGGCCGCGCATCGGCGGCGGACCCGTGATCTGGGGCGGCGGTCACCGGGGCCGATCCGGCCGCGGCTTCGGATCCGGGGGCGGATTCCGCTCGGGCGGCGGCGGCAGCTTCGGTGGCGGCGGCGCCTCGGGAGGCTGGTAGAGATGGGCCGCTTCGCCTGCGCTATCGTCCGCCACGGAGAACGCCCGGCATGACACCGCGCCTCGCCCTGCTGCGCCATCTGTGGCTCGATGCCGCCGACGCCCGTCACCGGCTGGGGAGGCGGACGCTGCATCACCTGGAAGCCCGCGTGCGCGACAGCGAACGGCGCCACACCGGAGAGATCTGCCTGTGCGTGGAGGCGAGCCTCCCGCTGAGCTACCTGTGGCGCCATCTGCGCTACCGCGAACCCCTCGCCGAGGTGGTGCGCGAGCGGGCGCTCGCCCTGTTCGGCAAGCTGCGCGTGTGGGATACCGAATTGAACAACGGCGTGCTCATCTATCTGCAACTGGCCGAGCACCGCATCGAGATCGTGGCCGACCGGGGCCTTGCGCGACATGTCACCGAGGAGGACTGGGAGCGGCTGCTGTCGGGCATGCGCGACGACTTCCGCGGCGGCCGCTACGAAGACGGCCTGGGCCGCGCCATCGATGCGGTGAGTGCGGCCCTCGAGCAACATTTTCCGCGCCCGCCGGGCCCGGATGAGGCGGGCGAGGAGCGCGCCAACCAGCTTCCGGATCAGCCGGTGATCCGTTGACCGGACCGCCGGCGGCCGCCGCGTCCCCCCGCCGACAACCGATGGCGAACATGTGCCCGCGCTTGCTCGATGATCGCGTGCAGCACTGCGGCTTCGGCGCCGGTCACCGCCTCGCCGCAGAACCGGTTCCAGCAGCGCTGGGGATTGGCTTCGGATGCCTGCTCCGGCAGCAGCACGGCGGCGTACCGTCGCGTCCACGCGCGCGCAATGGACGCCGATTGCGTTCATCCCGGCCCATCCTATGCTGTGTCTATGACTGTGCAGCCAAGGAGAACAACATGAACAAGCGCTTCGTCGCGGTCACGACGGCCTGCCTGACGCTTGCCGCAACGGCGGCCACTGCGGAAACGACGGTGAAGATCACCCCGCTCGGCAGCCACGACGGCGAATTCTGCGCACTCGACCGCGCGATGATCTTCGAGGACCCGGACGGCACGCGCATTCTCTACGACGCCGGGCGCACCGTGCGCGGCGCGGAAGATCCCCGCCTGGGCCGGATCGATGCGGTACTGCTGAGCCACGTGCATGGCGATCACCTGGGCGACACCCACGCCGCCGAGCCGAATGCGGGCGCATGCGGCAAGCCCGAATTCGGCGTCAAGGCGACGCCGAACTCGAACACGGTGAACATCGTGGTCGGCAAGAAGGCGAAGTTCGTCCTCGGCGGCGAAATGCCGGCCTTCTTCAGCAGCAAGCTGCGTGCAGCCGGGGCGGACCCGGGCCTCGTGCAGGCGGTGCGCTTCGGCGCCATGACCAAGCTCGGCGGGGTCAGTGTCGCGAGCGTGCCCGCGGTGCACAGCAACGGCCTCGATCCGGCCTTTCTCGACCACGGCCATGGCGAGGCGTTGAAGGCCAACGGGCTCACCGCCTACGTCGGCCCGCCGGGCGGCTACGTGCTGCGCTTCAGCAACGGACTGATCGCCTACCTGTCCGGCGACACCGGCGTGACCGCGGAACAGGACCTGGTCGTGCGCCGCTTCTACAAGGCGAATCTGGCGGTGATCAACATCGGCGGTACCTTCACCACCGGGCCGAGCGAGGCCGCCTACGTCATCAACGAGATGGTGCAGCCGACCGAGGTCATCGTGTCCCACGCCAACGAGGCGGCGACCCGTGCCGGCAAGGTCGTGCCCGGCACCAGGACCGAGCTGTTCATGACGACGAGCCGCGTACCGACCCGCGTGCCGCTGAGCGGCAAGACGATGGGATTCGACGGCAACGGACGCTGCGTGGCCGGCTGCTGAGACACGCGCGCGCCGGCGATGGCGGGCACCATCCACCCGCAGCGCCCGCCTCGTGCGCTCAGGGCGAGGCGAGGTCGCTGCGCTCGCGCCAGAAGCGGTCCATCAACGGTTTGACGCTGATGCCGTGGAAGAGGATCGACAGGGTCACCACGATGAGCGTCATGTGGATGAGCTCCAGCGCGAGCTCGCGCGGGATGCCGTGCTCGATCGCGTACATCAGGTAGTACAGCGAACCGATGCCGCGCACGCCGAACCAGCCCGCCAGCGCGCGTACGCGCAGCGGCGCGCGGGTACCGAGCAAGCCCAGAAGGACGCTGGCCGGGCGCGCCACGACGAACAGGAACAGCGCCAGCGACACCGCCCGCCAGCTCCACGAGTCGAGAAACAGCGTGCCGCCGATCAGCAGGATGAGCACCACCTCGGAGAGCCGCTCGAGATGCTCCTTGAACACCAGCGAGCCGTCGCTCACCGTCGGCCGCCGCTCGCGCAGGAACGCGCCCGGCAACGCCTGCGCGCCCTCGACGTCGGTCTGCAGGCGGTCCTGCTCGTCAGGGCGCGCGCCAATGAGGCGGTGCTCGACCTGGCGTAGCGCCACCGCGGCGAAGAACACCGCCAGGAAGCCCCACGCGCTCGCCAGCACGCTGAGCCCGTACACCACGCCGATGAGGCCGAGACCCAGAAAATCGTCCATCAGGTCGTGCGTGCGCGAGCCCGAGCGCAGCCGGACCACGCCATGGGCGAGCGCCGCCCCGCACGCCACGCCGATGGCGATTGCCGCCAGCGTCGCCCAAAGCACATCGACCAGCACCCAGCGCATGCCGAGCTCACCCAGCTCGTGCAGCCCGAGCAGGCCCATCCCCAGCATCACGAACGGAAAGGCGCTCCCGTCATTCATGCCGGCCTCGCAGGTGAGGGTGAAGCGCAGCCGGTCGCGGTCGCCGGGGTGGCGGACCTGCACGTCGGTGGCGAGCACCGGATCGGTCGGCGCCACGATCGCTCCCAGCAGGACGGCCGCGCCGAGCGGCAGGCCGAGCAGATAGTGGGCGAACGCGGCGACCAGCCCGACCGTAACGGTCATCGACACGAACGCGAGCAGGACCGGCGTTCGCCAGCGCGCCATGCTCACCGGGACCGGCATCTTGATGCCCGCCGCATAGAGCGAGATGAGCACCGCCGCCTCGGTGAGCACTTCGAGCAAGGCGGATTCGCGCAACGGATTGAAGTGGAACAGATTGAGGACGGTGGGACCGACCACCATGCCGACCACGAGATAGATGATGGCCGACGTGACGGGCAGGCGCTTGAGCGTCGATGTGGTGAGGCCCATGGCGAGCAGCAGGCCACCCACGAGCAGGAACCATTGCGCGTTAGTCATCGATCGATCCGTTCATTGCAACCATGTGTCCAGGGGCGGTAGCGGGCAGGGCGTGACCCGGCACACGCACGTACACGGCGAAACGGGGTGCTGCCGGGGCCGCCGAAGAAGGCGCGAGTATCCACGAAGCGGAGCGGATGAGGCCAATGTTTTCGCGCTGTTACGAGTTCGTCGTCGCGTCGCTTTGCAGGCCGGCGCCTCAATGCGCCTCGCTCAATTGGCCGCCCAGCGCCGCATCGAAGAAGCGGATGGTGTTGCGCCCGGCCGTCTTCGCCGCGTACATCGCGATGTCGGCCTGGCGTATGAGCTCGTCGCGGCTCGGGCTGTCACCGTCGAACAGGCTGATGCCGATGCTGGCCGTGCAGCGGTGGATGACGGCCGGCCCGAGGGGCGCCCGCACCGGTTCCAGCCGGTACGGCTCGGACAACGCGCCACGGATCTTCAGCGCCACCGCGTGCGCCTGGGCGGCTGCGCTGTGCACGCCGTCAACCAGCGTGGCCACGTCGTGCAGCATGACCATGAACTCGTCGCCACCCAACCGCGCGACGGTGTCGCTCGCGCGCACACACCGACCCAGACGCTGCGCCGCCTGCAGCAGCAGCTTGTCGCCCATGATGTGACCGTGCCGGTCGTTGAGGCTCTTGAACTCGTCGAGGTCGATGAACATGACTGCGCCGAAGGTATGGTTGCGCACTGCGCCCGCAATGCCCTGCTCGAGGCGATCCAGGAGCAGGCGTCGATTGGGCAGATTGGTGAGCGGATCGTAGAACGCGAGACGATGGATCTGCTCTTCGGCCTGCTTCTGCTCGGTGATGTCGGAGAAGGCGGCAACGTAGTGCGTGACGCGGCCCTCCGCATCCTTGACCGCGGAGATGGTCGCCCACTCGGCAAAGAGCTCGCCGCTCTTGCGTCGATTCCACAGCTCGCCGCGCCAGTAGCCGTCGCGCGCCAGGGCGGTCCACAGCTGGCGGTAGAACGCCTCATCGTGACGCCCCGACCTGAGCAGCGCGGGCGTGCGCCCGATCGCTTCGGCCGCGCTGTAGCCGGTCATCGCCGAAAACGCATGGTTGACGCGGATGATGACGGCGTCGGCATCGGTGATGATGATGCCTTCCTGACCCTCGAAGGTGGCCGCGGCAATGCGCAGCTCCTCCTCCATCGCCTTGGCCTCGGTGACGTCGGCGATCGAGCCGTACCAGACGATCACTCCGTCGTCGCTGCGTTCCGGCACGGCATCGACCAGCACCCATTTCACGCTGCCGTCGTGGCGCCGAATCCGGTATTCGATCCGCCACGGTGCGACGTTCTCCGCCGAGGCATGCAGCGACGCGAAGAAACGCGCCTCGTCATCCGGGTGCAGCAATTCGCGCACCTTGGCGGCGCTGTCCACGACCTCCTCGGGCGCGACGCCGAACAGATCAAGCAACGCGTCGCTCGCGAACGGGAAGCTGCCGCGTCCGTCCGCGTCGCGTCGATACTGGAATACGACCCCCGGCACGCGCGCCACGATCTTGCGCAGGCGCTGGTTGGCGCGATGCTCGGCGGCGAGCTCCTCCTCGGCGAGAATCGCTTCGAGCAGACCATTGAAGGCGCGCGCCAGCTCACCGATTTCATCGTCGCGCCGCACCGGCAGCGGCTGCCGCGGCTGCGCGCCGTCACGCATTCGGGCCAGCGCCACGGCGGCTTCCTCGAGGGGGCTCAGCTGGTGGCGCAGCCACCACCAGGCGATCGCGCCGGCGAGCACGGTCAACAGCAACGAAATCCCGATCAGCCGCTGCTGCAGGGCGCGAATCGGCGCGAACGCTTCGGCGGTGGGCAACACCGACTGCATCAGCCAACCGGTCGACGGAATGCGCTTGCTGGAGGATAACTCGACCACGCCCCGCGAGCTGAGCGCCACGCCCGAGCCTTCGAAACCGTCGATATAACTGTCATACATAGGATTCACGCCGCGCGGCGGCCCTTCCTTCATCACCCTGCGCTTGTCCGAAGCGGCGACGAAGACCCGGTTGCGCGGCGCGGTCAGCAGGAAATCGCCGGTCTTGCCGTATTTCGCGGCGCTGATCTCATCGAGGAAGTTGGGTCGCGCGAGATTGATGGCGCCCGCAACGAGGCCGATCACCACGCCATCCCGATCCCGGATCGGCGCCGTGATGCCCACTACCGGCTCGCCGGTGCGCCGCCCGATGCGCGGATCGGAAATCATGGCCACGCCGTGCACGAGCGTGTCGCGCACGAAATCGATATCGCTGTAGTCGGTTCCGCCGCGATCGAGACTTTCCGGCACGCTGGCGACGGCCCGACCGTGGCGGTCGAGTACCACCGTGCCCCAGTTGAACATCACCGCCGCGACGACCTGCTGTTCGAGATAGCGCTGGACCGCGGCCGGGTCGTCCAGCATCGCCGCGGTGACCTGTGCGGCCATGCCTTCGACCGCCCTCACCCGCTCGCGGACCGAATTATCCACGTCGCGCGCCACCAGCGAGACGGTCGAGAATTGCTGCGCCCAGATCGCCGCTTCCATGTCCTGGCGCAGATAGTGTCCGATTGCCAGGGTCGCCATCCACAACGACAGCACCACCGCCAGC
>Ga0214472_10001990_pt1 | contig 22186 bp, 14 predicted proteins | sample RVTome_6_FD_207662 | JGI IMG/M metagenome (GOLD analysis project Ga0214472, IMG submission 207662) | Soil microbial communities from uranium-contaminated site in the Upper Colorado River Basin, Wyoming, United States - RVT140D175 | ecosystem: Environmental > Terrestrial > Soil > Contaminated >...
TGGTTTTATGCGCTTGCGAAGCATCGCACTCCGTAAGATAATGATCGGTTTCTTCCCGGAAACCTGCCCGTGGGCTGTACCATAATGAGTCAAAACAATGAGGCCAATCATTCGTCCGACGTGTCGTTGCGGCTGGATGAGCACTTACGTGACCATCCGCATCTCGCGGAGCGTACCTTTCGTGAGTTGCTGATGGAGCTGCACAGTCGTGGTGTCGCTACCATCGACAGCATCCACGACGAGGCCCGCAAACGCATCGGCAGTGACAAGTCGGAAATCGTCGATGATCCCAATCGCGCCGTGCGCGATCGATGGGATGAGCGAGAACGTCACCTCATCGAGCAGATCACGCGGGAATTCGCCTGCGATCATTTTTCCGTTGCGGATGTTGAAAACCTGATCAATCTGACGCTGAAGCGCGAACAGGTACAAAGTCTTGAGGTGGTGGCCACCCAAGCCAATGTAACGTTTCGCGAGTTGGCGGACAAGGTACAGCGCTTTTGCGAATTGCCTTTGGGCGAAACCCAGCTCCCTCCGGCCGAGGTTGTGGGAACGCGCGTGGCGTTGGTACGTCATCTGATCAGCGATCAACTCGAAATGATCGGCATAGCCAAGAATTATCTGACGGTTCGCGACTTCGATGATATCACGCGGCGCATCATCGGCACGGACAACGGAATGGGGCGCATCGGCGGAAAGGCGGGTGGCATGCTTCTGGCACACCGCATTCTGGCCTCCGCGGAGGAGGGCAAGAATCCGTACCTCCCGGTCGCGATTCCCGACTCTTATTACTTGCGTAGCGACGTGATCGAGGACTTTCTACGCCTCAACCGCCTCGACGAATTTCAAAATCAAAAATACAAATCCGTGGACGACATCACGCGCGAGTATCCGTTGATTCGCGGGGTATTCCGCAACGGCGACTTCCCGCTCAAAATTGCCCATGAGCTTCGGCGCGTTTTGAAGACGCTCGGAAACACCCCGTTGATCGTGCGTTCGTCGAGTTTGCTGGAAGATCGGTTCGGGACCGCCTTTTCCGGCAAATACGCCAGCATATTCGTGGGCAACCAGGGCACGCTCGAACAACGCCTCCGAGCGGTGCTCGGCGCTATCGCGGAAGTATATGCCAGTATTATGGCACCGGACCCGATTGTTTATCGCCGCGAACACAACCTGATCGATTATGTGGAAGAGATGGCCGTGCTCATTCAGCCGGTCATCGGCATTCCCTACGACGACTACTTTTTCCCGCCCATCGCCGGCGTGGCATTTTCGCAGAACGAATACCGCTGGTCGCCCCGCATTCAGCGCGAAGACGGGCTCGTTCGACTGGTGCTGGGCATGGGAACACGGGCCGTCGATCGCAGCGGCGCGGAATACCCGCGCATGGTGGCGCTGGGCGCTCCCACGCTCCGACCGGAATCCAATGTCCACGAGATCATGCGCTCCGCGCAGCGCACCGTGGATGTCGTTGACCTGAAGAAGAACAAGCTTCGATCCATCCGCGTGCAGGAACTGTTGGCCCACGGCGTGGGTTTTCCCATGGCGGACCAGGTGTTTTCCGCGTACCGCGACGGCGATCTCTACGCACCAACAGGCCAACTCATCGATGACGATCCAGGGACACTATACCCAACCTTCGACAAGCTGCTGCGCACCACGCCGTTCGCGCAGCGAATGCACGATATCCTGGCACGACTGGAAGACGTATACCGCGTCCCCGTGGATATCGAGTTTGCCGTGGATGGCAAGAATCTTCACATTTTGCAGTGCCGAACACTCTCGCAGGCTGAAGAATTCGGTCCGGTTACCATTCCCGATGATGTTCCCGAAGAGGCCGTGCTGTTCGACGCCAATCGTTACGTGCGCACCGGACTGGTCGAAGACATTGAGTACATTGTTTACATCGATCCGATCGTTTACGACGCCGTTGGGACGCGCGAGCGCAGACAGGCCGTCGCCCGCACCGTCGGACGCATCAACCACAAATTACCACCCCGCTCGTTCATATTGATCGGTCCCGGTCGATGGGGCAGCAGCGACATCCGTCTCGGCGTGCCCGTGCACTATGCGGACATCAACCATTGCCGCATGCTCATCGAAGTCGCGCGATACAAGGACGGTTTTTGCCCGGAGGTTTCCTTCGGCACGCACTTTTTCCAGGATCTGGTCGAGGCCGACATCCATTATCTCCCGCTCTATCCCGATGATGCGGAGGTTCGATTCAATCAGTCGTTTCTGGATCAAACCGAAAACAGGCTCAGCGCCATTCTCCCCGACGCCCACGAATCCGCCGACGTCATCCGTATCATCCACATACCCGCCGCCGCCCAGGGAAGAAAACTCACCGTCGCCATGGACGGAGACACCGATAAGGCACTCGCATTCCTCAAGTAGCGTTAACGACCACGTACTCGTGTGCTCACGCGCGTGATTCGATGGATGAGTGGCCCACCCTGTATGAGCCTCGAAGGGGCGCAAGAAGGTAGCCCGTGACAACACCGGCAAGATGCCGGTGCCACACGATTCTGGAATAGGTTCTAAACACGATCGCGCCTACGGGGTTTGAAGATCAGCCCGGTCGTGGCGCCGGCCGTTGGTCCGTGGCCACGCGGAACCGACGCCCCGTTAAGTGACGGAACTACCCGGCGCGATGTCCGATTCCGGCGTGAGAAAGATCACTTCAGCATGGTCAGCCGAACTCGCAGCCAGCAACATTCCCTGGCTCTCGACGCCACGCATGGTTCGCGGTGCCAAATTGGTGACGACGATGAGGTTGCGGCCAATGAGCTGCTCGGGTGTATAGTGCCCCTTCAATCCCGCGCACAATTGGCGCTGCTCATCCCCAAGATCGACGGTGAGGACCAACAGCTTGTCGGCGTTGGGGTGGTCGCCGGCCTCCGTCACGCGTCCGACGCGAAGTTTGATCTTCCTAAAATCGTCAAACGAAATCGTATCGCTTACAGGCTGTTCGCTCGGTTCCTCGGCCATGATATCCTCTCGGTGGCTGGTTGATCGTAACTGGGTGAAAAGCTTACCGCACCCATAAGTACTCCGCAACGCGTCGTAGCGTTACCGGCACAACGATTCACAAATTGAGGACTATTCCAACAGTTTTTTCCGGACACCCACGGCTTCCGGGCATTCGCGCAGGCTGAAGCCTGCGGCTCAGGGCATCGTAAAGCTGGTGAGATACTGCACCCAAGTACGCGGATTGCCACGATTCAACTTTGGGATACAATCCGAAACCAACGGAGCGCGAAAGCCATGGATGTCTATCCCCTCATCTTCGAACCCATACTCAAACCCAAAATCTGGGGTGGTCGCAAGTTGGAAACACTTTTCGGCAAATGCCTACCCGGCGGTGCCGCAATCGGAGAGTCCTGGGAACTGGCGGATCTCGAAGATGATCAGTCCGTCGTGGTGCAGGGTCCGGCCAAAGACAAGACGCTGGGGGCGTTGGTCACGGAGTGGGGCACCGACCTCATCGGTCGCGCCAAACTGTTCGAGAATCGTTTCCCGTTGCTGATAAAATTTCTCGACGCCGACCAGATGCTCAGCGTGCAGGTCCACCCGGACCCATCCACGGCCCGGCGCATCAGTGGAACCGTTCGCGTGAAAAACGAAGCTTGGTACGTGCTCGAAGCGGAGGCGGATGCGTTCATCTACCGCGGACTACGCGGCGGGATCGACGCCGCAGCCTTAGAGCGGGCCATCGCCGAAGATCGGGTCGAGTCCGTGCTCCAACGCCTGCCCGTCAAGAAGGGACACTGCTACTACCTACCCAGCGGCACCATCCACGCACTCGGAACCGGTGTCGTCGTCGCAGAGATACAAACGCCCTCGGACACCACCTACCGCGTTTATGATTGGAACCGCATCGACTCCTCCACCGGTAGGGCACGCGACCTACACGTGCATGAAGCGCTGCCCTGCGTTTCTTTCGATCCCGTACCCCCGGAAACCGAACAGCCACAGCACATCGCCAGTCTGTGGACCTCGGTCACCAGCTTGGTACGCTGCGAATCATTCATTATCGAGCGAATTCGTATGATCGAAGGTATGGAGCAGGAGATCCCCTACGAAGAAATGGTGATCTGGATGGTGCTTGAGGGACGTGGGCAGATCGAATGCAGTGCCGGCGATTCGCCATTTACGTTCGGCGTGGGAGATACGGTCTTGTTACCGGCCGGTTTAAGCCATGGCCGCGTCAAAACGCTCGAGGAATGCCTCTGGCTGGAAGTCACCCTGCCGATCGTCAGCTCCCTGGCACCGTATGAAAGACCCGGCCGAGAGCAACGGCACGCCCAGGCGCAGAGCGGGGCGGGCTTCGTTTCCATCAGCACTCCTCGCCCTCCCAAGGGCAGGTTGGGTGGGGGTATAGATTCGCAAACCCCTCCCCCTTCCAGGGGGAGGTTGGGTGGGGGTGTAAACTCGGCGATCATACTCCCGAACCGAACAACCAAGGCACAGTGAGAGCAACGAGCCAACAACGATGAAGTGGCACGCCGACATAGCCCAGTCACCCAGTTATCGCGCGTGTTTGCATACGTTGAAGAGTCCCGGCGCCCGTGGCCTGGCCGCGCTGGTTGCCGTCGCCTCCATGATCTGGGCGGTCGGCTGGTTAGCGGCGTGGCTGACGATTTTGGTGATCGGTGTGTTGGTCGCCATGGTAATAATGAGCCGGCGCCTAAAAGAGTTGACAGAATCCATGGCGGAGGTGGCCGAAACCGTCTTGCAGATTCACGACCGACTGGAGCATTCAGACGAACAAAATCGAACACACGTCGAAGAAGAAACGGTTCGTGCCATAGACTTGGCGTCGATCGGTACCGGCGATCCCAGCCGATTGGCAGCGGCACGTCTGGATCGCGACGTGTTTCCGCGACTTACGACTTTGATGGATATTCAGCCGCCCGCCGAAACGATCGATCCCAGCCGGCCGCGTGCGCCGACAACATCGGATGATGCCGATCGAGATTGGGAAACGGAGCTGGGCGGCGTGGTGCAAAAGGACTTACTTCGCACTTGGAAGATCGGGCTGCGCAATCGGGATCTTGAATCCTGCCGCACGGTGTATGCGGCGCTGGTAGATACGGTCGACGACGCTGTTCTTGAATCGCTCAAAACGAAATTGCAGGAACTCGCCGATCATACGGAACACAAGCTCCGCGAATCGTTCGCCGCCAGTCGAGATCGCGGTGATGCACGGGGTATGATCCAGGTGGGTCAACAGATTTGCAGATTACTCCCCAATCGACCCATAGCCGAAGAGTTCCGCAGCGCCGAGCCTCACCTGCAGAGGCTCGCCAACCCCCAGGCAAGCTATCCGCCCCCCGCACTTCGCATCCATCACTGATCGCAGTGCAACACCGGATTCCGTGCTGGGCGTATACCGCGACGGGTGGCCCGTCGCCTTAGCGGTGGTGGAGACGATGATCGCGCACGCTCCACCGCCACCGACGGCACCCACACTCGGAGGTGGTTCGTGGGCAGCGATCCCAGGCGTATCGTAACCAGAACGGGCTCAACGCTTCAATTCCCCGCAAAGCTTATCTCACCCGCGAGAGTCCCTCGAAACGGCCAAAGAAATCAGGAAACGTTTTCGCGCAGCATTCGGGATCGTTGATCGTCACGCCGGGGATTTTCAACCCCACCAGCGCGAAGCTCATGGCCATGCGGTGGTCATTGTAGGTGTCAATGGCTGCCGGTCTGATTTCTTTCGGCGGACGGATGCGCAATCCCGCCGGTGATTCCTCCACCGTCGCCCCCAACTTCGTCAACTCGCGGGTCAACGCAGACAGCCGATCGGTCTCCTTGATCCGAAGATTCTCGACGTTGCTGATTTCCGTAGCACCATCGGCGAAAAGAGCCACAACCGCCAAGGTCTGCACGGTGTCCGGCATGTCGTTGAGATCCACAGTGACACCACGAAGACGCTCGCCACCGGTCGGACCAACGACGATGAGACGCGCCGGCCCTCGCTCAACGCGACAGCCCATCCGCTCCAGCACGTCGACGAACCGCACGTCACCTTGGATGCTGTCCGTACCCAGCCCTTTGACCGTCACGCGACCCCCAGCGATGGCGGGCGCGGCCAGGAAATACGTGGCGTTGGAAGCGTCGGGCTCGATGGGCAACGTCGCGGCGCCATACCGCTGCGACGCTTCGACGATGAACTTATCGATCTTCTCGCCATATTGTTCGACGACGGCCACGCCGAATTGCTCCATGACGCGCGTTGTCATCTTCAGATACGGCCTGCTGGGTCGCGGACCGTCCACGTCGATGAACACGTCGCCCGCCGCGTAGGGTGCGACCAGGAGAAGAGCGCTGACCAACTGGCTCGAGGGTGGTGCGTGAAAGGCGACGTACCCGCCGGATAACCCGCTTCCATGAACACGCAACGGCGGGAATCCTTCGGATGCCAAGTATTCGACACCGGTGCCCAGCGATTGCAACACCCCGGCCAGATCGCCGATGGGGCGCTGGCGCATGCGCGGCGTGCCGTCGAGTTCGTACACTCCGCTCCCCAGCGCCGCCAGCGCCGTGCAGAACCGCATGACGGTCCCGGCGTTTCCACAATTCAAGGCGGCCTCGTCGACCGGAAGATGGCCGCCGCACCCCGTCACTTCCGCAACGCAGTTCTCCGCGTCCACCTCAACCGAAATTCCCAGCGCCCGCAACGCCTCAATCATCAACTCGGTATCTTCCGCCGGCAGGATCCCAGTCAGCAAACTCGTCCCGTCTGCCAAACCGGCCGCGATCAGCGCCCGATTCGTGTGGCTCTTGGAGCCCGGCAGCGAGACCGTGGCGTCGAGGGGCAGTATGGCGGGTTGGCACTGATAAGAAGTCACCCCGCGAAAGTAACGTCTGACCCCGTCGGCATCAAATCCCCGGTACGGATTGACGCGCGATCTTGCGGGTCCGTGGCGGTTCCTGTGAGACCGGGGGCTGAGTAAACGCCGCCGGCGCGGACCTGCGGACCGCATGTGTCAGCATGTCGCCGGGCTTGCGCCGGGTGCTCTGATGGCCGCAACTGCCGAAATAGTCGCGCATCCTCGCGGTATTGCACGGCGGATTACTGAATTGACAGGCAGCCCGCAGCCGGATAAGCTGTTAAATTTGGTGAAAAGGACCGCAAACCATTGGTTTTGCAGAACTTATACTTGTTTGACACCGGCATGAGGACCACGCCGAAGCAACCCGCTCGAGACCCGTGTCACAAGTTCACGGTAAGTCATGGATATGATCGTCGTCTTAAAATCGAGTGCCAGTTCCAGTGACGTACAGCGCGTCGTTGATCGTGTTACCGAGTTGGGGCTCACGCCGCACCTCTCCAAGGGCGAATACCGCACCATCGTAGGCGCCATCGGTGAGCGAACGCCGCAGGCCAAGGAGCAGCTCGAGCAGCTACCGGCCGTCGATGAGGTGATGGCCATCACCCAGCCCTACAAGCTCGCCTCCCGCGCCTTCCACGAGGCCGACACCATTCTGGTGATCAAAGGCATCCGCGTGGGCGGTCCCCACGTCAACATCATCGCCGGCCCCTGCGCTATCGAAAGCCGTGAGGTCCTGTTCGAGGTAGGTCGAGCGGTCAAAGAGGCGGGCGCGGCCATTCTTCGTGGCGGGGCGTTCAAACCGCGCACCTCGCCCTATTCGTTCAGCGGCAAGGGCGAGGAAGGGCTGAAGCTTCTCCAAGAGGCAGGCCACGAATTGGACATGCCCACCATCACCGAGGTGGTCGATCCGCGCGATGTCGAAATCGTATATAAGTACGCCGACATTTTTCAGATCGGCGCACGGAACATGCAAAACTTCAACCTCCTGCTGGAGGTCGGAAAAACGGACAAGCCGGTCTTCATTAAGCGGGGTCTCGCGGCGTCGATCACCGAGCTGTTGATGTCCGCGGAGTACGTGCTCAGTCAGGGCAACCATCGTGTCATACTGTGCGAGCGTGGCATTCGCACGTTCACCGAGGAGGTACGTTTTACGCTGGACGTATCCGCCGTTCCGGTCATTCAAGAACGAACGCACCTGCCGGTTTTCATTGACCCCTCGCACGCCGCCGGTAAGCGCGATCTGGTCCCCCCGTTGGCACTCGCAGGCATCGCCGCCGGAGCCTCCGGGGCCATCGTCGAGGTGCATAGCTGCCCCGATCGTGCCATGTGCGATGGCCCGCAAGCTGTGCTGCCGAAAAACTTCATCAAGCTCATGGAACAAATCCGCCAGGTAGCTGACATCGTCGGGCATCGCGTCACCCTATGGGGCCGCGAAGACGCAGACCCCAAGCGACCCGCCATGGGCGGTTGGGCGACGTAATCGAATGCAGAATGTCGATAAACGAATACCGAATCTCAGCCGTGGGCGCAATCCCACGCACCTCATTGTAGGACGCAGGAATAAACGCCGACATCTGTCACCGGGCGAGCGTCCGGTGCTCTGATGGTCGAGATCAATGACGACTCACGCCTCGTGATCGACATGTCCCTCCCCCTCTGACTGCGCAAGGATGGGGGCATCCGCGCTTTCCAAGAGGTGGGCGATATCAGTACCGCCGGCAGGGTGCGTGACGGAATCGGCGGAGTGATCTCGCAGGCTGAAGGCCTGCTCTATAGTAGACGGGGGCAAGCAAAGCGCCGCCCCCGGTTGGTGCCAACCGCCGCCGTCCGACCCTGAAAGGGTCGCACAATTTCTGCCGCGGGCGCAAAGAAACCTTTATACTGCCCGTGCAGGGTAGAATGAAATAGGAATGCTTACCGTGAGCGACGCTTCGCTTGCTCACGGCTCCTGTATGTAAGCCTTTCAGGCTACAATAATCTGTCGCGACGAAGCCGCCGAAACTGTCACGGCCCCCCGCCGGCCTCCGTGCCTGCAAATCAGTAGACAGCGGTAGGGACCTCGGTGGTATCGATTGAGCGTCTTTACTTGGGGGAATCGTTCGGTAGCCCGATCTGATCGGAAGGAATGATTGGCCGGCGTTTGACGGTCGGCGATCGCTTGGACGTACACTTGTCGAAAAGCTGTCCCGATTTCGCCTGACCACATCCACACCCCCCGCGCCCCCTGAACGTACCCAGCAACGCCCGGGCAACGAACCAGATTGCCCCGGCTACAACCAACAGCGCGATGACATCTTGAATCCCCATGGTGATCCAACCCTAAGTCATGAAATCAAGCGAATCGAAACTTGGTATGTTATCAGTGCGCCGACATAAGCCAAAGTGGTCATGTACGTAAAAGTGAACAGAGGCCAACGCCAACTGCTCGTTTCGCGCCTGATGACCGCCAGCGTAGCGCCGCATTGACAGCAGAGCGCGAAAAACACCATCACCGACAGCGCCACCGCTAGGTTAAAAACCGGGCGACCGTCGGGCCACGTCGCGCGGTGCAACTGCTTGCGCAATCCGGCTGATTCTTGGTCTTGGTCGTCACCCAAATTATAAATCGTCCCCATGGTGGCGATCACCACCTCGCGTGCGGGGAAAGACGCGATCGCAGCCGTTCCGATTCGCCAATCCCACCCCAACGGCTCGACGACCGGTTCGACCCATCTCCCCATTCGGCCCAACAGGCTCTGCCGCAGGTAGGTACCCGATTCCAGGCGATCGATCTCGGCAAGGCGTTCGGGAAGAGTCTTAGCATGAGCATTGTCCTCATGAACGGTACGTGCTTCGACGCGCATCGTTTCGTGTTGGGTGGCGATGCTCAACGGTCGGGGATAATACCCCAAAGCCCAGACGATAACCGCAACCGCGAAAATAATCGTGCCCGCCGAAACGACAAACTCCCGGCCTTGTTCGTAAACTCGGTAGATAACGGTGCGTGGTGAAGGCCACTTGTACGTGGGAAGCTCCATGAGAAAGGCCTGCGTCTCGCCCCTTAAGAGGGTACATTTCAAGAGCAGGGCCACGGGAATAGCGACCAGCACACCTACGAAATAAAACGCAATCAGTGTTAACGCCTGCACCCGAACCGCGCCGCCGAAGAGCGAGGTGGCCGGCACAAACGCCCCGATCAACAAAATGTACACCGGCAGGCGGGCACTGCAGCTCATCAGCGGTGCGATCAGCATGGTTACGAATCGATCGCGGCGGTTGTCAATGGTTCGGGTGGCCATGATCCCCGGAACAGCACACGCGAAAGACGACAACAACGGAATAAACGACTTACCGTTAAGCCCAATCAATCCCATCCAGCGATCCAACAGGAACGCCGTCCGCGCCAAGTATCCGCAATCTTCCAAAATCGCCAGGAACAAAAAGAGAATTAGTATTTGCGGCAAGAAAACGAGAATCGCACCGACGCCGGCCACGACGCCGTTTTGTAATAGGCTTTGTAGCGCGCCAGGTCCGAGAAGACCTGCGACGTAATGTCCCAACGCGCCAAACGCGTCGTCAATTCCGTTCATGAGCGGTTCCGCCCATGCATAAACCGATTGAAAGCAAATACCCATCAACAGGACGAGCAGCAGCAAGCCGAGAATTGGATGCGTCGCTACCCGGTCAACGCGGTCTGAAACCGACGGCGCTGCCGGACGCTGACACTTGACCACCCGTTCCACAACACGGTCGATCCACGCGTAACGGACTCTGCCCTCGACGGCCGAGATGGATTCGCCTTGCGATTGAATCCGATTGCGCCGTTCCACCAATTCGCGTGCCAAGGACTGACCACAACACGTCACGAGGCGTTCTTCGTGGTATCCACCAGGATCGAGCAAGATCTGAAGCGTTTCCACACGGGTGGGTCCCCGCGCATCGTTCGGTCTTGACCGCAAAATGGACTCCGATAGTCCCTCCAATTCCCGGCAGACACAGTCGGGGAAGTCGGCGCAGTGCGGCGATCGAGGTACGTCAAAGATGCCGACAATCGCAGCCCTCAAGGCTTCAATGCCAATCTGTTGGGTGGCGATCACGGGAATCACCGGAACGCCGAGTTCTCTCGACAGTGCCTCAGCATCAACTTCGATACCCCCCTTTCGGGCGACGTCGATCATGTTCAGTGCCACAATGACCGGCGGGCCGACCTCCATGACTTGTGTGGTCAGAAAAAGATTACGCGAAAGATTGGATGCATCCGCCACCACAACAATCGCGTCGGGGTGGTCTTTTTCATTTTGGTGACCCAGCAAAACATCGAGTACGATGGCCTCGTCTTTAGCGTGCGCCGCGAGACTGTACGTGCCGGGGAGGTCGATGAGCTTTGTTCGCTCTGGCTTACCTACTTCCGCCAAGAAGCCCGAGCGACTCTCTACTGTGGTTCCCGGGTAATTGCCCACCTGTTGGCGGAATCCGGTAAGGGCCGTGAACAGAGTGGATTTGCCCGTGTTCGGATTCCCAACCAGGGCAACCACACGCGTTCGCCTTTCGACCTTGCTAGAGGCCGAAGATGGCATTACGCAATCCCCGAATCGGATGCCGTGTGAGATGATCGGAGTATGAGCTTGGGGAATCGCGGAATCGGGCTACGGGGCATGTCGGACTCGCCGGACTTGTCAGTCTTTGTTCCCGTTCGTGTCTATCAAACCTTAAGTGGGCTCAAACCGATACTCGCTTGGTGCGCACCACCTAGCCCGACACAAGTGCCATTGACGCGAACGATGCACGGGTGCCCGGGTCTGATCATTTCAAGACGCATTCCAGGGATGAAACCCAAATCGGCCAGTCGCTTGGCCGCATATTGGGAAGATGCGATTCCTTCGATCAGTGCCGTATCACCGGCTTTGAGGTGATCCACGATTGTCTCTCCGCGTATGTCCGAACTTGGCAGAATTAAACACCTTGAAGTCCGTATATTGAGATTCCGTCTCTCTTAGAACGATATTATCTTCGGTTTACGTTGTCAAGCACTTTTGCGGATGACAATCGCTTGGTCGATCCGCCCGAGGATAGACTAGCATACACCATGCCAAAACTAACGTGTTCGACCCAGAGACGATAAAGCTGGAACACCCGTAATCGTGATCAGAATCAGGGAATCGCGCCGTATTGACACTCATTCTCAATATGAATGCGACATGAGGGGGCTTAAAAACCGCGTCAGCCTGCTAGGCGCCGGTGGTGGATGTGTGCGTGACAGTTTCCGCAGGGTCTCCGGGAGGGCGAGCCGTGGCTTTCGTAGGCAGGACGGATAAGGCTCAGGAGAAGCTTCGCCCACCCGACGGGCAACCCATCCATCTAGCGTAGACGGAGCACAAGAAGCCCGTGGTGGATAAATATCCCACCTACCCGCCGCCAGCCTCAGTTTCTAGAATACGCTCATAGGTTAAAAAGGTGCTTGGCCCGGGGAATTCGCCCGGTTGCTCGGATCCCGGGAGTAGCTGTGCTATTAAAGCGACACCACCAGAAGTACCAGGGCTGCGAATTGCTTGAAAAATGACGGTATCGCCGCACGTGAAATTGCCGACGACCTCGCCCTGGTCGTTGCGGTTGAGAAGGACCAACGGATTGATCTGGGCCGCGGAAATACCGAATCCACCGGTGCCCGCCGGTCCCTGTCCGCCTACAAAGACGGCCGAATCAGAAGGCAACAAGTTCTCACCCAGCCCGATTAACGTGACCGGCGATCTGCCACAGGGGAAGAGAACGCCCAACTCGCGCGCCTGACCATTGGGAAAGGTGGTGAGACTCACCGACTCGCGGACTGCTTCCGTTACGGGATTGCCATCATTGTCGAATTGATCGGAACCATCGACGTTACGTTGTACCTCTTCCTTTTCAACGGTGACGATAAACTCGACATTTTGATCCGTGTTGTTGATGGCTCGTACCAGGATGAATCTGGAAGCCGGGCCAGGTGTGACCGGGAAGATACCGCCGAACAAAGTATTGGAAAAAGCGGGATTAAAGATGCCGGCGGTCCCACATCCCATGAGCGACAGTACTATTGCGAGACAAGCGTAACGGCACGTGGTCCGCGTCACGCGATTCCTACTTTGGATTGACTTGTTATCCACGCTCATCCTACCTTAGCTCCGTGCAGAGCAATCTCTACTCACAAAGGGTCGAATGCCTATTGCACCGTGATTCGGAACTCGTAACGCCCGCCGACGCTTCCGATTTCCTCGGGGGCATCCAAGTCGACCGCGGGAACATTTCCAACATTCACCACGTCCGCAAACGGGACGAAAAGCTGCCCGGAAACCTCGATCACCACGACCGAACCACATTGCACGTTGGACAACACGCCTGGAATGTCGCGGGCGCCGATATTTCTAGCTACAACGGCATCGTCCGGAAGCAATACGCGAAAACCAGGTATCGTTTGATCCCGTTGCTGGTTCTGCGTATTCGTTATGACGCCGGAACCGGTGATGACATCCACGCGTTGGAAATTCACGATTCTGACTGGCATGAAGACCTCGATCGCAGCATTGGGGTCCAGTTCGACGGACCGAACATCGCACAGGATAACGGCATTCGTGAACTCCTTCTGATTGAGGTCCGTCTCGGCCTGACCAGCGAAAGAAAGATCTACTAAATCGCGGCTTCCGGTAATGAATTCAATCGTCTGCCGGGCGCCGTCCGCGAATGTTACAAGCAAGCCAAGTCGCATGCGTGGTCTAAGGGTGTCAATTTGTTCTTGCACATCCGGATCTACGCGCGTGCTCAGGAAATTGCGGAGGTCTTGTTGGATCGTCGTTCTGTTCACGACCGCGATCACCACGTGTCCCGGTGCGTTGTTCAGTGTGGATAACCCACTCGTACCATTCTCGATGGTGCTGTCGATAAGACTTACAAAGGCTGGGTTAAAAGCGTCGCAACCGCCTACACCCAGCGCGGTGGCCGCCATCAGCGCGAACACTACTGCCATACGCCGGATGGGCCGATAACACATCCCATGCCATCGATCAAGGACATGCGTGTTCCCGAATGGTTTAGATTTCGAGTTCAGCTTGGAATACAACGGAGATTCCTTCGTTTGGATGACGATTACAGCACCGCGCGGGTGGACCTCACGATGAACGTAGGCATCGTCGCTTCCGACTTACACCCTACAACCTAAGTATCGCACGATTAGCTGTCGGGTCAAGAGTCGCTCCTCGAATAGCCAGGGGTCACCGGTTTTTGTCGATCACGGGCGCGCCGGTTATCCGAGAATATCTGAGTCGTTCACGGCAACAGCCGCCTCGGCCTGGCGCAAGAGGTCGAAGAGAGGGTCAAGGGCCGAATCGCGGGCGACCGTTCCGTTCCTGACGCCCACCAGCAGCTCGGCAGCTTTTTCCGAAATTTCACCAAAGCCGTGCGTACCGCCCGCTCCGACCAATTGATGCAGTATTTCATCGGCTTGAGGCAGGTTTTCGGCTTCGAGCGCGCTTTTGAGGCGTTGGAGCCGTTCGGGTAGGTGGCGAACAAAATCTGCTCGGGCAGCTCGAAAACGAGGGCTGTCGTTCCCGAAACGGGACCCTGAGGTCTCATTGGCAGGATCGGGGTCGGCGGAGCAGGATGTATCGCCTATGTAGGCGGCGACTTGTTCGGCCAGATGGCTCATGGAAAGCGGTTTCGTCCAAAGGTCGTCGAAGCCTGATTTGAGGACGCGTTCCCGATCGCTCTCCATGGTCGAGGCGGTGAGGGCGACAATCGGCATGAGAAACCCGCGGCGCCGGAGTTCTTTCGTGGCCGTCAACCCATCCATCACCGGCATGCGTACGTCCATGAGTATCAAGTCGAAGGATTGCTGGGAGGCGGCGTCGACCGCGGCTTGACCATTTTCAACCGCAGTGACGGTCGCGCCGCGATCGCTGAGGAAACCTTCGATCAGATTGCGCGTGTCGGTGAAGTCGTCTGCGAGGAGAATGGAACCCCGCAACCGGAGCGGCGAGGTGCTCTCCAGGGGCATCGGATGTCGTTTGGTTTCGACGATCATTTCATCCGGCGTAATCCACGCCGCATTATCGAGAGGTCCGGTGGTCGCGCGCAGGGTAAATGTTGTGCCCCTGTTTTCGTGTGACTCGACTGTGACATCTCCACCAAGCTGTCTTGCGATGTAGCGTGCGAGTGGCAAACCAAGCCCGACACCGTTGGACACGCCATCTTGCGTCTCGCCGATTCGTGCAAAAGATTCGAAGATTCGCTCCGTCTGGTGTATCGGAATTCCCGCGCCGGTATCCTCGACTCGTATGCACAGTCGAGGTTCAGCTTGATCGGGGTGAACCGCCATATGTACAGTCACACGGCCGCAATGAGTGAATTTCAAGGCGTTGCTGATCAGGTTTATCAACGCTTGTTTCAAGCGCGTGGGATCGGTTTCCACGGCAACCGGAATCGGCGTGTCGAAGCAAACGCGGAATTCCACTTCCGGTCTTTCGTAGAGCGGTTCTACCACCGCGAGTACGTCGGCGATGATATCCGGCAAGGTGGTCGAGCAGCGGTCGATCTCCAGCCGGCCCGCTTCCGCTCGAGAAATATCCAACAAATCGTCGATCAGTGCCAGAAGGTGTCTCCCATTCCGAACGATCATGTTGGAGTGACCACCGGCATCTTGGTCTAACGTCAGCAATTCTGCGGCGCCGAGGATGGCGGTGAGGGGGGTGCGGATCTCGTGGCTTACATTGGCGAGGAACACACTCTTGGAACGATTCGCTTGTTCGGCAGCCTCTTTGGCCTTCTTCAATTTGCGCTGAACCCTAATACGATCGGAAATGTCGCGCGCCACGCCCACAATGCCGGCTATTTTTCCCTGTTCGAAATAGGCTCTTTCATTCACTTCAAGCGTCATGGCATGACCCTTCTTGTGTCTGATTTCGACAAGATAGGAGGGGCTCTCTTTGCCCGACCGCAACGTTTCTTCGGTGTACTCGATGACTTTTTGGTTGTCGGGGTGGTCCGTCATATAGGCGGTGTAGTGTTTTCGCCATTCGGCCACGGAATAGCCGGTGACTTGCTCGACGGACGGTGAGAGGTAGTTGAAAACTCCCTGGGTATCGTGCCGGTAGACGAAATCCCTGGTGTGCTCCAGTAAGGCGTACTGCTCTTCGAGCAGCCTGGCAAGTGTGGCCGACGATTCACGTAGTTCCTGTTCGGCAAGTTTACGTTCTGTGATATCCAGCCAGGTTCCGATGACTTCTTGCGGTTTTCCATCGTCATCGCGGACAAGCACGGATCGATCCAGAAACCACCGGTACTGTCCGTCCGCGCACTGCCAGCGATACTCCGTTTCGACGGTCGCGTTATCGAGAAGCGATTTGACTTTTTGGGAGACCGGGTCACGATCCTCGGGGTGAATACGGTCTTGCCAGAAACCCGACCGGCCGACGAACCGCTCCGGAGGAAACCCACAAACACTTTCAACCTGCTCACTGATCCAGATGAGCGAAAACTCCGGTGGCACGCTTCCCACATAGGTCGCCATGGGAACGGATTGCAATATCACCCGCTGGCGCGTTTCGCTGGCGCGGAGGGCCGACTCGGCGCGCTGCCGCTCATCAATTTCGCGTCGCAGTCGCTGGTTGGCTTGCTCGAGGTCGGCGGTACGCGAATGAACGCGGGTTTCCAGTTCGTCGTGCGCTTCTTGAAGATCCTCCTGCGCCCGCCGGCGCTCCGACACATCAAACCAACTGCCAACCACTCGAATCAATCGTCCTGTGTCATCACGTACGGCCGTGATTTCGTCATGCAACCAGATGTAGCGACCGTCCCGATGGCGAAAACGATATTCGTGGGGGACGCGGTCTTCGTGTTCCACGCGGGCCATTTCCTTGAGTACCCGATCAACATCGTCGGGATGAATCTGCTTGGTCCAGAATAGCGGATCCGCGTAAAATTCTTCAGGGTCATATCCCAGGTGTTCGCGGGCGTTTTCGCTGACAAAGGTCGTGGGGTAGTCTGGGGCGCAGCCACAGCTATAAATGCCGGCCGGGCTCACGGTGAGCAGGTGGTGAATGCGCTGCTCACTTTCCCGCAACGCCTCTTCGTCTCGCTTGTGCTGTGAAATATCTACAAAAACGCCGCGTAGCACGACCGGGCCGCTATCGTCCGATACGACGCTGACGATATCTCGGAGCCAGATGATCTCGCTATCGGCCTTGACCATCCGGTACTCAAACTCATGATGCTTACCATCGGCCGTTTGGGCTCGACAAAACTGCACGGCTGCGTCCCGGTCATCTGGATGAATATGATTCATCCAGAAGTCGGGTCCGTACCATGCTTCCGCGGGATAGCCAAGGATTTCCGCGACTTGCGGTCCTATATAAGTAAACTGCCATGTCGACGCGTCGACCTCCCACGGAACGACACGTGTCGCCTCGGCCAGTAGTCTGTAGCGCTGCTCACTTTCCCGCAACGCCTCCTCGGCCCGCTTGCGCTGCGTAATGTCTCTGAAAATGGCAAGAACGGCGACGGGTTTTCCGTCCTTGAATGTAACCGTGCATTGGCCCTCCACGATGATGGATCGTCCGTCTTTGGCTACGAAGACCGCTTCGACAAGATCGGCGCGATCGTCCTGCATCACTTGCTGGAACTGCGCCATGCAATGCGCTCTTACGTCGGGATGAATGATTTCGAAGACCGGGCGTTCACGGATCTCCTTCTCATCAAACCCGAGGGTTTCCCGCCACGCGCGATTGGCAAAAAGTATGGAGCCATCGGTTGCCACGCTTAGTATGAGATCGTTGGCGGTTTCGACCAAGTTACGGTATTTCTCTTCGCTTTCGCGAGTAGATTGCCCCGCGCGATGGGTAGCGCGAAAGAGTGGTACGATGAGTGCGAGTCCGCAGAGCATGAGGATCGAAATCGCCAGAGCCACCAGTTCGGCGAATTCGTCGGGTGGGTATGCTTGATCTGAACCCAGCAAGCGAAACAATGAAACGCCACGACGTAGGGCCATGAGCGAAATGGCAATGGCGATGAGAGTCCAGGCCAAGCGCTTCCCCGTCACGCGAATCAGCGTCAACGCGATTCCGGCGGACGCCAGTTGCAGCAGAACGGAAAGCCCCAGAATGTACCGAACATCCATGGTCTCTATCCTCTTGGCCGACTTGCTAGAGCCGATGACCGCCGCGTAGCCTCTGAGCGCGGGTGCGGAAGCGAACATGAGTCGCCTTCCGCCGTTTGTGGATTGCGGCGGGCGAAGTTCCCGAGAATCGGTTACCTTCACCGGACCACGGCCCAGCGAGTCGGCTCAGGCTGAACATCCGTATGATACCCGGCAACAAGAGGGAAAGGCAATCCACTCCGATTTCCGCCGGGCGCCAGCGCCGTCTTTTGACGCTCGCCGATGCGGTCTGTACTATTCCAACTACGTAGGATTTGGAGCGTGGATGGGTTTCGCGCCGTGGCCGATACCCCAATGAAGGACTCAAGACAATGATGATTTCTGATAAGATGTGTGCCAAGTTAAATGAGCAGATCGCCGCGGAGTTTTCCGCCGCCCATGCCTACCTGGCCATGGCCTGCGCGTTCGATCAGATGGGGCTGAAGATTCTCGCCAAGAAGTTTCTCGATCAGGAATCCGAGGAGCGAGAACATGCCATGAAGATCCTCCGCTACGTGCAGGAAGTAGGCGGGACGGTGGCGCTGCAAGAGGTTTCCAGGCCCCGCGCCGACTACGCCGACGTTCAAGCCATCGTACAAGCCGCCTTGGAAAGCGAAGAGAATGTCACGCGAATGATCCATGTACTCGTCGCCCAGGCGGAAGACGAAAGGGACTTCGCCACGCGCAGTTTTCTGAACTGGTTCGTGGACGAGCAAGTGGAAGAGGTGTCCAACATGACCGACCTGCTCACGCTCGTGCGGCTGGCGGGCGACAACATGCTTCAGGTTGAATCCCGCGTTCGCCACGAGATGACGGGTGCCGGTTGATCGAGCGGGACGAAGGGGCGACCAAAACCGGAGGCGACGCCAGTGAACCGAGTCGTTGATTTGCGGAGTGACACTGTCACGCGCCCGTCCCTCGCCATGCGCGCCGCTATGGCCGAGGCCGAGGTGGGGGACGATGTCTTTGGTGACGACCCCACCATCAATCGACTTCAGGCAAAAGTGGCCGCGTTGCTCGGTAAAGAGGCCGCCCTTTATGTGCCGTCCGGCTCCATGGCCAACCAGGCCTCCATCCGGGCCCATACCCAACCCGGCGACGAGATCATCGCCCACGCCGATAGTCATATTTACCATTACGAAGCCGGTGCGCCCGCGGCGCTTTCGGGTTGCTCGTTACGCCTGCTGCCCGGCGACCGGGGGCTGTATCAGGCGGATGATGTACGTGCGGCCATCCGTTCGACGGATTCACACTTCGCGCAGTCGCGCCTGATTGTGGTCGAGAACACGCACAATCGCGGGGGCGGTAGCGTGTGGCCGATCGATGGGATCGCAGCGATTCGCACCGTGGCGGATGAATTCCAATTGAAGATGCACCTCGACGGCGCCCGGCTGATGAACGCCTGCGCCGCGACGGGCATCGCGCCCAGCGAGTACGCGAGACATTTCGATACGGTATCGATGTGTTTTTCGAAGGGGCTCGGCGCTCCGGTGGGTTCGGCCGTCGCCGGTTCGAAGGAAATCATCGGGCGTGTTCATCGATATCGCAAGATGTTCGGCGGTGCGATGCGGCAGGGCGGCATTATTGCCGCGGGTGCGCTCTATGCTTTGGAGCATAACGTCGCACGACTGACCGACGATCATAAAAATGCCAAGCACCTGGCCTCGGCGATTGCGGACATGTCGGGCGTAGCGATCGACATCCGCACCGTAGAGACCAATATTCTGTACTTCGATGTCGATGGGGGGCGCGGGTCGGCTGGAGAATTGTGTGCCACGCTTCACGCAAAAGGTGTCTGGGTTATTCCGGTCGGGCCGCAACGGGTGCGGGCGGTGACCCATCTCGACGTGTCGAACGAGGATGTCGACTATGCCATTGGCGTGCTGAGCAAGGAACTTGATCGCTAGTGTGGTTTGCAGGGAGTTGAAGTCTGAAAGGTATTGTCCCATCAGAACCGGGACCGTAAGGGAGTGGCATTCACGAGAAAGTCAGGCCGCTTTCTCACGGGCGCGGTTCGAAGAAGAGTTTCTTACACTCGCTCTTAGTTGAGCTTCTATTGCGGAGGTTGGAATCATGAATGGCACGAAAACGATGAGACGTACGCTATGCCGCAGTGTGGCGTTGGCCTTTGTTGCGCTTACGGTTCCGGTGGTCGGTGGATCCACGGACGACCCTTCCATCGCGCAATTCATCAAGATGCGCTGGCCGGGACGGGTCTCGCTCGCACCGGACCGGACACTCTACTACGTCTATAACCCCGACGGCATCAATCAGCTCTACAAGGTCGCGCCCGGCAAGACGCAGAAAGACGCCGTCAAGCTGACGGATTTCGAAGATGGGATCGGCGGATATTCCCTCAGCGATGATGGTCAGTGGATCGGTATTACCGCGAGCGTGGGCGGAAGCGAGCAGGCCGACCTGTTTCTCATGAACGCCGCCACGGGCGAACAAGAGACGCTGTTTTCCGATCCCAACGTGGTCTGGGGTGGCGCGACCTGGCGGCGCGACAATAAGGCATTTGCCTATCGTGCCAATGATGAGTCACCGTCTGATTTTCACGTGTACACGTTCGACTTGCAGACCCGCAAACACAAGAAGGCGTTCTCCGGCAAGGGCTATCACTATCCGGCGGACTTCAATCGAGACGGCACGAAGCTGATGATCGGCAAGTATAACTCAGCCTCTTATTCGCAGATTTTCGAGGTGACCCTGGCAACGGGCGACGTCCGCGAAGTCACGCCGAAGGACCAAGAATGGTCTTTTAGCCCCGTCGGATATACGGCCGACGACGGCGCGTTCCTGGTCAACACCAATTACAAAAGCGACCTGAAAGCCGTATTCTCCATCAACCTGAAGACTGGTGCGCTCACGCCGGTGGCTTCTGACCTGAAGGGTCACGAGGCTGACTTCGCGGGATTCAATAAGAAGCGCGACGTGCTGGCCATCGGCCTCAACGAAGATGGCTACCGCACGCTGCACCTGCGCAACGCGTCCGGCTATAGTCCCATGGAAACGCCGAGGATGGACAAAGGCATCGTGGGCAATGTCGAATTCGCGGGCAACTACATGCTCTACTCGCTCAACAACGCCAATACGCCGGGCGTGGTTTACAAATGGGACATGACAAAGCCCGGTCAGCCTGCCGAGGCCATCACGATCGCGGACACCCAGGGCATCGACGTCTCGAAGTTCCGATTGCCCGATTTGGTGTATTACCCGTCCTTCGACGGCGAGAAGATTCCCGCGTTTCTCTACTTGCCGCCGGATTACAAGAAGGACAAGAAGGTTCCGTTCGTCGTCTCTTATCACGGCGGACCAGAGGGGCAATATCGGCCCTCGTTCAATCGCAACTTCCAATACCTGCTCACTCAGGGTTACGGCGTGCTGGCGCCCAACGTGCGCGGATCGTCGGGTTACGGCAAGGCCTACATCGAGGCAGATAACTACAAGAATCGCTTCAAAAGCGTGAAGGATGGCGTGTGGGCGGTGAAGTATTTGATCGATCAGGGTTACAGCGACAAGAAGAAAGTCGCGGCGTTTGGCGGCAGCTATGGCGGATTCATGGTCATGGCCACCATCACCGAAGCGCCGGAGCTGTTCGGAGCGGCTTGCAACGTTGTCGGCGTGGTAAATTTCGAGACGTTCTTGCAGCAGACCAAAGCCTATCGTCGCCATCTGCGCGAGGCGGAGTACGGGCCGCTATCTGATCCGGAGTTTTTGAGATCGATTTCGCCGATCCATAAGCTCGACAAGATTGATACGCCGTTGATGTTGGCCCATGGACTCAACGACCCCCGCGTGCCGATCGGCGAGGCCATGCAGATTTCCGTGGCCCTTAAGAAGCGTGGGCTTGATGTTGAGGAGCTTTACTTCCCCGACGAGGGTCACGGTTTTGCCAAAGAGGAGAATCGCCTGCTCTTCTACAAGCAGGTGGCCGAGTTCTTCGACAAACACTTGCGATAGTCCCGTAGGGTGGGCACGGCCCACCAATCCGATCCGTAGGGTGGGCACGGCCCACCAATCCTGTAGCGTGGGCACCGCCCACCAATCCGATCCGTACGCATCAGCTCGGGCGATCAATGGCAGGCGTGGGTGCTTCGCGCACGTAAATTCGCGCAAGCTGAAGCATGCGGCTCAGGATGAAATGGCTTGATGTCCGCACGGCCCACCAATCCGATCCGTAGGGTGGGCACCGCCCACCAATCCTGTA
>Ga0214472_10001992_pt1 | contig 22185 bp, 22 predicted proteins | sample RVTome_6_FD_207662 | JGI IMG/M metagenome (GOLD analysis project Ga0214472, IMG submission 207662) | Soil microbial communities from uranium-contaminated site in the Upper Colorado River Basin, Wyoming, United States - RVT140D175 | ecosystem: Environmental > Terrestrial > Soil > Contaminated >...
GGTCCGGCAGGTCGAACGACGCCGTCCCCTCCTCGTCCGAGAACGTGAAGACGCCGACGTTGTCGAACTCGGCCGCCTCCACGAAGGCCACGAGCTCGTCGAAGTCGCCCTCGGTCTCGCCGGGGAAGCCCACGATGAACGACGTGCGGACGGCCACGCCGGGGACGCGCTCCCGGATGCGCTCCACCATTCCGAGCAGGTGGCCCTTGCCGGTCGGCCTCTTCATCCGCTTCAGCACCGACTCGCTTGCGTGCTGGAGCGGGATGTCCACGTATTTCACGACCCTGTCCTCGCCGGCGATCGCGTCGAGGACAGGGTCGCTGAGCGTGGACGGATAGGCGTACATCACACGGATCCAGCGAATCCCCTCGACTCGCCCCAGCTTGTGCAGCAAGGCGGCGAGGCCGTCCCGCATCCCGAGATCCAAGCCGTACCGGGTCGAGTCCTGGGCCACGAGGACGATCTCCTTCACGCCCCGCTCCGCCAGCGCCCGCGCCTCGGCCACGATGTCCTCGAGGCCGCGGCTGCGGTGCCGTCCCCGCAGCGTGGGGATGATGCAGAAGGAGCAGGTGTAGTCGCAGCCCTCGCTGATCTTCACGTAGGCGAGCCAGGGCGGCGTGGAGAGCAGGCGCGGCTGCGTGTGGTCGTAGACCCAGTCGGGCAGGCCGGCGTCGGCGTCGGTCACGCTGGACGCGCCTTCTACCGCGGCCACGATGTCCGCCACCTGCCCGGTGCCCAGCGTGGCGTCGATCTCCGGGATCTCGCGGCGCAGCTCCGCGTCGTAGCGCTGGGCGAGGCAGCCCGTCACCACCAGCCGCCGCGCGCGGCCGGCGTCCTTCTGCCGCGCCATCTCGAGGACGGCGTCGATCGACTCCTGCTTGGCCCGGTCGATGAAGGCGCAGGTGTTGACGACGATCACGTCCGCCTGGCTCGCGTCGGCCACCAGCTCGTGCCCGCGCCGCCGCAGGTGGCCGAGCATCACCTCGCTGTCCACCAGGTTCTTGGGACAGCCGAGGCTGACCAGCCCGACGGCCAGCGGCTCCGCCCGCGGGCGCGCTCCCTCGCCGTCCGTGATCGGAGGCGTGGTGCCGCCGGAGCCGGCGCGCCGGCGCAGCTCGACCGGCGTCCAGCCCTCGCCCATCAGCTCAGTGGGCCTTGTCCGGGGCGTCGATCTGGTTGCCCCACTCGCGGAGCTTCTCCCGATCGCTGGTGGCGTACAGCTCGTCGCCGATGTCCGCCACCTGGTCGCTGATGCCGCCGAGGATCTCGTACTCCTCGCCCTTCTCGGTGAGGAGCGAGAGGTGGTGGGCCACCGCGTCCAGCCGGGGCACCGCCTTGTCCATGGCCATGAGCAGGCCTTCCAGCACCTCGATCAGCGCCTTGCGGCTCAGGCCGTCGTGCCACGTGGGTTCCATCCGGCCATGATATAACACCCGAGCCCGCGAAGCGGGCGAGGGAGTTGTCGGAGGGTTCCAGCCGGTCTTCTTGTCGAAGGGTTCCAACCGGTCTCTCTGAATCAAAGGGTTCCAGCCGGTCCCTTCGGTGCTGGACACCACCAGGAGGAAAACGTGGCTCAGCCTCTCGGAACGGGCGCCAAGGTCGCCATCGGGTGCGTCGGAGTCCTGATCCTCGGCGGGATCGTCACCATGGTCTTGCTCGGCGGCGCCTTCTGGTGGGGCAAGGGCAAGATGGCCGAAGTGTCGGGCGAGATGGACAAGTTCGTAGGCGAGCAGAAGCGGATCGAGGAGCTGAAGCAGAAGGCCAACGCCAACCCCTTCCAGCAGCCGCCCGACGGCGTGATCAAGGAAGACCGGCTGCTGACGTTCCTCGAGGTGCGGAAGCGCGTCCACTCGGTCTATCAGAAATACGAGAAGGACATCGAGGCCCGCGGCAAGAAGGAGAAGCCGGACCTTGGGGACGTGAGCGCCGCCTTCGGGATGCTCAACGAGATCCGCGGGGCGCAGGCCCGGGCCCAGGCGGACCTCGGCATGAGCGACGACGAATACGGGTTCCTGGTGCAGCAGGTCTACAAGACGATGTGGGCGGCCCAGGTGGCCAAGGACACCGGGAAGAGCGTCTCCGGGGCCACGGCGGAGGCCTACGACACGGCGAGCCGCGAGATGGCGCGGGCCGCCGAGGAGGCACGGGCGGCGGAGGAACGGGCGAAGAGCGAGGGCAACGAGACCGCGCGAGAAGCCTCCGGAGACGCGGCCGAGGCGGTGCGCGAAGGCTTGGAGCAGCTCCAGAAGCAGGCCGGGCAGGTGCGCGAGAGTGCCCGCGACCTTGACGTTCCCCCCGCCAACATCGCGCTCTTCCAGAAGTACGAGGCGGACATAAAGAAGTACGCGATGAGCGGCCTGGAGTGGATCGGGCTCTGACGGTCCGCGCCGGCTGGCGCGAGGGCGAGCTCCGCGCGATCGAGCCGGGTCAGACGTCCAGCAGCCGCCGGGCCGCACGTTCCGCCCCGCTCATGTCCGGCGCCGGCGGGAACGGAGCGGCCAGCACCTCGTCCAGGGCCGACCGGAGCCGTCCGGCGAGCAGGCCGTCGTTGGAAATGTGCCGCGCGGGAAGCCAGCGGCCCATCTCCCCCACCAGCACCGGGTACTCGGGGAAGTCGCCCCGCTCCGTGTAGACCATGCGCGTGCGCGCGGCGATGGCGTCGGACACGATGCCGTAGCCGGGCTTGGTGATCACAACGTCGGCCGCGCCGACGAGGTCGATGTACCCCAGGCCCAGGGCGGCGGCGCGGTCGACGTCCAGGCCGGTCGCGTTGCCGGTCGCGTTCGATTTCCCCACCCGATCAAGGCCGGTCATGAGGAAATTCCAGCCTTCGACCTGTCCCAGGACACCCGGATCGAACCCCGGCAATCCCAGCCCCCCGAAGGAGATCAGCGCCAGCGGCCCATCGGGCAGGCCCAGCCTCCGCCGCGCCTCCGCTTGGGTCACTTGCGGCTTGCGCGCTACCAGCGGGATCGGCTCTCGACGCGGGAACGCCGACAGGTCACCCGCGAAGGGGAGCTCGAGCAACAGCCCGCAGCGCGCGTAGGCCGCCGCGGCCCAGTCGGCGGCCTCCGCCAGCCCGGGATGCCGCCCCGACATGTAGCGGTAGATCCAGTCCCAGGAGAAGTTCGACAGGCCGAAGCTCGGGACTCCGGCCTCGGCCGCGGCCGCGAAGGCCAGGGGCGGTATGTCGCCCAGGACGGCGCGCGCCCCGATCTCGCGGAGCCAGCGCGCTTCGGCGGCGATCCGCTCGTCGTCCCCCGACACGAAGTCGCGCCAGGCGTCGACCGTGGCGGGCTCGTCCATGACCAGCGCGCCCTTCTGGACGAGGCCCACGTCGCACTGAAGGCTCCGGAACTCGAACGGGCCGGGCACCGCCTGGCGGTACAGCCTCTCCGGCCCCGAGGTGACGACGGCCAGCGTCGCGCGCGGCTGGATCGCGCGCACCGCGCGCAGCACCTCGCCCACCCGCGTGGCGTGGCCGTAGCCGTGCCCGGAGACGTAGGCGACGATCATCCGTTCAGCAGAGTACCGCGTCGCACCCTTTGGGTCCCGTTTGGCGTCACGCTGCGTTCCGTCCCTTGAGGACGGTCCGTGATACGTTACCCCGCCTGCCCCTGATATCTGGCATGCCGATCCAACTGGACTACAGCGTCAGCCGTGCCCGCTTTCGTGAAGCCCTTCGGCTGGTACAGCTCCGCGAGCCGCTGCTGTCCAAGTGGCTCGAGCGAGCAAGAAAGGTCAGCGAGTCTCCGAGCAAGACCTTCATCGCCATGCTGGGCACTGCATTGCTTGCAAAGGCGACGGATCGCCGAGTAGACCCGTTTGCGTTGAAGGTCCGCGATTTTGCCACCGCATACTCAGCACGAAGCCTCTGCAAGGACGTTCTCGTACCTTGCGCCGTGGAAGCAGGCGTACACCTTGGAACAACGGGGCGCGAGCCACTCAATAACCAGCCATTCTTCCGTCATGAGCGAGTCGGTCCCGACATGAAGGTCAGGCCGTACGTTCAACCCCATCTGGACTACCTCTGTGAGTGCCTTGCTTCGATGAAGAAGCTCACTGAGGCCGAGGCTACAAATGCCCTCGGCGCCTTTCTGCGCGTACGAATGGAAGAGGGGCGCAAGAGCGCCGGGGCCCTGGTCGTCGAGGAGGCGCCAGGTGTCTCCGAGTTGATCAGCAAGAGCGTGCGCTTCATCTCCGGCGACCCCGAAAACGGAAAGCGCGGCCAAGCACTCGTAGCCGCAGCCCTGGACCTGGTTTTTAAGGACGTTCGAACGACTCGCGTGTACGACCCTAGCCGGCATTGGCCTGGCGACGTCGTCGCCTACGAGAACGATGCCGTGTTGGTATCCGTGGAGGTAAAGCAGCGGCCGGCTACTGAGACAGAGCTTCTGCAGTTTGTGGAGCGCTGCGCGCAGATGGGTGTGCAGCGCGCGATGGCCGCCCTTCTGGATCCCGATCAGCCGCTAATCGAGGTGGAGGAGCTGCTGGAGACGGCTTGGCAGCGTCACGGAGTACACCTTTCCATCCTCATGGGGGCTGGCGCGGTTCTTTACGAGACCCTAACCTGGACCGTCAAGCCGCTTGCAACCGCTCTCAGCGAACTACCCTTACTAATGGCCGCGCGCCTTGAGGAGCTGGAGGCGACGGCCGAAGGACGAGCGGCATGGGCCGCCCTCTTCAAAGCGCGCGGTTAAGTCGCTATCCGTTTCCAACGTCCGCGGCCGTGACTGCGGCGATGCGGGGCAATCGGAAACGCGATACCGGTCCCGAGCTGAAGTTGCGCTCTCTCCTCCACACACGGGGAATACGGTTCCGTGCGAACGCCGAGGTAACCGTCCCCGGCCTTCGCGTTCGCGCGGACATCGTATTCCGCCGCCAACAGCTAGCAGTGTTCATCGATGGGTGCTTCTGGCATTCTTGCCGTTGGCACGGGACCCGCCCCCGAGTGAATACCCACTACTGGCTGCCTAAGCTAGAAAGAACTGCGGCGCGGGATCGCAAGGTCAGGCAGCTTCTGACGCGTGCCGGTTGGAGAGTGGTGAGGGTGTGGGAGCATGTGGCGCCTGAGCGCGCGGCGGACCTCGTTCGGAAGGCGCTCGTAGTACGGTAGCGGATCAAATGACCCAGCCTCTTACAGCCTTTAGCCTCTTCGCCGGCGCAGGCGGCCTAGACCTTGGTGTTGAAGCGGCCGGGTACCGCGTCTTGTGCGCTGTTGAGAATGACGCAGTCGCCGTGGAGACGCTTAACCACAATCGAACGCGTTTCTTTCCTCATTTGCCCCAGACGCAACCGCTCGACATCACCACTGTGGACGCACGGCAGCTAATGAAGAGGATCGGCTTGCGCAAGGGTGAGGTCGACCTCCTAGTCGGGGGCCCGCCGTGCGTCGCCTTCTCGAAGTCCGGCTTTCACCTCGAGTACAAAAGGGCGGGGCAGGATCCGAGGGCCAACCTTCTCGACGATTACCTACGGTTCCTCGAAGCGCTCCGTCCAGCAGCCTTCGTTATGGAAAATGTCTTCGGGCTAGCCTACAAGAATCAGTCTGCTGCCTTCTTCAATCGCCTAACCGCCGGCATCCACAAGCTCGGTTATTCGCTCAGCTACGAGGTCCTCAACGCCGCCGACTATGGCGTGCCCCAGAATCGGCAGCGCCTTTTCGTCATTGGGGCCCGGGATGGGCGGCCGCTAGGTTTCCCCAAGGCCACACACTGGGGAGAGCACGAACGCCGCAGTAAGCCTCCAGACGCGCACCTGCTCCTTCCGCACGTTACCGCCGGCCAGGCGCTCAACGATCTGCGCACCAAGCCGGAGTCGGAGGAGCAGGTCGCTGGGCGGTATGGTCACCTGCTACCGGAAATCCCGCCGGGAGAGAATTACCTCCACTACACCGCCGAGCGCGGACATCCAAGGCCACTCTTCAAGTGGCGCTCCCGGTACTGGACCTTCCTCCTGAAGCTCGACCCGGAACGCCCAGCTTCCACAGTCCAGGGACAGCCCGGCCCCTATGTGGGCCCATTCCATTGGGACAATCGCCGGCTCCGTGTCCCGGAGCTAAAGCGGCTCCAGGGCTTCCCTGACGAGTTCAACCTCACCGGAAGTCGCCGCAGCGTTCAGCTCCAAGTCGGGAACTCGGTCCCACCACCACTCGGCGGCGTTGTCACGATGGCCATCAGACAACAGCTCGAAGGCAAGAGCGATTTCACGGGTCAGCTCTCACTCGGGCTCGCCACGAGCGCCTAAGGACGGCCTAGTCGGTCCCTTCGTCAGGGGATGACGGTCGCCTCTTGGATGGTGCCGTTGAGGACGGTGCGGCTCTTCTCGTGGCAGAAGCCGAGCGCGGTCTCGACCTTCAGCACGAGGTGCGACAACGCCTCGTCGCCCCTCACCGGGACCAGCACGATGAACCTCATGGCCACGTCGCCGCCTTCGTCGTCGCCGTCCGGCCCGCAGGAGGCTCCGTCGCCGGCCGAGGCGTAGCGCGTGACGACCGCCCTGCCCGACGGCCGGAGCGCCGGAGCCGCCGAGGCGAGGTGCGGCGGCAGCCACGTCTCGATGCAGGCCTGCATGTAGTCGTGCAGGTCCTCGGCTCGCCGCGCGGTGCCCTCCACGACCTCCTCGGCGCACTTGAAGTCGGCGGACTCTTCCGCGCGGTCTACTCCCTGCGGCGCCAGGACCATGGCCATCGCGAGCGCGAGGAGGCTCACGGGTAGATCCGGTAGAGTATCCGCATCTTACAACTGCCCTGGTCACAACGCCTTGCGCACAAGCAGCGCGGCATTACGCGGAGCCAGTTGGCACCGGGTTGGCGTCGTGAGTTCAGGGGCCGCTTATCGCTCACGCACGGAGTATGGCACGCGCGCGGAAGTGCCGCTGCGGCTGCGCCATCCTCGGGGCGCGGCGCCACCACCGTCATTCCGCGACGAGCCACGCCAAGACCGTTGCCGGGTCGCTGACGCGCACAGGCGAGCCGGGAAAGCCGGAGGGATCTCGGGTCGCGATGATGTCGCAACCCACGGCCTCCGCCGCGGCGGCGCACACCCCGTCCTCGAGGTCCAGCCAACCAAGGGCAATCGCTCGCCGCAAGACGGCTTCGTTGACGGGGGCTACGCCGAAAGCGGTCAAGAGGGCGCCGATCGCCTGACGAGCGAACGCCGCGCCCTTGGCCTTCTCGATGACGTAATAGACCGTGGTCATTCCGTGGGCGGGTATGTATCCCTTCCCCCGCCCGGTTTCGAGGGCGGCCCAGAGGCGTGCGGCTGCTTCGGCATGGGGTTGGCGTTCAAGGATGACGTCCAGAACGACGTTCAGGTCGAGGAGGACCTGCTTCACCGATACTTTTGTAGGACGTGGCGCCTGTAGTCTTCGACCTTGACCCCTCGGGCTGCCCCTCGCAGCATCCGAAGGACCGGCGGGTCCTGCTTCCCAGCTTCTTGGGGCCGGCCCGAAAGGAGGTCGAGGTACTGCTCCACGAGTTGGGAGACCGACGTCGCCCGCTTGGCGGCATAGCGCTTGGCCCGCCGGATGACGTCGTCATCAACGCTCAGAGTCAGCTTCGACATGTACGTATCATCGCGCAGCGCGAATACGTATGCAAGTCCCGTCGCCAGCCGCCTCGCCAAGGTCGGCGGACGCTTCGGAGGTGCCGCAGGTCGAATTGGCGCCGGGTTGGCACCGCGCGAACTCGCCGACTCGATGGAACAAAGCCGCGTGAGCGCGCAAATGCACGCATCCACGCGTCGTCTCGAAATGGCAGCCTACGGGTAGATCCGGTACAGCGTCCGCGGGAACGCGATCGTCTCCCGCAGGTGCTCCAGGCCGCAGATCCAGGTCACCACCCGCTCGATGCCCATGCCGAATCCCGCGTGGGGCACGCTGCCGTAGCGCCGCAGGTCCAGGTACCAACGGAACGACTCCTCGGGCAGGCCGTGCTCGTGGATCTTCTTCAGCAGGGCGTCGCCGTCGCTCAAGCGCTCGCCTCCGCCCACGATCTCGCCGTAGCCCTCGGGGGCCAGGACGTCGGCGGAGAGCGAGAGCTCCGGCCGCTCCGGGTCGGTGGCCATGTAGAAGGCCTTGACCTGGGCCGGGAACCGGTGGACGACCACCGGCCGGTCGTAGTTCTCGGCGATCACGGTCTCGTCGGTCCCGCCGAAGTCCGATCCCCACTGCGTCTGCGACCCCTTGGCCTGGATGAGCTTGACGGCGTCGTCGTAGTGGAGCCGCGGGAACGGCGCGCGCACGTTCTCGAGCCTGCCGGTGTCGCGCTCCAGGGTCTTGAGCTCCTCCTTGCGCGTCTCCAGCACGCGGGCCACCACCGCGCAGACCAGGTCCTGGGCCAGCGCGATCGCGTCCTCGAGGTGGGCGAAGGCCATCTCGGGCTCCACCATCCAGAACTCGGTGAGGTGGCGGCGGGTCTTGGACTTCTCCGCCCGGAAGGTGGGGCCGAAGCAGTAGACCTTGCCGTGCGCGGCCGCCGTGGCCTCGTTGTAGAGCTGCCCGCTCTGCGTCAGGTACGCGGTCCCCTCGTCGAAGTAGGGCACGCCGAAGAGCGTGGTGGTCCCCTCGCAGGCCGCGGGCGTGAAGATCGGCGTGTCCACGAGCGTGTAGCCCTGCTCGTCCAGGAAGTCGCGCGTGGCCTTCACCACCGCGTGGCGCACGCGGATGATGGCGTGCTGGCGCTGCGAGCGCAGCCAGAGGTGGCGGTTCTCCATGAGGAACGCGGTGCCGTGCTCCTTGGGCGTGATCGGGTAGTCGTGCGCGGCCTGGAGCACGCTCAAGCCCGTCACGTCCACCTCGAACCCGCCGGGCGCGCGCTGGTCCTCCTTCACGCGGCCCGTCAGCTCCAGCGAGGACTCCTGCCCCGCGCCCTCGGCGGCCGTCCAGGCCTCGGGCGGCACCGCCGCCTTCGCCACCACGCACTGCGCGAAGCCGCTGCCGTCCCTCACGATGAGGAACTGCAGCTTGCCGCTGGACCGCTTGTTGTGCAGCCAGCCCTGGACCCGCACTTCCTCGCCGGCGTGGCCGCGGAAGTCGGCGATGCGGACCACCGGCGTCACCGCAGCTCCTCCAGGTGGCGGGCCAGCGCGCGGCGCAGCCCGGACAGCTCCGGGTAGCGGGCCAGGTTGCGGCGGAGGTGGCCGAGCGTGCGCGGGATGTAGGGCAGGTACACGCGGCTGTTGCGCACCGACCCCATGTAGCCGAACGTGCCCAGGGCCTTCAGGTTGCGCTGGATGGACATGAGCTCCAGGCGGCGCAGGAACGTGTCCCTGGCCTCGCCGGGGACCGCGCGCTGCCGGAACTCCTCGGCGCGGTCCACCACGAACTCCTCCTCGAGCTCCACGTACGAGTCGCGCAGCAGCGAGGCCAGGTCGTACGTCGCGGGGCCCATGCGCGCGTCCTGGAAGTCGATCCAGAAGAGCGCCTCGCGATGGCACATCAGGTTGCGGCTGTGGAAGTCGCGGTGGGTCAGGACCCGCGGCCACGACGCGATCTCCGAGCAGAGACGGTGGAAGCCCTCCGCAATCATGGCGCGGTCCTCCACCGAGAGGTCGCACCTCCTGTAGCCCTCGAGGAAGTGCTTCCAGAAGAAGTGCAGCTCCCAGGAGAGCTTCTCGAAGTCGAACGCCACCTGGAAGCAGCCCGCCCGCTGGGGCGCCCGGGCGGCCTCGCGCTGGAGGACCACGAGCTGGTCCAGCGCCTGCCGGTAGAGCTCGGTCCGGCGCGCGTCCCCCGCGCTGCGCAGAGCTTCCTGCAGCGTGAGGTCGCCGAGGTCCTCCAGGATCACGACCCCGAGCGGGCCCTCGACGTCGATCACCTCCGGCACGGGGAGGCCCCAGCCCGCCATCAGGTTCCGCACGATCACGAACGGGAGCGTGTCGGGCGCGAAGGGCTCCGGATACAGGGCCAGCACGGTGGTCGCGCCGTCGTGGACGAGGCGGTAATAGCGGCGCGTGGACGCGTCCCCCGAGAGCGGGGCGACGCTCGCGCCGGCCGCGCGCTTGCCGAAGCGCCGGGCCAGGAAGTCGGCCACGCGCGCGTCCGGCGTGGGATGGAGCGGGAAGGACGGAGGCGCGGGCTCGATCAGCGCGGCCGGGTCGGGTGGCCGCTCGAGCAAGCGGCGGCCGGAGCGGCGCCGGGCCGACCTGGCGTCCAGCCGCCTCTCGGAGCCGCTCGACATCACGCCACCTCGACCAGGCGATGACCGCGCCGCGTGCGGCCGGGGAGGGTCGCGCCGCGCAGCCGGGCCGCGGGCACCATCAGCTGGCCCTCCACCCGTCCCCGGGCCTCCACGTGGCTGGCCGTGGCCAGGATCGAGCCGCGGACCCGGGCCCCCGCACCCACCCGAACCCGGTCCCACAGGATGCTGCCCGCGACCTCCGCCCCCTCCTCCACCACCGTCTTCGGCCCCACCACCGAGCGCGTCACCCGCGCGCGCGGGTGGACCCGGGCCGCCGGGTGGATGAGCGGGCCACGGGCCAGGCCGCGGAATCCAGAGGAGAGCATCGAGAGCTGGGAGCGGAGGTACAACGAGGGACCACCGAGATCGTACCACGCGCCCCTCACCCGCACTCCCAGGATGTCCTCGCCCTCGTCCACGAGCGGCGCGTACAGGTCGCGGACGATGTCGGAGGCCGCGTCGGGGAGACGGTCCAGGAGCGAGGGGTCGAGGACGTGGACGCCGGTGAAGAGCGACCGCTGGCCGCGGGCGGGCCGGGGCAGGCGGGCCAGCGAGCGCACCCAGCCGCCCGCGCCGGTGACGATCGAGGAGTACCGCTTCGGCTCGGGGTTCGCCACCAGCGCGAGGGTGGCCCGGGCCCCCGCCGCGCGGTGGCGCCGCAGGAGGTCGGTCAGGTCGAAGTCGAAGAGGACGTCGCCGTTCACGAGGAAGAACGGCTCGTCGCCGAAGAAATCCCGCACCCGGCGCGGCCCGCCGCCCGTGCCGAGGATGCGGCGCTCCCGCGACCACGCGAGGGCCAGCCCGAAGGCGCGGCCGTCCCCCACCGCGCGCGTGACCGTCGCGGGCAGGTGGTGGAGGTTGACGACCACCCCGGTGACGCCGTGGTGGGCGAGCAGGTCGAGGGTCCAATGGATGAGGGGACGGTTCAGCACCGGCAAGGCGGGCTTGGCCCTGAGGAGGGTCAACGGACGCATGCGCCGGCCGAGCCCCGCCGCCAGCACCATCGCCTTCACGCGGGAAACACCATGTCTCCCTTGCCCCCGGAAGCGAAGAACAGCCCGGCGTAGGAGTCGGTGATGTAGTCGCGCGGGCCGAGGCCCAGGGCCGCGGCGGCGGCGTGGATCTGCGGCAGCGGGCCCTCGATCTCGAGGAACGTCCCGATGGGCGTCTCGTCCACGACGATCTCGACCTCCCCGAGGCGATACGTCTCGCGGTACTTCTGGTACCGGAAGGTGGGGCCGAAGCCGACGGCGCGCAGGATCGCCTCCAGCGCGTCGGCCTCCCCCGCCGCCGTCTCGACCTCGATCTCCCGGCGGCTCTTCACGCCCTCCCGGTCCCGGCGCGGCCCCTTGAACGTCAGCACGGCGGCGTCCGCGGTGCGCCGGAGGCGCAGCGTCCGCCCGGAGCCCATCAGGGTGGAGCCGGCATCGTCCAGCAGGACGTTGTCCTCGAAGTGCCGGGGCCGGACGAGGGTGGCTCCCAGCCGCGCCACCGCCTCGCGCGCGGGACCGGGGCCGGGCATGCGCAGCTTGATCTCGGTCTCGACCTGCCCCGCCAATCCGCCCGCCGCCGCCTTCAGGACCCGGACGGCACCACGCGCACCTTCATCTCGACCCGCTCCTGGGGGTTGTCGCGGGCGTCGCGCGGGGCGGCCACGATCTTGTCGGCGACCTCCATGCCCCGCACCACGCGGCCGAACGCGGTGTACTGGCGGTCGAGGAAGGCGGAGTCCTTCACGCAGATGAAGAACTGCGAGCCTGCGCTGTCGGGGTCGGAGGAGCGGGCCATCGAGAGGACGCCGCGCTTGTGGGGCGTGTCGTTGAACTCGGCCTTGACGCTGTGGCCCGGGCCGCCCGTACCGTGGCGGTCGCGGGAGCCCTTGGGGTCCTTGGTGTTCGGGTCGCCGCCCTGGATCATGAAGCCCGGGATCACGCGGTGGAAGGTGGTGCCGTCGTAGAAGCCCTTGCCCGCCAGGTCCAGGAAGTTCTTGACGTGGCCGGGCGCCTTGTCGGCCAGGAGCTCCATCTCCATCTCGCCGTACTTCGTCTCGATGACCGCGCGGGATTTCGTGGCTTCGGCCATGGAGCCTCCTTCGATGATGGGACGATCCCGACTCTAACCGACGCCCGCCGTGAAAGCCAACGTGCGGAGCTCATCCGCCGCTCGGGGTACGCCCTCCGCGGCGAACCTCTTGGCGCATTCGCCGATGGCAAGCGATCCCACGGCAGCCGTGTCAAGCGCAAAGTGAACGATCTTCGTATACCGTGTGACCGCGGTCACGGCCGGGATGTTAACGCTCCGGGCTCAGCGGGGGGCTGCCGACCTTTTCCAGGGCGCGGTCCACTTCTTCTTGAAAGCGGCTGTCGCCGATCCTCAAGAGGATGCGGCGGGCCTCTTCGCGCCGGCCGAGCGCCGCCAGGCTGAGGGCACGATCCAGGCGGCCCTCCGGCGGGAGCAGCCAGCCATCTCCCTTGCTTTCAATGGCTTCAAAGCCCCGCAGCGCCTCGGCGGGCCGGCCGGCGCGGTACGCGGCGACCGCGGCGTCGAACTCCTCCGGCGCGGGCTCGTCCTCCCCGGGCGCCAGGCCTTCGGGCAAGAGCGCGGGGGGCGGCGGCGCCGGTCTCCGGTCCACGGGCCGTCCGTTCCAGCCCGGCCGCGGTACCGTCTCGCGGACGTCCACGCGGCCGAAAAGCGACAGCACGGAGGCCAGCGCCGGCACGAACGGCGGCTTCACCATCGCCCCCGCCCATCCGCCTCTCGCCACGACGAGCGCCGATCCCGGCGCGAGGCCGAGCTCGGCCGCCGCGCCGCTTGCGATCAGGAGCGGCCAGTCGTATCCGTAGAGGCCCAGGATCTGCCGCAGCGCCTGGTCGCGGTCGGCGGCCTCGGGCACGAGCACCACCCGCACGCCCGCGGGGACGGCGCGCTTCAGCTCCTGCAGCTCCGCCGAGCAAGACCGGCACGCGGCGTCGGCCGCGTACAAGACGACGAGGCCGTCCTCGAGGCGCAGCGGCGCGCCGCTGGAGAGACGGCCGCCCGCGGACAAGCGGAAGGGGCCGTCGCGATAGACCGCCCCGGGCACCGCCGCCGCCAGCCGCACGCGGTCGATCTCGAGCTGGGCGCTCGGGAAGCCGGCCGCGTCCACCGCCTCGACGACGAGCGCCACCGAGGCGGGAGAGAGAGCGCCCGCTCCCCCGTGTCCGAGGATCAGCCGCAGGGCCTCGGGCGCGCGGCTCACGGCGAGGAGTGACCGCGCCAGGCGCGCCACGCGCGCCTCGCCGGGCTCGAGGAGGACGGCCCGGCGCAGGTAGCGCACCGCGGCGTGATGTTCTCCTGCCCGCGCCTGCGAGGCGCCCACGGCCTCGTAGAGCAGCCCGCGGTGGCGGCGGTACGCGCTGCGGGCGGAGACGAACTCGTCTTCCACGACCTCGCCCTTGCGCCCCGCCTTGACGTAATCGGTGGGATCGAACTCGGCGGTCAGGGACAGCGCGCGGCGCGCCTCGGCCAGGCATTCCGCGGGCGGGGCCGCGGCCTGCAGGGCGCGCGCGGCCAGCCGCTCGGCCTCCGCGACGGGAGGACCGGCCAGCGCGAGCACGACACCCAGCGCGACCATGGCTGCTTCAGCGCCGAGGGACGAGCTTCGCCAGCCGCCGCTCCGCCTCGTCGAGGGTCTCGTTCTTCTTGCAGAAGGCGAAGCGCACCTGGCGGCTCCCGTCCCGCGGATCGCTGTAGAAGGAGGACCCGGGGACCACCGCCACGCGCACCTCCTCGACCATGTGGCGCGCGAAGGCCACGTCGTCGTCCCAATTCAAAGCCGTGATGTCGGTCATTACGTAATATGCCCCGCGCGGCCGAAACGTCCGGAACCCGGCCCTGTCCAGGATGTCCAGCATGCGCTTCCGTCTCCGGTCATACCCGTTTGCCAGCTCCTGGTAGTACTCGGCCGGCAGCTTCAGGGCCACCGCCCCCGCCTCCTGCAAGGGGGCGGCCGCGCCCACGGTCAGGAAGTCGTGCACCTTGCGGATCGCGTTGGTGAGGCGGGGCGGGGCGATGGCCCATCCCACCCGCCAGCCCGTGACCGCGTAGGTCTTGCTCATGCCGTTGATGGTGATGGTCCGCTCCGCCATGCCCGGGAGCGAGGCGATGGGCACGTGGACGGCGCCGTCGTAGAGGATGTGCTCGTAGATCTCGTCGGTGAGGGCCACCGCGTCGTGCCGGCGGCACAGGTCCGCGATCGTCTCCAGCTCCGCGCGGGTGAACACCTTCCCCGTCGGGTTGTGGGGCGTGTTCACGACGATGGCGCGCGTCTTGGGAGAGAAGGCGCGGGCCAGCTCGTCGGGGTCGAAGGACCAGTCCGGCGGCCGGAGCTTCACGAAGCGCGGGACGGCGCCGGAGAGGATGGCGTCGGGCCCGTAGTTCTCGTAGAAGGGCTCGAAGACCACCGCCTCGTCGCCGGGGTCGAGGACGGCGAGCAGCGAGGCCACGATGGCCTCGGTCGAGCCGCAGGTCACGGTGATCTCCCGCTCGGGGTCGACGGGGACGCCGTAGAGGGCCTGGAACTTGGCCGCGATGGCCTCGCGCAGCGAGCGCGCGCCCCAGGTGATCGCGTACTGGTTGATGTCCGAGGACACCGCGCGCCGCGCGGCCTCCTTCACCTCCTCCGGCGCCGCGAAGTCGGGAAAGCCCTGCGAGAGGTTCACGGCGCCGTGCAGGTGCGCCAGCCGCGTCATCTCGCGGATGACGGACTCCGTGAAGCGGTCGGCCTTGGCCGAGGCGCGGACGCTCACGAGGGCGGGGTCGAAGGGGGCGCGGGCGACGCCACGGGCGTCAGCGTGGAGGCCGCAAGGTAGGTCAGGTCCGGGGCCAGGGGCCGCGTCAGGTCCACGTGCCCGGCCAGCGTGGGGACCTGCCGGTCCTCGATCACGATCTGCACCCGCTTCACCGCCGGGAAGTTCGAGGTCAGCGAGTTGACCACCGAATACACGGTGTTGAGCTCGTCGTCCGACCCCCGGCCGGCGGGGGTGGCCGCCTCCTTCGAGAGGTCCACGTAGGCGACGCCGCGGGCGGTCACGAACACCTCCAGCACCCGGGTCCCCGCGGGCAGGCTGGGGAGGAGGCCGATCTGCGATCCGCGGGCCAGCTCCTCCACCACCACCTCGAGCTGCTGCGAAAGGTCGTTCGAGAAGGACACCGTGCGCTCCTCGATGACGAGGCCCGGGCGATCGCCCGCGGGGAAGAACAGCTTGACGTTGATCTTCCGGTCCGGCTCCTTCGCGGGCTCCGGCTCCCGGGAGGGCGCGGCCTCACCGGCCCGCCCGGGCAGGTCGGAGGCGGGCAGCGGGCGCCGCAGCCAGCGCGACCAGCGCGGCGCGGTGAAGGAGACCACCCCGAGCAGGACCACCAGGGATACGGCCACCAGGGCGTTGGCGCGGCGCGGGCTCACGGCGGCTCCTCAGCTGCCCGGCCGCGCCGGCGTGCTGGCCACGGCCTGGCCCCGCTCGCGATGATAGCGCGCGATGCCCTTCACCAGCGCCGCCGCCACCTTGCCCTGGTAGGCCTCGGAGGTCAGGAGCCTCTCCTCCTCGGCGTTGCTGATGAAGGCGATCTCCACCAGCACCGCGGGCATGCCCGCCCCGACCAGCACGCGGAAGGGCGCCTGCTTGATGCCCCGCCCCTGGCTGCCCGTCACCTCGGCCAGCTCCTCGTTGATGCGCGTGGCCAGCGCCGACGACTCCTCGAGGTGCTCGGCCTGGGCCATGTCCCAGAGGATGAGGGCCAGGTCGGAGGTGCCCGCGAAGGCGGCCGTCCCCGGCGCGATCGCCCCTCCCTCGCTCTGGGCCAGCCGGCGGCTCTCCTCGTCGCTGGCCTGGTAGGAGAGGAAATAGACCTCGCTGCCCCGCGCGCCGCGCGCGGCGCTGGCGTTGGCGTGGATGGACACGAAGAGGTCCGCCTTGTAGTTGTTGGCGAAGGCGGTGCGGTCGTCGAGCGCCACCTCCTGGTCCTTGTCGCGGGTGAGGAAGGCCTGGAGGCCGAGGTCGTTGGCCAGCGCGGACCGCACCTTGCGGCCGATGGCCAGGGTCACGTCCTTCTCGAGCGTGCCTCCGGGCCCTTTCGCCCCGACCTCGGCGCCGCCGTGGCCGGGGTCGATGACGACGGTCCGGATCCCGCTCCGCTCGGCGGGGGCCGGCGGCTTGAACGGCCCCGGCGCGTCGCCGGGCGGCGCGGAAGCCACCGCCAGGGGCGCCGCCTGGAACTCCATGACCAGGCGCGCGGGGGCCGCCTGCTCCGACGCAGTCATGCGCAGGAAGCGGCGCCCCAGGCTCACCGCGAAGACGTTGTCGCGTCCTCCCAGGAACTGGACGCCGTCCACGATGCCGCCCGTCAGGCGCTGCTGCTGGAAGGCCACCGAGACGAGGTCGCGCGGGATCGCCACCGTGACCCGTCCCTCCTCCTGCAAGACCCGGAAGGGCACGGCCTCGCTGGCCTCGAGGACGACGCGCACCAGGTCCCCGGAGACGAAGGTCTTGACGTCGATCTTCGGCGCCGGCACCTCGCCGATCACCAGCACGCGTGAAGCGGCGCGCCAGTCCACGCGCGTGCCGAGCAGCGGCCCCAGGACCCGGGGGAGGGAGTCCACCGGCACCAGCCAGCGGCCGCCCTCGAAGAGCGCGGGCGACGACAACAGCCGGAGGTCGCCGCCCACCGACGCGAGGCTCTTGCCGTTGTAGAGGACCACCTCGCGGCCCTCGTACGCCAGCTTCACGGAGATCCCGCGCGGGTCGCCCGAGACCGCGAGGCCGCCACCCACGGCCTGGACGACCTGGTCGAGCGGGATGAGGTCGGCCCCGCCGCGGACGACGGGCGCGACCTCGCGCCGTCCGGACTCCAGCAACAACACCACGGGCGTGGAGGCGGCGGAAGGGATGGCGGGGGTCAGCAGGAGGACGAGCGCGGCGATCGACGTCGATCGGAGCCGGATAGGAGGACCTCCCGCGTGTTCGACGGCCCTTATCTTACGGCGGGTCACGGCGTTGCGCAAGATGAGCTTCCCCTCCTTCAACCCCCGCCTCCCGCGGGCAGTCCAATGACCGTGAGGAGGACGCGCATGAACGGCAGGTACGGTCGGGCGGCGGCCCTGATCGCGAGCCTGGGCCTGGTCGTCCCGGGCGGCATGGCGGCTTCGAGCCCTGCCCGGTCCTCGCCCGACGAGGACGCGCGGATCGTCCACGCCCTGAACAGGCTCGGCTACGGCCCTCGGCCGGGCGAGGTCGAGAAGGTCCGCGCGGTCGGCCTGGAGAGATGGATCCAGCTTCAGCTTCATCCCGCGCGGATCGGCGACGGCGCGCTCGAGGCGCGTCTTGCCGGGTACCGCACGCTGAGCCTCTCGGTGGGCGAGCTCATGAAAGGGTACGAGGTGCCCCGCGAGGTGAAGCGCGAGATCCAGAAGAAGCGGGCGGAGATGGGCGAGGACGCTTCCGAGGAGGAGGTGGCCCGGGCGCGCCGTGAGTTCATGCAGGAGTACGCGGGCAGCATGCAACAGATGCGGGGGCGGCCCCGCCAGGTCGTGGAGGAGCTGCAGGCGGCCAAGGTCGTGCGGGCCGTCTACAGCGAGCGCCAGCTGGACGAGGTCCTCGTGGACTTCTGGATGAACCACTTCAACGTGTTCGCCGGAAAGGGCCCGGAGAAGTTCCTGGTGGGCGCGTACGAGCGCGAGGTGGTCCGCCCGCGCGCCTGGGGCAGGTTCGAGGACCTGCTGAAGGCCACGGCCAGGAGCCCGGCCATGCTCTTCTACCTGGACAACTGGCTCTCCGCCGATCCCGACGCCGAGCCGGCTCGGATGGCGCGGCGCGGCGGCGGCTTCCGGCGGGGCGGACGGCGGCTCCCGCCGGGACAGGGACAGGGCCGCAAGCGCGGGCTCAACGAGAACTACGCGCGCGAGGTCATGGAGCTGCACACCCTGGGCGTGGACGGCGGCTACACGCAGAAGGACGTCACCGAGGTGGCCCGCTGCTTCACGGGGTGGACGATCCGCGGCCTGCGCCAGGACGAACCGGAGTTCGTCTTCGACGCCCGCATCCACGACCGCAGGGACAAGCGGGTCCTGGGCCATCCGATCGAGGGCGGCGGGCAGGGCGAGGGAGAGAGGGTGCTCCACATCCTGGCCACCCATCCGTCGACCGCCCGCTTCATCTCGACCAAGCTGGCGCGCCGGTTTGTGGCCGACGAGCCGCCGGCCGCCGTGGTGGACCGCGCCGCCCACACGTTCCGCGAGACGGACGGCGACATACGCGCCGTGGTGACGGCGATCCTGACGTCGCCGGAGTTCCTGGCCTCGGGGAGCCGATCCGTGAAGGTGAAGACGCCGCTCGAGTTCGTGGCCAGCGCGGTGCGGGCCTCGGGCGCCCGGGTCACCGATGCGCGCGCCCTGGCGCGGCGCATCGGCGAGATGGGGATGCCGCTCTACATGCAGCAGCCGCCCACGGGCTACAAGGACACGTCCGAGGCCTGGGTCTCCACGAGCGGCCTCCTGGCCCGCCTGAACCTCGCGCTCGACCTCGCCGGCGGCCGGGTGAGGGGCGTCGAGGTGGACGCCGCCGGCCTGGCGCCCGGCGCCCGGGACGTCGCCGCCATGGCCGCCGCGCTGTCGGCGCGGCTCCTTCCCGCGGGCCTGTCCGAGCCCACGCGCCGCACCTTGCAGCGGGAGAGCGGCCTTGACGCGGCGCGGGTGGCCGGCCTGCTCCTGGGCTCGCCGGAATTCCAGAGGAGATAGCCATGCTCACCCGCCGCTTCTTCCTGAAGTCCTCGGGCCTGGCCCTCGTCTCCTTCGGCGTCGCGCCCCGGGCGCTGGTGCGGGCGTTGCACGCGGCGGAACGCGGTCGCCGGCGGAAGACGCTGGTGGTCGTCTTCCAGCGCGGCGCCTGCGACGGGCTCAACACCGTGGTGCCCTACGGCGAATCGTCGTACCGGAAGCTGCGGCCGACGATCGCCATCCCCGCGCCCCGCGGTGGCGGCCGCGACGCGGCCCTGGACCTGGACGGCCGCTTCGGCCTCCACCCCGCGCTCGAGCCGCTCCTCCCGCTGTTCCGGGACGGGAGCCTGGCCGCGGTGCACGCGGTCGGCAGCCCGGACGCCACCCGCTCCCACTTCGACGCCCAGGACTTCATGGAGAGCGGGACGCCGGGAGTGAAGTCCACCGAAGACGGCTGGATGAACCGGCACCTGCAGTGCGCGTCCCAGTCTTCGGCCACGCCCTTCCGCGCGGTCTCCCTCACGCCGACGCTCCCGCGGTCGCTCGCGGGCCGCGCGCCCGCGGTGGCCATGGCCGACATCGGCCGGTTCGACCTGCGCCCGGCGGGAGGCGCCGCCGTGGCGCGCGGTTTCGAGGACATGTACGCGGGGGCCGTGCGCGACGTCCTGCACGGCACCGGGCAGGAGACGTTCGAGGCCATCGAGTTCCTGAAGAAGACGCGGCCCGGGCGTTACGCGCCCTCGCCCGGGGCTTCGTACCCGCGGGGCCGCTACGGCGACAGCCTGAAGCAGGTCGCCCAGCTCCTGAAGGCGGACGTCGGCGTGGAGATGGCCTTCACGGAGGTGGGCGGCTGGGACCACCACGCCGCGGAGGGCGGGGTCCAGGGACAGCTCGCGGTCCGCCTGCGGGAGCTCGGCCAGGCCCTGGCCGCGTTCCATCGCGACCTCGGCCAGCGCATGGAGGACGTGGTCCTGGTGACGCTCACGGAGTTCGGCCGCACCGTGCGCGAGAACGGCAACCGCGGCACCGACCACGGGCGGGCCAGCGTCTCGTTCGTCATGGGCGGGGGCGTGCGGGGCGGCAAGGTGCACGGCCGCTGGCCGGGCCTCTCACCCGACCGCCTCTACGAGGGACGCGACCTCGCGATCACGACCGACTTCCGCGACCTGCTGGGCGAGATCCTCGTGCGCCACCTGGGCGCGCGCGACCTGGGCAAGGTGTTCCCCGGCCACGAGGGGTCGCCGTCACGCTTCCCCGGGGTGATCCGGGCCTAGAGCAGCAGGCGCACGATGATCAGCACCAGAATGATCACGAGCAGGATGTGGATCGCGTTCCCCCTCTTGCGCATGCGCGGGATGCGGATCGGCCCCAGGTAGCCGAGCAGCCACAGCACGATCAGGACGACGATGATCAGCTCGAGCACGGGCGGATTCTAGTACGATTCCCCGGGCATGCCAGGCGTGGTCCGGGACCGCCGCCGCTTCAAGGACGAGATCGTGTCCCGCATCCGGCAGGGCAAGATCCTGCGCATACGCGCCGGCACTGCGCCCCACCGGGTCATAGGCATCTGGGCCGTGGTCGTGCGCGGCCGCGTCTTCGTGCGGTCCTGGAGCCTGAAGCCGCGTAGCTGGTACCGGACGTTCCTCGAGGAGCCGCGCGGCGTGATCGTGGTCGGCGAGGAGACCCTCCCCGTGCGCGCCGTGCGCACGAGGAGCCATGCGCTGAAGGACGAGGTGGACCGCGCCTACCTGGAGAAGTACGGCACGCCGGGATCCCTGAAGTACGCGCGCGACCTGGGGCGGCCGAAGTCGCGGGCCACGACCACGGAGCTGGTGGCGCTCTAGCCATCACCTGCTTTCCTGCGGTCAGGAGGAACAGATAGCCGTCACGTCGCCCGGCCGAAAGCCGCGTGGTACGCTCCCGTCCGAGCGCCACCGTGGCAGACGCGTTCGCGTCCGGAGCCCGCATCGGCTCCTACGAGGTACTGGGCCGGCTGGGCGCCGGCGCCATGGGCGAGGTCTACCGCGCCCGCGACACCCGCTTGGGCCGGACGGTCGCCGTCAAGGTCCTGCGCTCGGGGGCCGACCCGGAGCTCCTGCACCGCCTCGACCGCGAGGCGCGCGCCGCCTCGGCCCTGAACCACCCGAACATCGTCCACATCTACGACGTGGGCGAGGCCGCCGCCCTGGAGGGCGCGCACTACGTGGTCATGGAGCTCGTGGAGGGCGAGACCGTGCGCGAGCGCCTCCGGCCCGGCCCGCTGCCCATCCCCGAGGTGCTGGGCCTCGGCGCGCAGCTCGCCGACGGCCTGGCCACCGCGCACCGCGCGGGGATCCTCCACCGCGACCTCAAGCCGGAGAACCTGATGGTCACGCCCGATGGGGTCCTGAAGATCCTGGACTTCGGCCTGGCCAAGATCCTGCACACGCTCCTGAAGGACGTGGACACCCGGGAGACGCTCTCGCGGCACGGGACACGGGCGGGGATGCTGCTGGGCACGCTCGAGTACATGTCGCCCGAGCAGGCCAGCGGGAGGAGCCTGGACCACCGGACCGACCAGTTCTCCCTCGGCCTGATCCTCCACGAGATGGCGACGGGGCGCCCCGCGTTCCGCCGCGACACGCCGGCCCAGGTGCTGGCCGCGGTGATCGAGCGCGACCCCGAGCCCCTGCGCCGGCTGCGCCCGGACGCGCCGGCGGCCCTCGAGTCGCTGGTCACACGCTGCCTGCAGAAGGACCCCGGCCGGCGCTTCGCCCGGACCGACGAGCTGGCGGCGGAGCTGGCGGCGCTGGCGGGCCGCTCGCGACCGGGGACGGCGGCGGCGGCGGTCTCGGTCGAGGTATTCCCCGCTCCGGCCCCACCGGCGGGCCCGTTCGAGGGCGTCTACCGCGTGCAGACGGGCGACAAGGTCCACGCGTACGACGAGGCGAAGCTGGTAGCCCTGATCCGGCGCGGGAGGCTCTCGGGGCTGGAGCTGGTGCGCAGGGACGACCAGGAGATCTGGCAGCCGCTGTTCGAGAGCCGGGTCTACCGCCGTGAGGTGCCCACGGTGGGCGACCCGCGCGACGCCGCCCGCCGCCGCGTGCTGCGCCGGGTCATGGGGCACTTCTCGGGCTTCTTCATCACCGGCGTCGTCATGATCGGGACACAGGGCGAACTTCCCTTCTGGATGGCGATCTGGGGCGCCGTGCTCGCCATGCACGCCCTGCGCGCCGCGCCCGAGGTCTGGACGCTCTTCGGGCGCGTCCGGCTGGGC
>Ga0214472_10001993_pt1 | contig 22184 bp, 22 predicted proteins | sample RVTome_6_FD_207662 | JGI IMG/M metagenome (GOLD analysis project Ga0214472, IMG submission 207662) | Soil microbial communities from uranium-contaminated site in the Upper Colorado River Basin, Wyoming, United States - RVT140D175 | ecosystem: Environmental > Terrestrial > Soil > Contaminated >...
CTTCAACACCATCCTGATCGACTTCGACCGCGATGTCTGGGGCTATATCTCCCTGGGTTACTTCAAGCAGAAGACCGTCGCCGGCGAAGTGGGCTCCTCCACCATGCCGCACAAGGTCAATCCGATCGATTTCGAGAACTCCGAAGGCAACCTCGGCATCGCCAACGCGGTGATGCAGCATCTGGCCATGAAACTGCCGATCTCCCGCTGGCAGCGCGATCTGACCGACTCCACGGTGCTGCGCAACATGGGTGTCGGCTTCGGCTACAGCCTGATCGCCTACCAGGCCAGCCTGAAGGGGATCAGCAAGCTGGAGATGAACGCCGATCGACTGAACACCGATCTGGACAACGCCTGGGAGGTGCTTGCCGAGCCGATCCAGACCGTGATGCGTCGCTACGCCATCGAAGAGCCGTACGAAAAGCTCAAGGCGCTGACCCGTGGCAAGGCAATGACCAAGGAAACGCTGATGAGCTTCATCGACACCCTGGAGATTCCGGAGCAGGCCAAGGCGGAACTCAGAGCCCTGACCCCAGGCAACTACATCGGCAACGCCGTGGCCCAGGCCAAGCGAATCTGATACGCGATCGGTGCGACACCCGGAGTCGGCAGTATGCTCAGCAACATCCGCATCGTTCTCGTGCAAACCTTCCACCCGGGCAACATAGGCGCTGCCGCCCGGGCGATGAAGAACATGGGTCTGTCCCAGCTCTATCTGGTGGACCCTCGCGTCTTCCCCGACCCCGAGGCTGAATCCCGCGCCGCCGGCGCCAAGGACCTGCTGGCCGACGCCGTCGTGGTAAACAGCGTAGAAGAGGCGATCGCCGACTGTCAGTTGGTGATCGGCACCAGCGCGCGCGAGCGCAGTTACGACCTGCCGCTGCTCGATCTCGAATCAACCGCCGAGATCGCCGTACAGGAAGCGCACAGTGGCCGGATCGCCATCCTGTTCGGACGCGAGACCATGGGGCTGAACAACGCCGAGATGCTGCTCTGCAATCGCCACCTGTATATCGATGCAAACCCGGACTATCCGGTTTTGAACGTCGCCCAGGCGATTCAACTGGTCTGCTACGAACTGCGCCGCGCCGAACGCAAGGCCGAATCACTTCCGATCGAGCCGGCGCCCTACCCGCGCCAGCGGGAGATGACGCTGTTCTACGAACACCTCGAACGGGTCCTGCGCGTCACCGAGTTCATCATTCCCCAGCACGAAGGGCGCGTCATGGACAAGCTGAAACGCTACTTCAACCGTTCACGACCGGAAAAGACCGAACTGGGCATGCTGAGAGGCATCCTGGCATCGGTCGAGGAAACCGTGGCACGGCTGACCAGGGATTGACCCGGCTCAAAACGATACCGATGAACTAATGGAGTTGTTGGCCAAGTGAACCACCAAGCCCCTCTCGGCGAGATCACCGCGGAACGGTTTCTACGCGACTACTGGCAGAAAAAACCACTGCTGATCCGCAACGCCTTCCCCGACTTCGAGCCCCTGATCAGCGCCGACGAACTGGCCGGCCTCGCCTGCGAACAGGATGTCGAAGCCCGACTTGTCCGCTTCGACCCGAACGCCGACAGCTGGGCGCTCGACCACGGCCCCTTCGATGAAGCACGCTTCGCCGATCTGCCGGCCTCCCATTGGACACTGCTGATACAGGCCGTGGATCACTGGGTACCGGATGCCGCTGACCTGATGGAGCGTTTCGACTTCATCCCCAGTTGGCGCGTCGACGACCTGATGATCAGTTACGCCGTGGATGGCGGCGGCGTCGGCCCGCACTACGACAACTACGACGTCTTTCTGCTCCAGGCCGAGGGCACCCGGCGCTGGGAGCTGGGCGGCATCTGCGATGAACACTCGCCGAGGCGCGAGGATGCGCCGGTGATGATTCTGCCGGAGTGGCAGGCAGAAGAGAGCTTCGAGCTGAACCCCGGCGACATGCTCTACCTGCCGCCTCAGGTGGCGCATAACGGCGTCGCGGTCGGCGATGGCTGCGTGACCTATTCGATCGGCTTCCGCGCCCCGGCCCACAACGAGATCCTGCGCAGCTTCAGCGACTTCATCGGCGAACAGCTCGGCCGTGAGCAGCGTTATGCCGATGCGGACCTGATCCTGCAGGAGAATCCGGGCGAGATCACCGCCGCCGCACTGGACAGGGTTTCCGGCATCTTGAAAGGGTATCTGGAGAGTCCTGATCAATTGGCACGCTGGTTCGGCCAGTACATGACCGAACCGAAATACCCCGAGTTGACCGAAGAGGGCGAGCAACTGACCCCGTCCGAGATATTGGACGCGATCGAGCAAGGCTGTTCGATCAGGCGCAACGAAGGCTCCCGCCTGGCCTATGTCGATCAGGGCCAGGGGCACCTACTGCTGTTTGCCGACGGCCGGCGTTACGACCTGGAAGGCGAGCCTGCGGAGCTGGCCCGCCACCTGTGCCAACGGCGGGAGCTCCACACCCTTGCCCGCGATATCCTGACGCCCGATGCCCTGGTCCTGCTCGGAAAGCTGCTTCACAGCGGCTGCTGCTACCTTACGGACGCCTGATCCCCTCCGTCTGCGTGACAGGTCAGGCTCCGAAAGCCGGGCCTGTCACCGAACCCGGCCACTCCTCGATCACATTTCACGCAAAATATGTACGTCATACTTAGACTTTAGTTAAATCCTTATTCCCAAGAGTCGTAAAAATCAAGTTTGCCATACTTTTTGTAGTCAAAATTTTATAGATTATTAATGAATAATAATTTTTATTTTTATAGCAAAAAGTTTATGTAAATAGCGGCTTTTTACCTTACGACCAAAGTCGTTCATACCAAAGGAATAGTCACTCCATCCCTTGCCGCCCCTCGCTTTTTTGCGCCGCAACATGAAATGACCCGGGTAGTAATACTACACCGTTCCGATCCCCTCTCTTGTAGTCCTGATACATACTTTGCTGCTATGCACAAACCCGCTTTGACACCCCTTCTGCAACAACACATCATTCGTTTCATAGCACCGCATCAACCCCAACGCGATGCGGCATACAACGAGAAGCTTTTGTTTCACCCAACAGTCAGTCTGTAGAGGAAAAGCCATGTCAGATTACAAAAAAGCGATCGATGCAGTTGCGAGCCTGAAGGCAGCCAACGGCGCGCCGTGGGAAGCCATCAACCCCGAATACGCTGCACGCATGAAAGTACAGAACCGCTTCAAGACCGGTCTGGACATCGCACGCTACACCGCCAAGATCATGCGTCAGGATATGGCTGAGTACGACGCGGACTCCTCTAAGTACACCCAGTCTCTGGGCTGCTGGCACGGCTTCATCGGTCAGCAGAAGCTGATCGCGATCAAGAAGCACTTCGGCACCACCAACAAGCGTTACCTGTACCTGTCCGGTTGGATGATCGCTGCACTTCGGTCTGAGTTCGGTCCCCTTCCCGACCAGTCCATGCACGAGAAAACCTCCGTACCGGCACTGATCGAAGAGCTGTACACCTTCCTGCGTCAGGCCGACGCCCGTGAAATGGGCGGCCTGTTCCGCGAACTGGACGCCGCTCGCGAAGCCGGCGACTCAGCCAAGGAAGCGGCTGTACAGAGCAAGATCGACAACTTCCAGACTCACGTCGTGCCGATCATCGCCGACATCGACGCCGGTTTCGGTAACGAAGAGGCCACCTACCTGCTGGCCAAGCGGATGATCGAAGCAGGCGCCTGTGCGATCCAGATCGAAAACCAGGTATCCGACGAGAAGCAGTGCGGTCACCAGGACGGCAAGGTTACCGTTCCTCACGCCGACTTCCTGGCCAAGATCCGCGCCGTTCGCTACGCCTTCCTCGAACTGGGTGTCGACGACGGTGTCATCGTCGCACGTACCGACTCCCTGGGTGCCGGTCTGACCAAGCAGATCGCCGTGACCAACGAACCAGGCGACCTGGGTGACCTGTACAACGCCTTCCTCGACGGCGACTACGTCGACAGCGCCGACGATATCGCCAACGGCGATGTCGTGGTCAAGGCAAACGGCAAGCTGCTCAAGCCCAAGCGCCTGGCATCCGGCCTGTTCCAGTTCAAGAAAGGCTCCGGCGAAGATCGCTGCGTACTGGACTGCATCACCTCGCTGCAGAACGGCGCCGATCTGCTGTGGATCGAAACCGAGAAGCCGCACGTCGGCCAGATCGGCGGCATGGTCAGCCGCATCCGCGAAGTGATCCCGAATGCCAAGCTGGTGTACAACAACAGCCCGTCCTTCAACTGGACGCTGAACTTCCGTCAGCAGGTATTCGATGCGTGGACCGAAGAGGGCAAGGATGTATCGAGCTATGATCGCGCCAACCTGATGAGCGTCGAGTACGACACTACCGACCTGGCTATCGAAGCGGACCGTCGTATCCAGAGCTTCCAGCGCGACGCGTCCCGTGAAGCGGGTATCTTCCACCACCTGATCACGCTGCCGACCTACCACACTGCCGCCCTGTCCACCGACAACCTGGCCAAGGAGTACTTCGGCGAAGCGGGTATGCTGGGCTACGTGGCCGGTGTACAGCGCAAGGAGATCCGTCAGGGTATCGCCTGCGTCAAGCACCAGAACATGGCCGGCTCCGACATGGGCGACGACCACAAGGAGTACTTCTCCGGCGACGCGGCCCTGAAGGCTTCCGGCAAGGACAACACCATGAACCAGTTCGGTTGATCGCCCACAAGGCATTGATGACCAAACGGTTCTGAACTGCTGCACCATTGATTACCCGCGGCCGCTCATCTCTCCCCAGTGATGAACGCCGCGGGTTTTTTATGCCCTCCATACGGACCCATTGCCCAGGCGGTCTGACACACCGCTGCGCAGTGACACAATCCAGAGGATCCAAACAAGGATGAATAACGACTGGCTGGAACATTTCCCCGGGCTTCACAAGATCAAGAGCGCCGCCTGGCAGCAGGCCTGCACCCAAGCCAAAGTTGTCGAACTGCCGCCGGAGCGACAGCTGTTCCATACCGGGGACAGTTGCCGGCGGTTTCTACTGGTACTGGAAGGATCCGTGCGGGTACAGAAGCTGTCGGACAGCGGACGTGAGATTCTGCTCTATCGCGTGGAGTCCGGGCAAAGCTGTATTCTGACCACTGCCTGTCTGTTGGGGAACAAGCCCTATCAGGCGGAAGCCTTTACCGAGACCTCGGTCAAGGCGGTCACGATCCCCGCAGCGGCTTTCCAGCACGCGATGGACGATAGCGCACTCCTGCGCGAATATATATTTTCCGGCTATGGTCAGCGCCTCACCGAACTGCTGATGCTGATCGAAGCGATCGCATTCGGGCGGCTGGATTGTCGTCTGGCCGACTATCTCCTGCAGCACGGCCCCGGCCCGCTGAAGACCACCCACCAGCAGATCGCCCGGGAGCTCGGCACCGCCCGCGAAGTGGTCAGCCGAACGCTGAAAGAGTTCGAGCACCGGGGCTGGGTCAAGCTTGCCCGCGGCTCCATCGAGCTGCAACGGATCGACGATCTGAAAGTGCTGAGCGGGATGTGAATGCTCCGGCAGATGTTTATCGACCCTGTGTGACTTAGTCACTGAACCGATTCAAGCCTTGTTCTAGAGTGGATTCAAAGGAAACCAGAACGAGGAGAACTCCTATGAAAACCAATGTCGGCGGTATCGATCGGATACTGCGTATCCTGATCGGCCTGGCCCTGATCGCAGCCACCCTGGCCGGCGCCCTGCCCGTGTGGGGATGGATCGGTGTGATTCCGCTCGCCACCGGTCTGTTCAGCTTCTGCCCGCTGTACAGCGTGCTGGGGATCTGCACCAACAAGAAAGCCGGCTGACCGCTTATCCGGAGCTGCCGCCGAGCAGCTCCGGCAGATCGGCTATCGAACGGAGCCGATGGTCCGGCGTTACACCGCTTCGCGCCACCAACTGCGGCTGGTATTTCCCGGTCTCGACCAGCACACCCAGACAGCCGCTTTGCTGCGCGCCGCCCACATCGGACTCGATGTCATCGCCCACCACCAGCACCTCGGAAGGGCTCAGTTCCATGCTATCGCAGGCCGCCTTGAAAAAGGCGGGCGAGGGCTTTCCGATCACCACCGCCTGCGTATCCGCGGCATACTCCAACGCGGCCACGAACGCGCCTATATCCAGCGACAGCTCCTCTCCGCTCCGCCAGAAACGGTTACGGTGCACGCAGACCAGTTTGGCGCCGCCCAGCAGCCAGTGGAAAGCCTGATTAAGCCGATCGTAGTTCCAGGCCCTGCCGATGTCGCCGATCAATACCGCCTCGGGCGTCGACTCGTCGAACTCGAACCGTTCACTCAGCGACAACCGCACACTCTCGCTGACCAGGGCAGCGATACGACCGATCGATTGCGCCTCGAGCCAGGCTTCGCTGGCCTGAACCGCGCTGAACACCTGCTCCTGCCGTACCGGCAAGCCGAGCTTTTCCAGTTTGGCAATCAACTGATCACGGGTCTTGGTCGAGGTATTGGTGATATAGCGAAAGGGAAGCCCGTGCGCATTCAGCCACTCGACAGCGTCAACGGCCCCGTCGATAAGTCTGTTCTGCACATAGAGAACGCCGTCCAGGTCCAGAAGAACCCCCTTGGTAGCGGAGTTCAAACCTCGGCTCATCTCGTCCGGACTCAATGCTCGCCCTTGCACGTCCGACAATGGCTCTTGTCGCACACCGGCGGCGTCCGGGTCTGTTTGCAGGTGCAAAGGTAGATCTCGCCATCCCGTTCCGCTTCGAACACCAACGGATCGAGCCCCGTGCCCACATGGCTGCCGTCACAGAAAGGCTGTGTCGAGGAGCGCCCGCAGGCGCACCAGGTGTAGATCTGACCCTGTTTTAGTTCGACTCGTACCGGCGCATCTCCTGCGCGATGGACTGCTGCATGACTCATGACCGATCCTCCCGCTATGTCGCTAAAATTAGGCGACGCGGGATGAGCGGTCAAACTCGGGAGCTCTCCTGCTGCTCCTTCTCGCGATTGAGGCGACGAATCTTCTCCGCCAGCGGACCGACATGACGCGCTCCCTTGCGCCCCGCTTCCACATCGCGATCGACGCGGGTCTGGGTCGCCTGCGCCTTTTCGTAGACGGACTTGTGCTTCTTGCGCTCACGCAATGCTCGCTGCCTGCGGCTCTCCTTGCTGGTCGGGTCGGCCAGGCGCTCCTGCTTTTTCGGCTTCTGCTCCAGCACCTCCATGAAATTGCCGAGGCGACGCTGCTTCTTCTTACGACTCACGGTTACTGCCCTCCTCGGCTGCGGCTTCGGCCGCTGCCTGTTCAGCTTCTATACGTTTTTGTTCCCACTCCGCCACCGTCTCGAACGTGATCGGGCCAAGCTTACCGGCCCGGAGCTCGGTCAGCAGGATATCCGCCGCCTTGTACAGATCCACCACGCCACCGGGCCTCAGACATCCCCGTTTACGTCCTATCTGATCCAGTAGCTCCTCGGCCGCTTCCGGCAACGCCTTGAGACGATAGCGCTCGACGACCTGAGCGGGGTATTCGGCAAGCAGAAATGTGGCCGCATAGGTGGCCACCGACTCATATTCGATCGCCGTGTCCTTGATCGCCCCGCTGGCCGCCAGACGGTAGGCGGAATCCTGGTCTTCGATCTTCGGCCAGAGGATACCCGGCGTGTCGGACAATGCCATGCCGTTATGCACGCTATAGCGCTTCTGCCCCTTGGTCACCGCGGGTTCATTGCCCACCTTGGCGATCCTGCGGCCCAACAGGGCATTGATCAGTGTCGATTTCCCCACATTGGGAATCCCCATGATCATCGCACGCACCGGACGCCCGGCACGCACGCGCGCCGGCACCACCTCCTTGCATAGGGCAGGAATCCTCTGCACCAGTCTTTTCTGGGCGGTATCCATCGCCAGCGCGGTTACCCCCTCTTGCGCGTTGAAGTGTTCAAGCCATTCGCGCGTACGCACAGGATCGGCCAGATCCTGCTTGTTCAGCAGCTTGATAACGAGCTTCCCGCGACGAAGCTTGTCGACCAGCGGGTTCTCGCTCGAACGGGGCAAGCGCGCATCCAGCACCTCGATCACCACATCGACCTCATCCATCAGCTCCGCAATCTCCTTGCGAGCCTTGTGCATGTGGCCTGGAAACCAGTTGATTCGTGTCATGTCACTTAATTTTCTAAATCGGCCGGATAGTATACTCTGCATAAGCAACGCAATCAGCCGTTCAACGAGTGCCATAGGGTTAATCGCACGTTAAAATTGATCGCCTACACCAAGGGAAGGACCAACCACCCATGTCACATGAACTCGACCCCGGTCAGGCGCTGATCGCCCGCCACCCTATATTCGATAGCCGGCAGCGTGTAATCGCGTACGAGTTGAACTATCACCGGGACACCAATCTGGGCGATATGATGGCAATGGACCCCGATGCCAGCTCGAGCTCGGAGGTGATTCTCAGCAGCTACACCAGCATCAGCGACCAGGGTGAAGTCAAGCGCGTTCCGGCCTTTCTGCCGGTGCCGCTGGAGATGATCAACAGCGGCAGCATGCCCAAGCTGCCGACCAAACAGGTGGTGCTGATGATAAGCGCCCCGGCGGGACGCCATGCGGAGTGCGCGAGTGCGCTGACGCAGATAATCAAGGACGGCTATCGCGCGACACTGGAGATCGGGACCTACACACCGGATCTGGCGCCGCTGTTGAAGCTGGCAAGCATCGTCAAGCTGGATGTAAGCCTGATGCAGGACAGCGAGTTGAAAGCGAAAGTACGCGAGCTGCTGCCGCATAAGGTCACCCTGCTGGCGTCCAACATCCAGTCCGTCGAACAGCTGGAACTGTGTATCGATGCAGGCTTCAAGCTGTTTGAAGGCTCGTTTCTGAGCCGCCCCAAGGTGATCAAGGGGCGCCGGGTCAGCGCCAACCAGGTAGCCCTGATGCAGTTGATCCAGGAGCTGCAGAAACCGAACACGAAACCGGAGACGCTGGAGGATCTGATCATTCGCGACCCGGTCCTGACCTACAAGCTGCTCCGTATCGTCAACTCGGCCGCCTACTCTCTGGTACGCAAGGTGGAATCGGTTGCCGAGGCTGTGGTGATGCTGGGCATGGACCAGGTACGCAAGTGGGCCACACTGATCTCCATGACCAACCAGGACAACAAGCCGGAAGAGCTGTCGCGCGCGCTGCTCATACGTGGCCGTATGTGTGAGCTGATCGCCGAGGGCGAAAAACGCAGCAACTCGGGGTCATACTTCATGACCGGCATGATGTCGGGACTGCACGTCATGCTCGACATCGACCAGCAGACGATGCTGGAACAGGTACCGCTCGGCGACGACATCAAGGCGGCGATATCCAGGCATGAGGGGGATATGGGGCGCGTACTCGAGCTGGCGACCGCCTACGAAAACGGCGATTGGGAGAAGTTGCCGGCGGACTTCAACGTATCCCTGTTCGAGAGCGCTTATCGCAACAGCCTCCACTGGGCCAAGGAGTCGATGCTGGCGATGTACGAGTAGCACCCGCGGCATACCGTACATCCCATACAAAAAAAGCGACCTTCAACGGGTCGCTTTTTTTGTTGCCGCCCCCGAAGGGGAGACCTCAATCCTGAGGTGCGGCTTTTGAATGCTCCTGCTGCTCGTAGATCAGGATCGGCTCGGAGGTACCCTCGATGACCCCCTCGTCGATCACAACCTTGCCCACGCCGCTCATCGACGGCAACTGATACATGGTTTCCAACAGCGTCGCCTCCAGAATCGAGCGCAGACCACGAGCTCCGGTACGTCGTTCGAGCGCATGGTGTGCTACCGCTTTCAACGCATCCGCACGGAAGTCGACCTCGACCCCCTCCATCTCGAACAGCGCCTGATATTGACGCACCAGGCTGTGTTTCGGTTCGGTCAGAATCTGGATAAGCGCCTGCTCATCCAGCTCGGACAGCGTAGCCACCATCGGCAGACGGCCGACGAACTCCGGGATCAAGCCGTATTTGACCAGATCCTCGGCCTCGACATCATGCAGCACCTCGGACAGACGACTCTCGTCCTTGCTCTTGACGGTTGCATTGAAGCCGATCGAACTGCGCTCGCTACGACCACGAATGATCTTTTCGAGCCCGGCAAACGCCCCGCCGCAGATGAACAGGATGTTGGAGGTATCGACCTGCAGGAACTCCTGCTGCGGATGCTTACGACCGCCCTGCGGCGGAACCGATGCAACCGTACCCTCGATCAGCTTGAGCAGTGCCTGCTGCACGCCCTCGCCCGACACGTCGCGCGTGATCGATGGGTTATCGGACTTGCGGGACACCTTGTCGATCTCGTCGATATAGACAATACCCAGTTGCGCCTTTTCGACATCGTAGTCGCACTTCTGCAGCAGCTTCTGAATAATGTTCTCGACATCCTCGCCGACGTAGCCCGCTTCGGTCAGCGTCGTCGCGTCGGCGATGGTGAACGGCACATTAAGCAGGCGGGCCAATGTCTGCGCCAGCAGCGTCTTGCCGCTGCCCGTCGGGCCGATCAGCAGGATATTGCTCTTGCCGAGCTCGATATCCCCTTTTCCCTTGCCTTGGAAGCGCAGACGTTTGTAATGGTTGTACACGGCGACCGCGAGCACCTTCTTGGCCCGCTCCTGACCGATCACGTAATCGTCAAGCGTCTGCTTGATCTCGGCCGGCGTCGGCAACTGCTCGCTGGGTGCCTGTTCTTCGCTGTCCTGAATCTCTTCACTGATAATATCATTACAGAGATCGACACACTCATCGCAGATAAAGACAGACGGGCCCGCGATCAGCTTTCTCACTTCATCCTGGCTCTTGCCACAGAAAGAGCAGAACAGCTTGCTGCCGCTTCCGCCTTTACCGCTGATCTCATCCGACATTCTGATACCTCAAAAACCTTTGATCTCCATTTTCGATATGCGTCCCCCGCACCCGTTTTTCAAGACGGGGCGGGAGCGACAGCGCTATCCCTGCTCTGCCAATGATCGGCGCTCGAGCACCGAATCGATCAAACCATACTCCACTGCGGCCCCCGGATCCATGAAGTTGTCACGGTCGGTATCGCGGGAAATCGCCTCCACATCCTGGCCGGTGTGATGGGCGAGTATGTTATTCAGTTTATTACGGATGGTGAGAATTTCACGGGTGTGAATCTCGATATCCGTCGCCTGCCCCTGATAACCGCCCAGAGGCTGGTGAATCATCATGCGCGAGTTGGGCAGCGCGTAACGCTTTCCGGCCGCGCCGCCGGCCAGCAGCAGAGCCCCCATGGAGGCTGCCTGACCGATGCACATGGTGCTGACATCCGGCTTGATGAACTGCATCGTATCATAGATGGCCAGCCCCGCCGTGACCGAGCCACCCGGTGAGTTGATGTAGAGATGAATGTCCTTATCCGGGTTTTCCGCCTCGAGGAACAGCAACTGCGCCACGATCAGGTTGGCCATATGGTCTTCGACCTGACCTACCATGAAAATAACCCGCTCTTTCAGCAGGCGGGAGTAGATATCGTACGCACGCTCGCCGCGTGAACTCTGTTCCACCACCATCGGCACCAGGCCGCTGTTGATGACTCCGCTGGAACGCCCGTTCAAGGTGTCCGTCATATATACTTCTCCTTAGAGCCTTTGAAAGCAAAAACGACAGTTAGCCGCGGCCAACTGTCGTTTTCGAGATTTCGGCGCCCCTCCGGGGTGGACGTTTGAGCGCTTATGTCGCGATGGCTTACTCGCCTGCCTCAGCGTCGGCCGCGTCTGCTGCCTGCTGTGCCGGTTTGATCGCCTCTTCGTAGCTGACTTCTGTCTCGGAGACTTTAGCAGATGCGACCAGTTGATCAACCACCTGATCTTCAAGAACCATGCTTTTGATCTGATTCAGGATCTGTTCGTTACCGTTGTACCACTCGATAACCTGCTGCGGCTCCTGGTAGGTTTCGGCCATTTCGGCGATGGTTGCCTGTACGCGTGCGTCGTCAACCTTGATCTCGCCGGCCTTGACCACTTCCTGCACCAGCAGACCGACGGTCACGCGGCGCTTGGCCTGCTCCTCGAACATCTCCTTGGGCAGCATGTTCGGGTCGATATTGGCGCTCGGACCGCCGAACTGCTGTACCGCCTGACGGCGCAGGTTGTCGATCTCGTCATCGACCAGCGCAGCCGGGACATCGATAGCGTTCAGTTCGACCAGCTTGTTGAACACCTGCTCCTTGAGCTTGCTCTTCAGCGCCTGATTGAGTTCACGCTCCATGTTCTTGCGAACTTCGGCACGGAACGCATCCAGCTCGGTCTCTTCGATACCGAACTTGGCAAAGAATTCGGCGTTGAGCTCCGGCAGTTCGGGCGCGGATACGCTGTGCACCTTGACCTGGAACTTCGCCGCCTTGCCTTTCAGATTCTCGGCGTGGTAGCTCTCCGGGAAGGTCACATCCAACTCGACCTCATCACCGCCCTTGGCGCCGATCAGACCGGACTCGAAGCCGGGGATCATGGAGTTGGAACCCAGCACCAGATCGTGACCTTCGGCCTTGCCGCCCTCGAAGGCTTCACCATCGATAAAGCCCTCGAAGTCGATCTTGACACGATCGCCATCTTCGGCGGCGCGCTCGACCTCGGCCCAGCTTGACTGCTGCTTGCGCAGGGTATCGATCATCTGATCGAGATCCTCGTCCTTGATCTGCGCAGATACCTTGCTGATCTCGGCGGAAGAGAAGTCGGCCAGTTCGATCTGCGGGTACACTTCGAACGTCGCAACGAACTGAAGGTCTTCACCCTCCTTGTCGTTTTTCAGGTCGATGCTCGGGCCACCGGCCGGCTGGAGTTCTTCCTGTCGGACCGCATTGTAGAAGCTTTCCTGAACAACGCGGTTCAGCACATCGTAACGTATCGCATCGCCGTACATGCGCTTGATCACTTTCGGCGGTACTTTACCCGGGCGGAAACCATCCATGCGGCGAGTCCGGGCCTGCTGCATCACCTGTTTTTCCACGTCCTGGTCAATTCGTTCGGCGGGGACCGTAATGGTCATCTGACGCTCAAGGCCGGAAGTCGTTTCGACAGAAACTTGCATGAAATTCCTCACAAATACATTGCAGCGTTTATAGCGACCTGCGATCGCGCCTGCGATTCCCCGTTTCCGATACGCGTCGATACACCCATCGTTGGTTGGCGGAACCAGACATCCGACCCACAGAGCCTGAAATCGTAAAGCGCAAAATTGTCCGGCAATCAAGGGTATTAGTCAAGCAAATGGCCCGGCAACAGTGCGCTTTCACGCGACACGGCGAGCGGCGATCAAGCGGCAGCGATCCAAGTCCGCCAAGACAGACAAAGCCAACCGAAAAGAGTGGATAGAGAAGCATCAGACAGGGGAATGGGGTGGATGATGGGGCTTGAACCCACGACCGCCGGAATCACAATCCGGAGCTCTGCCAACTGAGCTACATCCACCATAGCAAGGAAATGGTGCGGAAGGAGAGACTCGAACTCTCACGCCTTGCGGCACCGGAACCTAAATCCGGCGTGTATACCAATTTCACCACTTCCGCGACACGCATGCATATTTGCCGCATCATGAATCACGCAAAGGAATGGGGTGGATGATGGGGCTTGAACCCACGACCGCCGGAATCACAATCCGGAGCTCTGCCAACTGAGCTACATCCACCATAATCTTCTGCGCTTACCGGACCTCGCATCTGCCGTACTTGCTTTTACTATGTAAGTGGCGCGCCCGGCAGGGCTCGAACCTGCAACCTACGGCTTAGAAGGCCGTTGCTCTATCCGATTGAGCTACGGGCGCCTCTTGCAGTCCGGTCTTCGCAGCTCGCCGGACGGCCCCGCTGCGAAGTGGTGCGTATCCTAAGGGAGGTGACCTTGGCCGTCAATAGCGAAGTCCGATTTTTTTAACAGAAACAAGGGGCTGTGCGATTTATGCACAACCCCCTGATTGACCGGGAGTTTTTCCGGCTCCGCTCAGCCCTCGCGATACCAACTGGTACCCTCGCGGCTGTCCTTGAGTATAACCCCCTGCTCCGCCAGCGCATCGCGGATACGGTCCGCCTCGGCAAAATCGCGATCCTTGCGGGCCTGGTTGCGCGCCTCGATCTGCGCCTCTATATCGGCGGCAGAGATCTCGCCGGCGCGATCCTCGCCCTGCAGGAAGCGCTCCGGCGACTGCTGCAGCAACCCCAGCACGCCGGCCAGACGCTTCAGCTGCGCCGCCAGCGCCCCCGCCAGGGGGCTCTGCTCCCGCACCGACTTGTTCAGTTCGGTCACCAGATCGAACAGTACCGCCAACGCGCGCGGGGTATTGAAGTCGTCGTCCATCGCCTGCCGGAAACGCTCTTCGTAGTCGTTATCCAGCCCGGCCTCGTCACCCTGCGGCACATCGCGCAGCGCCTGGTAGAAACGCTCCAGCGCCTGGCGCGCTTCGCGCAGACTGTCTTCCGAATAGTCGATATAGCTGCGGTAGTGCACCGAGGAGAGGAAGTAACGCACCACCTCGGGGTTGTACACCTTCAACACGTCACGGATGGTGAAGAAGTTACCCAGCGACTTGGACATCTTCTCCTGATTGACGCGCACGGGGCCTGCATGCATCCAGTAGTTGACGAAGGTCTTGCCGTTCGCGGCTTCCGACTGGGCGATCTCGTTTTCATGATGGGGGAACGGCAGGTCCGGTCCGCCACCATGTATATCGAAGGTTTCGCCAAGGCAGCATTTCGACATCGCCGAGCACTCGATATGCCAGCCCGGACGCCCTGCCCCCCAGGGGGACTCCCAACTCACCTCGCCGGGCTTGGCGGCCTTCCAGAGCACGAAATCGAGCGGACTCTCCTTCGCCTCGCCGATCTCGATACGCGCACCGGCGCGCAACTCCTCGACCACCTTGTTGGTCAGGCGTCCGTAGTTGTCGAACTTTTCCACCCGGTAGTAGACGTCGCCGTTGTCGGCAACGTAGGCGAAGCCCTTGTCTATCAGGGTCTGCACCATGGCGATGATATCGCTCATATGCCCCGTCGCCCGAGGCTCCATATCGGGACGCAGCACGGCGAGGCGATCCTCGTCCTCATGCATCGCGGCGATCATACGCTCGGTCAACGCATCGACCGGCTCGCCGTTCTCGGCGGCACGCTTGATGATCTTGTCATCCACGTCGGTGATATTGCGCACATAGGTCACATCCCAGCCACGATAGCGCAGATAACGGGTAATCAGATCGAAGCAGACCATCACACGCGCATGACCGATATGGCAGTAGTCGTATACGGTTATGCCGCAGACGTACATCCGTATCTTGCCCTTTTCCAACGGCGTGAACGGGGATTTGCTTTTCGTCAGTGTGTTATGGATTTGCAGCATCAAAATTCGCCAGTCGCAGATAAATAGTAAAATTTTTTTTGGGGAGCGGGGGAAGCTATTGCTCGAGCCTGACCCGCCCCAAACGGGCCTCTCCCATCAGGCTGTCCTCGCGCGTCAGCAACAGCTCATCACCCTGCCAGACCACGGCCTCCCACTGCCCGGAGGGCCAGAGCGTATAGCGCTTGGCGCTCGACCAGTCCGGCGTGCGCCCTCTGACCGGCACGCGCCATATGAACGCCTCACTGCTCAGCCGTCCCAGGGTATAGCCCAGCACGACCAACTCGTTGCGGCGCGCGCTGTAGTCCATCCCCGTGACCAGGCCGCCGACCGGCCAGACCGCCTCGGTCCTGATCGCCTGCCCGACCCGGCCGGGATCAAGTCGATAAAACCGGGAGTTCAGACCGGCCCAACCCTTGGTCAGCAGCCAGATCTCCCCCTCCACGGCCGCAACCGCCTCGCAGTCGTTGTCATGCGCCTGCGGAGCGGCCACCGGCGCCGGATCGGCCAGACTGAACTCGATATACTCGACATCAAGACTGTCCTGGTGCGGGGCGCCGAGCAACCGCTCCCACGGCACGGAATAGAGCTGCAACCACTCACGCCGACCGCTGTTGTTGCCGCAGTCGGCCACGTACAGATAAGACTCGTCGGATGCCATCGACTCCCAGTCGATATTGACGGCATTACCAAGACGAACGCGCCGTTCGATCTCTCCCTGGATGCTCAGCTTATACAGCAAGGGACCGTTGCCGCTGTCGTTCAGCGTCCAGAGCTCGCCGTTGCGGAGCGCCAGCGCCGAACTTTCGCCGACCTCCTTGCCAAGCGCGCCCAGCGTCTCCACCTCCAGGTACTCCCGGCCGCCGCCCGCAGGCAGCGCGGCACATCCACCCAGCAGCATCAACGCCGCGATCGACAACGCCCGGCGCACCATCTTACTTGGCCTGTATCTTGGCCCAGGAGTCCCTCAGACCGACGGTACGGTTAAACACCATGTGGTTCTCGGTCGTATCCGGATCCACGCAGAAATACCCCTGGCGTTCGAACTGGTACCGACTCTCCACCGCGGCATGCTTGAGACCGATCTCGGCATGGGCGTTCGGATAGATCACCAGCGACTCCGGGTTGATGAACTCGTGGAAGTCACGCGCCTTGTCACCATCCGGGTTCGGCTCGGTAAACAGCCGATCGTAGCCACGCACCTCGCAGGGCACCGAGTTATCCGCGGACACCCAGTGGATCACGCCGTTGGGCTTGTAGTCGGTGGGATTGGCACCCTTGGTCTGCGGGTCGAAACTGGCCTTCAGTTCGACCACCGCCCCGGCTTCATCGCGGATCACCTCCTCGCAACGCACCACATAGGCCCCGCGCAGGCGAACCGCCTCGCCCGGCGCCAGTCGCTTCCACTTCTTCGGCGGCACCTCGGCGAAGTCCTCGCGCTCGATCAGCAGATTACGGGTGAACGGCACCTTGCGAATGCCCATCGCCTCGTCCTTCGGGTGCGCAGGCAGCTCGAACCACTCCAACTCCCCTTCGGGCAGATTGGTGATGGTCAGCCTGATCGGCTCGAGGACGCACATGGCACGCGGCGCATTGGCATCGAGATCCTCACGTACCGCCGCCTCCAGCATCCCCATATCGACGATACCGTTGGCGCGGGTCACCCCGATCATGTCGCAGAAGTTGCGGATCGACGCCGGAGTATAGCCGCGACGCCGCAGACCGGAGATGGTCGGCATGCGCGGATCGTTCCAGCCGCTGACCTTGTTCTCGTCCACCAGCAGCTTCAGCTTGCGCTTGCTGGTGACGGTGTAATTGAGGTTGAGACGCGCGAACTCGTACTGGCGCGGCTTGGCCGGCACCGGCAGGTTCTCGACGAACCAGTCGTAGAGCGGGCGGTGATCCTCGAACTCCAGTGTACAGATGGAGTGTGTGACCCCCTCGAGCGCGTCCGACTGACCATGTGCGAAGTCGTACGAGGGATAGATGCACCACTTGTCGCCACTCTGGTGGTGGTGAGCCTTGCGGATACGGTAGATCACCGGATCGCGCAGGTTGATATTGGCCGCCGCCATGTCGATCTTGGCACGCAGCACGCATTCACCCTCGTCGAAAGCGCCCGCGCGCATCTTCTCGAACAGATCCAGGTTCTCCTCGACGCTGCGCGCGCGATAGGGGCTGTGCTTGCCGGGTTCGGTCAGGGTGCCGCGGTACTCGCGCATCTCGTGCGCGCTGAGGCTGTCCACATAGGCCTTGCCCTCCCTGATCAGGTGCAGCGCCCAGGCGTACAGCGTATCGAAATAGTCCGAGGTATAGCGGATATCGCCTGCCCACTCGAAGCCCAGCCAACGCACATCGGAGACGATGGAGTCGATATACTCCTGACTCTCCTTTTCGGGGTTGGTGTCATCGAAGCGGAGGTTGCACTGCCCGCCGTACTTCAGCGCGGTACCGAAGTTGAGACATATCGACTTGGCGTGGCCGATGTGCAGATAACCGTTGGGTTCAGGCGGAAAACGGGTAACGACCTTGCCGTCGTTCACGCCGTTTTTGAGATCCTCTTCGATGATCTGGTGAATAAAGTTGGTCGGCTTGTTGCTATCGTTTTTGGTCATATCCACATCTTGTCGATACTGTGTTGACGCAGCCGCTCCCGCTGGCTAGAGCGACTGAAACCCGAGCGCGACATTATAACCGTAGATCAGACCCCAAAGCACTGCCGACAGACGGCTGATATCCTTCGTTATATTGACGCAGGCATTTACGACTTGAGTATAATGGCCCTTCTAATAACTAAACATCGGAACGGGACCAGCCTACATGATCACCCTGCACACCAATCACGGCGATATCACGCTTGAGCTGAACTACGAAAAAGCCCCGAAAACGGCAGCCAACTTCGAGCAATATGTACGCGAAGGGTTCTACGACGGTGTGATCTTTCATCGCGTGATCGACGGCTTCATGATCCAGGGCGGCGGCTTCGAACCCGGCATGGTCAACAAGAAGACCCGCGCACCGATCGAGAACGAGGCAGACAACGGACTCTCCAACAAGACCGGCACGCTTGCCATGGCGCGCACCATGGATCCGCACTCGGCGTCGGCACAGTTTTTCATCAACGTGTCCGACAACCTGTTCCTCGACCACACCGCCAAGACGACCGAAGGCTGGGGCTACGCCGTGTTCGGCGAAATCAAGGAGGGCATGGAGGTGATCAACAAGATCAAGTCGGTACGCACCACCATGCGCGCCGGCCATCAGGATGTCCCGGTCGAGGACGTGATCATCGAACGCGCGACGATCGACGACGAGGAAGATCAAGCCTGATCATGCGCCACCTGTTCATAGCCGATCTGCACCTGCAACCCGAGCGCCCGGAACTGTTCCGGGCGTTTCGCTATTTTCTGGATCGCATCGTCACCCCCGGCGATACGCTCTACATGCTCGGCGATATCTTCGAGTACTGGATCGGTGACGACGCCCCCCTGCCCGGGCTGGAGCCCGTTCTCGAGCGCCTGCGCCGACTCAGCGACGCCGGCAGCCGGATCTATTTCCAGCGCGGCAATCGCGACTTCCTGGTCGGCGAGAGACTGATGGACAGGATCGGTGCGCAACTGCTGCCCGACGCACAACACGTCGAGCTGCCCGGTGGCGCGGCGCTGGTGATGCACGGCGATCAGCTCTGCACCGACGACATCGCCTACCAGCAGTTCCGCGCTCAGGTCCGCGATCCGCAGTGGCAGCACACCTTCCTGTCTCAGACGCGGGAGCAGCGCGAAGCGATCGCTCGACAGATGCGTGAGCAGAGCCGGGAACAGGGCGCGATGAAGGCCGAAACGATCATGGACGTGAATCCCGACGCCGTGCGCGGCGCCATGCTCGAGCATGGCGTCGAACTGTTGATCCACGGCCACACCCATCGTCCGAAGGTACACCACGACCAGATCGCCGAAGGCCGCGGCGAACGCATCGTGCTGGGCGACTGGTCCGACAGCGGCTGGTATCTGGCAGTGGACGAGTCGGGACGAGAGCTGATCCGCTTCACCCCGGACCGGGATCAGGCCACCGCTTCCTCCTGAACCGGCGCGCCGCTGTGGAAACGGAACTCGGTATCCGGCGCTTCGATAAGCGATTGCTCCAGCGTACGAAAATAGGCCACCCGCTCATCGATCGGCTCGCCGGCATAGGCCTGCGCCAACCCCAGATAATCCTGATAGTGCCGCCCTTCGGACTTGAGCAGCGAGCGGTAGAATTTGGCCAACTCCTCATCCAGATAGGGCGCCAGCGCAGCGAAGCGCTCGCAGGAGCGCGCTTCGATAAACGCACCGATAATCAGCAGATCGATCAGTCGTCCGGGCTCGCTGGTGCGCACCGCCTGGCGCAGGCCCGCGGCATAACGCGAGGGCGAGAGATGGCCGTAACGGATCCCGCGCGCCTCCATCAGCGACAGGCACTGCTCGAAGTGGATCAGTTCCTCCCGCGCCAGACGCGACATCTTGTTGAGCAGATCGCTGCGATCGACATAGCGGAACATCAGATTCATGGCGGTCGACGCCGCCTTTTTTTCGCAGTGCGCATGATCGATCAACAGAATCGGCAGGGATTCACTCCGCGCCGCCTGTTCGATCCAGCCTCGAGGGGTGGGACAGGCCAGAAAGGCCAGGATTTCGTTGAGCGCGTCCATTGGATAATCTGCTACCAGCCGCTGATGTTGTGATCGAGGGCGAAAATTCTAACAGACTCCACTCGGCCATAGCCAACGCGCACGCCGACTCTCATGGCCGACACCTTCAGTCGGCGTTTGCGACTCGGCAGTACCGGGGCAATACTATTACATTGAGTAGAAAAACCGAGGACAGGATTCTACCCGGAACGGGCGCGATACTCAGGTCATCAACGTATCGATCAGGTCGATCATGAACTCCGTCTGTTCGTCGCTCATCGATTCCCAGCCCTTGAGCCCCATGCTCTCCAGCACGCCCGCCCCTTTCGGTTCGGCGTGCATGCCGATCAGCAACCGACTCAGCTCATCAAAGTGGGCCTGCATCTTCGGCCCCACCAGCAGCGAGTGATGAACGACGCTGATCTGACTGCTCACCAGCACTTTCATCTGTTTCTTGATCAGGTCGGACAGCTCATCGAACCCCTGCTTCAGGAAGAAACCCACATCGGCATCCCCCCGCAGCAGCGCCTTGGCCACCAGAATATAGGTATCGTATTCGCGTTGCGTGATGTTGCCGGTATCGAGATCCGCCGGCTCGAGCATGATCATGCCGATGGTGTGCACATCGGGATCGGCGGTCGTCGCCAGGCGCACGCCGCTCGGGAGATCCTCGACAGCCTCGGCAGCGCTGCCGGCCGGTACGACCACCACGGCCTCATCCCTTGTTCCCGCGGGCCGTGCCACGGCTCTAAACCCCTGTTCGCGCACAAGCATGGAGGCATCGTAGGGGTTGGCATAGATCAGGTCGATCCTGCCCGCACGGATATCCTCTCGCTGCCGTTCGAAACTGTCGAACAGCTCGAGATGGATATCCGTACCGAGACTGCGCTGCAGCCAGGTATTGAAATAGAACCAGCCGGACATATGGTCCGGTGCGAAGTCGGGACTGACCGTGAAGTTGAAAGGCATCTCCCTGCTCCCTAATTCAAGGTGGCGTAGAGCTGTTCGCTCTCGAGAATCTTGCTCCGCGACGGCTTGCGACGAACCGAGGTGTAGCCGATCAGCCGGCCGTCGCGAATGTTGGGTATTACGGTTGCCTTGACCCAGTAGTACCGCCCATCCTTGCGCAGATTCTTGACATACCCCTGCCATTTTTCGCCGTTTTCTATGGTGTCCCACAACCCCTTGAACGCGACGGCGGGCATGTCGGGATGACGCAGAATATTGTGGTTGGCCCCGATCAGCTCCTCCCGGCTATACGCCGACATGTCGATAAACGCCTGATTGACGTGGGTAATGATCCCCTCGGGATCGGTTCTCGACACGATCAACTTGCCATCCGGAAAGGCGACCTCCTCATCCACGATAGCGGTCACACGCTCACTGCCGTCGTAGTACTTGATCAACGCGTCACGGACAGAGCCCGTATCCCCGTCGGACATGGTGCGACTCCTCCATTGGCAGTCGGGTGGAACTTCGACCTCAAAGCACCTTTCCTATCGCTTCGGCGGCACGCCTCACATCCAGGAAGATAAGGCCCAGGCGGGCATTGGGCTTGGCGACGACGGTCAGCACCGAATCGTCATTGGCGTGCGTCATCAGGATATAGCCCTGATCCCCCTTCACCAGCACCTGCTCAAGCTCGCCACGCGCCAACTCACGCGCGGTCCGCTCGCCCAGCGAAAGAATCGCGGCACTCATCGCCCCCACCCGGTCCTCATCCATACCCGCCGGCAGCAGAGAGTCGATTACCAGGCCATCGGTTGAAATAACGGCACAAGCCTCGATTTCGGTCGAGGTACCGTTCAAATCACGCAAAATCGTGTTCAACATTTCCGCGCGCATGAAAATCTCCTTTTCCACTGCAAAGTGTTAGTGATCCAGGTAGCGCCGGATCAGAACTGAGGTGAGATCAACGAAAGGCTGCCGATTCAGGTACGGCATACCCTCAATAATCAGTAGAAACTTCTCTCGGCCGATGGAGAGCACCCAGAACCCCAGGTCGCTCTGGCCAACGGCGTTTACCAACGCCCAGGAGCAGCCATACAGCCCCAGGTCGTTGTTGATCAACTTGCTGTGTCGCTCACTCAGCATCATGATATCGGCCGCAAGCCCGGCAACCGCCTCTTCGTCGGCAGGCTCAAAACCCTTCTGCGCCAGCGAAAATCCCTGCTCGTCCGCCAGCAGCACCT
>Ga0214472_10001994_pt1 | contig 22183 bp, 33 predicted proteins | sample RVTome_6_FD_207662 | JGI IMG/M metagenome (GOLD analysis project Ga0214472, IMG submission 207662) | Soil microbial communities from uranium-contaminated site in the Upper Colorado River Basin, Wyoming, United States - RVT140D175 | ecosystem: Environmental > Terrestrial > Soil > Contaminated >...
CTTGTAATGACCGCATCGAATTCACTAAGCTCTTCACCCTTATAATGAATACTGGGTCGTTTCGAAGTAATGTTCATGTAACAACGCAAGACATCAAACACGCGAACTTCATGACCAAGCGCTTGCGCTGCTTCAACTAAACGTCTGGATGAGTAAAGATTTTTATTTCTGGATAGGAGTGCTATTTTCATTTATGTCGCCTGTTAATAATTTTTATAAGAATTTGAAATATCTTTACCAACTGTATAATGTTTAGCAGAATCAACTGTCAAATCACCACTTACAAGTCCTGTTCTTCCTAATAACATTCTAAAGAGCATATTTTCCCTGCTTGTCAGACTAATTTCGATGTCCCATTTTTTATCATTAAGTTGCACTGGCGTTTTAATAAAAATACGCTCTTCTTCATGTCCACCAGAATCTTTTACAACTCTCATATCAATTATTTCCGATTCACACGAAATGGAAATATCGGATCGTTTTTGCAATGGATGAATCTGAAACAGGACAAATTCCTTCCCCTGTTTCATAAACCTTTCTAACTGATAAGTATGCAATGAAGATGTGCGAGCACCAGTGTCAATCTTTGCTTTAACAGCAGGAATACCTAATGCGGGTAAAGATATCCATTCCTTCCAGCCAATTGTTTGTTTCTCTTCCATATAAAATTATGCTATTAAAGACTTTATATAAGTATATACCCAAGATACTTGGAAATGCATGTTTAAGTATCTTGGGTATATACCAGTCACGTACAAGAAACATGTCGATATAAGCTCTAATAGTTTGAAAAATATGGATGATGAACTTTTAAAAACTTTCCTTGAAATACACAAAACTCGCCATTTTGGTCAAGCTGCGGAAAACCTGTTTATTACACAATCTGCTGTAAGCGCAAGAATACGACAACTTGAAGAGGAAATGGGCGTTAAATTGTTTACTCGTGACCGAAATAATATTCGTCCAACTTTGGCCGGAGAAAAATTTGTTGAACGTGCTGAAGAAATATTAAATGCATGGAATCAAATAAAAATTGATGTCGCTTTAGCCGGAGAAAACAAAGTCCCGTTAGCGATTGGCGGAGTCTCAAGTTTATGGGACATTTATTTAAATCAATGGCTGATAAAGTTTACAGAAAAATATAAAGATACCGTTTTAAATTGTCAGGTCCTAAGTTCTGAAGCAGTAAATCAAAAGATAATTAACCGTACTCTTGATTTTGGTTTTACATATAGCCCGCCTCAAAACGATACCGTCACAATATTAAAAGTACTGCCTATCAAATTCATAATGGTATCTTCGAAAAAAGGGCTGAGTGTTGAGAAAGCAATTAGTAAAAATTATATATACGTTGATTGGGGCACTTCATTTTCAGAAGCACATCATAAACACTTCCGGAATATGCCGCCGCCGTTAATGCGTATCGACATAGGTCGTATCGCCAAAAACTACATAAAGAAGAAAACCGGCACGGCATATTTACCTGAACGGATAGTAAAACGGGATATTGAAAGCGGGTTACTATTTAAAGTAACTGATGCGCCGGAAATAAAACGGAATGCTTACATTATTTACAATAATTCAAACGAACGTTGTGCATCATTCGCTAAAATAATATCCGGCTAGATTGTGATTACTATCTAGCCGTTCAACACATTACTAATAATTATAATAAAAACTACGATGCTTTTCCTGCTGCGCGAACCTGACCTTTAGCTTTGTTTTTTTGAATCAACATGTTTTGATTCAATCCCGACTTATCCAGATCATCTTTAATTTTCTTATAATTTGGAGATGTGCTAATGCCACAGCTTCCACTACCTTTAAAATGATTCATTTTTTCTCACTTAGTTAAATACTTCATCGTACAAAGAATCACCGATTAATTTCTGCAATTCCATAAGTTCCAGTCTCTTTTCTATTTCAGAACGGACATCGCGCTTCGATGAAAGTTCATTTCCTGTAAAATTATTTACTACCTCAAGCTCATTAAATTCCTCATCGTCAACAAGCTCATCATCTATTTCTATATCATCAGTGTCATTCATTTATCATTTCCTCAGAATGATGATTAATATTTATTAGTTTCTAATAAGTTATTAATTTTATTAGAATGATGAGATATATAGATTTTTTTTAATTGCATGTACAATGAAATATTTTGATTATAACAATCAATATATTTTATCGTTATTAATTGATATATTTATAATAATCCATCTAGCTACATACTTATCTAATTGCAACGAGTAGATTAAATACTTAAATAAACGGGAAGACTTTGTTCTGGATCAATAAAAAATCAAGTTTTATAAAATAGGATTGTTATTAAATATATATTGATAGTTCATAATTTTATGTATGTAAATAAACTGCTAATAGTACTCCTCCTCGCTTTCACAAGTATGACAATGTCGTTGGCTGAGGACTCTTTATCAAAAGCAGATCAGAACAAAACGATATTAACTCCAGTCCATAGTGATAAAGTTAAAAGTGTGATGCGGCGTTTAAAATTATTATTTTATGAACGTGAATATACTGATCTGGAACAGCAGGATTTGACTGAAAAACAGATTGAATTACTTGTTGAAGAAACAAAAGCTCTGGTCGGCACAGCAGCACATTCAAGTTCATTTCTGAACCTGAAAGATGAAGATCAACTTACTTTTAATGCGATGGCCAATCAACTTCATAACCTGACTCAAGAACTGAAAAGCAAATTGCATCATCAGGCTGATTTAATTCCCACTTATATAAAAATGCAAGATACTTGTAATACCTGTCATCGAATATTTCGTGACCACTAACGTTTTTTTGTAATACCTGATGCGTATAAAATTTGTCTATTCTGTAAATATTGTTTTTATCCTGGTTTTTACTTTTTCTCCGCTAGTAAAAGCTGATCATGACTCCATTGTAAATATCGCTATGGGCGGACGACTCAAGATCGATACTATTTATAATTACGATAGCGTAGGCGGCATAAGAACAAGTAAAGCTGATTTAGCATTTACACCTGGCAGTATCCCGATATTGAATAATGGCAAGAATGAATTAAATGCTAATCTGCGTGAAAGCCGACTATGGGCAACATTAAATTTACCGTTGGCCGAAAAAAAATTATCGACTTACATCGAATTTGATTTCTTCAATAGCCGACGTGATAGTTCCGGTCGTTCACATGTAGGCAATGATGCGAGGATGAGACACCTGTACCTATCGTTTAATAACTTCACGATCGGCAAGACATATACCACGCTGGTTAATTTGTCCTCTTATCCGGAAATTAATGATGCCAATGGTCCACTGGGTGTTTTAAATATTCGTCAGGAGCTAATTCGTTACAACAAAAATTTATCATGGGGTGAAATATTTCTGGCTGTAGAAAAACCGGAATCCACATTTACTTCAGCAACAGGCAATAGCTTTCAGGTCAACGATGACCAAATACCCGAATTTATTGGCAAGGTTCAATTCTCGAAGTTATGGGGCAACTGGTCATTGGCAACGATGCTCAGGGAAATAAATGCTGATGGCAAAATGATTAATAGCCAGAGTGATAAAAAATGGGGTGGGGCTATCAGTGCTGCCGGTCGTATCTTATTACCCAAACAGGATAACTTACGTTTTACCTTATCTTACGGAAATGCATTAGCTCGCTATGTCTCTTTCAATGCTTTTGATGATGCGACTATCGATAATACCGGAAGCATAAACCTGACAGAAATTATTAGCGGTTATCTGGCATATCAACATTGGTGGACTCGCACATTTCGCTCATCATTTGTTGTTGGTGCAGCTTATGCCAACCAGGATACCAGCAAAGTACCGACAACCGTTGACAAACTTTTTGCTTCGACACATGTTAACTTAATATGGAATCCTGGCTTAAAGTCTAGCGTTGGTCTTGAATGGCTTCATGGTTATCGCCAACTGGAAAATGGAAACAATGGACAACTAAATCGATTACAACTCTCAGCTATTTATAAATTCTGATAATATTGCTACATGATAAAGAATAAAAATATTGGCTTGGTGACAGGACTATTATTATTCATCCTCATTCTTTTATTACCCACACCTGACTCAATGCCGATAGCAGCGAAGCATGTTCTGGCCGTTGCTGTATTAATGTCAATATGGTGGGTAACCGCAGCAATCCCGATCCCGGCTACTGCGCTATTGCCGATAATTCTTTTTCCTGTATTAGGAGTAATGAGCGGCACTGAAGTTACCCAACCCTATGCACACCACCTTATTTATTTGTTTCTTGGCGGATTTTTAATCGCCGTTACCATAGAGAAATGGAATCTACATCGTCGTATCGCCTTATACACAATTAGACTGATTGGCGTGTCACCAGGACGAATCATTCTTGGTTTTATGGTCGCATCCGCAGGTTTATCAATGTGGATCAGTAATACCGCAGCCACGATGATGATGATCACTATTGGTCTTGCTGTCCTGAAACAAGTGGTTGATGAAATTGAAGCTGATCCGGATTTACATATAGATACTAGCCCTGAGAATTTCCGTTTTGGAATTTCATTAATGCTAGGCATCGCCTACGCCGCATCAATAGGTGGAATTGCAACTCTAATTGGCACGCCGCCAAATGCTATCATGGCCGGTATTGTTGAAAGCTCTTTTGGTCAGAGCATCAGTTTTCTGAACTGGATGATTTTTGCCCTGCCCTTATCTGTCACCATGTTAATTATTACCTGGTATTACTTAACTCTGTATGCCTTCCCCAGTGAGATCGATCAATTACCGGGAGGCAAAGAAACGATTGAAAGAGAGATTAACGAATTAGGTAAAATGAGCCCGCAGGAAAAAACCGTATTATTCGTTTTCGGATTAGTAGCAACACTCTGGATAACTCATGGTTTCATCAGGATTGAAGCGTTTAAATTTATAACAGACTCGACCATCGCAATGGCAGGTGCATTATTACTCTTTATTATTCCTTCTAATCTTAAAAAAGGTGAGTTTCTGCTTGACTGGAAAACCGCAGGCAAAATTCCATGGGACATATTAATACTATTTGGTGGCGGCTTTGCTCTAGCCAAAGGCTTTACTGACAGTGGGCTCACGCATACCATTGCGAACCAACTTAATGTGCTACAAGGAAGCAATCTACTATTAATCATTGTCGTAGTTACAGCCGTTGTTATTTTCTTAACTGAAATTACATCTAATACAGCAACCGCATCAATGTTTCTGCCAATCATTGCTGCACTGGCTATTGCTATGCACATACATCCTTTTGGTCTGATGATTACAGTTTCTCTTGCGGCCTCATTCGCCTTTATGTTACCCGTAGCTACGCCTCCAAATGCAATTGCCTTTAGCAGTCATTATTTTACGATTGGGCAGATGGCAAAAGCCGGGATCTGGCTTAATTTAATTGGCATCGTCTTGATATCATTATTCGTAAAGTTTTATCTACCAATTGTATGGGGAATCGATATCAATACGCTGCCAGAAAATATGGCAACTCAAACATCTCTATTAACCAGGTAACACCTCTTTTTACCTTCTTATTTTTAAACTGTATAATTGAGTTTTTACTATAGAAAGTGACAATAATGGAAGAGATGGAAATTGCAATAAATGCGACAACATCAGATGTAGTAAAAATCTGGATGAACTGGATGATGATTATTTTTTTATCATCAATCTTTTTTACTTATAAGCACGTCTCTGCCCGTTTTATTTTTATTTCACTTTTTATAGCCTTCCCTATTGCTTTAATAATATTCAATATTACGAAGTCGCCTTATCTGGTCGGCGCATCACATATCATTATCTGGATTCCATTGGCGATTTATCTGATTAAAGTTGAAGTAATTGGCAAAGTTGAAAAGCTAAAATCAGTGTATGGTGTGTATCTTATTTTATTGCTTGCCACCATTGTTATCTCTCTCTTTTTTGATATCAGAGATACTGCATTAATTTTACTGGGTATGAAAGATCCCTTCATATAAGAATTAATGTAAATAACTATCTTGTTACTACATCAATAACAGGCTGTTCTTTTTTCATTGCTGCCAATACGACGGTATCGAATCGATCAGTCAACTGTAATGCTTCTTTAGCTGCTTCACGCGCAACTTTTTCCAGATCACTATCATCAACCATATTGATTAACGGGATAATTTTTGCGCTGCCTGTATACTTTAGCGAGCCGTTGTCCGAAGCCAGTATGCGTGCAATATGTACTGGCTTAATTTCGTCTCCTTCTTTTAAATTACTGACCTTGCATATTTGTTCAACACGATGAGCAATTTCTTCACTTAAAGGCATACCAATTACTTTTGCGGACAAAATAGAAATTACTACATCTGAACAAGGCGCTATAGCAGGCTCATGTTCAGCCGGTGCTTTTATAAAACGACCGCGCGCCCCATCTGCCTTAATCACTAACAAATCAAAATTGCCAATATCCCTGAATTTTTGAATTGATTCCAGACTAAGTCCTGCTCGCCGTCCGAATCGTTCGGATGGTTTAGCAAAAGCAATTCTTTTCGAAGTCTGATCATTTTTTATAGCATCAAACAGTTCACTTTCGTCCGCAATATAATTTGTTGCATTCAATGTTTTTGGAAAAAATTCGATATGTGTAGTTGCCGTTATTCCAACTCGACCTGTATGCGCTTCAGCCAAACGAAACATGGTCGTTTTCTTTCCGCCCGCACCAACGCAACTGACGATTCCATTTTGTGCATTAAAAATTTCGAGTATGTCTGTTACCATTTTGAATAATCAGGTACTTATTTAAATCTACTAAACGGAAATAGCATAGGTACTTTTTTCTGATAGTTCTTGTAAACATCGCCAAAAAATGTAACCAGATCTTTCTCTTCAAATTGAAGTGCAATAAAGATGTAAGCAGTTGTTATAACGGCAAACAATAAATGACCGGTTGTCATAATTGGTGTTGCCCAAAAGGCAATAACAAAACCTAACATAATTGGATGACGACATAACCTGTATAGTCCAACTATTCTGAATTCCAGATGACTATATTCCTGGCCTTTAAAATTAATATAAACCTGACGCAAACCAAATAAATCAAAATGATTAACCATAAAGGTAGATAACAAAACAACCAGCCATCCTAGCCAGAACAAACCTGTCAAAACCATACCGCCTATAGATGATTCAACATTCCAGATAATTCCCGTCATCGGTTGCCAAAGCCAGTAAAGTAAAAATAATATCAAACTGGACAACATAACGTAGGTACTACGTTCGATAACAGCCGGGATATATTGTGTAAACCACTGTTTGAACGCTGGTCGTGCCATGACAGAATGCTGTATTGCAAATAACGAAAGCAAAAGCACATTAATGACTATAGATGTGATTACTGACCCATGCTCTCCAGAATCAATTGATTTTGGCACTATAAAATTACCAACAAATCCAATCGCATATAGAAAAGATAGAAAAAAAACAACATAACTTGCTAAACCATAAAACGTAATAAGTAATTTCTTCATTCTTACACCCCTCGCGTTTAAGTTTATATAACTATTGTTTTTCCCGGTAACTCCTCAAGTAAATATTCAACCAGATACCTTACTCTCGTCGGTAAATGATGGCGATTTGGATAAATGATCCAGGTAGCAACATCATCTACTTCAAAGTCTTCCAGTACAACTTCAAGCTCACCCGATTGAATATATTCTTTAACATAGTATTCCGAAAACCTTATTAAACCATGACCTTCTCTTGCTGCGGCAACCAACACTCTGCCGTTATTACTATGCCAGTTACCCCGAACTTTTACTTCCTGAATTCGATCAGGGTATTTAAAACGCCATGCCATGTCAGGAAATAACAAACAATTATGAGAACGCAGATCTTCCGGTTTTTTAGGTCGTCCATGTTTATTTAAATAGGCAGGACTTGCACAAATCATAATACGTCGCTGTTCAATCTTTCTTGCCACTAGTGAACTATCGGTTAAAGCACTGGCACGTATCGCTATATCAAACCCTTCTTCAATAATATCCACCATCTGCATAGTCGCTTCGAGTTCAATTGAAACATCAGGATATTTTGTTACAAATTTCGCAACTACCGGCGCAACATATCGTTCAGCATATTCACCCGCCGCTGTTATTCTTACCAGACCTTTCGGCTTTTCCTGTAGATCGGACATTTCTGAATCTAATGCATCCAATTGATCCAGTATTTCCCGACTGCGCTCGTAATAGATTTTTCCCATTTCAGTCAGACGAACAGTACGCGTCGTTCGATGTAATAGTCGGATTTCCAGCCGCTTTTCCAACTGCGTAACCTGTCGACTAACAAACGAAGTAGAGACATTCAGTACTTTTGCAGCCGAAGTAAATCCGTCGTTTTCTACTACGGCAACAAATTCTCGAAGGCCTTCATTTTTCATCATTGTTGATATATAGCAATAATCTATGAACTATTTCAGATATTAATATTTTTAATTCAACAATGTAAGCTTTACGCACTTAAAAATGAAATAAATACTTAGGAGCAACCAAAATGATAAAACTGTACCGTTATCCACTCTCAGGCAACGCCCATCGAGCAGAACTCTTATTGTCACTGTTAGGGCTAAAACATTCTCTCATTGATGTTGATTTAATTAATGGTGAACAAAAATCCGAAACGTTTTTGCAATTAAACCCTTTTGGTCAGGTTCCTGTACTGGATGATGACGGCTTCATTCTTTATGAATCCAACGCCATACTTGTTTATCTCGCAAAAAAATATGACAACGGGCATTGGTTACCTACAGATGCAGAACATGCAGCATTAGTTCAACAATGGCTATCTATTGCCACTAGTCGTATTGCAAACGGACCGGCGACAGCAAGATTGATTACTCTTTTTGGTGCCAATCATAATGCAGAAGAAATCATTCAACGTAGCACTGATCTATTGCAAGTGATGAATCAACATTTAAACAATAGAACTTTTCTCGTTGGCGATGGCCCGACGATTGCGGATGTGGCAGCCTATACCTATATTGCCCATGCACCGGAAGGTAATGTTTCGTTAACACCTTATGCAAATATTGTTGCATGGTTAAAACGGGTTGAATCATTAAAAGGTTTTGTCGGAATGCAAAAATCAAAAGTCGGTTTGGCCGCCTGATGTAATATCAACAACTACTTTAAAGGCTGGGTGGCAGAGTTATGCAACGGTGTGCAAAACCGTTTGCGTTGGTGAAAATCTTCGGTAATCGCTCCTGCATCGCCTAAAGCGCCTACTGTTGGTACTCTATCACCTACATCCATGTAGGCGACCCCCGGCCTCCATTTTAAATTTACCATAACAGGGTAGCTCAATGAGAGAATACATTAGCGACATTGCTTTTACTGAAACAGTAAAAAAAATTCAAAAGGAAAAAGGTTCTCGAAGTATTTATGCCAACATGGAGCAAAATCATGGTTGGGAATATACGGTAAACTCTTTTTTAAGAAACTTCATCGCCGAACGTGATTCATTTTATATGGCAACCGTTAATAATGACGGACAACCTTATATTCAACATCGTGGCGGCCCTAAAGGTTTTCTAAAAATTATTGATGAGAAAACATTAGGCTTTGCTGATTTTCATGGTAATCGCCAATACATTTCCTATGGAAACCTTGAAGATAATAATAAAGTGTCTTTATTTCTTATGGACTACCCCAATAAAACCCGAATCAAAGTCTGGGGGAGCGCTGAAATAATAGAAGATGATAAAAAGCTAATTGAAAAACTTTCTATGTCAGAAGACAAGGAAAACATTGAACATGCTTTTTTGATTCATATAGAAGCATGGGATAGAAATTGTCCGAAATATATTACACCCAGATACACTCTGGAAGAGTTTAATCAATTACAAAAATGAAGGAGGGTCTTGCGACCCTCCAGAGTAAAGTGAATAAACCCATTTAAAACAAATATATTTATATTAACACCACCTCCTTAGCTTGGTTCTGCCGTTTCAACAGCTGCCTCTTCCATTTTTTCCTCGGTAGCCTCAATTACTACCTCGGCTTTCTCTTCCATTACGGGTGCCGCCTCAACAGCAACTTCTTCTGTAGCCGGGACCTCTACAGTTTCTTCAGAAAATGCGTACGTAGAAAAACAAAGTGAACAAAAACATAAAAAGTATTTCAGTAGTTTCATTTATAAATCCCCCTGGGAGCCATATCATCAATAAAAATAATCGCTGATACGCTTTTGTTTAAAGTTATATTGGTAGTGATCAATAGAGCAAAGACAATGCCAAAAAATACTGCGTATATAAAAGAAAAATTTATTTTCTAATTCAACGTGTTATGTATTTCAAGGCTTGCAGGAAATAGATTGTTTCCAGGAGAGTGAATAATAAATGGTGCGATACTGCATTCAATTAGAGCAAGCTGGTGTTTATTATTGTTTATTATTAATAGTAACTATTAAGCTGACGACAGTAATAAATTAAAACTTAAATCATTAACGAACATATGATGCACAATATTTACAGCGGAATAGCTATCAAATTTACTACGCTTAATTAGAAATTAGTTAGCAACAATATCCAATAACGCTGGCTTACCATTTCTTGCTAACTTGATAACAGCAATACCACCTGCGCGTAACTCTCTTTCCAGTGTCAGCGCTTTTTCTTTTGGTGCAAAAAACGCTTCTATTCCGTAGCGAACGTCAACTACTCTTGTGTATGAATGCCTGGCTCTGCCTTTAATAAAAAGACCCGTATCCGGCTTAATAAGGCTTGCGTTTTCTTGCACGTAAATCCCTTCTTCATTTTGTTTTAATTTTATATAAACAAGTTCATTAACCCTGGGCATTCTCGAATCAGCAGGAAGCGTCACGCGACTAATATCGTAATTTAAACGAGCATAATTACCTCGAAATAAACTCCGCGGATCGACAGGTACAACTTTTATTTTTATTTCCTGTCCGGTTAATAAAGGATAAATAGCATTGCCATATTCCATTATCAATACAGAAAACTGCAACACTATTGTTGCTATCAAGCCATACAATATTCTTTTCTTATCGAATATCATGAGTTTTGTATTAAACGTTGATGTGATTTCCAGAATCGCGCAGCAGATAATAAAATGACGGCAAAAATAATAAACAAAATAGCTGCACCAATATAATCACCGACCAGATCCAGATAGCGCAATAAACCGGTGGCAAGAATTGTTAACACGCCTAAAAAGAAATAATGCGTCACACTCTCTTTGATACCTTTGATAATTAACCATATGCCCGCGACTATTAAAGCAATGTTAGTAACAATTTGAAAATATAGTGCATAGACATCATCGCTAACCTGCATAACCGTACAAACACCAGCGACATAAAGCAAAGCAAAAGAAAGAGTTGCATGAAATTGTCTATTACCCATATAAGAAAAATATATTCCGATAATTGATGAGATAACAGTCAGAAATAAAGTCAGGCGTATATTCAGCCAGTCAGTTTCAATCAATTCTTCCCAGAGCCAGTCAAAACTTAATAGAAGCAATATAAAAATCATAAAGCGCAACGTCCATAGACCTAACACCGTTCCATAATCAATTAAATTTTTATCAGTTCTGCTCAGCAGCCATTTTGAAAATCCATGATAGGCAATAAATAAACCGATGACGAAAACAATGTTTTCCATTTCAAAATTAAATCGATAGCCATCTCCCATCCACCATGACAATGCGTACTCCAGATAAAGACCAATACCGGCAACAAAAGATAAGAAAAGCACATAACTCTGTTTTACTTTAAAAACATGCCAGCCCAACACAGCCAGAAATAATGGGAATAAGGCAGGAAAATAATTAAGGCTAGACTCAACGAAGAACCAGATGACAGCTAAAGTAGTTGTAAGCAAAATTAATAGTGAACTTTCAAGCAAGAATCCTAAAGGAAGAATGCCAATCGCCCACCATAAAATTCCATTGGGATAATGTTCATCAATATGATAAATCTGTGCGATTAACATTATTGAGGCGCCGTAAAATAAGCTGCCTAAAAAAAATAAACCTGTCGCAGAAGAAGTTTGACCGTCTTTGTATTTTTTTAAAGCAAACAGATGAGTACCTGTTGTCAGCAATAATAAACCTGACATTCTTACAGCACGTGGTATATCTTCCCAATTTGCACCAAGCAAGGTGATGATAGCGAGACCGATAAAAAGGTATCCCAGGCTAACCAAGACGGCATATCCATAAGTTTGCTCTGAAGCTTGCTTATAGTTAATACCGTATCTATCGCAAATCTTCACCGCCTGATCTTCTGAGATGATATTATCTCTTACCCAATCAGCACACTCTTTGGCTAAATCCCGCTTAAGTAATCTAATCAGTCGCACTTTAAATGATTATCCTTTATAACTCGAAATCAATTAATGAAAAAGAAGTCATATAATACATCTTGAGACATGAGGTGGTTATTTGACCATAATAGACAAATAACCACCACATTTTTACTTATCAAAATAATTATTATATAACCCGTATTACTTTCTGCTTAGTTGTTAACTTGCGTTGTTTGACTTGAGTCACTATTCGAATCACTCGCATGCATCCATAATTCTTCACCGACTTGACTGCTGATACGGCCAATCTCACCAATAAACATGAACGGAAGAGCGGCAGCACCTGCTGCAACTCTTACCCCTGTAACTGGAATATGGACAATTGCCTCTATCGGGTTAGTAGTTTTCTCTGATTGATATGATGCTTCTGCTGCCAGAACAGATACTGAGCTTGATGCCATTAATATAGCAAGTGCTGTGAATTTAAATTCTGATATTTTCATAATTTATTCCTCTTTGTTTATTTAGCTGAAATAGCTGGAGGAAATCTACAGTCAAGTTCTGATCACTTAAACCTGCATAATTATTGTATTAATATTTTAGCTTGATAGTATTGATTATTGATACTACAAACAGTCTATAAAAGATGAAAAGAGATAATCAAAACTTTCCCGAAGATCCTACCGGCGATGCATTATGGGAAATGCAACAGAATGGTGATGATTTATCCAGACCAAGAGAAATAGAATTTACTGTTATTTTTGCAAATGAAGAGGAAGCGCTTAAGTTTGGTGAAACTCTGCTAATTAACCGTCAAAAAATTCTCCTGTCCGACAATGAAGAAGACAAAGACTTTCCTTTCGAAATAATAGTCTATGTTTATATGGAAGCCAGTTATGATGAAATTTCCGGTTATGAAGAATTACTCGAATCACATGCCATAAAATTTAATGGCCAAAGTGATGGCTGGGGCTGCCTTGATCTAGCTTAATGTCGCATCAAATTAAAACAGGTTAGCTACAAAATGAGAGAAGTTGAAATTACAAAAGAACCCGTCGAGTTATTCAAATTGCTGAAATTTGAAGGCATGGCTGCTAGCGGCGGTGAAGCGAAATTTTTCATTTCCGAAGGTAACGTATTAGTTAATGGCGAAGTAGAAACCAGAAAACGAAAGAAGATTATCTCTGGTGACATCATCGAATTAGGTGAAGAAAAAATTCAGGTGAAGCTTATATAACACCCTATAAACACTCATGCTATTTGGTATACTTTAAACATGAATCCATCAGTACTCATCGCTGCATTTCTTACGTTTGCCAATAAATTAAAATTCAAGAATTTATTCTTTATCACTATTGGTTTATTTGTTGCTGATCTAATGATCCCCGACTTTATTCCGTTAATCGATGAAGTTATTCTTGGGCTTTTAGCCATCATTCTTGCTAATTGGAAAGATGAGCGAAAAAAGGAAAAAGAAGGCAACCTTATTGAAGGTGAAGTGATCGACGAGAAAGAGCAAAACAAAGATAAATAGCATTTTCTCATGGATCTTCTCAATCAACTGCAAACGCTATTACCCTTAGCAATCAAATGGGCAGAAGAACATAGTGAAAAAATTCAGAATGAAGGTGTCTCATTAACAACTGAACAAATCGAAGTCGCCAAACAGGTTGGTGTCACCAGTCCCGAAAAAGTAAAAATTCTTGAAGTTGCTAAAATTCCCCTTCCTGAAAATGAACAACTAGGCGCAGCAGCTACACAAATCGGATTTCTTAGTGAAGCAATGAAAGGGCTTACGCTTGGACATTCAATCTATATTTGCAGTGGTCACAATAATACTCAACTACTGTCACACGAATTGCGCCACGTTTATCAATACGAAACCTTTGGCTCAATACCTGAATATCTGCTGGAATATTTGAAACAGATTGTACTGGTCGGTTACGAAAATTCCTTGCTGGAACAGGATGCAAAGAAATTTGAAATTAAATAAAACTGAAATACTAGAACATCGTATTTGAGTTTGCCGACTCATTTGGAATAACTTGTAGCACATCCCAGTGCTCTACTATCTTTCCATTGTCGTCTAGTCGAAAAATATCTATTCCGGCCCAATCACGATCTTTATCAGTCGGCCATTCCTGATGACAGTGTAATGTCACATAATCATTTTCGGCAATAACACGTTTAAACGTGACCTTTTTACCGGGAGAGTCTTTTGCCATACGTTCAAAGTATTCGATAAAGGCATCCTTGCCATTACCAACATGGGGATTGTGCTGTATGTATTCTGCGCCTGCGTATAGCTTTATTGCTTCACGAGGCTTACATTGATTAAACATCAAGTCATAGAACGCCAAAACGTTTTCTTTATTTCGTTCCATGCTTTTCACAGCAATAATCTATTTACGAACACCTTCAATTGATAAAAATAAATCCAGTTTTTTTGAAGCAGGCCCAAGATCTTTTAAGATGCCATAATCAGCCAAAACCAGTTCCGTAGTCCCTTCAAAACCAACACGATAACCGCCCCAGGGATCATCGCCTTCGCCAATATAACTCATATAAATAGTTATCGGCCTGGTGACACCGCGCAATGTAAAATCACCTTTCAATTCACCCGATCCATCTTCTTTCACGACAAGAGAAGTACTAACAAATTTAGATTGCGGAAACTGTTCGACATCAAGAAACTCATCGCCACGTAAGTGCTTATCTCTTTCAGCATGATTTGAGTCAATGCTTTTGGTATTGATTGTGACTTCTATTTTTGAAGCAGCAGGATTACTTTTATCATAGGTAAATTCACCGTCAAAATCGTTAAATCGTCCCCATAACCAACTATAGCCAAGATGTATGATTCTAAATTGTATGGAAGCATGCATTCCCTTCTTATCGATCACATATTCGTCAGCCATGACACTTGTTGATACCAGACATAATGCCAACAGCGCTATTTTAAATGCTCTCATTTACTACTCTCCTTTGGTTTATTGGGTTTCAAGATACGAAGTAATGTCGTGTCTTTATCTATAAAGTGATGCTTTATTGTAGCGCCAACATGCAAGACAAATAAGAAGGCAATCAAATAAGCAAAAAGTTCATGTAATTCTCCAACTATCCTGGCCTTTTCACTATCAATTTTTGTTATAGCAGCTATCTCAAACCAGCCAAATATATCAATACTTGCGCCCTTGGCTGTTGTAATAAAATAACCGCTCACACTAACAACGAACAACAAAACATAAAAACTCACATGCGTAATCTTTGCGAGAACTCTTTCCCACTTTTTGTAATTTGAAAGCGGTAGCGGACGTGTGTTAATTAATACCCAACCCACACGAAAAAACAGAAGAAAAAACACCAGCATTCCCACAGCCTTATGCCACAAGGGCGCTACGATATACCATTTACTGTAATAGTCCAGATCAACCATGTAAACACCTAGTATAAACAGACCAATGATCAAAAGCGCCATGAGCCAATGAATCAAGATTGAAACAAGGCCATAGTTATTCTCTGTATTTTTAATATCCATGATTCCTTAGTTTACAAAATAAATAAAAAATTCCCGCGAACCTTATTTTTCTTTCAGCGATTTAAAAAGAAAACTGATTGATCAAACTGTTTTATACCCAAGATACCTGAAGATGCGGGATTTAGAGTGCGTTTGTTTTTATTCAGAGCGAGGCGCAACGACGCGCATGGCCGCTCCCTGTAAGGAGGAGCAACGAAGCTCTGGATGAAAACAGATGTGCTATAAACCTGTATCTTCAGGTATCTTGGGTATACGTTGGAATACCCAATTATTTCCATTAGATTCTGATTTGGAAAACTTGTAACCCTCAACATTGAAGTTCTTTAACTCTTCAGGATTTTTTAATCGATTCTTGATAATGTATGCGCTCATCAAGCCGCGCGCTTTCTTTGCATAAAAGCTAATAATTTTATACTTTCCATTTTTATAATCCTTGAACACCGGGACAATAATTTCAGCATTAATATCATCTGCCTGTAACGACTTAAAATATTCATTCGAAGCCAGATTAATTAAATATTTACTTTTGCTAGCCTTAATATCCTTGTTAATTTGATCGGTAATTTTTGTACCCCAGAACTCATACAAATCCTTAGCTTGCTTGTTCTGGAACTGCGTTCCCATTTCCAGCCGATAAGCCTGCATCAAGTCTAGTGGTCTTAAAACACCATATAACCCGGATAATATCCTCAGATGCTTCTGCGCAAACTTTAAATCCTGATTACTAAAAGTCTCAGCCTCTATACCTGTATAAACGTCACCTTTAAATGCGAGCAATGCTTGTTTGGCATTCTTTAATGTAAAAGGAGGTTTCCAATCGTTAAAACGGAGGAAATTAAGTGTGCCGAGCTTGTCGCTGATTTTCATCAATGATGACACTTCAACCGGACTTAGTTTTTTTAATTCAGAAATCAGCTTACGGGATTCTTTTAAAAACTCGGGCTGACTAAACTCTTTAGTGATTGGCGCTGTTTCAAAATCAAGCGTCTTTGCAGGAGAAATAACAATTAACATTTAATATAAAACCTTTAACTAATTTACATGGCTAGATGTTAATGCCCGTACGCAGAATGTCAAAGGTAAAAAAATCAAGTTTCAAGTTAATCCTGAACGCTTTCTTCGTCCATCTCAGCCACTTAATTATTATACTTGCACAATTATATAAATAGCCGTTGCTATCATTACGCTTCCCGCCACTATATTAATAGTTCTTTTTGCCCTGCTGCTTTTGAATAGTGCTCTGGATTTATCCGCCATGAATGCGTAAACCAGTTTTGTACAACATAGTGCAGCAATTACCGTAATTAATATCAGGCCGATGTCAGTAAAGCTAATAACAGATAAATCTACAAAAGCGGGTAAAAAGCTCAGATAAAATAAAATTGCTTTTGGATCGCCTAATGTTATCAATAAACCACAAATAAAATTTGATCGCCAGGATGATTCCTTTATGCCTTCAAGCTCAATCTCTTTTGGTTTTTCTCTCCATAACAGCAATCCAATAAAAACAAGATACGTCGCACCAAAATATTTTATAACATCAAAAAAACCATCCCTTGTTTCAGCAAGGGTCGATAAACCAAAAATAGCAAGTAAGATAAAAATTAAATCTCCAACAATAATACCAACGATGACAACAACGCCATGTTTAAAACCGGAAGAAATAGATCTGGCTGCAACAGCCATAGCGCTCGCATCAGGAATGATTGCTAATGCAACCATAGCGCTGAACATGGCTGCTATTGTTGTTAATGTCATACTATTTTCTATACTTCACACTGACTTTTTAATGACAACACGTTCTACATAAGATTGCAGGCATTGCCCTGCTAACATTGCCAGCACAAAAATAATGACATCGGGCGACAAGGTTACCAAAGCAGTAATTGCCGGACCGGGACAAAATCCAGCGAGTCCCCAACCCAGTCCAAACAAAACGGCACCAATTAATAATCTTTTATCGAGAGATTTTTTTTCAGGTAATGAAAATTTATCAGAAAATACAGGGTGTGAACGTTTGAGAATAAATGGAAACAACGGCAAAGTAATCATAAGCGCACCACCCATAACAAGCGCCAGAGTTGGATCCCAGTTTCCTGTTACATTGAGAAAACCAATAACACGAGCAGGATTAACCATCTCAGATATTGTCAGACCGAGACCAAAAATAATCCCTGCTATAAGTGCGATAAAATTATTTTTCATAAGCCAAGCGCCTGTTTAATGTAGACAGTCAACATTGCAATAACTATAAACACCAATGTTGCTGCAATAGAACGTTTAGAACGCCGCGCTATTCCACACACACCATGCCCGGAAGTACAACCAGAACCAAGCCTTGTTCCGACGCCAACAAGCAAACCGGCAACGATCAACATAGAACGACTTGCCTGCATCTGAATTTGCAATCCTCCCTGAGATAAAGCGTAAATAACAGCTCCAATTAAAAGACCTATAACAAATAGCATTTGCCACAAATTATCTTTAGTGGGTTTATTGACAACAAGAGCACCAACAATGCCGGAGATACCTGCTATACGGCCATTAAATAGCAATAATAAAACAGATGATATCCCTATCAGCACACCACCAACAATTCCGCCTAACCAGTTAATTTCCATTTTTTCTCTGCATTAATATATCAGTAAAAAAATCAACACCATGTTTGTTGATCTTCAGGACGTTCAAGAAGCTCACGGATATTTGCTTCCAATATTCGATAACCGACGTTACCGGACAAACGTTGTCTGTCCTCATTAAACGTAAGTGTCGGGCTAGAGCGAACCTGCTTTTCAACTGCACTTTGCATGTGTTCACTCAAGACTGCATAGGCTTTCCCGTTAGAAATATTAAATTCAAATTCTGATAACGGCAGATTCTGTTCCTCAATAATTTCTCTGATGATTGCAATATTTGAAATATCCTTCGCTTCAGAGAAAAATGATTTTCGCATTTGCCATGCGAGTTGTGTAAACGTTCCTTTTGCTAACTTGCCATTTTCTTCCGCTAAATGTGCTGCACATAAATACACGTGGCAAGGAAGAGAAGAATGAGGCGTATCTTTCACCCAAACATCGGGATGCACGTCTAGATGACCAAACTCATGAACTATCTTTTGTACGTGTTGACTATACTCTTCCCGGCCACCTTTGTTCTCCCATGCCTTATCAATCTTATCCGCAGCATTACCAAACACAGGGAAAAATAAAAATTCAAAATCGATGTTTTTACCAAAATTTTCAATTAGCTCATTAATACGTACCTGAGACACATACGCCCAAACACAAAGAACATCTGAATAGTGTGTAATGTGTATTTGTTTCATTGTTATATTTCCCGATATTAATCTTTAATAATAGACTTACTTTAATTAAAGCACCGACTCCATAGGCAACAAGCTAAAGAAAAATAATTTAATTCGTTTGAAAATACCACCTTCTTTATTCGAGTCAATTTTTCCTGCTTCCCAACTATTTTCCGGTTTTGCATCATTTAAAATATCGGCTTCGACAGCACTTGCCAAAGCGCTATTTTTAACGATCACACCAACCTCTGTATTCAGGTTAGCCGAACGTGGATCAAGATTAAAGGTACCAATGAATAAAGTTTCACTATCTATGACCATCGTCTTTGCATGTATAGCAAAAACTGGCATTTCTTTATTAACGTATCCTGCTCGCATAAACAGCTTTTTTGCGATTGCAGGATAAGGTTTATATTCGAATATATTAATACCTGTTTTGAGCAATTTTTCTTTCTGATTTTGATACCCACTAAAAGCAAATAAATTATCAGTTGAAGCAAGTGAATTAGTTACAACGCGAACATTAACTCCTTGCTTAATTAAGTCCGCAAATACTTCTATGCCTCCTTTCGGCATTACAAGATACGGCGATTGTATGGTGATACTTTTTTTTGCCAGCATAACTTCATTAAGTAAATGGGTCGTTGCATCACCGCCACCACCTAAACCGGATTGTCCCTTGTTTTTCCCGGGTCTATCACTGACAAAAACGGCATCATCCCAGATTAACAAAGGCCAAAGTTTCATTACCTTTGGCGTCATATCTTTTAAGATATTTTTAATTTCCGGAGCATAATTAGCAGCATTACCGGCATATTCATGCAAAACCTTTCTGGCATCGTTAACACTTTCCTTCGTCAAATCTTTTAAAGATTCAGTTAGTAACTCTTCAACGGGTACAGATAAATCACTTTGCCAAAACTCTTCAAAAACATGAGACATATCATATACACTCTGCCCGACCAATATCACATCACGATCACGAAAATTATACTCATGATCAAAATCATAATATTCACTCGCCATATTACGCCCGCCGGTTATTCCAACTCTTCCGTCAAATATCGCAATCTTGTTATGCAAGCGTTGATTACTTTTCCTGAAGCCAGTTAACAAATAATAGTATCGTTTCCATTTTGATATGCCGACCGAATGTCGCGGGTTATATATTTTGATATTGATATTTGGATGGGTTGCTAATGCTAGCAAACTTTCTTCAGTCGCATCAATAAGAAAATCATCAACAAGTACTCGCACTTTAACACCACGATCTGCTGCACGCAGTAAAGCTTCACTCGCCAGTATTCCGACATTATCTGTACTCCAGATAAAATACTGAATATCAATTGTCTCTTGCGCTTTATCCGTAAGCCACGCCCGACCAAGTAATGACTCCTCTCCTTTCTCAAGTACATATATACCTGTTTTTCCTTCATGCTCGGCCATAAGCGAATCAAATAGACTAATAATATTAGTTTCGTCTGCAATAAGAGGAAAAGAAATAAAACAACAACAAAAAACGATGAGACAGGAACCGCAGGTTTTTTTTAATCGAGCTAACATTAACCAATAATTTAAAATTACACCGTCAGCGCTATTCTGGCGGAGCAAATTTTGCGAATAATTCAGCACCTGTTAGTTCTTCCGTTTTGTTTGCAAAACTGTAATACGAAGGCTTCTCGTCAATGAAGACCTGAGTATCAAAAACCAAACCTTCATCCACATCAAATAAACCAATCGGCACCATATGTTGATTGCCTTCTTTTAATCTATAAAATAAATGACTGCCACAGTTTTTACAAAATCCACGTTCTCCCCAATCAGATGAATTAAAGACAGAGATATTCTCTTCTCCTTTAAATGAAACATTCTCACCGCAATTAATTTCAACAAATGACCCACCGCCCCAGCGTCGACACATATCACAATGACAAGCACCAATACTATTGTTTAAACTTTTAACTGTGATCAAAACTGAACCACAAAGGCATTTACCTGTTCCTTCATAACATTTCGACATTTTCACACCTGAACCTTATGTATTGAATTTACTTAATTGATAATGCCCTTAACTTTCAAAGATTCAAGAACCAATTTTTTTCTAAACTCCAAACCATCTTTCGTTCTTGTATCGATATTATTGGCAAACAACCATACGTTATCATCTGTTACTATATAGCCTACATACCAACCGTGTTGCTGCTTTGGACTTGTTGCCCATCCCGTTTTAGCCCAGAGCGAGTACGCTGGCGTTTCCTCAACTAACATTATCTTTTTTAACAAATGAATATTCTTACTGGCAAAGGGTAACTCTTCATTGTACAGCTTTCTTAAAAAATCAATTTGTTCCCTTGCCGATATGGCTAAACCTCCTTCAAGCCAAAAAGTAGTGACCTCATCCCCTGTCTTCTCATTCCCATAGTCCAAAACACTTAAGTAATGCAGGTATTTTTCATTACCAATTTTCCCGGCAAATTCCTGATAGCACCAGACACAGGATACTGAAAACGCCGTAGCTAATGTTTGATCATGATTCCACGGCTCATAACCTTTATCCTCACCATCCCATTTGATAATTTCTTCATCATCTTTTATAACACCTTCTTCCAACGCAATTAAGGTATTAGGAATCTTGAATGTAGAAGCAGGAAAATAACGCCGTTCAGTGCGTTCTTTATTATGTATATACTCATTACTAGCATCGAGTGAAGCAATGATTAATGCACCTTCAACTCCATATTTTTCATATAAAGCAGAGAGTTCTTCATCAGCAACAACTCCTGCTGAAAGCATTAATGAAAAGACAAAAAGTAAATATTTAAAATATCTCATTACTCTTCCTTATCCGACCAGACAGCAAATTCATTATCGCCGGGATCAGAAAAATGAAACCGGCGCCCACCGGGAAAAGAATAAATGGGTTGTAAGATTGTGCCACCCGCCTCTTCTATCTTAGCCTGAGTCTGACTTAAATCCTTACTATAGAAAACAATCAACGCACTACCGTTCTTAGCTGATGACGACAAGTCCGCACGGA
>Ga0214472_10001995_pt1 | contig 22182 bp, 21 predicted proteins | sample RVTome_6_FD_207662 | JGI IMG/M metagenome (GOLD analysis project Ga0214472, IMG submission 207662) | Soil microbial communities from uranium-contaminated site in the Upper Colorado River Basin, Wyoming, United States - RVT140D175 | ecosystem: Environmental > Terrestrial > Soil > Contaminated >...
CGGAATTTGACCGGCATGCCCCCGGTCGTTACGACCCCCTTCAGGTTCTCCAGAAAGTCGACATGGAACATGCGGCGCCGGAACTCACCGTCGGTTATACCTTGCAAGCCGACGTTCTCCTGCTTGGCGATGACCTTCTTTATGGCCTCATTCTCGATCTCGCGGAGCGCCTCCGCGGTGATGTCGCCGCGCTGGCGTTGGTCACGAGCCTCGAGAACTTCCTTCGGTCTCAGCAGGGATCCGACGTGATCGCCGCGAAAAGGCGGCCTACGCTTTCGCTCCATCCTCGTCCTCCGTTGCGAGCCTGGTGAGGAAGCCGTCGACCAGCTCCACGGCCAAACCGGTCGCGGTCGCGGGATCGGCGAGGCGATCCCAATCGACCGGAGCGGGCGTGGCCTCCCGCAACACCGACACCAGATCCTCCCGCGACGATTCGACTCTCCGACAAGCTTCCGTCACGAGCTCGAGCGCCCGACTCCGTGGCATGTGTCGCGCCAGCTCCAAGACCGCGGCTTCTGCCAGAGGCAGCCCGCGCGCCCGGTCGAGGTTTTGGCGCATGCGATCCGTTCGGACCTCCAGGTTCGAGAAAAGCCGCTCGCCATGGCGTAGCGCGGCTGCGGCGCAAGACACCATTTGCGGCAACGTGGCCCACTCCATCATCCATTCCGGGCCCCCTCGCTCGTGCTCCGGTGTGGACGCCTGGTGAAGGCTGCCGAGCAGTCCCGCATTGACCCGGCCCAAAGCGACCAGCGTTTCGGCGGTCACCGGATTCGACTTTTGCGGCATGGTGCTGGAGGTCCCGTGTCCTTCTCCACCTTCTCTGAGCTCGTCGATCTCCGATTGCGCGAGAAGGAGGACGTCCCGGCCGATCTTGCCAAGGCTTCCGGTGACGAGTGAGAGCCAGCCCCCGAGCTCCGCGATGGCGTCACGCTGGGTGTGCCATGGAAGGGGAGGCGTCTCGAGGCCGAGCTCGTCTGCGACCCGCGTCGCGACTTCCAGTCCTTCGCCGCCGAAGGAGGCGAGCGTGCCCGCCGCCCCTCCCAACTGCACGCAGAGCAGCCGCGTGCGCAGCTCGCGCAGCCGCGCCCGGTGTCGTGTGAACGGTGCCAGCCATCCCACGACTTTGAGGCCGAACGTGATGGGCGTCGCCTGCTGGCTCCGTGTGCGCCCAACCATCAACGTTTGACGATGTTGCGCCGCGAGATGGCGAAGCCGCGCCATCAAACCGTCGATGCGTTGGGCCAAGACATCGAGGGCAACCCGCAACCGCAGGACCATGGCCGTATCGACGATGTCCTGACTCGTCGCTCCCCAGTGCACGAATTCTCGCCACTCGGGCTCCAGCGTGGCGCGGAGCTGAGAGACCAGAGCGGCCACCGGTACGCCCGAGGCTTCGGTGGCGGCACCGATCGCCCCCCAGTCCGCGTCGAGAGCCCGAGCCGCCGCCTCGCCGATCGCCGTTGCCGCTTCCTTCGGGATGATGCCGCGCGCGGCTTCCGCTCGCGCGAGCGCCGCCTCCACTTCCAGCATCGCGCGGACCTGGGCCGTATCGGAGAAGAGCTCACGGATCTCCGCATCGCCGAGGAGATCCCCGTAGATGCCGGAGTCAAAGGGAGTCACTGTCATATCCGGTCGTGGCCCAGCGTCGACTCAAATGTCGAAGAAGACCGTCTCTTCATGTCCCTGCGTGTGGATGTCGAAACGATAGACGATGCCGCGGGACGAATCGCTTCGCCGCGCCGTCAACGTCGCGCGCCTTTCTTCCGGCACGCAACGGAGTACGGGGTCGTCGGCGTTCGCCGCGGCCTCGTCGTCGAAATAGATGCGGGTGTAGGCATGCGAGAGCAAGCCTCGTGCGAAGAACGTGACATTGATATGGGGAGCCTGAAGTCCGCCGTTGCGCCCCGCCACGCGACCCGGCTTGAGGGTGTGGAAACGATAGCTCCCCTCGTCGTCGCTGCCCGTGCGGCCGAAACCTTTGAAGTCGGGTTCGAGCGGCAACCCGCCTCGAGGGGCCGCGGGATGATGGTATCGACCGGATGCGTCCGCCTGCCAGATCTCGATGAGCGCATCGGAAATCGGCTCACCTTCTCCGTCCCATACGCGTCCTTCGATCCAAATCTCGCCCGGAGCCCCATCCTTGACCAGCTCGCGGTCGGCAATCCCCCGCCGCCCGTAGCGCTCGGGCGTGAGCGCGTGTGCGAAGAACGGTCCCACGGTTTGGGAAGGTGTTTGTCGGGGCACCGGTCATCTCTCCATGGGCGTCTGCTTGGGACCTCGAAGCACGATGTCGAAGACGTATCCGAGCGCCCAGTCTTCCTTCGTGACGTCCATCGAGAGCTTGGAGACCAACCGGCCGCGAGCCTCGTCGTCGGGGACGCCGTTGAAAATCGGATCGAGGGGCAGGAGTGGATCTCCGGGGAAATACATTTGTGTGACCAATCGCGTCAGGAGGCTGGGTCCGAACAAAGAAAAGTGGATGTGCGCGGGACGCCATGCATTGGGATGATTCTTCCAAGGGTAGGCGCCCGGCTTGATGGTCGTGAACGTGTAGCGGCCCTCGCCGTCGGTAACCGAGCGGCCCGCGCCCAGAAAGTTGGGATCGAGCGGGGCGTCGTGCTGGTCGACCTTGTGGGCGTAGCGCCCGGCGGCATTCGCCTGCCACACTTCGACGAGCGCATCGCGGATCGGCGTCCCGCTCTCGTCGAGCACGCGGCCGGTCACGATAATGCGCTCTCCCTTCGGCTCCCCTCGGCTGGCGGCGTTCTTGGTGAGATCCGCGTCGAGTGGCAACATCGCTTCGGCGCCATAGATCGGACCGGTTCGCTCGGAGAGGGTCTGCTCGAACGAAACCAGCGGCTTGGTGGGACCGCGCGTGAGCGTCGACTTGTATGGCGCGTGGACGTAGGCGGGATGGAGGCTCCAGTCCCGTCCGTTGAAGTCACGATCCGTCGACATGGGCGTCTCCCAGGACGGATCGGCGAGTCTTCATAGCACGGTCGTATGGTTCGTCAGACAAGGCGTTGCTCCCGAGAAAAGCCAGCATCGACTCGGCCATCGCCCGCCGGGTGCTCGATTCCGAGTGCGGCAGCGGTCGTGAGTGCGCCGCCAATGGATGCCATGGCGGAGCAGGAACGTGACGATCATACTATGGTCGGACAGGTCGGAACGAGCGGCCGACGCGTCCGCGCCAATGGCCTTGCTCTGGCTCTCAAAGCGCGATAGGGTTTCTTGCCGAGGGACCTCAAACCGGGGGAAAAGAGACATGTATCGTTGGATCTTGGTTCTGCTCGTGCTTTCTTGTGCTGGTGTCGCCGGGGCTCAAGAGGACTGGGATACCGTGGAAGTGCAGGTTGTTCCCGTCGCCGGGAGCGTCCACATGTTGGTGGGCCGCGGCGGCAACATCGGCGTTTCCGTGGGAGCGGACGGAACGATCTTGGTGGACGATCAGTTCGCGCCGCTGACCGACAAGATCGTGGCGGCGGTCCAGACGATCACGCCAGATCCGGTCCGGTTCGTCATCAATACCCACTTTCACGGGGATCACACCGGCGGGAACGAGAACTTCGGCAAGCGGGGCAGTATCATCGCCGCCCATGAGAACGTACGCCGGCGGATGAGCTCGGAACAGGTGCGCAAGGTGCTGCGCCAGGACACGACGCCCGCGGCTCCCCCGGATGCGCTACCCAAGATTACCTTCGCCGACGAAGTGACGTTTCACTGGAACGGTGACACCCTTCGAGTCTTTCACGTCGATAACGCGCATACCGACGGCGATTCCATCATTCACTTCACCAACGCCGACGTCTTTCACATGGGCGACACCTTCTTCAGGGGTCGGTATCCATTCATCGACGTCGACTTCGGTGGCAACGTCAACGGCGTCATCGCCGCGGCGGAACGGGTTCTTTCCATGACGCAGCCCACCACGAAGATTCTTCCCGGACACGGTGAGCTGGGGACGCCCGAGGACCTCAGACGCTACCGGGATATGCTCGTTGACATTCGCGACCGGGTGCAAGCTTTGATCGACGAGGGTAAGAGCGTCGAGGAGGTCGTCGCGGCCAAGCCGGCGGCGCGGTACGACGCGGAGTTCGGCGAGAACGAAGCCTTTGTGCAGTCGGTCTTCTACAGCCTGACGCTCTAGCAGGAGTCATGCCATGAAGCGCGCATCGTTTCTCACGACCGTTGCGCTGCTTGCGTTCACTGCCTGTGCCGAGGTCGAAGCTCCTTCCACCACGGAGGTCGGCCCCGAGGTGATTGCGTTCTTGGATGTCAACGTCGTTCCAATGAACGAGGAGCGCGTCCTCGAAGGACAGACCGTGCTGATCGAGGGTGAGACCATCGTGGCTGTCGGCCCTTCGAGCACGATCGATGTTCCGGCAGGCGCGGCACGTATCGACGGTGCGGGCAACTACCTAATCCCGGGGCTCGCCGAGATGCACGGCCACCTACCCAACCCCGAGATGCCGGCACAATTGACCGAGGATGTGCTGTTCCTCTACGTGGCGAACGGCGTCACGACGGTTCGCGGCATGCAGGGAAACCCCACGCAGCTCGAGCTCCGCGCGCGCATCAACCGAGGTGATTTGGTTGGGCCGCGGCTCGTCGTAGGCAGTCCCTCGATGGAGGGAGAAAACGTCGAAACCGCCGAAGAGGCCGCCCGCCTCGTTCGCGAGTACAACGAAGCGGGGTTCGATCTCTTGAAGGTGCACGAAGGGCTGTCCACTGAGGTCTACGACGCCATCGCCGCCACCGCCAACGAGGTGGGGATCTCTTTTGGCGGTCACGTGAGCGATCACGTGGGATTGATGCACGCTCTCGAAGCGGGACAGAGGACGATCGATCATCTGGACAACTACGTCGAGGCGCTCATTCCGGAAGACCGGATGCCGGCCGATCCTCCGGGGCTGCGCGGCATCGACGGCTTCGTCGACCGGGTCGACGAATCGCGGCTGGAGCAGGTCGTAGAAGCGACCCTCGAGGCCGATGCCTCGGTCGTTCCGACAATGGTGTTCTGGGAAAGCGGGGTCTTCCCTCTGCGACCTTCCCTGGAGGTGCTCGCGGAGCGATCGGAGCTGCGTTTCCTGCCGAAGGACAACGTCGATTCCTGGGTGGAGGCCGTGGATGCGACGGTGGCCGAGAAAGATCCGGAGGCCGTCCGCCGTCTTGCCGCGCTACGGCGCCGGATTCTCATGGCCCTTCATCGGGGAGGCGCGCGCGTCCTTCTCGGAACCGATTCGCCCCAGGTCTTCAACGTCCCGGGCTTTTCGATTCACCGCGAGATGGCGCTCTATGTCGAGGTGGGCATGACGCCTTACGAAGTCCTGGCCGCGGGGACGCGCGTCGTCGGTGACTTCCTCGACGGGAGCTCCGGCACCATCGAGGAAGGGAAGAGGGCCGACTTGATCCTCGTCCTGGGGAATCCCTTGGAGGACATCGGCCACGTCGCGCGCCGCGCCGGTGTCATGGTCCGCGGCGAGTGGATCCCCGAGGAAGCGATTCAGGAGCGACTGGAAGCCATCGCCGCCCGGTATCCCCGCTAACGCAGCCTCTGTTTAGCCGCACGTCCGAGTATCAGCGAGTCGATCGCTGAGACCGCCTCCGCCAGTCGCTCGTGGTGTTCCCCACGGATCTCGGTGAAGTTCAAGCGGCGATCGAGCAGGGCATTTCGGAAGAGCTCCTGCATTTCCTCGCGCCGATCGCCGCGATCGCGAAGCCACCCATCGGCAATCCAGGGAACGTCGATTCCCGCGAGCAGATACAGATCGGCAGCTCGTTTCGCGCAGGCATCCTCGATCCACCCGGGGCACTCGCCGTAGTAGTGGTGGTTGTAGACGACGGCGCTGAGCAGATCGGTGTCGTGGATCAGCAGCCGAGTGCCCACGGAGACGTGCTCGTCCTCGAGGGCCATCTGGCCGCGGGCGATGGGTTCCACGTCCTCGTACGTGGGAGGGGCGTCTTTTTCGATGACGAAACCGCGGATGAACTCCGGCACGCAGACGGTCTCATAATGCTCGGCAAGCGCCTTGACGAGGGTCGTCTTACCGGTGCATTCGGAGCCGGTCACTACGACGCGGATCATGACGCCAGCTCCGGAACGGGCGGAACCCGTGCACCGCGCATCGAGCGTCGCCAGTGAGTGAAACCCATGGCGGCCAACACCAAAAAGACGCTGTACAGGCCCGCCGTCAAGTAGAGCTTCTTGTAAAGGAACATCCCGACGTAGAAGACATCGACGGCCAGCCACACCAGCCAGGATTCGAGGAGCTTCCGGGTCTGCATCCACTGGCCGGCAATGCTGAACGACGTGAGAAGCGAGTCCATGAACGGCAGCGACGCGTTCGTGAAGCGGGTCAGCACGCCGCCCAACAACATGCCGCCCAGCCCCGCGGCCACAACGACTCCCACCCGCATCCGGGGCTTCGCCAGAGAAACCTCGAGCTCCCTGCGGTTCTCACCGCCGTGCAACCACGCCCACCAGCCGTAGGCGGCGAGCGCGAAGTACAAACCCTGCAGCCCCATGTCGGCGTATAGACGAGCGTGGTAGAAGACCATGGCGTACAACACAACGCTCACCATGCCGAGCGGCCAACACCAGATAAACTCTCGGGCCGTCAGGTAGACGGCTACAAGGGTAAGCACGACGGCGATTGCCTCGAGCGTCAACACGATGAGCGCGCGGCCGACTCAGAAGCCGACTTCCAGCTCGACGACGAAGTTTCGCGTCGCTAAGGGGTAATAGTAAGGGATGCCGTCGAGCGTCTCCCCGCCGGCACCGTCTCGAACGAGAAACTGATAGCTGTAACCGCTCGGAAACTGATCCTGATTGTCGAGAAGGTTGTTGACGAAGAGCGTGATGCGAGCGTCGGCTCCTTCCCAGAAGCGGCCCAGGCTCTGCGAGGCACGTAGGTCCACGTTGGTGAACGACGGCGTCTGGAACTCGGAGAGCCCGGTGTTATCGAGCTGGGACTCCGCGACGTAACGGCCCATGAGACGGACACTCGTGTCGCGATTCGCCCATTCGGCCCCGAGGTTGAAGACCAGCTCGGGTGAGAGCAGAGGCCGCACGTTCTGGTACGTGATCGGCTCGCTACCAACCCAGGCCCCCTCGGCGTCGTAGACATCGTAGAACTGCGTCCATGAGTCAATACGGTTGCGGCTCACGTTGAGGCTGTGCATGACGGTCCAGTTGGACAGTGGCATCCACCTGAGGTCGACTTCGACGCCACGCCGGTAGGAGCGGTCGACGTTTCGTCGCAGCGGTAGGCCGATCTCGGAGAGCTCCCCGGTGAGGGCGATCTCGTTGCGGAACTCCATCAAATAGACGTTGGCCTGTAGCGCCAGCTCCTGTGTGTTGAGATCCACGCCTCCCTCGAAGTTCGTCACCGATTCGGGTTTCACGGCCTCGAGGTCATGGGGTACGGTCGCGTTGTCTTCCCCAAGAAGGAGATCGAGTCGCGCCGGCTCGCGCTGCGCCCGACCGATAGAGCCGTAGAGACTCAATCCAGGAGAGAGCGTCTGACGAATGCCGACCTTGGGGTCGAGAAAGGTCCAATCCACCGACCCCAGATCCACGTCCCCCTCGTAGGAGAACTGCGCCCAGCGTAATTGCAAGTCACCGAACAGCAAGGTCTGCCCGAGTCCGTACTCTAGCTTGCCGAAGGCGTTCGCGGTCTCTTTGAAACCGGTGTTCTTGTAGATGCGCCCGTTGGCGTCGGTGTCGAGGAAATGATCGCCGCTGAAGTCGTTGTAATGCACGCCGAACGTGGCCGACAGGTTATCGGTGTTGGCGCTGAGCGTAACCATGCTGCCGACGAATCCCTGGTCGATACCGAATCGCAGCAGATCGTTTTGCGCCACCGGGTCATCCCAAAGCTGGAACCAGCCTTGCGCACCGTTGTAGTAGAACGATGCCGTAAGGAGCTTCTCTCCGCCCAGGTCGCGAGTGTACTTGAGCTGCGCGAAGTCTTGTCCAAACTCATCGCGATCTTCCTCGGTGAGGGAGTTGAAACGCCGGTTTTGATCCAGGATGTCCGGCTCGACGGCCAGGTAGGCAAGCTGCGACTTCTCGTCACCCGAGAAGGTGACCAGCTTCAAGGACGACCGATCGCTCTGCCAGCCCGCGTTGAGGAAAAGCGTGTGATGCTCCGAACCGGAGTGCTCGCGATAACCGTCGGTGTTGGCATAAGAGAAGCGTCCCGACACGTAGAGACCGTTGCGGAAGAGGCCGGACTCGTAGCCAATCGAGGCGCGCGCCGTGTCGTAGGAGCCGAGCACCAGTCGGGCGTCGCCGCCCCGGTCTTGGGAGGGTCCCGGGCTCGCGAAGTTCACCGAGCCCCCATACGCGGGCGAACCGACCGCCGAGGTGCCCACGCCGCGTTGGATCTGAATGCTGTCCACGTCGCTCAGAAAGTCGTGGAAGTTGTTGAAGTACAGCGCGTGCTCCGCGGGATCGTTGAGTGGGGCGCCGTCGAAGGTCATGTTGATGCGCGTCTGCTGGATCCCGCGCATGGTGAAGTAGGAGTAGTTGGATCCAATGCCGGAGTCCGAGTACCAATTCATGGAGGGCGTGTGTTCCAGCAGCTGGGGCACATCCTGTCCGTAGCTGAAAGTCTCGATCTCCTCGCGGTCGATGTTGCGCTTGGTGACCGGAACGTCTTCTCCGGCGCGTATCCCGACGACCGTGATGGACTCCTCGACGGACGTGACCCAGTCGAGCAGGAGCTCGAGGTCGATGGTCTCGGTGCCAACCGTCACCCGGTGGCGCAGCACCCGGTAGGCGGGATGTGACACGACGAGCTCCCAGTCTCCTGGCTTGAGCTCGAGCTGGAAGCGTCCACTTTCGTCGGTGGTCACGGGCCTCAGGCCCGCGATCTCGATGCGAGCGCCAGCGACCGTCTCGCCAGTCGGCGCGAGGACGACGCCGCGCACGGGAACAGGGGTTTGAGCGAAAGCCTGTCGTGGGATGAGTGCGGTGAGCAGCAGGACGAGCGATAGGCCGATCGCCGCCGCATGTCGTGACGACTGACGCGTCGGGCAGATTGAGGGAAAGGAAGGATCGGGGTTTCTTGTCCGGAACATAGTCATTCTCCCTGGATTGATTGACGCCAGGAGATGACCACTCGTTCAAGAGATCGCCGTTCTTCTGCGGTACTAGAAGAGCCAGCTGCCGTTCCCTACGCCGGTACTAACCGGATCAGGTTCCAGGGTTTGCTCTCAGGCCGAGCGGCCACCCCTAGGCGTATTTTCCATCCCAGCCTCTCTCTTTCGGCCCTTCAAGTCAAGTCCAAGCACGCTCGGTCTTCCGGGCAGGACCTCCCCGTAATTTTTCAGTTGAATGCCCCGTATTTCTCCCGATTCCGGAGCGGGCCTCTGCGCTGGTAGGCTTGCCTTGCACGCGAGGGGAAAAAGCGCATGTTGCCCTAACCCTCTTTCCTCCTACAGCGAGGCGGCGCGGTCCCAGAGGAGGGGCCGCGTCGCCCCCCGCGTCCTCCTCGGAAAGTCCGGTCAGGATCTCTTCACGCTAGTCTCGGACCTCCTCTTACCCATGGGGTCAAGTTGTAGCCATCCGGGCATGAGTCGCGGTTGTAACGCATGAGCCGCGGTTATAGAGGGCTGAGCTGTTCTCCTAGCTCACGAGCCGCGACGGATCTAGCTTTTGTCTCCCGTGAAGGCAGGTGCCTTCTTGGTCAAGAAGCCTTCCAAGCCCAGGGCGAAGTCCGAGCCATCGGCGATGCGAGACAGGCACTCTAACTCCTGATCCAAGTGATAGTCGAGACGGTCCACGCCGGCGGCCTGGTTGATGAGACCCTTGGCAATCCCGTACGCCCGGGTTGGGCCGCGGGCCAGGCCGCGGGCCACCGCCATGACTTCGTCTTCGAACCGCTCGGTGGGATAGACCGCCGTGATCAGTCCCATGTCGAGCGCCTTTCGAGCGTCGAGTCGTGGATTCAGTAAAACGAGCTCCAACGCCTTCCTCAATCCGATGAGCCGAGGAAGAAAGAACGTCGAGCTTTCCGCGCCGGTGAGCCCGGTCTTGGGATAGGCCCATTCGAAGCTCGCCCGCTCGCTCGCCAGAACCAAGTCGCAGGCCATGGCAATGCCGAATCCACCCGCGGCGGCGACTCCGTCGACCGCCGCGATGAAGGGCTTGGGGGCCCGCTTGATTTCGGAAATCGTGCTGTGGAGGTATTCCAATATCTGCTTTAAGATCTCGCCGTAGCCTCTCGGAACCTCGCGGGCCTCTGGCTTGAGGTAGCCGAGCTCCCGGTCCTCTCCGCCCGCGCGAATATATTTGAGGTCGGCGCCACTACAGAACGCACCACCGCTCCCGCGAATGACCACCGCGCGAACTGCATCATCGCGCGCGAACTGCAGACCAGCCCTCCGGAACTCCTGGGCGGTCGCGACATCGAAGGAGTTGAATCGCTCCCGCCGATCGATCGTGATGATACCGACATCACTATCGCGATCCATCCGGATGTGCTCGCTCATGGGACGGCCTCCAACGGCCATGATGACCGAGCGAAGGCATCCTGCCTCGCGGGCAGACTCAGCTCAAAGTCAGGCTGCCCTGCGATCAGCTCTCTTCGCTCGATGTCGAACGGCCCCGGGACGCCATCGACCCAAACGCTTTGGCCCGCGGAGCGAGCGAGCCCGGTCGCCAGAAGCTTCACCGCGTTGGCGATGAGCGGCCCCCAGGCGCAGCGCAGCATCCACTCCCGGTGCGCGTAGGAATATGCCTTGAGGACGTCTGCTGCTCCCCAGGCCCGGGCGTCCCGTGTGAGGGGCGAGATCGGGAAGGACCACGATCTCAGGAACAATGGGCCGTCGTCCAGACTCTCGGTGGCGAGATGCACGGTGGCACGAGTCTCGGTTTCTCCAGCAAAGACGGCGTCTCGTACCGATCTCAGACCGGTGTAGCGTGGCGATCCACGGCCGTTTTTCAGGGTCAGATCGCTGTCATGGATGTTGAGAATCTTTCCTCGGAAGAACGACAGCATGGGCTCGGTCAGGATGAACAAATAGCTCGACAAGACGACCACATCGGGACGAAACCGGGCAAGAAGCTTTGCCGTTTTGGCGTCGTATTCCTGGCGAAGCTTCAGATCGAGAACCGACTTTCCTCGGGCTCGGTAGAAGTCGTGAATGGGGTGTACGAGCAAAGGAATGCCAGCTCGCTCAGCCTCGGATTCCGCCGTGCTCCCCTGCTGAGTGGAGAGGCAGCCAACGATCTCGTAGAGAGTCCCGCGGTGAGGATCCCGTCCGATGAGGAAATCGAGTCCGGGTGCCCGCGAGGAGCACAACACGGCGACTCTTAGGGCAGACGGTCGCATCAACATATCCTTGGTAGCGGCTCCCCTTCGGGCTCCGAGAGCAGTCTCTTTCCGACACCGGTATCCAAGATGACCGAGCCTTGATGATCGTCGATGCAGCTTCCGACGATCTCGGCCCGGAGCCCGAGCGGGTGCCCGCGAAGGGCCGCCAGGACCCGGGTCGCCGCGTCGGGCCGCACGCCCAGGATGGCCTTGCCCTCGTTGGCGATATGAAGCGGATCGATGCCGAGAAGCTCCCCCGCCGCCCGAACCACGGGGCTGGTGGGCACCTTGAGCTCCTCGAGCACGATGCCGACGCCGCTCTTTTCCGCCATTTCGTGGAGCGCACTCGCTAGCCCACCTCGGGTCGGGTCTTTCATCGCGACCACACCGTCGCCGCCGGCATAGAGGGCGATCCGTATCAGCCCGTTGAGAGGCGCCACATCAGAAAAGAGATCGCCATCCAGCTCCAAACCGTGGCGGCTGGCCATGATGGCCAAGCCGTGATCGCCCATCGTGCCGGTGACCAGAATCCGATCGCCCGGTCGCAGCCCATTGTCGGGTACGACTCGTTTGGTCAGCCCGATGCCGGTGGTATTGAGCACCACACCGTCCAGCTCTCCGTTTCCCATGACCTTCGTGTCACCGGTGACCACCGTCGTGCCGGCTTCGCGGCAGGTCTCCTGCATGGACCGCTGGATGCGAACCAGATCGGCGCGGGGAAATCCCTCTTCGATGATCATGGCGTTGGTGAGCCCCAGGACTTCGGTGGCTCCCATCATGGCCAGGTCGTTGACGGTTCCCGCCACGGCGAGGCGTCCGATGTCGCCGCCGGGGAAGAAAAGCGGGTGGATGACGTGCGAGTCGGTGGTGATCACCAACCACTCGTTGCCCACGCGAAGGGCGGCGCCGTCGTCCATTGCCGAGAGCGCGATCCCATCCACGGCAGGAGCCGAAAAGCCATCGGCTAGCACCTGTTGAATGAGACTCCGCATGGCGCGTCCGCCCGCGCCGTGCTTCAAGCCGATTCTCTCTTCCACGAAGACTTTCACGACGCTGCCACTCCTCGGAGGTCGGGGTGGCCTCCGTACTGGTACCAGATCTTGCAGGTTCCCTCATTGCTGACCATGCAAGCTCCCACCGGCGTTTCCGGCACGCAGTCCCGTCCGAATAGCCTGCATTGTGCCGGCGACGAAATGCCGGCCATGATGTCACCGCAGATGCAATCCTGAACCAGTGCAGGAGGCGCGTAGTCCCATAGCGTCGACACATCGATCCGAAATCGCTTGCGCGAATCGACGTGGGCCCACTCATCCCGCAGCCGGAGGTTGCCGTTGGGCACGTGGGCGATGCCTCGCCACCGACCACCCGTCGGACGGAAGACTTTCCAGAGCTGCTCCTGGGCGGCCAGATTACCGGCACGGGTGACGCAGCGAGGAAACATGTTGACCACGCGCTTCTCGCCATCGCGGATCAATTCCACGAGCTTCACCAGACCGGAGAGAATGTCGAGCGGCTCGAAACCGGCCACCACCACCGGAATGCCATGTCGCTCGACGAAGGGCTCGAAGATCCCCCAACCCGTGATGGTCGCCGCGTGCCCGGCCGCTAGAAAACCCTCGACTTTCGTTTCGGGCATCTCGGCAACAATCTCCATGACCGGAGGGATGTACTTATGGGCCGAGAGCACCGAGAAGTTGTCCGGAGGGTCGTTGAGGACCACCGCCGCGGTGGCCACCGCGGTGGTTTCGAATCCACTGGCAAAGAAGACGAGCTCCTCAGTCATCTTCCGGGCCAGCTCCGCGGCTTGGGAGACGCTATAGACGACATGGACATTGGCCCCCTCGGCCTGCATGTCGCCTAGGGACTTGACCGTGCCCCGCACCCGAACCATATCGCCGTAAGTGGCAACGTGAGTCCCTTGGCCGGCCAGCACAACCGCCTCGTCGACCTCGGGAGCATCGGTGATGCAGACCGGGCAACCCGGTCCCATGATGACGTTCAGATCGCGGGGGAAGGTGCTTCGTAGCCCGAACTTGGCAATGGCCTGCTCGTGGCTCCCACAGACGTGCATCACCGAGACCGGCGAGCGGCCGATCTGCCGCGTGACGCGGTCGAGCGCTACCGAGAGTGCCCGGGCCTTCGATGGATCCCGAAACTTGAGCTCCGCCGCTCCCGTTGGGAGCGAGCTGTTGCCGGCCGCATCGAGCTGAGGAGGGGCCATCCGACGCTACCTTTCATCCGGGGATCCGGCAGCGCGGATCTCGCCGCGGATGTCGGACGCCATGATGTCGTCGCCCGCTTCTTCCAAGAGTTGCTCGTAGAGCGCGAGCGTATCGGCGATCTCGCCTTCCGGGATGCGGCGGATGGCGAAGCCGACGTGGTTCAGTATGTAGTCGCCCGGGCTGACGGGCTCGTCGACGATGTCCAGACGTATCTCGCGACGGACACCCCAGAAATCCACCGTGGCGGTCCATCCCGCAACCTTGACCACCCGTCCCGGCACGCCGAGGCACATCGCATCACCTCTGCAGGTCGATCTCGAGGGAACCTGCGAGGGGAGGACTTTCAAGCTTCGTGCCAAGGCTTTCTCGCTCGCTGCATGGAACCCCTTCCCCTGCAAAGCCAGCCAATTGCCCCCCAATTGGCACGACCGGGTTGACGGGCGTTTCGCCGGCCATTAGTGCGTAATACCCCAAGAGCTGAGGCATCCGCCTCAATCTGTCCATACCCGGGATGGAGTCGATCGACAATCAATACGATGAACGCGTTATGCACGCCGGCGTCGAGCCTCGCGCACCGCGCGGGGGGGGTCGCACCTTCCACTTGTGCGCTATGCCCCATTTCGTTGGCGAAAACGGACGCGGTCCGTTTGGGCGCTCGACCGCTATAAGTGATTGATGTGAAAGCGGGCGCGTGTATGAAGCTGGCTCGGGTGCCTCCTGGCACACGCCTTGCCTGAAGTGAGATCCAAGCGGGCGCCAGCCGATGCGCACGTTCCACATCGACCCCGCCAAGTCATTTCGGTGGAGGTGCACTCATGCAATCACCCCTCTCCGTCCCGGGCAGGGAATCCGTCCATGCCGATGAAGTCCTGACCGCCCGTTCCGGGGACGAAACCTTCTATCAAGCTCTACGCGCGAGAGGAGTCTCCCGCCGGTCCTTCATGCAGTTCGTCGGGGCGGTGGCCGGGATGCTCGGCCTCGAAGCGAGCTTCGTTCCTCGCATTGCGCAAGCGCTTCAGGTCCAGAGAAAGCTGCCCTTGGTCTGGTTGGAGTTCCAGGACTGCGCGGGCAACACGGAATCCTTCCTTCGAGCTGCCAAGCCCTCGGTCGATGAAGTCATCCTCGAAGCCATCTCCCTCAACTACCACGAGACCATCATGGCTGCCGCGGGTCACTTGGCGGAAGAGGTCTTGCAGAAGACCGTCCGCGAGTCGCCCGGTGAGTACATCGCCGTCGTCGAAGGCTCGATCCCCACCGCCGACGGGGGCGTGTATTGCACCATCGGTGGTCGTACCGCGCTCGACATCGCGCGGGAGGTCTGCGGGAACGCCTTGGCCACCGTGGCTGCCGGAACTTGCGCCTGTTTCGGAGGTCTGCCCGCCGCGGCTCCCAACCCCACGGGTGCGGTCAGCGTGAGCGCTGCCGTTCCGGGTGCCACGGTGATCAACCTCTCGGCCTGCCCGTTCAACGCCGCCAACATCACCGCGTTGCTCGTTCACTACCTCACCTTCGGGCGGTTCCCCGCCACCGACAACCTGGGAAGACCTCTCTTCGCCTATGGCAAGAGGATTCATGATGCCTGTGAGCGACGCGCACACTTCGATGCCGGCCAGTACGCGGAGCGGTTCGGCGATCAGGGACATCGCCTCGGTTATTGTCTCTACAAGCTGGGCTGCAAGGGCCCCGCCACCTACCAGAACTGTCCGACCGTACGCTGGAACGAGGGGATGAACTGGCCCATCGGGGCGGGGCATCCCTGCGTCGGCTGTGCGGAGCCCTACTTCTGGGACACCATGACGCCCTTCTACGAAAGGTTACCCAAAGTCGCCGGCTTCGGCGTGGATGCCGACGCCGATGCGGTGGGAGTGGGAATCGTGGCCGGAACCGCGGCCGCCTTCACCGCTCACGGGATCTTGAAGTCCATTCAACGACGACGGGCCGAGATAAAGGAAAAGGAACCTTCCGGCTCCGAATCGACCGAGGAGTAGGAGGAGGCCATGGCAAGAATCGTTGTCGATCCCATTACTCGCATCGAAGGGCACCTCCGAATCGAGGCCGAGGTGGACGCGGGAAGAATCAGCAACGCCTGGTCCTCGGCCACGATGTTCCGGGGTGTCGAGATCATTCTCAAGGGTCGCGACCCCCGTGACGCGTGGGTCTTCACGCAGAGGATCTGCGGCGTGTGCACGACCGTTCACGCGATTACCTCCGTGCGAGCCGTGGAGAACGCTCTCGGCATCACCGTCCCGGAGAACGCCGAGCTGATTCGTTCGTTGATCGCGGGACTGCAGCAAGTGCAGGATCACGTGGTTCATTTCTACCACCTGCACGCCCTCGATTGGGTCGACATCGTCTCGGCGCTCCAAGCCGATCCGGTGAAGACCGCCAGTCTGGCGCAATCGATCTCGGAATGGCCCTTGTCCAGCCCGACATACTTCCGCGGCGTGCTCAATCGAGTGAAGACGTTCGTGGAGGCCGGGCAGCTCGGGCCCTTCGACAATGCCTACTGGGGACATCCGGCCTACAAGCTGCCCCCCGAGGCCAACCTGATGGCAGTGGCACACTACTTGGAAGCGCTGGAATGGCAGAGAGACGTCATCAAGGGACACGCCATTCTCGGCGGCAAGAATCCTCACCTGCAGACGTATTTGGTGGGGGGTATGGCGGTACCCCTCGACCTGGACAGTCAACAGGCAGTGAACGCTCATACCATCGCGACGCTCCAGTCCTTGTTCAAGAAAGCGAAAACGTTCGTGGAGCAAGTCTATGTTCCCGATCTCCTGGCGGTGGCAAGCTTCTACCCCGAGTGGACGCAATGGGGAGCCGGTGTGGGGAACTACATGTCCTACGGCGATTTCCCGACCACGGCGCGACTGGATCCCGCACAGCTCTTCCTGCCTCGGGGAGTCGTCTTCGACAAGAGACTGGACGCCCCCCAGCCGCTCGACATGCAGAAGATCGCGGAGTACGTGGCGCATTCCTATTACGAGTACGCAGGGGGGGACGGGCAAGCTCTACATCCGTTCCAAGGCGAGACCAACCCTCGCTACACCGGACCCCAACCTCCGTACGATTTCCTCGACACCGAAGGCAAGTACTCGTGGCTCAAGGCACCTCGCTATGACGACCGGCCCATGGAAGTGGGGCCTCTCTCGCGAATGTTGGTCGCCTATGCGAATGGACACCAAAGAGTGCGCGAGCTGGTGAGTTTCGTGCTCGAGAGGCTCAAGGTCGGACCGGAGGCGCTTTTCTCCACACTGGGACGGACCGCTGCGCGCGGCATCGAGACCCTGGTGATTGCGGAGCAGCTCCTCGGTTGGTTGGACAAGCTGGCGGCCAACATGGATCGGGGCGATCTCGTCATCCACAACGACGAGAAGTGGGATCCATCGAGTTGGCCGGAGGAGGCCGAGGGCTGGGGTTTTCACGAGGCTCCCCGAGGCGCTCTCGGTCACTGGGTGCGGATCGAGAGGGGGAAGATTGCGGGCTACCAGGCCGTCGTGCCGAGCACGTGGAACGGCGGACCGAGGGATGCGAGAGGGCAGCGGGGTCCCTACGAAGAAGCTCTCGTGGGAACGCCGATCGCCGACGTCGAGAAACCCCTCGAGATCTTGCGAACCGTGCACTCCTTCGATCCCTGCATGGCCTGCGCGGCGCACTTGGTGGACGTCCGGGGGCGGGAGCTTGCCCAAGTGAGGATCCTATGAGGGACACGAGAAAGGAAATCTGGATCGGTGAGTCGAAGTACGTTTTCCCCGTCTCGATCCGCGTCGTGCACTGGGGGATCTTTCTTGCCACGGCGGTCCTGTCTCTCACCGGCTATTGGATCGGCACCGGGGATCTGCCGGCCGGCCCGGGGGGCGTTTTCCAAATGGGCTGGATCCGCTACATCCATACGGTCGCGGGATGGGCCCTGCTCGCTGCATGTCTGTTGCGCGTGTACCTGTTCTTCTATGGCAACGAATATGCACGCTGGACGGATTTCATTCCCTATCGAAGAGACCACTGGAAGCAGATCAAGGAGATGGTTCTTTATTACACGTTCCTCCGATCGCACTATCCGCATATCGACTTCAATCACAATCGGCTGGCGGCGTTGACCTACTTGGTTGTGTATGCGCTCCTCGGGTTCATGGTGGTCTCCGGATTCGCGCTCCACGGAATGGCTTTTTCGGTAGGTTGGCAGGCGTGGTTGACGTGGCCGCTCGCGCTGGTGAGCGCTCCCACGCTCCGGCTGATGCACCACATGGGCATGTGGCTCATCTGGGGGTTCGCGGCCCATCACGTGGCAAGCGCCGTGCTGGTGGATCACGAGAGTCGAGGCGGGCTGATGGGAGGGATCTTCTCTGGCTACAAGATCGTACCGAAGCGCGTGAAGCATTGATGAGGGCGGAGGGATGGGCCGGCTCTGGATTTGGATCTGGATCTGCCTCTCGTCTGTTCCTCCATTCCTTGGCTGTCAGCCGGGTGATCCCTCTTTTCCAAGCCCACCGAAGGACATCCTTTCTTCGCCGGAAGCTCAGCGTGCCGGAGAGGGCGTTTTTCTGAAGCACTGTGCCATCTGTCACGGTGCGGAGGGCCATGGCGACGGACTGCAGGCCATCAATCTGGAGCCTCGTCCGGCCGATCTCAGGAACCTTCGTGGCGTGCGAGCCGAGCCCGGCTACTGGTTTTTTCGCATCAAGGAGGGAGGGAAGAAGGAACCACTGGCTCGGCTCCATTCCGCTATGCCGAGTTGGGGAGACCATCTCAGTGACCAACAGATTTGGGAAGTGGTGGCTTACTTGAAATCACTCGTGGCAGGGCAGGCATGAGCGCGAGGATTCTGGTTCTCGGAGTGGGAAACCCTCTCTTGGGTGACGAAGGTTTGGGGCCGCAGGCGATCCACGAGCTGGAGAGAGCCTACCGATTTCCACCCGCGGTGCGCTTCCTGGATGGTGGCACCGCAGGGCTCTCACTTCTTTCGGAGGTGACGGCGGTCGAAAAGCTCCTCGTGGTGGATGCTGTCCAGACCGGCGCGGTTCCCGGCACGGTGGTGTCTCTGGACGAGATCGCTCTGGACGGAAGCCATCGAAGTCTCATGGGTCCCCATGAAATTGGCGTGCGGGAGCTGCTGGCTGCAGCGCGTTTTCATGGTGGACCCAAGGAAACCGTGCTCCTCGGGATCGAGCCGGAAAAACTGGAGCTCGGTCTGGGCCTTAGCCCCTCCGTCGCGAAGTCTCTGCCCAAGCTGATGGGAGCGGTGATCGAGCGGCTCGCCTCGTGGGGAGTCAAAGCGCGACCGACTCTTGGAAGGACCTGACCGATGCACGAGCTCGCTGTGGCCGCCACCCTGTGTGAATGGGCTCTCGGACGGGCGCGCGAGGTCACGCCCCAACGTCTCGTCGCCATCGAGCTCGAACGCGATCCCCTGTCGGGACTGAATCCGGAGGCGGTGGAGTTCGGTTTTGAGGCCATGTCCGCGGACACGGAGCTCTCGGGCGTACGACTCGAGTGGGTGTCGGTCGACCCCACCTACGCTTGCCGGCTATGCGGACACTCCGAGCGGACGGCGGTTCCTCCGAGCACGTGCAGGATCTGCGGTGAGCCGTTCCCCCGAATCCGCCGGGACGGCTCGCTGCGCATACGCAGCATCGAGGTGGACTGATGGCTCGCATTCTCTACAAAGAGAAAGTCCTTTCAAAGAACGAAGAGCTCGCCGCGGAAGTCCGGGAGCGGCTGGCCACACGCGGCGTCTTTGCGCTCAACCTCATCAGCGGTCCTGGAGCCGGCAAGACGTCTCTGGTAGAGAGGACCGCAGCCTGGGCCTGGGGTCGCGTGAGGACGGCGGCGCTCAGTGGCGACCAGGCTACCGAGAACGATGCGGTCCGGATCCGGTCAGCGGGAATTCCCGCCCTTCAGATCACGACCGGGAGCGAATGTCATCTGAATGCGGGCCGCATCCTCGATCTGTTGGACGCTCCGGAGCTGGCAGGCATCCGGCTGCTCCTCATCGAGAACGTGGGGAACCTCATTTGTCCGGCGGCCTACGACCTGGGGGAAGCTGCCAAGGTGGCCGTGCTTTCGGTCGCCGAGGGCGATGACAAGCCCCTCAAGTATCCCGCTTTGTTCCAAAGGGCGGAGTTGATGGTCATCAACAAGCTGGATCTTCTCGAGCTGACGAATTTTCAATTGGACCAAGCCATCGCCAACGCCCGTAAAGTGGCTCCCCATCTCGAGGTCCTATGTCTGTCGTGCCGTACGGGCCAAGGTCTGGAGGCGTGGTACCAGTGGATCGACGACCGGCTGGATCGCAGCTGAGCGACTCACCGCGTGTCGGGCTTCGCATTCGGATTCGCGGAATCGTTCAAGGCGTCGGCTTTCGACCTTTTATTTACCGGCTTGCCCGGGAGCATGGTCTCCGCGGCTCGGTCTCCAACTCGCCGGAAGGCGTCGTCATCGACGCGGCGGGCGATCCCGGGGACTTGGAGGCTTTCGTCACCGAGATTCGCGAGCGTCGTCCGGCTGCGGCCCGCATTACCGCGCTCGAAACTCAATCGGTCACGCTGAATTGGCGCAAGGACTTCACCATCGAGCCCAGCCGAGCCGGTGAAACGCCCACCGCCCTCATCCCACCGGACATCGCGGTCTGTGATGCCTGCTTGGCCGAGCTCTTCGACCCCAGCAATCGCCGGCACCGTTATCCTTTTATCAACTGCACCGACTGCGGCCCGCGGTTCACCCTCATTCAAGGGCTACCTTACGACCGTCCCAAGACGACCATGGCGCGCTTCCAGATGTGTGCCGCGTGTCAATCGGAGTACGACGACCCGCTCGATCGGCGCTTTCACGCGCAGCCCAACGCGTGCGCGCAGTGCGGCCCAAAGCTGTTGCTGTTCGACGCAGAGGGGAGTCGCATCGTCTCGAGTGACCCGATTGCGGAAAGCGTGCAGCACCTGGCGGCGGGCGACATCCTGGCGGTGAAGGGGATAGGCGGTTTCCACCTGGCGGTGGATGCTACCAATGACCCCGCCGTCCAGCGACTTCGTTCGAGAAAGCACCGCGAGGAAAAACCTTTGGCTCTCATGGCGCGATCGCTGGCCAGAGTTGCCGAATTTTGTGAATGGAACGACGGTGAGGCGGAGCTTCTCATCGGACCCGAAAGGCCGATCGTACTCTTGAGAAGACGCTCCACCGCGTCGAGTCTCATTGCCGATTCGGTCGCTCCGGGGCAAGCGTCGCTCGGAGTGATGCTTCCTTACACGCCGCTTCATGCGCTGCTTTTGGACTCCGCTCTCCACGCCATCGTGCTCACCAGCGGCAATCTGAGCGAAGAGCCGATCGCGTACCAAGACCCAGAGGCGCGGCAAAGACTCGCCGAGGTCGCGGACGTCGTTCTCACGCACGATCGGGAAATCCATCGTCGGGCCGATGACTCCGTCGCCCGTGTCGCGATCGGAGGCGTGCGTCTGTTGCGAAGGGCCCGGGGGTATGCCCCTCGACCGGTAGCGCTTCGCCGACCCGTGTCTTCCGTGCTCGCAGTGGGAGCTCAGCTCAAGAGCACCATTTGTCTGACTCGGGGACAAGAGGCTTTTCTGTCACCTCACATCGGGGATCTCGACAACGTGCAGGCGTTCGACGCCTTCAAGTCGATGGTGAAACATCTCTCCCACACGCTCGAAGTCGAACCGGTCGCTGTCGCTCACGACTTGCATCCAGACTACCTGTCAACGCGTTGGGCCCTCGCCGAAGCGGACCTTCCGGCCCTCGGCGTGCAGCATCACCATGCCCACGTCGCCGCCGTCCTTGCGGAGCATGGCCTGGAAGGTCCGGTGGTCGGTTTGGCTCTGGATGGGACCGGCTTCGGGGTCGACGGTCAGGTTTGGGGAGGGGAGGTCTTGGTTGCTGACCTGCTGGGTTTCGTTCGCGCGGCGCACCTGCCGTATGTGCCCCTCCTGGGAGGCGAGGCCGCGGTGAAGGAGCCCTGGCGGATGGCACTGGCGTGGCTCCATCGGATCTATGGGCGCGATCTGTTCGATCTCCAGATCCCCTTGATGGCATCCATCGATCGGGATGGTGCACGGCGTTTGCTGGATGCTCATGAGTCGGGATTCCCCTGGCCGCTCACATCGTCTTGCGGCCGCCTATTCGATGCGGTAGCGGCGCTCACTAGCGTAAAGACGCACGTCAACTACGAAGGGCAAGCGGCCATGGAGTTGGAAGGAGCAGCGGAGCCCTTTTCATTGAACGAGGACATCGAGCCCATCGAAGGTCGCGCTGGTGAGGTTCCCGTGGAGAGCATGGTAAGCGCGGCAGTCACGGAATTGGAGCACGGCCTGGCACCCGGCAAGGTGGCAGCCCGTTTTCACCTGCGGCTCGCGGCGGCCCTCGTCCGGGTCGCGGCTTCTGTCGCGAAGGAACGTTCGCTCGATCGCGTGGCTCTCGCCGGTGGCTGCTTTCAAAACCGCATCCTCCTGACCGAGGTCCACCGGGGTTTGAGAAACGAGGGGCTCGAGGTTCTCGTTCCCTCTCAGGTCCCGGCCAACGACGGGGGCATCGCACTCGGTCAAGCCGCGGTGGCCGCGGCCCGCATGTCGCCATAGCCTCTTTCCGCAGAACTTGCCGCCTCACCATCCCGCCTGGTGAGTTGCGGTTCCGGC
>Ga0214472_10001996_pt1 | contig 22176 bp, 15 predicted proteins | sample RVTome_6_FD_207662 | JGI IMG/M metagenome (GOLD analysis project Ga0214472, IMG submission 207662) | Soil microbial communities from uranium-contaminated site in the Upper Colorado River Basin, Wyoming, United States - RVT140D175 | ecosystem: Environmental > Terrestrial > Soil > Contaminated >...
GACGCGCTCAACCAAGATCGCGGCTTTGTGCAAGCGGCCTGACTTGCTCGACGACTTGCGCGTCTGCTGGGAAGCCGAAGCGGGCGACAACTGCGGCCGCTGCGCCAAGTGCCTGTACACGATGGCCACGCTCGAAATCCACGGCGCCCTGGCCAACTCCGGCGCATTTCCTGATACGCAGCTGGATCATGGCCGGCTGCGCTCGACATTCAACGGGCGCAAGGATTACTACTTTGAAGATGTACGCGATGCGGCCCGCGGGCTCGGCCGCACGGATGTCGCCGACAGTCTCGAGGCTGCCATTGCTATGAGCAACCGTCTAAGACGCTGGCTGCTCCTGGACCTTGTCACGCCGCTCTTCGAGCGGCTGCGCTTCAATCCAGCCCTCCGGCGCTTGACGGGGCCACTTCGACCGATCGTCTGGCACAGCCTGCGTCGGCTGGCCCGGGTACTCGGAAGCTTGTGTGGGCGTTAGGTCCGGGGCAGGAACCATGCTGCCAATCAGTGCGTCGATTGCTCAGCTCGCACCGCATACGGCTTCTCCCTGGACAGGGCTGGCCATGAGTCCCATTGGGTCGACCGCAGGCAGAATCGTTTCACCCCCCATGGATATCTATCCCAGGGCTCGCGCGGGCCTCAGGGGCGGCAATGAAAACGATTGAGATCGACGGTGCGACCAGCGGGCCCTCGCCTCGGCGTGAAGGCTTCACCAGGCATGCCGTGACGGTGACCTACGCCGGCAGTCTGTATCCAGCCGAGCAAGTCTGGTTCGAGGTTCCGGACAACCTGGCGACGGACCTGCCAACATCTGGCGATCCATGGTTGGCGGCAATGCTGCCCCTGGCCGTCACGCTCGGTCGGCCGCTGATTGTCAAGCTTCCGGTCGACCGTGTCCTATTTGAAGGCGCCCACCGACTCATGGCTTTATGGACCCAGTGGTATCCGGAGCTCCGGCCGGTGGCCATTGAAACGGACCTCACCGAGCCGGCTGGCGACCCTTCAGCGGAAGGGCTGACCGCCCTGTTGTTTTCCGGGGGCGTCGACTCCTCTTACACGCTCCTCAGTTCCGAGAACAAGGCTGGCCTGGTCGTCGATGAGCTCCTGCTCATTCACGGCTTCGACATCTCGATCGACCGCCAGGACGCCTTTGACGCCGTCTGCCAGAGACTCTCCAAGACCATTGAGCCCCTGGGCAAACCGCTGATCGCCATTGCCAGCAACCTGCGCCAGACGCGCTTTCAAGATGTGAATTGGACTGACCTTGCCCATGGGGCGTTCCTGGCGGCCGCCGGATTGTTGCTCTCGCGACGCCTTCAGCGGGTGGTCATTTCTTCCGGCAGCCATCCTGGCCATTTTGTCCCGGCCGGGACACACCCGGACACCGATCCGCTTTTCTCGACCAGCCGAACAACCATCGTTCATTTTGGCGCCGGCACCAGCCGCATGGACAAGCTTGCCTTCCTCTCGGAACACCCGGCCGCCTTTCACAATCTGCGGCTGTGCTACCACGCTGAGACCGGCGCGAATTGCGGCCGCTGCCTCAAGTGCCTGATCGCCACTTCGATCCTTGAAGTCATGGGCAAACTGGCCGAGTGCCAATCCTTCCCGAACGATCGACTCGATCTCGACCATCTAAGCCACATCTACCTGGTTCGGGCCCACACCATCTTCCGCCTCATTCAAGCGTATGCGGCGCAAAATGGGCGGGAGGATGTCGCCAAGGCGATCGATGCTGGCTTCCAGCGAACCGAGCGGCTGAACCGCGGTCCAGTCATCGGCTGGCTCAGCCGGCTGCGTAGACGCTACCGCCATCACGCCAATCTGCGGCTCGTGAGCCGGACGGCCCGCCGCTGGCTTTACGCTCTCGGCATGCGCTTGGACCGGATCGTGAGGTGAGGCGCGATTTCCGACCCTCTCACCAAACGGGGTCCACCCGGAGACCCGCGGTCGCAATTTGTTGAAGGCGGTTCGCCAGCGCATCGGCCACACCAGGCTCGGCGCCAACAAAACAGGGCGAAAACTGCCGTTGGACGAACTGCCTACGCGCTGCCTGGAGCAGCTTGGGAGCATGGAGGCAGTCGGTGAGGCAGTGGCCCTGGGGCGTGCAGCAACTGCACCCCGTTATCCCGTTGGCTCCTTCAAGTCAGGCGCCGGCTCGCCATCTGTGGGGATGAGCTGTGCCCGGCATACGAGACAGTAGACGAGCATGACCGCAACGTCATTCATGATTTGGTTGGTAAAACCAAGCAACCCGATGCAAAGAAACGCCAACGACGAGACATAACTCGGCTTGAATCGTGTTCCAGCCATCCAGGCAATCGCGGCCAGCGTGACGAAGCTCGCTAACAAGCCGACCGCTCCGGTTTCGGCATAATACGTGAAGATATGTCCTATGTTGCCCCTGGAATACTGCCGCGAAATTGCGTCGTAGTACTTGGATGGCCCATCCCCCCATACGTTCAAGGGCTGGCTGAGGAAGTAGCGAATTGCCCCCACCCTGGCATAGCCTCCCTCCAGATAGTCACCAAATGGCTCTTGGGTACCTTTAACCGCCTTCGGCCGCAGGACATCACCGACAATTGGGGTCTTCCAGAGGAAGGCGGCTGGTGGCTCGACCATGGCACCAATGCTCCAGAAGAGTTGGACGGCTAAGGCCACACTCGTCCCTATGGCAAGCACCTTGGCGAACCGGATGAGGCGAGGCCTTTGGATGAGATACGCCAGCCAAACGGCAAGTGCGATTAACTTCGTCATCTGGGCGTTTGTCGTGAAAACTGTGAGGGTGACCAACCAGGCCAGGGGCATCTTCCATCCCGCCGGAACTTCTTCTTTGGGAAAGAAGAGCAAGACGATCAGAACCATGATTTCGAAGAACCCCAAAGCATAGTCCGTCTCAAAATTGAAAGTGCCGAAGCCTGCATCTATCCCGCGTACGATCAAGTATTGAGCGAGGACGACAGGTAACTGGACAACTCCGATGATCAGCAGCCAGCGAAGAATTGCCTTCTTCTTGGCTGGCACCATGGCTAGTTTGCTGAGGTAATACATGAGGAAGGAGAACGCGGGCACTCTAAGAAATAGGACCAGATCTCTCAGCGTTGTTGCGTTGTAGATTGCTGAGAGCACAATGGCCGCCACCAGAGCCAAGAAAGACAACGAAACGGCATCAAAACGAACCCCATACAGGAGAACCAGGGGGATGACGAGCGCCGAGACAAGGCCCATCCGGTAGGTGTCCATAATCGCGACGGTAAGCGCCCCGCTGAGCAAGTACAGCGTTGCGAATGCGATCAAGAACACCGTGTCCTTCGCCAGCGGCCTTGGGTTCTCACCCAACAATCCGTATCGAGCTAGTTTGGCAATTCGATGCACGGTGGCATCTCCAGGTGAGATCATGATCTAGTTCGCTCGATTCAAATACACTTGCCCGGCATTACGGGAATTCTCGTGGGAATTCGGGGGCAAGGTGCCCATTGGCCAGATTGTCTGCGCGGGTTTGCTCTGCAGTCTGATCGCCGCTTCCAGGCTAGCGCTACTCATGCCTTGCCGGCGACTTCTGTCGACTTGCTTGTGCGACAGCACCAAGAAAGTCGCGAGCCCCGGTTTCAATGGTGTGGGACTGGGCCAACTCTTGGCTCCTCCTACCCATCCTTTCCTGTAGTTCGTCATCATCCAATAGCGCTAACATCCGGCGGGCAAATGGCTCAGGGGCGCGAGGGTCAACAACCCACCCATTCTCGTCATCTTGAACATAAACCTGACTTGCCCCTGCGAACATCGAGGAGATCAGCGGCAAGCCGCAGGCTGCTGCCTCTGAAAGCACGACGCCAAAAGTGTCCTCAAGGGAAGGAAAGACGAACATTCGCGCGCCAGCATAGAGCACGGGTAGATCTGCCTGCTTGACATGTCCCACGAAGTGCACTTTCCCGGCAAGAGCACCTGTCCTGGCTCGCCTCTCCATCTCGGGCCGGCGGGGGCCATCGCCGGCAATGACCAAGTGGGAAGATGGTCTCTTGTTCGCCACTATGCTGAATGCGTCAAGTAATTGCGATATCCCTTTGCGGTCAGATACGAAGCCGACATACAAGATGTACTCACCGCCCAGTTCAGGAAGGCCCTCGTAAGATAGATTGTTGATTCTCGCTAGATGGGCTGCCTGGCGAAACCACGCATTGTCCGCCGACTGAACCGCGGTGTGAACAGCCTCCGGCTGTGCTCCATAGGCGAGGAACTTCTCTCTTGCTCCTGGGCCAGGAGCAATGCAGGCCTCCGCCCTGGGAATGATCAAGCGGCGCACGAACTTCTGGGCAATCCCAAGATATCTTTCCGTGTGCAATGTATCCGTTGACCAAGATACGTAGCCAATCGACCGAGTCCTAGCGTATAGGAAGGCAGTAATCGCCGGAACAGAGAAGGAATAGCCTACGACAACATCGGGCTTGAGACGGATGAGATGGGTGAATAAGGTCGGGTTGACGAGGATGGTCCGGGGATCGTCGTAGGGAGGTCTTCTTAATCGAATCGGAATCGCCGGCAGAAACTGGTGATCGTATGGGAGGTCGGCAGGCACTTCCCATCTGCGTTCCTGAAGGCGGCGTGCACAATAGAGCACGGTAAGGGAGGCGACGTGCTGCGAGAGACGCGCGAAAAGGGGTATGCGGTATGGGGTTACATGATCGTCGAGGACAACTAGCTTCACCCCACCCCCCCACCTTGCATAACCACGCCGATGTCAAACCCGTGCTGAATCAATCTCCGACCAGAACTTCTTTCCTGGGTTCGAGGATCCAACTGGCGCCCACGGCTGTGTGCCCTTGCGCCGGTTTCATTCGAGCCTAGTTGACGCATGCTGGCTGTGACCGCTCCTCTCGGCCAAGGTGTCGAGAATCCAAAGCTATTGGGTCTACCTGTCCAGTAGAAAGATCGCGCATACATCCTTTGCTCGCATCGATCGCGTCAAGAGAGTTGGTGGGTCGGCTGCTCGGGTTGACTGAATTGTGCATTAAGTTCGACATGTGTGGGCAGCGATCCTCGGTCACTACGCTTCTCCATCTTGTTCAGCCTGGCGCGGAAGCTAGACGAGCTCGCAGACGGCACCAAGCGCGGTAGGCTTTTGATGCTGCCCACACAAAGCATACGGCCGCCCGCTCTTGCAGTCCGCTGAGCTGTTCGCTTCTCGAGATCTTGTGTAGGTCGGACCAAGCTTCCACCAATCGAACCTGGGCCGATCGCTGCCAGTGCCCTGCTCGGTTTCTGTCACGAGCCACGATATGCTCGAGGGTGACCATTCCCTCACTTACGCGGCGGAGTTTCTGGGCTAGCTCTCGCCAATTGCGGCGCACCGGGTGCCAGACCTCGGCTCGTGGCTCATAGACAATTCGGAACCCACGTGCCAGCGCTCGGCCGCACCATTCAAGATCGCCGCTCGATTGGAGTCTGTCGTTGAAGGGCCCAACTTCCGAGAATGCCCTGCGTGGGGCAAACAGATTGGCGGTCACACCAAAACCGAACTCTCGTACGTACGTCTCCTGTCGAAACGCAAACAGAAGGTCATGCAGTTCAACCGGCGAGGGTCTGTCTGCGTGCTCTAGATAGGAAACGACTCCACCGGCCACAAGTGTTTGGGGGGATCCCGACCGCAGGCATCGAACCCCGTGGCCAAGCCAGCTGCTTGAGGGTGAGCAGTCGGCATCGGTAAAGGCCACGACTGTGCCGACTGCGTTCGCAATCCCGAGGTTGCGGGCAGCATAGGAACCGCCAGCGGGTTCCCACAACAACCTAACGTTGTCACCCTCAGGAACCTCAATGCCTCCGGGCGCCGGAGAATTGTCGACAACCAGTACTTCCACCTTACCCGAGTCATACGATTGCTCACGCAAGGCTTTCAGGCATCTGGCAAGATACGGGGCTGGCGCGCGGACTGGAACGATTACCGAGACCGTCACGTCATTCAAGGATCGTTTCCAAACTGAGGTGTTCGGCCCAATGGACCCGGTTCAATTGGTTCCAAATTGTAGTCGGGCAGCAGAGTAGCTTCATAGATTCGAGCAGCCAAGGTCATTGCATCCGTTGACCCTCGAGTCATCATCAGTGTCCGCCAGTCGAAGGTGAGTCTTAGCTGCTCGGACACCCAGGCCATCGGACCCATTTGGCTCTCTGCTGGCCATGTTTCAAGGGCCAGCGCCATCTCAAAGCCAACCGGGTTGTATCCGTACGAGAAGCCGTTGTGGTACAGACGGGCGTGGATAGTTGGTTCCTCGAGGCACGTCAGCGCCCTTTCAACCCCCGGTAACTTCCCCAAGGATCTTCGGGCGCGCTGCGGAGAGAAGCGACAGAGCCCGGCCAGATTGAAGGCGTGATATCCAAGGGCCAGTCGCCCAGCCTCAGCTCTTCGCAGCCAATCTCCCAGTCGTCGTTTCAGTCTGCGAATTGCTGGCCGCGGCCCGGGATCTTCGGATAGGCGGTGGATGATGAGGCCGGTGCCATCCAATCCGAGGTGCTCTGCTAGCCTCTGCTGGAACCGGTTGACCTTGGCTGTGCCGCTGCCACCACTGGTTTGTGCCAATCGACTTCCCATGGCCGCAAACCAGATCTGCTGGTTTAGGGTCTGACAAATGCCTTGGTCCTCACCATCCACTTCCACCGAGTGCCACAGGCCCTTTTCCTCATCAAATGGGTGGAGGTCGAATACATGTTGTGCCAGGGCGAAGTGCTCTTCGCTCTCCAGCTGCTCGGCGGCTGCTAGGAGTGCTTCCAGCGTCCATGCCTGCCCGATAAGGCCATTGCATTGGTCGACTGCTCGGGACGTCCGGTGTAGGAACGTTGCCCTGCCAGGGCGGTGCACTTCGCTCAGAAGGTAACCTGCGGCAAGAGTGGCCGATTTCCGGAACTTGCTCTCACCCGTCCATTGGAACGCTCTGAGGAGCGTGATCAGCCAATATCCTGTATTTCGCAGCGGGGTTTCCTTCTGCCGGCGTGGTCCATTGTGCCCGGCTGGAAATGACCCGTCCTGAGCTTGAAGCCGCAGGGCCGCCTGTGCGGAATGCAAGACAAGCTGGTGAAGGCGCAAGCTCACGAGTTGTGCTCCTGCTTGTTCATGAAGTTCTGGCACCGAGCCCTAAGTTGGTACTGTCCGCAACAGAGACCTGACGATTCTTGCTCGAACCGACCACTGCATCTGGTTGGAGCAAAGTCTGCCGCCTGCCAAAGCTCGACCTAATAGCGAATGGGGGAGGGACAATTGTCAGTACGCCAGCTTGAGGCATCGAAGGGTTCTCATCAAACCAACCTACCTGATTCCCAGAGCCAGTCGGACGGAACCGCAGCACTCAGCGGGCGGGCAATCTGACGCGTTTGGCCTTGCATGGAGCTAGTCGGGCAATCGTTCTGCTGCCCACCGCGGAAAGGGATCGAAGACGCAATGGGGTCCTTGGGTTGTTTGGACCCCGTTGGGCCTGTCATTCCATGTGGGTCGCGACTGATCAAGCATCTATCGCCACTGCCCACCCGCCATTCCCTCGCCTTGGCGAGTGTCCCGGCCACAGCCCGGGCCGGCCAGGCCAACGCGACCGGCTCGCGGTAGCTTGTGGGCGGAGATCAGTCCCCGGCCAGTAGCTGGTCCGGTATCCGCTCTAGCTCGTTTCCATGTCCTGCAGGAGCAGCATAGTGCTCCAGGTATCGGGCGACGAACCGTCCCGGCCGATATCGTGAGATGACACCCCCGGCGAAGGTGGCGCCCAACAACAGCAAGCTCAAGGGAATTGCCACGGGATAGTAGGCGAGCGCCCTTCGGTTCTGGCGGACGACACCGACCAACCGGCTGGTCAGCTCACCCACCCGGCTGGCCGTCACACGAAGCAGAGCCGCAGCAGCGGCCAGCAGACCTTGCCCCTGGATTTCCTTGCCAGCCGCTTCATGGGTAAGCCGCCAGATCTCCAGGCGATCGCTGCCGCGAGCAAGATAGCGCAGCCAAAGCTCGTGAAAACTGCCTGGCGGGTCGTGGAATGCCCGGCCTTCGGGTTGACGCCAGACCTTGTGCCCATCCCGGCGCAGCCTGACCGAGTGAACGAAATCATTACCCCGCAGCAATGGCAGGCCCGTTGGAATTGGGTGGTCCTCCAGGAATTGACGCCGGAAGGCGACGTTGTTTCCGAAATACGTCAAGGCCTCTACAAGAGTTGATCCGCCCGCAAAAGGTGGAAAGAAGAAGGTTAGGGCGAACAATGTTCCAAGCAAGTTGGTCGGATTGACGCTGGTCTCACCGGTGACAATGTTGACTTCGGGATTGGCAAAAGGCATTACCATCGCCTCCAGCCAACCGGGCAGGTACTCATTGTCGGCGTCACAAAACACCACGACCTCACCCCGAGTTTCCCGCGCCCCGGCGAGCTTTGCCTCGAAATAGCGAGTGCCCGAGGGCAAGGAATGAACTCGAACCCATGGGTACGGTTTGCACAAACGATCAAGGGTCTCTCGGGGGACGTGGCCGGTCTCGACCAGAACCACTTCGGTGGCTTGCTCCGGCTTCAGAGATTGGCTCGCTACCGAGGATAGACAAGTCCCCAGCGCCTCGGCGTTCTCTTCGACGATGGTGAACCCCTCCATCACCAGCGAGAATGTCGGTGTTGCCGAACTCTCACGATCGGCCATCATCACTCCGCGCTCAATCGGTAGTCCATCACCAGGTGCGAAACGGCCCCCGCGCACGCGCCGCCGGGAATCTGTCTCGGGCCATCGGTTGCTAATAATCCGGCCGTGCGTTCCGGCCCGCCATCGGATAACCATACATTACAGCCAGCCATCCGGCCAACACAATGGTCGCCAGCTGGTTGGCCCATGGCATCGCCGTCTCCCACTCCGCATCAAACTTGAGCGCAACCTTGCCATGCTCGGCAGCGCTCGGATTACCTCTCACCGAGTGTGCTAGCGACAGGTCGGCCACCAGCCCCCGGATAGGCGATTCAGCGGTGGAATCTGGTAGGCCAAGCCATCGCCTCAGACCGAGGAGGACGGCTTCCGGCTCACGGATGAGCGCTTCGTAGTGGATGCGTTTGTATCTGTGGCCGAGCGTGCCGCCAACCAGGCTGGCGCCTAGATTGAGCCCTACCCAATCTACCGAACTACGCACCAGCCCAAATTGGTCCATGTAGCTGACCCCGGCTGGACCCGGGCGGCGCTTCTTGCGCGACCAGGAGAAGACAACGCCTCGGGGATCACGCACCAAGTGCAGCGCGTAGACCTCCAGCTCCGGCCGACGGGCCAGAAGCGCCAGGAGCGATGGATCCTTGGAGCTATCGATGATGACCGGCCGGCCTGCAATCGACTGTGCGGCCCGGTACAGGTTGATGTGTGCCTCAACCAACGGTGTCGCCTCCAGGGCAAGCCTTTCTCGCCAGCCTGGTAAGAAGGAGGGCAGCAAGTGCCGCATTCGGGCCGTGGCGTGCCGCATGTTTGCCAGCTGGCGCCACTTCTCCGGCTGGTCGGGCAGCAGGCCCGAAGCGAGCACCTCCGACCAGAAGGTGCAATCCGGCAACGGCTGGCCACAGGCGCATGGCCACCTCTCAACCAAGCCTCGTTCCCATACATACCTTGTTTCCCCGAGAAAGACCGAGTCAGGGTACTCCCCAAGGAGCCGGCCCAACAGCGTGGAGCCGGTCCGGCCGGCACCTACGATGTAGACCAACTGAATCTGCCCGGACGGGTCATTTGATTTCATGCTGCGCCAGGCTTCACCATTGGAAGGCATTCTTCACCCATCAGCCTGCGCGTTTCCGCCTCGGTAGCCCATTATTGCCGAGGACCCCTGTCATTGGCCGGTTGAACTCGCCACCGGCCCAATGGGCTCGATTGAAGCTGTGCCAGGACTTGTCGGCAGGCTGCCTGGGCACGATTACGTAGGCATCCAGCTGGTCACGCACACACTTCGCCGCTGGCCAAAGACTTTCTACGAGGCCGTTTACCGCTTCCTGCGGTGCACATCAGGTGGCAGGCGGGGCGTGTCTAATGCGAGCGTCGTCCTAGCCAAAGATCCGCTGGCGCAGAATGCGCAGCAGGAATAGCGGGTTACCAAGCAGGTAGCGCCGCCAAAGGCGCCGGGGCTCGATGATCAACCTGCCCAACCATTCGAGGCCATGCTCGGTCAGAAACTGTGGCGGCCGCGGCAGCCGGCCGGACACATAATCGAAGACCGCCCCACCAGTCAGTCCCACCGACACATGCAGCCCCTCCCAGTTCTCCGCCAGCCAGCCCTCCTGCAGCGGCATGCCAAACCCGACCACCAAAAGGTCGGGCTTAAGCTGATTGATCTCGGCCGCCAGCTGCTGCGCTTCCACCGAGCCGGCCTGCTGGTCGAAATATCCGTGGTGGCAACCGACGACCCGCAGCCCAGGGTACTTCTCCTGCAGCGCATCCCGGGCTTGTTCGGCGACACCTTCTCGTCCGCCAAGAAAATACAGGCTGAGGTCATTCTGCTGGCAGAAGGCGGCCAGCCGCCAGAACCAGTCGGCGTAGGTCACCCGAAATCGGAACGGTGCGCCCAGGAGACGGGCAGCCAGGACGGCACCATAGCCATCAGGAAAGACCACCTCAGCCTGATTGAAGAATTCCCGCAGCCAGGGCTGTTCATACGCCAGGTTGAGCGCGTGGGCGTTGACATGGAGGAGCTGGGCACGCGCGCCCTGCCGCACCGTTTGCAGGATGTGGGCTTCCAGGTCTTCCGGTTCCCAGGCGCCAACCCGGACCCCCAGGATGTCAACGGACTCTGGTTGAAGTACCAGCGGCGGCTTCGCGGCTGGCGGTCGCCGCGCCGGTGTTGCGGTGGCGGGCGCCGGATAGCTTCGCAAGCCCGAAACCTGAAGCCCGTACCACAGGATGAATAGGGGATAGCGCAGGTAACGGCGCCAGAGCCTACGGGGTTCGGTCGCCAGCCGAAAGAGCCACTCGAACCCGCTACGCTGGAGCCAGCGCGGCGCCTGCGGTTTGCGGCCGGTCAAGAAGTCGAAGGCGGCGCCGACGCCGATCAAGACGCGGGCGTTGAGCGCCGGCCGGTTTTCTGCCATCCAGCGTTCCTGGGCCGGCGAGCCAAGCGCCACCCACACGATGTCCGGGTCGGCGGCGTTGATTCGTTCGATCTGGTCGGCGTTGACCTGCGCCGAACGTGGCCCGAACGGCGGTGAATGCCAGCCGGCGACCTTCAGCCCAGGCTGGTCCCGCTGCAGGCGATTCGCCAGCTTCTCGGCCACGCCCGGCTCGGCGCCGAAAAAGTAGTGCGAATGCCCCCGTTCGACGAACTGCCTGCAGGCCGCCTGGAGCAAATCGGGCCCATAGACTCGGTCGGCCCGGCGATGGCCATGCATCCAGGCGATCCAAACGACGGGCATCCCATCCGGGACGGTCAGCCCGCTGGCGTTGAACATGTCCTTCAGTTCTGCATCCTGCTGGCAGGCGAGGATGTTGTGAACCGGCGCCAGGCAAACGTAGGACCTGTCGCCAGCCATGATCCAATCGTCGATCGAGCGCAGGGTTTGACGCAGGTTGACCGCGTCGACGCGGACGCCGAGGACGTTGACGCATTTGTAATCTTCAGACCAAGGCCCGGTTTCAGACATGCGCCAATCGTACATCGAACCGGCTTCCGTGGTGGTGGTTGCCGTCCTGGCACGACTGGCTCTTTCCAGGAGTTGCCTTATAATCGGTGCCTGCCGAGGGGGACGCACTTTCAGCATGCAACCCTCCCCCGAGAACAAAACTAGCAATCCGGGATTAGCGCGTATGCCCGACGCCCGACGCCAGTGGTTCCTTGCCATCCTGCTCAACGGCCTGCCCGGCTGGCTGCTGGTCCTGGCCGGATTGGCCCTAAGCGCCGTTTCGCTGCTGGCCGACAACCTGGGATTAGGTGCTCAGGCGGAGATTCTCGGTTGGAAGCAAGTCGTTGGAGCAGCCGCCGGGGCTCTCCTAGCCAGCGCGGGAGCCTGGCTTGGCGTAAGGATTTCCACAGGCACAACCCCCGATTTGCAAAGCTCCACTTTCGATGTGGGCTTGGGCCCGGCCGATGATCAACCGATCTATGACTCCGCCGCCCCTCGAGTCCCATTCCTGCACGAATTATCGGAGCTCTACCGCTACCGCTACCTGCTGCGCAACTTGGTCGGCCGCGACCTCAAGGTGCGCTACAAACGATCGGTGCTGGGCTTTTTCTGGGCGATGGTTAATCCACTCCTGACCATGGCAGTGCTTGTAGTTGTCTTTACCAACTTGTTTCGCTTCGAGGTTGAGAACTACCCAATCTTCCTGCTGTCCGGGATTCTGCTTTGGCGGCTGTTTGCCGAGGGCACCTCCCAGGCAATGCGAAGTGTCTTGGGCAACAGCGGGCTGAGCAAGAAGATCTACATCCCCAACAGCGTATTTGTGGCCGCCTCCTTGGGCAGCGCCGTAATTCACTTTCTATTCGCAGCCTTTCCGCTGCTGGTCCTCGCCCTGATTACCGGAGTCGCCCCGCAGGTGAGCTGGGCGTACCTTGTCATTCCTGTAATCCAAACCACGCTGTTCGCCTTCGGGATTGGATTGGTGACGGCGGCGCTGGCTGTATTTTTCGCCGATATGCTTGATATCTATGATGTTCTGCTGAACGCCTACTACTTCCTGACGCCGATCATCTACCCAATTGCAATTCTGCCGGAGTTCCTTCGGCGCGTTCAAGCCCTTAACCCGATGCACTCCTTTATCACTGCGTTCAGAGACGCCCTCATTGCCGGGCAGTGGCCAAATCTGGAAAGCACGCTGACCGCCACAATTATCGCCCTTCTTGTAACAGCGGCCGGATGGTCGCTTTTCACCCGGCTCTCGGATCAGTTTGCGTATCAAGTATGAGCAACAACGGTCCAATACATGACGGCCAAGACGACGATCTAGTAATCGCGCTCAAAAGTATTTCAGTACGGTTCAGGGTTCCCACCGAGACGGTCAGCACACTGAAGGAGCGCGGCATTCGACTGCTCAGGGGTAAATCGATCGGATATCGCGAATTCCTTGCTCTCCAGGATATCGATCTGGAGATTCAGCGAGGAGAGGTGTTGGGGATTATCGGCCGAAACGGCGCCGGAAAGAGCACGTTGCTCAAAGTGATCTCGCGCATCCTCCGGCCGACCCGGGGCCGCGCATGGGTACGGGGCAAGGTAGCCCCTCTCATCGAGCTGGGTGCGGGCTTCCATCCCGAGCTAACGGGCCGAGAGAACGTCTATCTGAATGGTGCCATTCTCGGCTTTTCAGAAGCTGAGATGGATGAGAAGTTCGACCGCATTGTTGCGTTTGCAGAGCTCGGTGACTTCATCCACAGCCCATTGCGAACCTACTCCTCCGGTATGAAGATGCGGCTCGGGTTTGCCGTCGCCACGGATGTCAACCCGGATATCTTGATCATCGACGAGATCCTGTCAGTTGGAGACAAAGACTTCCAGGTGAAATGCACGCAGCGCATGAGCCGCTTCCGGGACGAGGGGACAACGATCTTGTTCGTATCGCACTCCCTTGGCACGATTAAGGAGCTCTGCACAAGGGCAATCTGGATTAATGGCGGCAGGATAGAGGCCGACTCGACTCCAGAGTTCGCCGTGGACTCCTATAACCAGTTTCAATCGATAGCTCAATGATGCCGCTCCCTCCTGACAACACTTCCTGCTTCAAATCAATTGGTCACTCCGGACAGGGAGACCTGGCCGCATGAAAAGAGCGCTCATCAGCGGAATAACAGGGCAGGACGGTTCATACCTGGCAGAGCTGCTGCTTGAAAAGGGCTATGAAGTTCACGGGATTGTTCGGCGGGTTTCTCTTGAGGACCCGGTCCACCGGCTCAGCCGCCTCCAGCACATCCTGGATGAGATTCATCTGCACTCGGCCTCGCTGGAAAGTTACGCGAGCATCATCCGAGTGGTGGAAGATGTGTCGCCGGACGAGTGCTACCATCTCGCCGCCCAGAGCTTTGTAAGCTATTCTTTCGTCGACGAATTCTCAACATTGAATACCAACATCAACGGTACGCACTACGTTCTATCGGCCATCAAGGAGCGGGCGCCCGATTGCCGAGTGTACTTCGCCGCCTCCAGCGAGATGTTTGGCAACGCACCATACTCCCCCCAAAATGAGAAGACTCCATTCAATCCGCGCTCGCTGTACGGCATCTCCAAGGTGGCCGGGTTTCATCTCACCCGCAACTACCGGGAGGCCTATGGCCTGTTCGCGTGCTCGGGGATCGCCTTCAACCATGAGTCCGAGCGGCGCGGGCATGAATTCGTTACCCGCAAGATCACCAGCGCCGTGGCTGAAATCAAGGCCGGGTTGGCAGATAAGCTCCGGCTCGGCAATCTGGACGCCAGGCGAGACTGGGGCTACGCTCCTGAGTACGTTGAGGGCATGTGGCGGATGATTAAGCAGGATCAGCCGGACGATTATGTCCTGGCTACCGGGGAGACCCACAGCGTTCAGGAGTTTGTAAAGCGAGCATTTGAGTTTGCCGATCTCGATTGGAAGGAGTATGTGGTGGTTGACGATCAGTTCTTCCGACCCGCCGAGATCAACGAGCTCAGCGGGGACGCTTCCAAAGCGCAGGCCGATCTCGGATGGCAGCCTGAATTTGCATTCGACGCACTGGTGTCCCGTATGGTCGCACACGACATGGCCCAGGTCCGCGAGACTCGTTTGGAATGAGACCAGCGCCTCATTGGTCAGAACCCCTTACGACGGCGATTGTTCTGACCGTCACTAGTTGGATTCCGAAATGAATGAAATCTTCATTTCCTACGCGCAGAACTTCGAAGATGTGATGCTATGGCGGGCGCTCAAGCATGTCGAGCAGGGCTTCTACATTGATGTCGGAGCCTGGTCGCCTGACGTCGATTCTGTGACTCGAGCGTTCTATGACCGCGGTTGGCGGGGGATCAACATCGAGCCGCACCCGAAGTACCATCGCCTGCTTCAGGAGACGCGACTCGGGGATGTGAACCTGAACATTGCACTCGCCGATGGCGCAGGGCAAATGTACCTTCATATCGTCGAGGACACCGGCCTTTCAACCCTGAATAAGGACATTGCCGCGCGGCACGAGGCGGAGGGATACCCGGTCCGGGTAGAGCAAAGCACGGTCTTGACCCTCGACAATGTGTGGGATGCACATGTCGTGGACAGGACAGTCCACTTCATGAACATCGATGTCGAAGGATCCGAGGGCATGGTCCTCCGAGGAAACGATTGGACACGCCACAGGCCCTGGATTCTGGTCATCGAAGCCATGAGCCCTAACAGCCAGAAGCCGACACACGAAGAATGGGAACCGCTTCTGCTGGAACACGACTATCAATTCGCCTATGCGGACGGGCTGAACAGGTTCTTCGTTGCCTCGGAACGATCCGAGCAAATCCCGGCCTTTCAGTTCCCCCCAAACTTCTTCGATCAGTTCAAGCGAGCCAGCCAGTCCCGGGCCGAAGCGTTCGCCCTGTCGCAGGAAAAAGTGCTCAAGGCCGCCGTGGAGAAGGTCGACGCCCTGCGATCAAGCGTTAGGCTTGCAGAGGCGCGGCTGGCCACCAACAGGGAGCAGCTTCGCCGGCTACAACATGAGATCGAAGCGCATGCTGAGAAATTGGCCGAGGCTAGGAAGGAGGCCAAGGATAACAGAGAGGCGCTGGCCAGGGCGAAGGAGGACATCCGTTCCCTCAATCAGGAACTGTCCGGGGCAAGGGACGGAGCCAGGACCCTGGGGGAGGAGCTGGCTGCGGCCAAGGTTGACGCGCTCACAAACCGAGGGCGCGCGGAACAACTCCAACATCAAGTCCTATCGATGCACTTCAGCAAGTCTTGGCGATTGACAGCACCATTGCGAAAGATCGCGGAGGTTAGTGCTACAGCACGGGACAGCGTCACCGGAATTCTCTCAGGTGCGTTAGGCGGGTTCATTCGTGCGCTCAATCCAAGGGGACAATTGGCCAGGGTCGCTAATTCGATCTTGCGGAACATGCGCTTGCGGCGGCTAATGGCAGGTCTCCTCGTTCACCGCCCGAGGGCCCGAGCCAGCCTACACTCTTTGGTTCTTCGAATTGCATCGTACAAACCTGACGCCCAGAATGTGGTTTCTTCGCCACAGAATCTCGTTGCACTAGCTCAACTTTCGGAGTCGGCGCAGGTGATTTACATAGACCTCCTCCGAAGGTATGAGCTGAGAGATCCATCAAACGCTGCAGACCGGCGAGAGCCGTGAGTGTGGATTGATCGCTCCCAAATGAGAATTGTTATCGACCTGCAGTCACTTCAGACAGTTGGATCTCGCAATCGTGGCATTGGGAGGTACTCTCTTAGCCTTGCCAAAGCAATGGTCAGGCATGGTGAAACCCACGACTTCTTCATCGTATTGAATGGCGCCTTTCCAGAGACGGTTGGAGGGGTCGTGGATGAGTTCAAGGATCTCTTGCCACGAGATAACATCCGAACCTACTCAGTGCCTAAGCCGACCTCCTTCGTGGGCGATCCCAGTCGTTGGCGGATTGACGCTGCAGAGCTCATTCGAGAGTATTACTTAAAACAGCTCGAGCCCCAGTGGGTTCATGTATCAAGTGTCTTCGAAGGACTTGTGGACAATGCCGTGACATCGGTTGGAAGACTCGCAGGCATTAGGGCCGCAGTCACCCAGTACGACCTAATCCCATACGTATTCTCCGAGCGATACCTGGTGAACCCAACCGTGAAGGCTTGGTATTCTCGTAAGCTCGATGAACTGCGACGAGCTGACCTTGTGTTCGCGATCTCGTCCTACACCAAGGCCGAGCTTGTCGAGACTCTCGAATTCCCTTCGGACAGAGTAGTCGTCGTGCCGGCCGCTGCTGATCCTAGCTTCCGGCCAGTTCATATCGACACCGACATGGCCAAGGCTCTAAGGGAGAGATACGGGCTTGAGCGCGAGTTTGTTCTCTACACCGGCGGCATCGACTTCCGGAAGAACATAGAGCGCCTCCTCCGGGCGTATTCCACATTGCCTCAGGACATCCGAAGAAGCCACCAACTGGCAATTGTGTGCGAGGTTGATGAGTCTGCCAGGACGCATTTGAACGATCTGCGAACACGTGCGGGCCTAGACCCTGGCGAAGTCAAATTCACAGGCTATGTTACGGATGAAGATCTCATCCGCCTACTGAACCTATGCAAGTTGTTCGTTTTTCCGTCGGTTCACGAGGGATTCGGCCTCCCAATTCTGGAAGCGATGCGCTGTGGTGCGCCTGTCATCGGTTCTAGAGGTACCAGCATCGGAGAGGTGATCGAGCTAGAAGCTGCTCAGTTTGACCCGTATTCGGTATTGAGCATCCGGGACAAGATTGAAGAGGCGCTTGGCAATTCTGAATTCCTAGAGACGCTTCGTGAGAACAGCCGGCGCCAGCGAGAACGTTACTCATGGGATGCAAGTGCAGCCAGTGCGCTGAATTCAATGGAGGGGGAATCGATCAAACCAGACAAAGCAAATCTCACCACGGCGTCCATACACGCCAATCATCCTAGCCTGGCCTATGTTTCCCCGTTGCCCCCAGAACAATCTGGAATAGCCGACTACAGTTCGCACTTGTTGCCCGAATTGGCTCGTTACTACAAGATCGATCTGGTTACCGACTTGGAACTTATTGATGACGAATGGCTTGCGAAGAACTTCACGAAGACTTCTGTAGCAGAATTCCTCGAGCATGGCGACAAGTACGATCGCATCCTGTATCACTTTGGCAACTCTGCATTTCATAGCCACATGTTTGATTTGTTGAGGAGACATCCGGGGACTGTCGTTCTCCACGACTTCTTTCTAAGTGGAGTCCTCCGTTTTCAAGAGGAAACCTCGTCAGGATTGGATGTGTTTAAGCAGGCACTCTTTCGGTCTCACGGATTCCAAGGCCTCAGCAAATTGACACATCGCTCCACAGATGAGCTCATGTGGGACTATCCATGCTGCCTCGAGGTGATTCAGGGTGCTGCCGGAGTTATTGTCAACTCCCAGCATTCAATTGGTTTAGCCAACGACCATTTCGGACCTGTCGTCTCGGAAGGACTTGTATATGTTCCCCAACCAAGACGAGGCCCGTTGGCAGTCGAGAAGGGTGAGGCCCGAAGGATTCTCGATTTGCCGAGCGATGCTTTCATAGTTGCTAGCTTCGGCTTCTTGGGCCCCACCAAGCTGAACCACCGCTTGCTCGAAAGTTGGCTAGGCTCGATGCTTGCTAAGGATGAAAGGTGTCTTCTCATTTTCGTTGGCGAGAGTCACGGCAGTTCATATGAGCAGTCGTTGAGAAGGTCGATAAGCAACGCCCGGCTGGAGAACCAGATCCAGATAACTGGGTTTGTCGGGGGAAGGAACGAGTACGAACTCTACCTCGACGCGGCGGATGTTGCAGTGCAGCTAAGAGGACGTACCCGCGGAGAAGGAGGACGGACACCGCTAGACTGCCTCGCTCATGGCCTTCCAACAATCGTCAACGCTCACGGGACTCTCGCCGAACTGCCGGAAAGAACCGTTCTGCGGCTTCCCGGTGATTTCTCCAATCGCAAACTCGCCCTGGCCCTGGATGAACTATCGGCAAATCCAAACAGACGTGAGGAGCTGGCCCGAGAGGGTCAGCGTTACATTATGGAGCGCTCCAATCCAGAGCAAATCGCCAGTACTTATGCCCAGGCGCTCGAAGAGTTTGCGGCATCGAACGCGGTTGCCTCTCGCCAGAACCTAGTCTCCAAGATTATGGGGCTCGATAGTGAGAAGCACCCTTCCCATCAGGAGCTCGTCCAGATAGCTGAGTGCATCAGCGAGAATACGGAGAGGCTTACTCCACGTCAATTACTCATTGATGTAACAGGACTCATTAGGGAGGCTGCAGGCTCTCGCTCGAAAGCGAAATTGGAGAGTTTATTGCTCACGCTGCTGGAGGAGCTCCCCCCTGAATGCCGTTTAGAAGCCGTGCATTTCTCTGACGGGACATTCCGATATGCCAGAGAGTTCATGGCGGATGTGCTTTCCTTGGATTTCAAATGGCTGAAGGACACGCCGGTCGAAGTAAGACCGGGCGACCGCCTCTTTGTGCTGGAGTTGGCTGCCAACGTACAGGCGCAGTGGGACTGGTTGAGGCACCACTCAAATAGGGGTCTGAAGCTATTCCTCGTTGAATTCGAGACCGAGGGGACGGGCGATGGGAGCCAATCGATCGACCTCGACGCGCTCACGGCAAGTGGTCTGGATGGTAGCACCCAGAAACTCGCAGATGGTTTCATATTCGCGTCCCAAAGAAGAGCTCTTAGGTTCTCAGCATTGCTGGAGAAATCGCCAACGGGTGAAGGGGATCGGCTTCAGATCGGATACTACGGAAATCGCGACATCGAAGGAGATTCTGATCAGGACATGGCCCATCTCGCTGAGGTAATCTCAAGAGAGACGTGGGTTCAACCAAGCTTAGAGCGCCCCGCTCGTAGAGACTACATTCAGCTAGACGAGAATCGAACAAGTCATCTAGGTATTGGGAGTCCGTCTAAGCAACTAGCGCTAGATCAGCTTAGGTACCTCGAGGCGGCGATTGACAATGAGCATGGCAAAGATCGAGGACCTCTTGCAGGGAAAGAGATCTTGGTCTACGCGCCCGAGAAGACTGGGACGTCCTCCCTATATTGGTCCATCTACGAATACCTCGGGAATGAGCTGCAAATCAGGAACCCCGAGTACAGAATCCTCCACAACCACAATAATCGGCTATTGATCAATAATCTGAAGCTGCCTTCTAATACTCCACCGCACGATCTTGAGAGGCGAGCGCTTGTCCGGGATCTCATGATGTACAAGCAACTTACGAAGGGTCATCTGCAAGTTGTTACATCCATGCGTGACCCGTTGGCTCGCGCGATTTCACACACATTTGAGGTATTAGAGGGTTTCGTTGTGCACAAGCGAACCATGGCCCGTGCCGACCTGACTCCAGAAGTGTGTCATGAGTGGTTGCACCGGATCCTCGCATCGTTCTTGAACCAACCTCACCCTCTACAAGAAATCGACACTGACTTCCTTCACGAGATGTCCTTTGATCGTTCAACAAAATGGTCCCATTACGAGTTACCAAATTGCGGAATTCTTGCGTTGACCTTGGAGGCTTCATCCGTTTGGAAGGACGCGTTGGCTAGCAGTTTTGGGTACCAGAAGCTCGAGATGATAACGAGAAACATCGGGGCCGAGAAGGAGTTTGCAGACATTCGGAAGGCATTCGAGAGTGATCTCAAGCTGTCAGAAGATTACATTGGTAACATCTACTTCGGTGATCACATTCTTCGCAAGGCCTTGAACTGGTTCTACACGAAGGAAGAGGTCAACGCCTTTTACCAGAGGGCACTTGCCCGCTATGCGGAATGAGGGGGCCCGTGTCGACTCCGTCAGGCACACGCGCTCTTAAGATCCGTGCCGGCTCGCGGCCTGGAAGCGATCATCCTAGATCTACTTCCGTCCCAAACAAAGAGCCAACCCCCATACGCTCTCAACCCCCCAGTATTGGCCGGTCGGCAGAGCCCACACCGGGCATCCACACTACGCCTGGCTATCCATCAGGGGAACCTTCTCCCAACAGAAATTCTTCATGAGAATCGGAATTGACACAACGATCATGCACGTCAACCCGGCCGGCCCGGGGAAGTACGTCCGCTCGCTGCTGGAAGCTCATCGCTTGCTTCCCGCCCCTCCACAAATTTCGACCTACTCAGCCGGGCTGAATTCCGTACTGAGCGCCGGCGGTCCCGTTGGCCGGCAGGCCCACGCCCTGTGGCGCGACCTGGTGTGGACCCACGCCCTGCTGCCGGTGGCCGTGCGGCGAAGCAAAGTAGACCTGCTCCACATGCCTGCCTATTCAATTCCGGCCATACGCACAACACCGACGGTGGTGACGATGTTCGACATGTCGGTGCTCGATCGACCTCAGGACTCGAAAACCTGGCAGCGCCTGTACCTCGGCGCCATGATCCCCTTCGCCGCCCGGCACGCGGATCGCATTATCACGATTTCGGAATTCTCCAGGCAGCGCATTCATGAGCTCACCGGTGAGCCCTTGACCAAAATCACGGTCACGTCTCTCGCGGCTGGCGGTGAGTTCAAGAGGCTCGAAGCCGGTTCGCGAACCGAGCAGCTGATCGAGGAGCATGGCAGGTTTATCCTCGCTGTCGGGACACTGGAACCCCGAAAAAATCTGATTTCGCTTCTGCATGCCGTCAATCATCTCAAGCGATCCGCCGTTCGGGTCCGGGTCCTTCTCGCCGGGCTACGCGGTTGGAAGTACGAACCAATCCTGCGAGCTGTGGAACAACTTGAGTTGGGGGAACAGGTACGATTCCTGGACTACGTATCGGACTCAGAATTGGTCCGGCTGTACAACGCCGCCTCTGCTCTCGTATTCCCCTCCTTTTATGAAGGCTTCGGGCTCCCGCTCATAGAAGCGATGGCCTGCGGTTGCCCGGTGATCACCTCCAATCGCACTGCCATGCCCGAGGTCGTGGGCGATGCCGCGATCCTGATTGACCCGGAAAACCCCGAAGAACTGGCCGATGCAATCGCACGCATGTTATCCGATCGCGAGCTGGCGGCCGAGATGTCAGCGAAAGGATTTGAAAGGGCAGCCCAGTTCAGTTGGGAGAAGTGCGCCCGCCAGACGGTCGAGGTCTATCGGAGCGTGCTGGGGGGCTGAACTTTCGGGGCTCGGACTGCGCCATTTTTGTGCAATGACCCGGCGCACGGATCTAGTGGAGCACCTGATCGTAAGCTCGCGCTACTTCATCAGCGGCTCGCCCCCATGTGTATTTCGATAAAACCTTCGATCGCCCGGTCGCCCCCAATCGCTCCGCCCAGCCTGGGTTTTCCAGGAGGCTGAGAATGGCCCCTGCCACATCGTCTATCTTGGGATTTACCAGCAGGCCGTTCTCCCCATGGTCAATGACTTCCGAAACGCTTCGGATTGGGCATCCGATCACCGGTTTCCCCATCGCCCAGGCCTCCGTGTACACGCCCCCAAAGCTTTCCTGCGTAGAGGGCACGCACAAGAGCGTGCATGCGGCTAACGCATCGGTTTTTGCCTGCAGATCGACGGTTCCAAGGCGGTGAACCCGGCGGTCGGTAATATCTGCGAAGGGTTTCTCTGACCGTCC